>Ga0209499_1001814_pt1 | contig 14316 bp, 13 predicted proteins | sample C_130208_EF_Meta_FD_187306 | JGI IMG/M metagenome (GOLD analysis project Ga0209499, IMG submission 187306) | Freshwater microbial communities from Lake Croche, Canada to study carbon cycling - C_130208_EF_MetaG (SPAdes) (version 2) | ecosystem: Environmental > Aquatic > Freshwater > Lake...
TGCGCATCCAATTTGACACTTTTGCGGTATTTTGACCTTGCCGAGGCAGTACGATTTATTTTACATGTAGAAGGAATGAAGATTTTGCCCGAGGGTTGTACTATTGAGGCAACATTCAATGACCTTGCATCAATCAGTATGGAAAATATTAAAATTCACTACCTTCGCGTTATTGACAAAATTCCACCGGAATATTGGTCTCAAATATCGGCAGAGTTACGATTAACCGCCACCTCCAAACTGGACGAAATAACAACAACAAACCAAACAACAACAAACCAAACAACAACAAACCAACCTATCGCAGGAATCGCAGGAATATATGTCAGTACTAAAGATGCATATACGCTGACAGATGGACCTACTCTCTTTCTTGCGAAAGATGTACAACGAATCGCTGCGTTCTGTATTCATCAAGCAGCGATTCCTTCTCAAGTAATGGATATATTAATGGCAAAAATAGAAAATAATAATGCAATTGGACTTAAAATTGCAGCATTAGAGCAAGATATTGATGACGCGGAAGAGTCCAAGCAGACATCTTCCACCAAAAAGGCCACAAAAGATAAAGAAAAAGGAGGCAAAGGAGGCAAAGGAGACAAAGGAGAAAAAGGAGAAAAAGGAGAAAAAGGAGGCAAAGAAAAAGGAAAAGAAAGAACTGATGGAACAGATATTTTTGACCGCACACGACTACTGCATGAGAATGTAAAATCACTATATGAACAAATCAAACCAGTCGAACTGAACGAAACATTTATTCCCAACAAGACACTCCATAAGCGGAAATGGGCGCCTCCATCACTAAATGTAGCAGATTTTATTTCTGCTTTTACAAGTGATATAGATGAGTCCACCATCGTGGAGATAATGGGATTGGATGGTATTCATGATAGTTGGAAGATAATGCTTCTCATGGGAATTGGAGTGTTTGCAGACCATCCATGTGTTCGTTACACAGAGATAATGAAGGCACTTGCTGATGCACAACGGTTATTTATGATTATTGCAGCGGATGATTACATTTATGGAACCAACTATCAATTTTGTCACGCATATCTTGGCAAAGATTTGGTACTTACACAAGGAAAACTCATTCAAGCACTTGGTCGGGTTGGACGACAAAATGTGCAACATCGATACAGTATTCGACTTCGCGACGACAATCATGCATTTTTGCTGTATATGCCAGATATGGAAAATAAAGAGGCGAAGAATATGAATCGCCTATTTAGCTTTACTTCTACTTCTACTTCTACTTCTACTTCTCATTTGGATGATTCTGATTCTGATTCTCATTCGGATGATTTTGATTCTTTCGTCAATTAATGGCGAAGGTAAAGCGCATCTCCCCAACCATGCGGCGTCATTGTAGTTAGTACTCTGCTAAAATTATACTGCATTAAAAACGTGTCAATATCACCGATTAGTCCACAATCCTTGTATAATTCTTTTTCATTTACTTCCAGATACAATGCTTTCACATGTGGAAGCGACTTTACTGACCCCATTAGTGCCATCAATTCAGCACCTTGAATGTCAAAGTTCCAAAAATTACATTTGGATGCATCCAACCCATTTCTTAAAAAAAATGTGTCGATTGTGGTACTGCGCTCACATACTCTCTCGACGTATACAACTTCCGGGTGTTCATTCGAATGTGTGCCAAACTCAAGAACGCTGGATGATTGTACGTTGTTTGAGATATTAAAAATGACTTCAACGTCATCTTTGTCTGTAATTACTGCCTTGTACACATTTGGTATACCTCGCGCCGTTGCGTGTCAAGCCGTCGTCCGCTTCTGCATCGAAACAAACCGCAGGTGGAGGTCCAAAGGCCTCCGAGAAACGACCAATTCAACAAGTGAGTGCTGGTTTTGATGAGAGCGCATATGTCGAGGACTCGGATGATGAGGAAGCGTCGAATGGGCCGGCTGCGACGCAAGATAGCAGTCTTGCAGAAACCAAATCAGAACAGGTCCCGATGGAAGAAGAACAAGAACAAGAACAAGAACAAGCAAAGGCTGCGGTTGAAGAGCCAGCTGAGAAAAAAGCTGTGGCCGAGGAGCCAGCGGAGAAAAAGCGCAAGATTGTGACCAAGAAGAAGCCTATCGTCGAAGGGGACGCCAAAGTATAGTATATCGGTCACCAAAATAGATTTATTGGTTTTATTGGTTTAAATTAAATACAAATTTGAAGTCGTATTGAATTGCTTTTCTTTTACACCTTTAGACATTTAACCATCAGTAATTTGTTAGCATTTCAATAATGTCGAAATAATTTTACTAAGGCACATCAATATACTGTATATAAATCTTTGTAAAGACAAATATGTCCAAATTTGGACATATTTATAGGGACTGATGGGTAAAGAGTTGACTCATTTCATATGTTTCCAGTAAAATCCCACCACTTGTTTATCTATAAAGTACCTCTACTGGCTTATACTGGACAAACAAATTATTATTAGCCGATACAGGAAATTCGGGTTCATGTGAAATAACCGAATTATCTACAAACTCATAAAAGTCAATGAAATTCCATACCAAAAATCCATGGGAAGTAAATGGATTTATCACATTATTGGTATACCTCTGTTGTAAATCCCTTGAGATTTCACTAAAGGCGTAATTGCTAATTAGAAAACTATTTTTACTAAGATTTGATATACAATTCAAGTCTAAATAACTCACGCCGTTTACGACGTTTAGCGCATGAAGGTATTTCTTCTGCAATTGCGACGGTAATGCCAAATCAAAAATAGCATATGTTTTTATAGTAATTTGAAATAAATGTGCCAATGAGTAAATGAAAAAACATAACCCCCCGTATCCTCCACCAATTTCAATAACGTCAATATTGTCCAACGCACAATCTTTCATGTACGATAATATTACGAAACTGTGCAAAATATATCTCAAATTGGTTGTCGAACAATTGGTAAAATTTGGAACATTGAATTTGAGTGGTTCCCCATACAAATCATTTTGATGACATAATTTGATGAGGACATTCTTGTTTGCGCCGTAAATTAAAGGGAATCGTTGAATAATTTCATTTAAATACAATTCCCCGTGTTCATTACTGACATGCTCCAAAATTTCCCTATATGCATTATTAGACTTAAATTTCAATGAAGATACATCGTCATTTATTATAGATGCTAAGTAGTTCAAATACGCCGTGTACATTATTAATATTGAAACATATATTTTTGTTCAATTTAAACCGCATCGCAAACTATAGGTGTTTGAAAGTCCCCCTTAAAATAATTGAATGCTTGTATTTTTTGTCCAAACGATAATACACCAAAAATACAAGTGATGGCTTCCCTACTATTTGTTCTTCTCTTAGCAAACAGACTAAGACAAAAACAATGGCAACGTTTGCAGGTTTTTGAAGGTGGCCCAATTAGAAGTTTAGATTTAAAGGTCGAACGAAATATAGATAATATCCTTTTCAATACAAAAAAAAGAAACACAAACAAAAGAAGTAAAGGAGGAGGAAAACAAAGAAGCACAACGACAACGACAACGACAACATCCGTTAACGTTCAACCGCTGAGAGATCATCTCTTGAGGCCGACACTTTGGATTGGTTCGCATCTATCCAGATAATATCACTATTTGCCAACCCCATTTGGTGGTAAAATCCAAGTTCTTCACATTCATGTGCGCCAAGGTGTAATACGCCAGTCAGAGTGATGTTGTACAATGACAACTGTGTATTAATCTCGGAAAAACCAATCAACATGTTGTGTTGTTTTCTTGTTTCATTAAACAATATACTTTCGTAGCAATGATTTGAACGTATATATACTATACATGTCAAATATTATCAATAGGGGTACCATAAAATTTTGATGCCATTATCGAAAATCCGCTGTAGGAGGCCTTGTAGATGTGTGTAGAATTCGCAATTAAATAAAATTCAGTTACGCTATTTAACATTTGTAAATCAGTTGTGTTCCATAAACCACTATGGCCTATATCAAAATCGGTGGTATAAATAAAGTTGTACCTGGCCTTTATGCCAGATTTATAAGCGTTACTGTCACAAAATAGTATTATTTTACTGCTCGAATTGTCTTCTATAAATTTAAATACTGCGCCTTCATTATACTCTCGTACATCATACTCAATAGATGGTTTATTTTCCAAAAACTTGTCCCCTAATCGTATGTGAATCGATATATACGATTCACTCTTCAACTGATGTTTGTCCAAAAATGCGTTTGCATTGCATATAATATTATTTGGAAAGAAAAACAAACAAGATGCCAAGTGTTCAATTTGATTAAAATCTACATCACGCATCGGAAACGCATCATACATGCTACGAGGATGCACCATAAAATAATAACCTGGAGCAATATCGTTAATCTGTCTCATGTGGTCAATATTAAGGCGATTACCAATATTTGCATCTGAAATGTACATATCTGGGTCCTTCAGTCTAAGAACATTATTTAAGGATTCATCCTGACATAGAAAGTGCACTCGAATACAATGAGGCATGCATAACTGAACCAAAAATATGAAAAACTTGAGGACATCGCCTACACCACCACACCCGCGTGAAAATGTAAAGACCGCATGCTTTGTATATGATTTGTAATTTGCCAAATAATCTTCCATAACAGGTTAAATTATATACAAATGTTTTATAATATGTTTGAACTAAACGAATTAGAACTTAAATGGGTTACATAATAAACAAATAAAATATACAACAAAATAAAAATGCAACAACCCAACCATCAACCGCATCAACCGCATCAACCGCATCAACAGCATCAACAGCCTTCCCCATTTGACGAAACACATATGCACGTGGTGTCTGCGTATTCAAGTCTATATAATGAATTGGAGTTGCAAATTGAAAGCTTACAAAGAATGCAGAGAAATGCATTGAGGGCGATGGGAAATGCAATATCGAATAGACCCCCAATGCAACCAATGCAACCACATATGCAACCAATGCAACCAATGCAACCAATGCAACCAATGCAACCAATGCAACCACCGTTACAACCACCGTTACAACCAATTGAGCCGCGGCATCGTAGTTCGTATCCAGAAAACCTACATTCTCGTAACAACAACAATCGACAACCAATTGCCCAACATGCAAATCGAAATAACCATAACCACAACAATAATCGCACACGCGGTCCGCCAAGTTCGCCAAGTCCGCCAAGTTGGACAAGTTCGCCAAGTCTTAGCTATCCATCCAATAATGATACGGATATTACCAGTATTATTATTCAGTACTACAGTAACTTGATTACGGATAATGACGCAACCAACACTAATGCAAGTAGCACTAATGCAAGTAGCCGTAATCGCAACATTAATAGCAACATTAATAGCAACAGTAACCGTAGGAACATGAATAACAATGCAATCGAATACGGGGAATTCAGAAATTTTAGTTTGGAGAATACATACAATACTACCTGTCCAATAACATTGGACCCATTTACGCCAACTATGCGAGTTGGTCGCATTAATGGATGTAACCACATATTTAGTGAGCCTGCTCTATCAGACTGGCTACAACACAATTGCAGATGCCCTGTCTGCCGCCATTTGATTGGAATACCAACATTGACATCATCATCATCCATCAACAATCCTATTTTGGATGCATCGTTGAACGTGTTGGACAATATTACGTAAAAAATTGGAAAAATGGGAAAAATTGGAAAGTAATTACCAGTTGTACTTTGCATGAAATAACTTGTCGGCGGCGGAAAGTCTGCGCGCAGCAGAAGCAAGCCTTTGGGTACGTTTGTTCGACGGCGGACCCAATAATCGTTCGTTTTTAATACTGCTCCTTAAAGATGGAAAACATGCTCGCATTGATTGTACTTTATCGCGTAGACGTAACAACGGTTTAGAGGATAGTTTCTTGGCGATTTTATCGGCAATGGAGGCTAACATTTTGTCATTTTTCTCAACAGTTTTGGTATAAGTTGCTTCGGCAGCCACAAATTTTTCAGCGACTGTATCAAATTTTAGTAACAAGCTTTCATTACTTTTCATTAATTTAACGCTCTGCGCATCTAATTTTGTAGTATGGTCGTAAATGGTATCTTCCATCTTTTCCAGACGTTTTCTGTCCTCCAGAACACCTTTAGTGGTTGTTGGGCAATTCGGCATAACTGATTCGGTCTTTTTTTCTAATATATGATTATAAGTTTATAGTTTTTGTCAAAAGAAAAAAGATTTATTTACCTGACTTACCTGACTTAAAACGGAAAAACTACAACTACAAACGCTCTACAATGCTCTATCAAAATAGCCTCCCAATAGTTCAAAGTTTTCGTCAAGGTCCGCATCTACATTCATTGATGCGTCCAATGCGTCCAATGCGTCCTCTTTAAAGTCGGACCTGGACACCATCATCGAGTAATGAGGATTGCTTAACACATCAATTGCCCGAACAATAACGTGTTCTTTGTCTACTGCTGGCGATGTTCTCTTCCGCTGTCCTTCGATGTTTGCGAGCCAATCCAATTCCAATACGGTCATAAATGCATTACATCGTTTTCGCAGAGGGCTTTGGTTATCTGACCGCTCGGATGCTTCCACATACCTTTTCGAAAAATCAAAAAGCATGCCTAAATGTTTAGAGTCAATACCTTCTGCAATTTCCACAACGGACAACACATTCGACGTCTCGGACTCGGAGTAGTCGGTATAGATAGATGAGCCCATTTTATGGACGCTGGATGCGTTGGATGAGTTGGATGAGTTGGATGAGTTGGATGAGGAGAACGATAGTTGCGATATTTCTTGAAATGCAATTTCTTCCAGGGATGAAAGGATGTCCTCTACGGATGTAGGAGACTTGTTTGCATCATTGTGCGCAACAAGTAAGCAACCAATATCAAATAGCATTGTGTCTTCTTAGGGTCTTGAGTTGTTCAGTTGTTCAGTTGTTCAGTTGTTCAGTTTGTTATTCCATATGTATGCTTTGAAAAAACATTTCAATTTTTCTTAAAATGTTTTTTATATTTATTTCCCATTACCAACAACATAATTAACATAAAAGCTATCCTTAACTAAACACAAAAAAAAACAACATAAAGGCTACCATATTAAGCAACCCAAAATAAGAAAACGAAAAAGAAACAAACAACAAACAACAAACAACAAACAACAAACAACAAACAACAAACAACAAACAACAAAATAACTTCAATGGAATTCTTTTATGGTCTTGCCGATAAACGCGTAAATATTACTGCAAGCGTCAAATCAAAATGCATTATTCAAAGTATTCAGACTATTCCAAGTATTCCAAGTATTCCATCGTGCATTTTGATACCAGGCGATGATACATGTCGTGATTTACTCTTTGGCGACCCGCTACCAAATATCCATAAATGTATTTACGTAGTAGATTCAACCGGAGTTGAAACATTCTACAATGATAAGACGGATATAATCGCTTGCATAGATATTGATATAGTTCGTTCTACTAATATCGATTTTCCGCCTGATTTAGAAAAATCAATTCAAAATGCGCTAAGATTGCAGGATATACACAAGAATATTAAATTGGTACACCAAACCGCACCAAAACATATTAGTAGGCGACTTCAAATATTATGTACAGAGTTTATTTGTCCACATGATACAGTGCTCGAAATTGGTGGACATCTTGGTCATACGTCAGCTGTCCTCGCATGTCTCACAAATGGAAACCTCGTTACCATTGAAAGTAGCCCATTGTTTGCAACAAAACTGCGCGAAAACATGCTTGTTTGTCCAGTAAAGTTTGAAGTCGAATGTATGGCATTGTCAAATATACCGCTGATTCAAGAGACAGAAGCATGGAGAACGTATCCACAGCATCTTTTACCTCGGCCATTTGGCAATCTTGTCCGAACTGAAAGTCTTGCATATTTAGAATCCAAATATGGTCGAACATTTACCACACTGGTTATCGATTGTGAAGGCGCCTTTTTTTATATGGTCCGTGATATGCCAGAGATGCTTACGAATATTACCCGCATTATAATGACAAACACCTACGCCAAAATGGCCCATAAGGAATTCGTTGACAGTGCTTTGCTATCTAAAGGGTTTGTCCTGGTAATCTGTGAAGGAGGAGGATGGGGACCATGTGCAACGTCGTTTTTTCAAGTATGGACAAAATAAAAAAAACACTTGTTTTTGCCACACTTTTTTTTCAAAAGTATAAAAAGTGTTTTTTTCAAAAGTGTTTTTGCCACACTTTTTTTTAAACAGTGTTTTTTTCAAAAGTGTTTTTGCCACACTTTTTTTTAAAAAGTATAAAAAGTGTTTTTTTCAAAAGTGTTTTTGCCACACTTTTTTTTAAAAAGTGTAAAAAGTGTTTTTTTCAAAAGTGTTTTTGCCACACTTTTTTTTAAAAAGTGTTTCAAAAGTGTTTCAAAAGTGTTTTAATCCAGATTACAATTTTCTGCGCCGGTGATTGTACTTATTTGGGGCGATTGAAACCCAAGTTTACGGCGAAATATAAACATTTTATCATTCTGTTGAAGCTTTGTCCAGAAACGGTCAATGCAGAATACCGCGGACATGTGTGGAAATTGCCGTAGCATATGATACCCTTCATTAACGATTGCAAAAACTGTTTCTACGTTTTGCTTGCTCAGTAAATATGCGGAGCTTGTAGTACATTCTTGGTACGACCTTAACAATAGGTCATCATGAATAACTCTTCTGTGGAATTTGGATGCCCCAAGAAAACAAATATCATAATCATATTTTCGCGCAAAGAATTCCGTCAAGGATTGTTTATTCTCCCTTTCGCGGGATGTAAATACAAAATCGTCTTCCAGGAATAGGCATGTTTCATGTCGTGCTTTTATCATCATCTCAATACAATCCAGATGATTTTTTGTAACACCAATATATACGTCTGTTAGGGTAGCGTCTTTTTCCGCACGGTAAATGGTAACACGGTCCAATGGTGCATCCATCATCGCTAATTGCAGCATTGTATTTTGTATTCTCCCCTCGGCTGTGTGTAGCCCCATAATGTAAATTTGTCCGATAGAGTCCCAACAGGAATGACTGTCAAACGCATCGAAGTTAGACGCGTTTAAATACATGACGTGCTTGTAGATATGGCGAGATTGAGGCAGCGCAAGAAAATCATCTGCATAGTTTCCATAATGAATCCATATTGTTTTTTCTTCCACCGAGTTTTTTTCATCAATGTCTTTGGCGCACGTTCCAATTATTTTGTAACCCATTTTCCGGGCTACAACATAGAACTCAGGGGTAACATCGCGGACGGCCTGCGACACTGTATTATAAGAAAACGTATTGTAGACCGCCATACACCCCTCGATATCACCCATTTTCAGGAGAGCTCGTATATGAAGTATTGTTATATCATGCCATTTTTGTGAAGATTGTTCAGATTGTTCCAATTTTTGAAAGTGTTCAAAGTGTTCAAAGTGTCGTTCCTGAGCGTTACTCGCGACCAAACTATATTGCTCTTCATTAAACAACCATTGAAGGCGTTCCAAGAGGTTAAAATTATAATACCGAAATTGAAAATCTGTAAATATGCCATTTTCGGTGTACAATGCTACATTGCCGCAGAAATTAGTATTATCATTGTAGTATTCGATTTCTTGTATTCGTTCACCTTTATATGCACAAATGTTGGTATAGATTATTGCCTTTGCGGCAATGCCTGGCCAAATGAGGCGTGATAGAATTGCTTCATCAAGACCATATGAATCCCCAAATTCATGAATACGTTTAAACATGGTTTTGAAGAGGTCATTTACCAGGGTATTTTGTTCCCGTTTCATGGGCCCTGCAAAAGCAAACATACATAATCCTCCCATCATTCTTGTCTTGTGCCAATAGTGGTCTCGAATTACTTGACAAAATACATTATTTGTTGAATTTGTTGAATTTGTTGAATTTGTTGAATTTGTAAAATGGTCAATGCACCATCTATCTCGCTCATTTACTTCACTGTCACAATCACGAATAATAACAGAATGCAAGTTTTGTAGGAGAAGCGGTCTGTACCGATAGACTGGATTGCCAAATGCACCATGACCAGTATCAATCCTCACCGTGTTGGGATATTCCGCAAATAGATTGCGAAGAAATGTTTCGTTTACATTGGTTCCGCAGTAGATGAAAACAAGGTAGGATGGGTAATACTCTTGAATGATTATCACGTTTTTTTTAAGACCATGATAATATTTCATATCGGCGCCAAATATGCAAAATGAAAAAATATCCAACCCACCAACTTTTTCTTCGTCTGCTTTTTCTTCGTCTGCTTTTTCTTTTTCTTCTTCTGCTTTTTCTTTTTCTTCTTCTTCTTCTTCTGCTTTTTCTTTTTCTTCTTTTTCTTCTTCTTTTTCTTCTTCTTTTTCTTCTATCATTTTTCGTCCATATATAGCTTCTTGCTCGAAACAACTAATATGATGCATAAAAGTTTTATATTTGTTTTCGTCAAATATAAATTCCGCCATTGTGTCCGTTCCAAAGTCATCGAAATTATCAACGATAATGCATGGAAACGTATCATATAGGTCGGATAATGGACCACGCTCCAAGACGGGAACAGACCCCATCAATAATATCTCCGCAAACCGATGCGTATCATATCCATTCCCAGTCGGGCAAAACACAAAACAATGCTTGTCTATCGCCAACATGTATTCATGAAATGGCAATTGTTCTTGATAATTCTCGCTGCTAATGTAGGGTTTATTCGCAAAATATTCCGCAAAATTTGCGCGCGATGGATGCGTATTCGCAAAATATCCAACCAAGAGTTTGTCTTTATTTTTTTTGTATTTGAACGCAGTCGAAATTCCGTGAAATTGGTACAACGCTTCTTGATTTCCCCCAGGCCGTCGACAACCTTCTTCCATGCCCCCTTGCCTACTTTCTTCAAATCCAATTAATACTTTCTTGATTTTAGAATGTTGAATTGCCATATTCTGACCAACCCATTCAAGAATCAGTGGGTTACGCATATACCCAAGATATTTTGAATCAATCGGTATATCAGACGCACCGGTAACAAGTATAAATGGACATTGTATATCACGCATTATATGTTTAAAAAAATGCGGCAATAGGTCCGTCTTGACGAAAATTACGCAACCTTTAACCAATGTTTCAGGAACAAGATTTGGATAAGTGTGCAATGGGGTAATTCCATCATTTAAATAAGTATTTAATGGAAAGTCGAGTACCGCGTCTGCTACAATGGGCCACCAATTGTAGCAAGTATAATACATACTTTTTATACTTTTTGGGAAAAAGTATGGCAAAAAATTTATACTTTTTATACTGTTTATACTTTTTGGGAAAAAGTATGGCAAAAATTTTATACTTTTTATACTTTTTATACTTTTTGGGAAAAAGTATGGCAAAAAATTTATACTTTTTATACTTTTTGGGAAAAAGTATGGCAAAAAATTTATACTTTTTATACTTTTTGGGAAAAAGTATGGCAAAAAATTTATACTTTTTAGGAAAAAGTATGGCAAAAAATTTATACTTTTTATACTTTTTGGGAAAAAGTATGGCAAAAAACTATAGTTTGTATACTTTTTGGGAAAACAAACGTTTATAATTTGAACTGTTCATAACATCCTTAAATTCTAATTTACAAACTAATTGTTTTGGGAAAAAGTATAAAAAGTATAGTTTTTTGCCATACTTTTCCCAAAAAGTATAAAAAGTATAGTTTTTTGCCATACTTTTCCCAAAAAGTATAAAAAGTATAGTTTTTTGCCATACTTTTTCCCAAAAAGTATAAAAAGTATAGTTTTTTGCCATACTTTTCCCAAAAAGTATACAAAGTATATTGCGTTGTCATACTTTGGATAACGTATACCGAATTAGTGGTTAAAGGCAAGAAAATAAGAAAATGCAACGAATCGAAAACTATAGTTTTTTGCCATACTTTTTCCTAAAAAGTATGCGTTTATTTAATTTGGATTTGCACATTTCGGTTATTGCAGATGTACGTCAAATGTTTGAATTTGCAAATGCAACGAATGAAAAGAACATTGTCGAAATCGTGGATTGGTCCTTATCTGGTCATGGATGGGTTTTTAACAAGGTACCGGCAATTACGAAATGTATTACCTCTGAAAACTGGACAAATATGAATATGCAAATAATTCAAGAATTTCAAGCAGAGTACAACGAATTTCTTGAAAGTTTTGATGGATTCATTGTATGTCATCCAAACGCATTTGTAATGCTATTTGAAAAGTATAATAAACCAATTCTCTTGGTTAATACTTGCCGATATGATATGCCATTTAACTTTACCCATGACTATTCAGGGCGCGACAATTTGCATTCATGTATGCAACGTTTGCTCCATAAAAAACTCCTTTATATTATTTCGAATAACATTGCGGACCGGGACTATCTCACAATGGGTATAACAAACACTATTGTTTTGCCCATTTTGCCCGTTGTACCATCACTATGTCTTTATACCGAAATGATTTATAATGGAAAAGAAGGAAAAGAAGAATATCCCATGTTTTGCCTCTACTCTGGCATTGCATCTGTGCCGTTCCATCCACTTATAGTGAAACGTTCCAATAATTATACCTGGCCACAGTTAATGCAATATCAAGGCATCATTCATATCCCATATGAAGTATCCACCATGTCAATATTCGAACACGTGTCCTCAAACATTCCTTTGTTTTTCCCAACGAAGACGTTTTTAAAGGAATTGTGGACCTCTGGTGCTGCTGCACACCAAATGAATTATTGGGCACATCGCCAACATCAACCAACATTTTATGGGGGTCGACAAACAACAGCAACTTCTTATATTCCCCAAGAACTTGCACCGACATTGTCATTGGATTTTTGGTTGGATAGAGCCGATTTTTATCAAGAAGAATTTATGCAACACTACTATTATTTCGACTCGTTTCTTTCGTTATTTTCTATGCTCGAAGTATTTCAAGATACATTATTTACAAGTCGCCAACTATTTAATAATCGCAGAAAAATCAACGCTATCGCAAGATACAAGGAAATTCTAACGTTTTTTGAATCGAATCAAGAAAAAGAAAAAGACAAAGACAAAGACAAAGGAATGGGTGTTTTACCGGTTTCACAAACTTCACAAACTTCACAAACTTCACAATGCAAAAGAGTTTTAATCTACGGCCATAAAGGATGGATTGGACAGCAAGTTCTGAAACTCCTACAAAAAGAAAAAGAAGAAAAAGAAGAAAAAGAAGAAAAAGAAGAAAAAGAAACCATCACTATTCTTCTTGGAACATCCCGAGTGGACGATGAATCTGCGGTAGAACATGAAATTATGATGGGAAAACCAACACATGTCATGTCATTTATTGGAAGAACCCATGGTACGCATGAGGGCATAAAAATAGATACTATCGACTACTTGGAAAAACCGGGCAGACTCCAAGAAAATGTTCGTGACAATTTGTTCTCACCAATGATTCTTTCTCTCTTGGCGGCAAAATACCATTTCCATTTAACCTATCTTGGAACTGGATGTATTTTCGAATCGAATAATCAGTTGCCCATTTTTGACGAAGCCGCTGTACCAAATTTCTTTGGTTCCTCTTATTCCATTGTCAAAGGTTTTACGGATAGGTTAATGCATTTATTGAATAACCAAACCCCAAATTCAAGAATACTCAATGTTCGTATACGAATGCCAATTACAGCGGACCCAAATCCTCGCAATTTTATTACCAAGATTACCAAATATGACCAAATTTGTTCTGTGCCCAACTCAATGACGGTGTTGGACGAATTATTACCCATCTTAATAGATTTGGCATTGGTGAAAGAACATGTTGGAACAATAAATCTGGTTAATCCAGGGATAATTTCACATGACGAAATACTTGCAATGTATCGCGAAATTGTGGACCAATCATTCTCCTGGAAAAACTTTTCTGTTGAAGACCAGACCAAGATATTGGCATCGGGTAGGTCCAACAACGAACTCGATACTACGTTGTTACAAAGTTTGTACCCGGATGTCTTATCCATTCGCGAAGCCGTCAGGGCAGCGTTAGTACACAGTATTTAAGGGAACAATAACCAAATATTATAGAATACACATAGTATATAGAATATCAATCAAATGAGCCAATACCCATCTGACTCCAAACGAAACCATGCAATTTCAAAAAGGAGGTATATAAAACAAACGACGGCAAAAAGACCAACAATGAAAAAAACAAAAAGACCAAAACAAACTGCAAAAAGACCAACAAAACAACCAAAACAAACTGCAAAAAGACAAACAAAACAACAA
>Ga0209499_1001818_pt1 | contig 14295 bp, 12 predicted proteins | sample C_130208_EF_Meta_FD_187306 | JGI IMG/M metagenome (GOLD analysis project Ga0209499, IMG submission 187306) | Freshwater microbial communities from Lake Croche, Canada to study carbon cycling - C_130208_EF_MetaG (SPAdes) (version 2) | ecosystem: Environmental > Aquatic > Freshwater > Lake...
CAGGCGCAGGCGCAGCAACAGGCTTGGCGACCTTGCCCTTCCCCTTAGGGGCGGGCTTGGCGACGGGCTCTGGCGCCTGCTGCGCAAGAGGCTCAGGCGCAGCAACAGGCTTGGCGACCTTGCCCTTCCCCTTAGGGGCGGGCTTGGCGACGGGCTCTGGCGCAGCAAGAGGCTCAGGCGCAGCAACAGGCTTGGCGACCTTGCCCTTCCCCTTAGGGGCGGGCTCGACGACGGGCATCTCGACTGGCTTCGCGTTCTTGGCGCGGGGCTTGTTGATGTTGACCTGGTTGGCGGGCATTTTAGCTTTGATTGCTGGGTGACTTACTTTCTTTGAGCAAGTCTCTTAACTTTTTAACTGGGACTTAATCTGAGTTCAATTTTTTGTGAATTCTGATTGTTTTGACCAAAATAAAGAAAAATTGATGTCACAGCTCCTATTTATTTCAGTGTTAAGCCGTCTTACTCAAAGAAAGTAAGTCACCAAAGCTAAAATGCCTGTCTGCACTCGCTCCGCCGCCGCCCGCGCTCTTACCAAGTCCGCATCCGTGCCGCAGCGCCAAAGCATGCGCATCGCCCGCGCCGACTGGCTCAAGCGCCTGCGCCCGCGCGCCGCTGCACCGGTCAAGCAGGTCGCCAAGCGTCGTCGCGCCGCTACGCCAGTCAAGCGGCGCCGCGCTCGTCTCTTCGCCGAGCCTGGCGTGGAGCTGCGGCGCAGCGCGCGTCTCTTGCAGCAGCAGCAGTATCGGCGCGAGCAGCTCGTCCTCCTCGAACTCGTCGCCAACTTCAAGGAGGACTGGGTGATGACGGTGAATCCGATGTTCATCGCCCCTGCTGCCCCGCGCGCCTGCACCGGCTGGTCGTGCTGCTGTGCTTCTCCCCACGGTTTTGGGCAGGGGCGCACGAACTACTGCCGCTTCTACAGCATCGGACCTTCTCCTGTAGAAGAGGCGGACCCATTCGTCTTTCCCGCCGAGCAGCTGCAGCCTCAGACGCCCCAGCCTCAGACGCAGCAGTCGCACACGCCCGCGCAGTCGCCCAAGTCGCCGCGGCTGCCGCGCACGCCCGTCAAGTCGCAGCAGCGGTCGCTCGACAAGCCGCGCACCCCGCTCACGGGCTCAGACCTCACAATCGCCCTCGGAGTCCTGGGCTTCCCGCCGCTTCCCAAGTCACCCGCAGCCGCACCAGCGACAACAGCGACAGCGCCAGCGGCAACAGCGCCAGCGGCAACAGCGCCAGCGAACGAGTGTTGTGTCCACTAGACCCGAACAAAACAAAACAAAAAACAACAAAAACAAAAACCCACAAATTTTTCAGCGGTATAAAGCCGTATACTATATCTATAGCAGGGTAATGCGATATTTTTTAGGTCCACTAAGCAAAAATATAGTGGATGCTGTTATAGATTATTCAAACACCTCAACACGTGAATTTGTATTCATTCCGAGCAGACGCCAGATTGATTATAACGGTGGATATGTTCATAATTGGACAACGGCTGAATTCGCCAGGTATGTCCGAGAACGATCCGCAATCAAAATTGAGCGCGACCACGGCGGACCCGAACAGGGACTTGAACCAGACGACGGATTAGAATCTCTGCGCGAAGATGCCACGCACTTAGATATTATACATATCGACCCATGGAAAGCCTACCCCGAATACAAAGACGGTCTTCAATGGACGATACAAATGATAAATATGTGTGATAAAATCAAGTCCAATCTGCTCTACGAAATTGGAACAGAGGAGAGCATTCGCCCCTTTACAGTAGACAATTTAGACCAATTTGTCACCGATTTATATAAAGCCCTGCCACCGCAACTGTTCCAAAAAATCCGTTATTTAGTGATTCAATGTGGCACAGCCCTACTAGAAAAGCACAACGTCGGTACATACGACTCAGATAGGCTAAGCAAAATGTTAGACATCTGTTTAAAACACAACTTAATAGCGAAGGAGCACAACGGAGACTGGGTTAGCGCCGATTTAGTCAGGAAAAAGGAGCGCCAGGGATTGGACTGCATAAATATCGCACCTGAGCTCGGCACATTAGAGACACAAATAGTTCTGAACCACGTAAAACAGAACGCCGACCATTTCAACGCCCTCTACAAACTCTGTCTGGATTCCAAAAAGTGGGTCAAGTGGGTATCACCCGATTTCAAACCAGACGAAAACAAAGAGGACCTTATCCTGATATGCGGTCACTATCTTTTTTCATGTCCGCAGTTTCAGCAAATAAAATCACACTACAAGACTGTTGATGCCGATATACGCGCAGCGTTAGCCACTCGTCTTGAAAATCTTATCTAAAGCACCACTCATTTCTAGATATAATGTCAAAAACAATCTTTTGCGACATCGATGGAACGCTGCTGCCGCACACGGGTGACATTGTTAACAATCTCTTAAGCACTAGCGCGCTCAACGCCGTCCGTGAAACCCTAGCGCAGTGGGACCGCGCAAATCACAAGATAATTCTCACAACGGGTCGGCGCGAATCGACACGCTGTGCAACGGAGCAGCAACTTGCTGCCGCCGGTATCGTCTACGACCAGCTCATTATGGGGCTACCGAACGGCGACCGCATTGTAATCAACGATCGCAAGACCAGAGGTGTGCGAAATACCGCCTACGCCATCAACCTGGTCCGCAACCAGGGCTTCGAACATGTCGATATCGCGTCTAAACACGTGACTGTCCCAGACTCTTGTCTATTTGTTAAAACCGAGAAGCCGTGGGGCTACGAAGAGCTCATAGAATGTAACGACAAATACGTGGTCAAGAAGTTATTCATGAAGGAGGGCTGCTCTTGTAGCATCCAGTACCATGAATTGAAGCGCGAAACAATTGTGGTGCTATCAGGTTCGCTGAACATCTCGATTGGACCGACTCTAGAGACTTTGGAAACCAAACTCTATACAGCGGGTGATACCGTTACGATTGAACCGTATACGGTTCACCGCATGTCCGCACAACAAGACTGCCTTTACATGGAGACCTCCACCAACGAACTATGGGATGTGGTTCGCCTCAAGGATGACTATGGGAGAGTGCCAACTTAATGTTGTAGAGTCCAAAATAAAACAGAAAGCTGCGCAGAGTTCCCTCATAGAGGGGCGCCATGTTTAGCCAAATAAGCGCACACAGTACTTTGATTTTCCCCGCATCATACTCGTTCTCCAGAATAAACCTATCAAAATCTTCAAGCTGCTGCATCAAAAAGTAGTTGCATTTTAGGTCCAGCGTAATATGTCCAGCTGTAGCCACACAAGAAAACAGCCCCGCCTTAATATTTTTATGGTTAAAGATTATATTATGTCTCAGCTTTGCCAAGTCGTAATACATATCTCCAAACGGCGTAGACGCGTCAAATTCATGGCGCCAATCAAGCAGAACAAAGTCGCCGTTCTCCTTACGGATTATATTGTCTAAAATAAAATCTCCGTGGAATCGGCACAGCCACTTGGTGTAAAGACTCTCAAAATCTACAGACTGCATAACTTGCGTCAGCGTACCAACTGCCAGTCCGTTAATTGTATAGGCAGAGCCACTATCATGTAGCATAGCAAGCCGCTCCATTGTCTTTGTCTTATAGAATCGCTCACATGCCTCCTCATGACGCCCATCCTCATCCCACTCTGTCCAGAGCCGCTCAGAAGCCCAAGTCAAAAGTCGATAAATTTCCCCGTGTATATACACTTCAGATAAGATCTTTCCTGGTACAAATTCCATACAGATAAAATTCGGACGTACAGATAACATCTTCGGTGCAAGTCTACCGAAAAGCAACCCTCTCTGATACCGATTCGAATTAATATGCCTGCTGCTTGTGAATTTAATAACGCGGTCTGGAAAAAAGCAGAGCGATTCATTGGTCTTCTCCAACACGTCAAAGTTGCTGGCATATGCAGCACAGACCAAACCATAACTTTTCAGATTACCGGTATCGTAAAAGTTGTCCACACAAAAGGCATCAAATTTAAGACCCGCCTCAATCATCGCACTATAACCATGTATATCACTGAGACCGCTATTTAGTGGGTCGCTCGTATAGACAGCGTCAAGCGCCGACCAGAACGCCTCATAGTCTTGAATAAACGCGAGCCCGATATAGATAAAATCATAGCCACTGTATCCTTTTGGATGAATCTTTACAACCGAGTCGTCGAACACGTTCACCGAAGAATAGGATACCGAATCGCCGCCGTAATCAACAAATAGCGTATTTCTCGTAGGAATGACCATAGTTTGTACAATCGTATCGCAGCAGTGAAACATAAATGGCTTCTTCAAATGATGCCGCGCCGCAAGCATTGAATAGACTAGGCTGGAACCAGGTCCTTCGTATTTGTCGATCCAGACAAACAAAAATACAAGTTGCGGGTACGCCATTTCTAGGAAATCCTTCACCAAATTCCCGTTTGAACCCAACGTAATAACAAACGTACTGTCGGCAGGATACAATTCAATAATACGACATATCGCATATTTATCACCTACGGGTAGAAGAGACTTGTTTGTATGCTCTGTATAGGAACCAAGACGACTCCCTGTCCCGCTTGTTGTAATAAGAACAGTCGTCATAAAAGACACACTAGGAGCCCTTTTAAATAACTAAAAAATTGACCACAGTTTTTTCGCTTCAAGTTAAAGCAACAAAATAACAAGATGTCGCATCTATTCTTTGATGATAACGGCAACGTGTTGAAGCGGTGCTACCGCTGCGAAAATAAGTTTAGGACATCGGAAAATAGTAGCCTGTGCCGCCGCTGTGAGCGGCGCGCCGAGTACGAGCCGTGGTCGTGTGGTCACTGTCATGAGTCCTATGGTCCAGACACGGACTGGTGCCCTTGTGACAAGAGGGAGGACGACCCCTGGCAACTCGTAACGCCTCCCTACAATACCAGTCTGACGTTCAACCACCCCTTCGCCTTCCTGGACTTTCTGCGTTTTGCCGCCAACCACAACAAGCAGTCGCCGTTTGATGTAGGGACCGTATCGCAGGAAATCTATGATATGGTTATGTCCCATCCTGATATGCAGTACAAGACCAGAAGGACCAAGGAGCTCGAGCGCCGCATGCGGCGCCTTATGAATGCGTCCCGATAAACTTATATACACTAAATAGGATGTTTTCAGGTCTCTTTAAAACAAACCATTTTTTGAAACGCTTCCCTGAAGAGAAGAGGCTATGGAATCTGGCTCAGAAGCGCGCCAAAGGATTTTTAAAGTTTACATCAAAACACGCAAATAATGTATCAAGCGTCAGTCTAAAATCAGCTCAGGTCATAGCAAAGTTAAACGAGTTAGGCTTTATCACGGTCGATTCACAGGAGGGCAATATGGAAGAGAAAGAGAACCCTAAAAAAATGTACGGCAATGATATCGGAAAGCCTATATCAAATGAGGCGGGAAGCCCTGCCACTATGTTAGTTACAGCAGAACGCGCCTACTGTGACGGTTTTATACGAAGTGAATTTGTCTACAGATTAGAGAAACTCTTACAAGAGTGTAATCCCGATATTAAAGTAGTTGTAGCGCCGTTCCGCGGAGAACGAATTAATTTGACTAAACAATATATTGAGTACGAAGATGGTACCAGTATGACTGATAATTTTACGAATGTACCTGACTACACCAGAGACGATTTACAAAATTACGTGATTGATGTAGTGTTAACCGATACGGGCTACTATGAAGGTCCACCACTAGAGCCGTTTCCACTTGACCTCCGCAATTGGTCGTACGTCAGCATAATTGACATGAAGTATGGGCGGTCTGCCCTAGGACCAGGCGGGCTCTTTTTATGTATCAAAAATCTGCTCAAAGATTTGCTAAAATCGGAGGGCGGAACAAGACGCCGCAGCACACGGCAGCGTATTACAAGAAAGAACAGGTCTAAAGACAAAACCCCAGCTATTCTATAAATGTCGGTCGTACACAACCTTTTTACCGCGGCACAGTCCAACGATCTAGACCTGATGCGCGAAGCCCTCCTGACCGCCGATGTCAACATGCGCAGTGAAAGTGAAAATTTCACGCCGCTTATGATTGCGGCGAACTACGGCTTCTACGACATGGTTGATATGCTACTGACTGCCGGTGCCAACGTAAACGCGCAATCGGAAGGTGGCTCCACTGCTTTGTCTCTCGCCATAAGTCCCAAGTATGAAGAGTCGGCTAAAATAGTTAAACGGCTGCTCGACGCTGGTGCCGATGTCAATCTTGTCTCTGGCGTAGGAAACACTCCTCTTATGGAGGCGGTCTATCAGGGCAGTATGCCTGTTGTCGACCTCTTATTAAAAGCCGGAGCAAATGTCAACATCGTAAACAACCACGGCGAAACCGCCCTTATGACCGTTCTTATCGGCGGAGATGAGCCAGAGATTATTACACGTCTTCTTGACAGCGGCGCCGATAAGGAGTCGTTGTCAACAGCAGGAGAGCAGGCTGCCGATATCGCTCACCGCTTGGGGCGTATACAGTCGTTCCGCGTCCTCTGCTCCTAAAAAGTTTTAAATATACATATGTTGTTTTACAAAAAGACAACATATGCATAAAAAGCAAAACGATCACTTTGGTACAATCTTGCACCGCGTCTCAAGTTGCGCCTGCTGCGTCATTGAGCCGAGCCCAGTGCTGCGGGCTTTTAGCGTGTACTTGGCGATTTTCTTGCTAACCTTGTCCACCTCAGCACCAATCTTTTCGGCACGCTTTCGCGCCTCCCGCAAATTCCGCTCCTCCAGTTTTCGCGCCGATTTGTATGTAGTCGCAACGCGCTTTTCGCAGGCTTTGATATCCCTTGCCTTACCAATAAACTGCTTCTTACAATCAGCCATCTTGGCTATTTCAGCAGGCTCTATCAGGTCTATCTGGTGCTCGAGATACGGTATGGTCTCATCACGTAGCAGCCGCTGCTCCTCCAGCAAATCGGCAGCCTCCTTGCGCAGCTCCAAGGCGCCGCTACCGTCACCTTCGCTTACGGAATCAATGGTGGAAATCGGTACAACTACTTCAGCAAAAATGGGTTGCGCGAACTGCGAAGGGTCTGCCTCTCTGTTCAGATAGCTTATCTGTCCAGCAATATCGTCCATATAGGTCTTGAGACCTGTAGTTGTAAATCCGCCATCAGCCCCCATATATTTTTCAATAAACTCGGGCAATTCAGTTGGTAGAGCCCGCGACTTCTCTCTGCACAGATTCAGAAGCGACATAAGCTCCATCGGTGACTCGTTATAGGGCGTCGCCGTCATCAAGAGGACGCGCGCCGAGTCCTTGCCGCTTACCGCATACGAATTCTGAAGCGCCGCCATGAACGCAGGCACATCGGGCTTCTCAGCGCCCTTAAAATCGGACGAATATAACTTGTGCGCTTCGTCTATTATGATTAGCGTCTTTCGTAGCGGGTCCTTCTTTCCATTACGCGCAACCAGCTGCTTGAACACAGGATTCTTGCCCTGTACAATATTGCTGAACTGGCGATACGAAACAGGCGGAATCCACTGTTGATACAGCGACCGTTGACGCGCCTCAATATCTTGCGGCTCTAATTCGCCACGACGAACCTCCTCCGCGATAGTCGCGTGACAAACCTGGTCAAAGATATTTTTCCAAATGTCAGCCTTCAACGTGTGCCGTGTAACCCACATAATTGTAAATCCCGCCGGCTCAAATTGTCTTGATGCGAGAGCAATTGCCGTACAGGTCTTGCCTGTGCCGACGCTGTGCCAGAGTAACATACCCTTGATTGGCGAGTCTACCGTAAAATACGTGCTGATGAAATCCTGGGTTGGTGTATAGTTAACGAGTTTGAGGGATGGATACTTCTTTTTCGGATCTAACGGTCGTTTGATTTGCTCTTTTTCCTTCTTTTGTGTAGCAGCGCGCGGCTGCGCCTTCTGTTTCTTTACAGGGACAGGTTTTTTCTGTGTATTTGCACGCCCCTTCTTTACAGCAGCCTTCTTTTTCGTAGCAGCCCGCGGCTGCGCCTTCTTTTTCGTATTGCGCTGCTTCTTTGCTTTAGCGGCAGCAAGAGCAGCAGCTTGAGCCCTCGTGACAACTGCGCCGCCGCCCTGAGGACCACACTTATTGACAGTCTCCTGCTTGCCCCACGACATTTTCTTGAATTTTGCCAAAACGAAACGCCGCAATTCAAACCAGGTTGTCGGCACCTTTTTGAAAAAGATTGGTCCCTCTGAAGCAGCCGGTGGGCTTATCACAACCGTGCTGACCTCACTCACCACCGTGGGAACTATCGTTTCTGGGTGTAGCCGCGACGCCTGAAAAGGCACAATTGTACCGGCGCATCCAGCCACGCGGCGCGGCGCGCAAGGATCATCCTCAATCACCAGATGTTCAGCATTCTCGAGCGCCAGACGTTTCTCATCCTCAAGTGCATACTGTGTGGCGTTCGATAGAAGGTTCGCGCGCGTCTCAGCCCTTGTCATAGGCGTTCTAACGACACTTGTCACGACCTCCGTCTTTTTTCCGATGCGCAACTTCGGCAGCAAACCAGATTTATGTATCTCCTCTGTGAGCGGCTGGTCAACCGCAGCCAGAATACTGACATCCTGGATTGCCTTGGATATCTGATGTAGCCGCGAATCAAGCCCCTTAAGTTGTAGCGCGATTTCAAACAGCGTATTCGCCTTGTAAATAGGTACCAGAGCTTCGGGAATTGACTGACTATACTTGAAAACGTGCAGCGGCCAGCCCTGGTTCGGAATAAACTCGAGCCCCTTTTGCCCACACAAACGTGTCGCCCGCCCGAGCGCCTGTGTCAGATCTGCCGCGGTCATGAGAGGCTCAAAAAGATGCACATATCGTACATCAAACAAGTCAATGCCCTCTTTGAACCCGCTGTCCAACACAATAAACCGGCAGCGCTCGCCATAGATATTATCAGGGCGCGCGTTATACACATCCAGTATCTCCTTCTTTAACTTGTGTTTGAATGGGCTATCCCAGAGAGCCGTCGATGAAAGCACGGCAAAATTCTTACCGTCACTTTTCGGAACATCTACGACAATGCGGCTCTTCTCATGCCGTATGATAGGCTTGAAACCGCGCGCAATCATGCCCGCCGATATAATCTTCGCGCCATAGCCCAAGAATTTGATATCGCTGAAAATGAAATGTTTGTAGGTCTTTCCCGTAAGTGTTTGGTCGTTAGCGTCGAGCGCCTCAATATTTTGTAACATTGCCTCCAGCTTCGGGCTCGCAATTGGAATCAACTTGTCGGTCTCAGTAACGCTAAAGCGGCTCTTATCGAAGCGATTTGTTGGCGCAATTTTGCTCCAATTACTTACCTGACGCACGCATTCAAGCTGCCTGTTATTAGGTTTATATGCGGGTTCTGTATTCTCGGGAGCATTGTCCCGAGTCCCGCTCCGCCGTTTAACCTTTTCAAGAACACGCTGAATACTGCTCCGTTCAGCCGTGTCTGAATTTACAGGCACTGTTTCCGCTTTTGCTTCTGTCTTCCGCTTCTCTGATGCAGCCTTCGGCTTCTCTGATGCAGCCTTCGGCTTATCTGATGCAGCCTTCGGTTTAGCTGAGGCAGCCTTCGGCTCCTCGCCAACAGGTGACACGTACAGTGAAGGCTCAGGACAAAATTCTTTCTTACCCATACACTGTGCGACGGCACCAACATCAATACCAGTGGGTTCAGCACCACGATCGGGATGGTGTTTTAAGAGCCATTTGCTAGCATTCTTTTTGCTAGCCAGCTCAGCTTCACACATAATTGTTTTACAGTCGGCGTTAGCCATCGTTAATTTAAGCGGTGATTTTTCTCACCTTGAAACAGGGATGACCGCTAATAAGCGCACATTTGAGGTAGATAAATTCTTAACCCGTCAGCTTCTGTTGCGCTTTCCAGACAACACAGCGCCCAGCGCAAATCAGGCTATTTTAACGGACGGTATCGGCGGCGTCTATTTTTCCAGATTAGCATCAACGATATCGTCTAATACAGCATTCAACCGTCTAAATTTATCAGACTCAAATGAATCGATAGTGGCGGATCTTTCGTACAACATTCTTACATTCAAAGAGGGTCCAGGTGTGCGTATCAGAAAAACTGGACAGTACGGTCTAATAATTGAGAGCGCGCTCCTTGTACCGTCCACATTCACATCTGTCTTAACGCCATCAGGTAGCACAGTCATCGCTACGAGCCCCTCAACGGTTCTCGAAATAGCAACAAATTACGGTGTTAGCGCGACGGTCTCGTCCAACAAACTTGTTCTAGGCGGCATCCCAGCATTCAGTCAAATTTCACCACCAGCGCCACAAGCACCGATAGTGGCGTCGGCAACCCAAAGTACGTTAAAGATTAGCACTGGTTTCGGTATCTATGTGAGCACGATAAACGCAAATACAATACAGATTGGAACCAATTTATCAACCTACGCTCTAAACGAAGTAGACGTGCCGAACAACAGTACGTTTATCTTTAGCAGTACGTTTAACAAGTTAGCCTACGTACCAGGCGGAAACCTTCAAATTGTAAAAACCAGCCCCAGTTCAATCCTTTTTCAGACAAACTCCTATTCAAGGATATCAACACCAGCAGGTATCCTATACGCATCCTCTAGTTCAGAGTTACTCAACATCTCGTCGGGCTACGGAATACGTTACGGCATCAATGGCACCGCCCTACAAATCGCAACATCACTTCCATCCTCCTTTTCATACATTTCAACAGCACGCGGTACGATAGCCACACCATATTCCACAAATACGTTGACTCTGAATCAAGGATACGGTATTGACTACGAGGTATCAGACCAGTCGCTTACAATTAAATTGGCATCAACATTCGCTCGGGCTATCGACGCGGGTACATGTTCGACAGTTGCCACAGCCGACTCAAAATTTAAAATACGCAATACAGCGGACGGTAGTATCCTGTTTTCTACAGCAACAACAGGTGAGCTCTATTTTCAAGCCACTGATTTCAACCGTATCAATATTCTTGATAGTACGAACACTATTCTGCAGTCTATATTTAGTTACAATACTGCCGATCCTAATCCAGTAATAAATAAAGTCTTTCAATTCAAGGGATCTCCAGGTACAACAATTACTGCTATAGATAACACAATTACAATTGAATCGTTTTCTTCAGTTCAGGTAACGGGACCTGCGTTTGCGTTCGCAACCGTCAACACAATTAGTTCGTGTCAAACGAAAGGTCAATCTTATTTTGATATTATTGGATATTCCAGTAAACAGATATTGGCTAATCCAGTTGCATCAGCAGTCTTAAATATGGTTCCTGTTAGTCCCCTCTATAATTTAGTTTCTACCTATACGAACGCACTAACTAGTGTTTCTACAACACTTTTATATACAGGTTTGGACACCAGTTCCCTTCTATACACAACTAGTTACGATATATCAACTATCAAATCCACGCTAATTTACATAGAAAATCACGCGGTGTCGGACTATCTTAGTATCAATACACTGTCGACAGCGAATCTAAATACTCAAGCGATAAACGCCTCATCGTATTCAGTTCTCGGCTCAGTAGTGTTATCCAGCAGTCCAACAAGTCCGTCACTCTTATCGGTCTATAATATATCGACTGGTGTCGGATCCGCTCAAAGCTGGCGCATTTCAACTATTAACGATGTGCCGCCATCTACACCTTTGGCAGTATTAAACTATGCTACGAACAGTATCGGCATCAATATCGGGTCAAACCAGCCGCAAGCAAATTTAGAAATTAACGGACTTGTCTTGGCGCAAATCTACGCCACCTATTCGGATTCGTCTCTGAAAAATTTCAAAGCCCCGCTAAAAATCACAGAAGAGGACTTGCGGGTCATGCAGCCATGGAATTTTGTGTGGAAGCAGGATGGTGCACCAGATATCGGATTCGCAGCAGAGGACGTTGAAAAAATTGTCCCCACTGCAGTGAGACGCGCTGCGAACGGTCTCCGCGTAGTAGACTACGGTAAATTGAGCGCGGTCGCTATCGCCGCCCTGCGCGATACCAATCAGCGGCTCACTGCTGTGGAATCGACGCTCGAAGGGATACGTTCTTAGAGAAATCACTCAATTCATCGCTCGCAAAGCACCAGTCCATGACACGGTCAGGATGCCATGTCACAGCCGTAAACTCCTCTTTAATTTCGTTCATGCGTGAACAAATCATTGTATACCATATCTGCCTCTTTACAACAAGTTGCGGCTCCAGAAGATGATAAACCGCGCTCCCTGGCGGCACCGAAGACCAGAGCTTAGGAAGCATGCCGTCAATGTAGATAAGACAGTCAAATGCTGTATGCGCCAGAACCTGCTCCAGAATCCGACTCACTGTGTTACGGGTCGTTGACCAGCGGTGACCCGGTTGTAGCATCTTTTCAAAGATCGAAGCCATAACCGACAGAAATTGTACCGCATCAAAATGCGGATTCGCAAACAGATTCGCAAACATTGTCTCAGGTCCAATAGGTGAGCCGGTGGCTTTTAGATAGCAGAACTGGCGTATCAGTGTTTCGAACATCACCGGATTGACATCGGGTCTGATGTGTGGCTGGCACATAAGATATTCATAGAAGTCGCTATAGTAGTCGTGTCCGGGCTGCGGTGGATTCTTAATAGCCGCCACATATTCGTTCGTAATATGAACGAAGCCGTTATCAACCTGGTGTTTAAATTCAGCCCCGTTCCATCGCCAACCACTTATAGGTGGATGCTCGGAAAGCCAATTATCGTAGTACTTCACGTGAAGCGGGCAGGTCAGCCCGTCCATCCGAGCAAGTCGACAGCGCGCGCCCGTGGTTTTCGCCCACGCGTTACAGCGCTCTTTATCATTTTTAGCAATTGCAGGTTTCATTCTGTAGAGCCGAATGAAACTAGCCGATATTTCAATTTTACGCTCATTTACGCCGACCGTACAGCACACGTACATCCATACGTTTCTGTTTTCCGTTTATCATAGTGATTATTACGGGCTGGTAGCGAAATGTCGACCAGTGAAAGAGTGGTTCACCTGTTACAAGCTCCATACGCCGCACCATATATTTATAGATATTCATCCGACTAAGTACATCGCTCATAGTTTTAATAGTCTGTAAATCCTTATTGGTGTAGTAATACGACCTGTCATCAATAGTAACTTTAATAACGTTTCTGCTAAAACAAGAGCCCATGGCTGCTCTACTATAGAGCCTCCATTTTAAATACCAACCAACCCCAGATGGAGTGCACAACCATTGACAAACTCCGCGGACCCAAAATATTCAATATGTCCATTTTTGATTGGGTTGCCTCCCTGTGCGGCGCCGCAATCGTCGGCTTGATAGCCGGCATCAAGACCCCAACCAACTGGCTCCTCTTTATCCTCTTTTGGATTCTTCTGGGCGTCGCTGCGCACGCCGCATTTGGTGTTCCGACCATGTTAGGCTACTATCTTGGCTTAAACGAAAAGCCGTCGCGCTCCAAAGTTTGTTAATCAATATAAGATAAAGTTGAGAAGACCCGGCAATTTTTCAGAACGGTAAATAAGATGCTCCGCCTCTTGCTTTCCGCCCTCGGGTTAGCCGCAGCATCAAGCGAATTAGTATTTACAAACACAACGGGTCTCCCTATCGTAGGTAACTACACATTTGGATACATAAATAACACTGTACAGAACCGGTGCCATCGTGGCGTGGCAAAATTCCAGGCGCAGCAGACAGGCGTCGTCGACGCTCTGCGCATGGGAGTCTATTCACAGGCGGCACCCGAAACGTGTGGAATCAGCTTCGTATTAGCCACGTTTCCTGCCGCAACACAGGTGGGCTCCTCTCTTCTCACGACGTTCACGGACCTGGTTGCCGCCCGCCCAGGCACAGAGGAATACCTCTTCTTCAACGCCTCCCTCTCATCGTGGACCGTCGCAGCGGGTCAAAATTATACGATTACGATTCTGCCTTTCACATGGGCATCGGGTCCGGCAGGCACTACCGCGACACAGCACTGTGTCTTTGATGTGCCGTACGGTAAGCCCGGTCTACCCTATTTCTTTCACGGCGCATACGGACCGACAGCGATGCCGTGCGGCTCGACACCCTGGACGATAGATGATCCTGGAGACGGTCAGGCACTACAAATCGCATTAACAGGTCATCCCGCCCAAGTCATTGTGCCTAGCGCCAGTTCATCGCACACACCCAGTCCGACGTCTACAATAACGCCCACTCCGTCGACGACCGGCACGCCCACTCCTAGCCCCACACCGACGGGCACTCCCTCAAATACCGAGACACCGACGCCGACGATTAGTAGCGGCGCAAC
>Ga0209499_1001822_pt1 | contig 14277 bp, 14 predicted proteins | sample C_130208_EF_Meta_FD_187306 | JGI IMG/M metagenome (GOLD analysis project Ga0209499, IMG submission 187306) | Freshwater microbial communities from Lake Croche, Canada to study carbon cycling - C_130208_EF_MetaG (SPAdes) (version 2) | ecosystem: Environmental > Aquatic > Freshwater > Lake...
GATCTGCGTCTTGGCAGGCTCCATGCCGTAGACGGCCTTGTCCAGCGTCTCCTTGGTGTTCGAGAGGAACTTCGAGCAGTCCTCGGGGCTCTTCTTGAAATCGACCGGAAGAGGGACCACGTTGCCAAACGGTACGCGGAGAAAGCCCTCCACCCAGGTCCGAAGCTTGTGGACCTCACCCGAGTCCGGCTCCATCTGATTCAGGACATCGATCTTGCGAATCACGGTGGCCTTGAGATGATCGCTGATGGGCAGAGCAAGAACACGGAACTTCTGAGGAACCTCTCCGTCCTTGACGAGCTTGGCGAGGTTCTTCATCTGCTCGTTGTACTTCCGCTTCTTGGCCTTCGGAAGCTCCTCGAAGTACTCCTCCTCCTCGTGATTCAGAGCCAGAGCCGGCTTGTTGTCCTTGGACTCATGCTTGTCCTTCTTGGACGACTTACCGATCTTGTGGCTGGGGACGTACTTGCTCATCAGATGTTCGATGAACTCGTCCTCCTCCGACTCCGACTCCTCAGATTCCTCCTCGATGTCAATCCGAGAAGGTCCGCCCTTCTGAATGGTGTGGATGTGAAGTTTCACAGAGACCTTGGCTCCCTTGGGGATATTCAACCGCTCTAGACCCATTGTGTCGTCATCCTCCTCCTCTTCCTCGGATTCGATCTCAGATTCGGTCTCATCATCAGCCTCGTCTCCCGACTCGCCCTCCTCGTCCATGAAATCGGAGTCAGACTCGTCGTCCTCCTCTTCCTTGGTCTTCAGGGTGTCGTCGTCGACCCACACCACAGGGGCCGTCTTTTTGCGAAGATTATACCGTTTGGGGGGCATTCTTGATGCCTTCCAACATTTAAAACAAAGTAAGTTCCATTTTATAATGGACGACATCAGCGCCCTGGTCAAGGAGCTGACCGTAGAAAACGATAAGCGGTCGGCGGCAGACCCTGGAATTCAACGCAGTCTCGGCGTCGTCGAGGACTTCCTCAAGCACCATCCCGTCATGTGTTACGGTGGTACGGCTATCAACAACCTTCTGCCGAAGAAGGACCGCTTCTACGACCCCGAGCGCGACATTCCCGACTACGACTTTTTCAGCAAGACGCCTCAGGAACACTCGGTCATGGTGGCGAATCAACTTGCCACGGCTGGCGTGGAGAATGTTGAGGTCCGTCCGGGTGTGCACGTCGGAACCTTCAAGGTCTTTGCCGATTTCACGGGTGTGGCGGATATCACCTTTCTGGATGAGAAGATCTTCGACAACCTGTGGACTGAGTCCGAGGTGATCGACAAGATTCACTATGTTCCCCCGAACTTCCTGCGCATGTCGATGTACCTTGAACTGTCCCGTCCTCGTGGTGATGTGAGCCGTTGGGAAAAGGTGTATTCCCGTCTGCAACTGCTCAACAAGTACTACCCCTCGACCTGCCCGAAGGAGAAGACAGAATACCACAAGGAGATCACGGACAAGCAACAGAAGGAGATTGAGACCTTGCTGAAGGAGGAACCTGTGGTTCTTCTGGGTGTGACCGCTTACGAGATCCACGTTCGCAAGAACTGGACGACACCGGTGATGTTGCTGGCGGAAAAGGACACGATTGAGCGTCTCACGAAGGGTGAGATGGTGAAGCTCGATGAGGAGACAGAGATCCTTCCTCGTCGGTATTCGGTGATTAATGAGGAGGGTGATTCAGTGATTCGGTTTTATGAGACCTCGGCGTGCCACAGCTATCACACTCTGAAGAACGGGATTCGGGTGGCCAGTATTCCGACCATTCTCCAGTTCTTCTTTGCCTATGCTTACTCGTTCGGTCCCGATCAGACCAACATCGCCAACATGTTGTGTATTGCGCAGAATCTCATGGATGTCGCCAAGTCCAACACGAAGCGCCGATTTGATGTCCTGATTCCCAAGGATTGCATTGGCACGCAGGAAAGCTTTATTGCGATGAAGCGTCAGAAGGCCGAGTTGTATACAGATTTGTCGAAGAATAAGTCGTCGCCTGATTTCATCAAGTACTTCTTTACGTACAACCCTCGTGATACGACAGCGTCGAAGAAGAAGGTGAGGTCGAAGCTTCGGAAGACGCTCAAGAAGCGTACAAAGACGATGGAAGTAAAGTCGTCTAAGGAGTTGTAAGGTTTACGGGTTCGCAAAGGTGAGGATAGTGGCTCCTACAGCACCCGAGATACGAGGTGCGTTGTACGGCAGTCCCGCACACGCGATACAGGACCCGTTGGCAGCCGTAGTCTGCTCGACACCGGACGAAACCTCCTTGTATCCCTGCAGAAACTGGAGGTAGTTGGTGTAGCTGTTCTTGATGCGGGGTTGAACTGCATTGCGTGTCGTAGGACTGAACTCTTGGTACATAGCCCGCACACGAATCTGATTCGTCACATCAGAGGTTTCACGAAGACGCATCCCCTGGATTCCCGTAAGAGTCGACGTGTTTTGACCACCTGCGCTCATTACTCCTCACTGAGAAGTTAAACGCCCCGTGTACCATGTCATATCAAAGTAGGGAGGGCCAGCCGGCTTCTTCTTCAGATCGTCTGTCGGCACTGTTGCTGCCAGAGTCTGAATATCCACGGCCGTCAGGCACCGAGGATAGTAATACAGTTGCGCCAGAACACCATCCCAAGATGAACCCATCTTAACCGGGCTTGTGTTTTGCTTTGGAAGCTGGGCCAGAGAATGGTGTTGCTTGAGCACACCATCAATGTACACATCCAGCGCATCCTGATCGACCACCAGGGCGAGGTGGATCCACTTGGCTGCCGGCATATTGTCGATAAGAATGGTCTCCTTTGCACCGTAGGTGTCAACCGCGATGACGATACCGTTCGAGGTGGTGTCGAGGTAGACACCGGGGCAATCATCCTTGGTGAAGATAGCCCGACGTGTTCCGTAGTTCACCGTGTAGTCGTTGACGAGGATCCAGCAGGCATAGGTAAAGGCAATACCCTGCTTTTGGTTGTACGAACGTGGCATGTCGCCATCCGACGTCGAGGACGTTGTACCCGCCATCGAGCCCGAGACCAGAACCGTAGCATCGGGCGGTCCGTAAGAAGGCTTATTTCCATAGACAAGTCGGTAGATGATATATCCAACAATAACGATGGCCACCACGAGGGCCACAGATCCAAACACACTCATTGTTGTTTACTTAGAAACAAACCCTCTTGCTGTCAAGCGTAAACCCGTCTTTTTGGGCGGGGGTGTTTCCGTGGGCATCACTGCGCCCGCTGGAGTGAAGATCGTCTTTAACATGGTTTCGTACGTTGTTTCCCTCTGTGTCTTAAGGGTGGACGGATGGACCTTGCGCCCGCCTAAATTATAGATGTAATGAATTCGTGCCTCATCGGACTGATATTCAGTGCTCAAAAATCCCGTCTTTGCAAGACGAATCGTCCAGTCCAGATCTTCGCCGTATGTAGCGTCCCTGAACGACACAAGGTTTGCCATGTCAGTCAACATCACATTGAGGTGATTGGGTGGGCGTAGAAACACATCTCCACGGGCCATGGGCTCGTTGAGCTTGTTATCGATGCTGTGAGTGAACGTGTATTCGGACATCTGACCACGAAGGCGACATACATGAAATCCACCTTGGATACAGGCAAGAGCGTCCTCGAAGTAGGCATCAGTGACATCGTCGTCATCGTCGATGAAGGACATGTACTTGCCTCGGGCATCTTTCATGAGTTGCTGACGCTTATTGCCAATCGACATCTCTCGGTTATCGAAGGAGAGACAGATCTCTATGCACAGTCCAGGGCAGATACGGAGTTTCTTCTCGTTGATCGAGGCAAGAAGACGCTGTAGGGTTGCCTCACGTCCTGTGATCGTAGGAATCAGAATACTCCAGTCGTAGGCATAGGTCTTGCGAGAGATGTAGTTATACATATCCTGACTCCAGTACGACTGATTCTTTGCATACAGAGCATCTCCTCGTTCAGGAAATCCTGTACCCGGATGCTCATGCCGAATCAGACAGTACGGAATATAGACCGAGTTTTCAGGCGTACAGTAATCCGTGAACTCCGTATCGCAAAAGAGGCTCTTGTACGAGGGATGGTAGATGTATCCGAACCGATGATACATGCGCCGACCGAGGATCGAGAGGGTGTTCAGATTGCGCCCCTGTGTTCCGTCGTTGACCCAGACGATTCCGTCCGTGTCCGAAAATCGAGACAGCATGTACGAGCGGATCACCTCGTCATACCCCTGAACCTGAGGGGACATGTCATCGGATATGAGCATTACGATATCCCACTCCCAAGGAATATTCTGCATATCAGCATTCGCTGCCTCGATCTTCGTCTTATTATCACCGAAAAGCATGGCCTTCCATGCAACGGGTTCAAGAACGTTCATTAGCTCGCTTCTAACCGCTCCATTATTCATGGTGCTGTCATCGTTATCGCACGAAACGCAAATACCCAGGAGATCCTTTCTATTTGCGAGTTCGATGTATCGTTTTAAAACATTCACGACCTGTTTCGGCCGAGACCGAGTCGGACATTTGAGTAGAATGCGCATTACTATTAGGTGCTAAATCCTGCCACCGATTTACCCGAGGAATCCGTGATTCCAAAGTTGATCTTGTATCCGAAGATATTGAGCGAGCTCGCGCTATCCGTGCCCCCGCCACTTCCCTGGACAAACGACGAGCAGGGAGTTCCCGCCGCGTAAAAGGCTGCAGCATCGGCCGGACCCAGCATGTTGCCCGCGGTCTTCAGAGTACAGACACTGCCAGAGAAGCCACCCTTAGCGCCGATCGTGATATCGCCCACTGCCGGACGAGCCACGCCAGGAAGCACCGCAGAACGCACCAGCTTGCCGTTGATGTACACGTCAATGTTACGCTGGAAGCAGGTCACGGAGACGGCAAACCACGACTGAAGAGGCACATTCTCTACCGTGACGGTGAAGTTGTCTCCTGTAGCTCCAGCACCATTCGCCGGGGCAGGATTCGAGGCACCCGAGGACGTCGAGCTATTACCAAAGATCGAGACGTTGATATCAAGACTGTTCTCTGTAGGGTGAAGCGAGATATTGGGATTGATTGTCATCGGATTGGTCGGATCTGTACGCATGACGACCGACTTGGCCTCGCCGAAGCGATAGTTCCAGTCCTTGATGTACATCCAAAACTGAATCCCGTAGTCTGATCCCGAGTTGAGAGGAACATTGGCTGCCGGAATGATGGTGGCTGACTTACCATCAACTGCCATCGGTGCCTGGTCAACCGAGGATGCAGAGGTGATGGCTGGCGTAGATGGAGCGGTCTTATCATCCTTGGACGACGTGTTGGCCACAACGACGCGATAGATGATGTAGACAGACAGGGCGATCAGTCCGGTGCCCACAAGAACAACCAGGATCTTCGAGACGATGTTCAGTGAGTTAAACGAGGAGACGGTGGGGGCCTGGGGGACCAGCATGGACGGTCCGAGGACAGGTCCATAGATTGGCGACTGCGTTCTAGATGTGGAGCCTCCCATTATTTATCGTTTACAAAGGAACTTTATTAAAGAGTCAATGGAAAAACGGACTCTATCTCCACAAAAGCCAATGACAGCAATGTACTGCAACAACTGTGGTGGTAAGGGTCACCTCTTCCGTGGTTGCACCGATCCCGTCCTCTCCTGTGGGATCATTCTTGTTGATAAGCCCAGCCTACCTGTGAAGACGAACGAGGCGAGAGTCCTGATGATACGACGCAAGGACAGCATGAGTTTCGCCGAGTTCATGCGTGGAAAGTACGATCCTGAAGATCAGCAGTATGTGGGTCGTCTGATCCAGAACATGACCATCGAGGAGCAGACGGCGGTTAAGTCTCAGGCGTTTGAGTCTCTGTGGCGTTCGATGTGGGGCGACGATCATGCCTCCGCTGACTTCATGGTCTCTCGCGAGCGCTTCAACCGTCTCGATGTGAAGGCCCTGGTCGAAGCGCACCCCTCTGTCTATCCCGAGCCCGAGTGGGGCTTTCCCAAGGGCCGGCGCATTCGTGGTGAGACAGATGTCGACTGTGCGATTCGCGAGTTCAACGAGGAGACCAATGTCGACCGCGATGCTTACCTGGTCCTACGCAATATCCGACTGGAGGAGACCTTCGAGGGTCTCAATCACATCCAGTATCGCCACGTATACTTCGTGGCAGTGATCACGGATCCGAACAAGGTCAATCTTCACCAGCGATTCACACCGATGCAACGCCGTGAGATCTCGGGTATTGCGTGGAAGACCTTTGCCGAGTGTGAGAGCCTGATTCGGCCCCATCACATTCAGCGTCAGGCGATGCTTGATCAACTCAAGAGTATCGCCACAACCTTCGAAACTGTCTAAACACAGGCATAAATATCAAACAATGCTCACCCTTATTACTCCCTGCTCCCGACCTCAAAACCTTTACAGGCTTTTTGATTCGATTGATTTCACGAAGACGGACAAGTGGATCATCGTTCACGATACGACAAAGACGAAGGGCATGTATCCCACGCTGTTTCGTCATCCGAAGATTCTCGAGCTGGGTCATGTGAGTCCCGAGGGAACCTGCTCGGGAAACAGTCAGCGTAACGTGGCTCTGAAGATGGTCGAGAAGGGACTGGTGTACTTTCTCGACGACGACAATATCGTTCATCATAAGTTTTGGACTCTTCTTGATCGGTTCGATGAGGACCACTTTTATACCTGGGATCAGTCTGGCAACGAGATGTTTGCCAACAAGCCCAACGGTGTTCTGAGTGGTCACGAACCCCGTCTTCGCAAGATCGATACGGCTCAGTACATCGTGCCTCGTCATATGTGCAACCTCTGGCAAGAGGGCCCCTATTGGGCCGACGGTCTGTTTATTGAGGACATCTACACGCGCTTCAAGGACAGGCACGTGTATCTCGACGTCGTGGCTGCCCACTACAACTTCCTTCGGACTAGGACGTGAAGCGGAATCCTGCCAGGTAGACCGTCGTGCAATACGCAATCACACTTAACGCAAAGATCCACCACCACACAGGGAACACCGTCGATTCCCGATCTGTCGTCCCAAACGGACGAATCCGTCCATTACGCCCAAAGGCAACGGACGGTTTCACGTACAGAAAGGCCGCCACTAAGAAGAGGTAGATGGTAATCATCCACATGCGATGATTCCGCCGAGTGAGATCCATTGTTTATCAGCAACGCAAATGTTTCGGCGGGAAAGACAATGAGTCGGGCGTACGTCCTTCCCAATCGGAAGGCATTTGCCGATGCCATCACACGTGTCTTCATGAAGTACAGGGAGAAGGACAAGGATCCGCTGTCCGAGGAGGACAAGGATGTGGATCTCTGCTGGAAGCAGACCTCGGGGAACACTCGTGAGCTCTTTCCTTACCAGAAGATCATCCGTGATTACCTGAAGATCGAGACGCCCTACCGCGGTATTCTCGTGTACCACGGACTCGGATCAGGAAAGACCTGCTCGTCTATCGGCGTGGCGGAGTCCCTGCTCTCGACCTCGAAGGTGTACATCATGGTCCCTGCCTCGCTGGAGGAGAACTATCTTGAGGAGATTCTGAAGTGCGGTGATGCGGTCTATGCTGTCGAGCAGAACTGGGTCGAGAACCGCCTGAATCCCGATAATCGCGAACAAGCGAAGAAGCTGGGAATCTCCGATAAGTTTCTGGACAAGAACCAGCGGTTTTTCACCACGGTTCCTGGCGGTGACCCGAACTTTGCTGCTCAGCCTAAGAACGTGCAGGGTGTTATCCGCGAGCAGATCAAGGATCTCATCGAGAATCGGTTCAATATCATCAAGTACAATGGTCTGAGCAAGAACAATATCGACAAGTACATTCAGCCGGGTATGTACGACGACAGTGTGGTCATCATCGACGAGGTCCATAACCTCATCTCGCGCGTCATCAACGAATCCGAGAGCGGTGTGAAGCTCTACGATTCGATATACCGGGCCAAGCGTTGCAAGGTCGTGGCTCTTTCGGGAACGCCAGTCATCAATCGTCCGAATGAGATTGCGTATCTCATGAACCTGCTTCGGGGTCCGATTGAGCGTATCACGATTCCCTTCAAGTCCATCGCCGCCTGGGACGAGGAGCGCATTTCCAAGGCCTTCCGTCAGCTTCCCGAGACAGACACGATCGAGTTTAACGCTCTGAAGAAGTACGTCATGGTGACTCGCAATCCCCCGCAGTTTCGCTCGACCTTCAATGGAAACGGCGATCGGATTGCCGTTCAGTACATGAAAGACATGGCCTTTATTCCTCAGGCAGGTGACTGGGTAGCCTCGATCAAGTCAAAGATTGAGACGGAAGTGGGTGGTGCTGAGATTGCCTCTGAGCGTGTGACCACCGAGGAGTTCACCTGTCTGCCCACAGACTACGAGGAGTTTGCAGGTCTGTTCCTCGATGGTCTGAACATCAAGAACCCCATGATGTTTCGTCGGCGTATTCAGGGTCTGGTCTCCTACTTCAAGGGTGCTGATGAGCGTCTGGTCCCCCGTCGTGTAGAGGACGACAAGACACTCGAAAAGATCCCGATGTCGAAGGAGCAGTTCACGCGGTACCTTGAGGTGCGGTGGACGGAAATGAAGATCGATTCTCGTCGCAATCGCTCGTCTCTGGATGATGATCTGGGTACATACCGTGTTCCCTCTCGTCTGGCCTGCAACTACATCATTCCTCCCGATCTGAGGGAGTTAACCAAGTCTGTGACGAAGGAATACAACGGCGTACTCAAGGAAACCGATGTGCCCGACAAGGAAGAGATCCTCAAGCGTCTCAGGTCCGATTCTGAGCGCTTTCTGTCGGAGAAGGCGCTGGAGTCTTTCAGCCCCAAGCTTCTGAAGATGTTGCAGAATGTGAAGGCGACGGGCGACAAGAATCAGTTCGTCTATTCTCAGTATCGGTCTCTGGAAGGTCTGGGGGTCTTTGCGGCAATCTTAGATGCTGCAGGTTGGCAGGAATATAAGATTGTGAAGCAGGCGGGTCAGTGGGTCGAGAGCCCGGATATGGAAGACAAGCCCTCGTACACTTTTTACACGGGCGACGAGAACGTGGATGAGCGTAATCTGATTCTTCAGATCTTCAATAATAAGTACAGCAAGAACTTCCCCGCTTCGCTGAAGGAGAGCGTCGAGAAGCGTGGCAAGAAGATCCTGACCCTGCTGATGGCGACAAGCACGGGAGCCGAGGGTATTAGTTTGGCGAACACCCGCCACGTTCACATCATGGAACCCCACTGGACACCCGCGCGTCACGATCAGGTCATCGGTCGGGCGATTCGTATTTGCTCTCACGCCACTCTGCCGATGGAGGAACGGACGGTGAAGATCAGCTTCTACGTCTCGGTCTTCACCGACGAACAGTCCAAGTCAGCGGAGTACCCGAACATCGTCGCGATCCGTCGTAACGACACCTCGATCCGTCGGTACGAGGGGCAGGCGGTCGAGGCCTTCATGTCGACTGACGAGTATCTGTATGAGACAGCCTACGAGAAAGAGCGAATCAGTCAGAAGATAGGTCTTCTTCTGAAAGAGTCGGCGATTGATTGCGAGATCCATCGTAAACTCCATGCTCGTGAGAAGCCCGTTGTCTCTTGTATGCGATTTGACAGCACGGCCACAGGTGAGGATCTGGCCTTCAAGCCGAACATCAAGACGGAGGACTCGGACGCAACAATCCTGCGTAATACCACTCGCAAGCATCGCCGACTTCAAAAGGTTCTGATCAAGGGTCTGTCTTTGATCATCGATCCGGATACGAAGGAAGTCTTTGATGGTCCGGCCTGGGATGATAACAAGCGTCTGTTACGGATGGGTGAGATGGTTAACTCGACTTCGATCCGATTTCTGCTTTGATATCCTTGAGGAATCCGGCACAGACAGCATCCCAGGTCTTGAAGGGATACCTTACAGCCTTCAACTCCTTGTCCGGAAGACTGTGAATTGCAGACTCCATCGCGTCGGCCACACTCTCTGCCGTAAAGTTCGGCATCCAGAATCCCAGGGGCATCGAACCAGCCATATAGATACGTCCTGAGGGTGGAATAAAGTCAGCCACCGACTCATCCATAAACGAACGATACCCACCAACATCTGTCACAATCTGGGGAGCACCCGTGAACAGATGCTCAATCTGGCACAGACCGAAGCCCTCGCCATCCGAGGTGTTGAGTCCGATATTACATCCACAGTAGAGATCATTGATGATGTCATCTGTCATGGCCTTCGCGTTGTTGTCACCCGTATCCACAATCATCATGCGCTTTCCAAAGTCATCGACACTCATACCCTGGCGACGAAGCTCCGTCTGGTAGATGCGAGCCAGATCATAGTAGGCTCCCTGCTGAACATTGAGACTGGTCACAAAGAGCAGGTAGTACGGCTTCGAGGGATGCCTCTTGATCAACTCCACAAACCCCATGATCGACAGATCCTGGCGCTTGCGAGAGCTATTGCGATTGGCATTCATCATGATGATCGCATCCTCCTCAACATTCATTCGAGCCCGAACCGCCCGCCGAGCAACCTCGGGAATCCTGCGAAAGATCGTGGAGTCGACGGCGTGCTCCATGATTCCGATTTCCGGACAGGCCCCGTAGTTTGCATACGTCTTGGCCCACGAGTCCGTGAAGCAGTAAATCCGATGAGCATTCTTGTTGAGGCTATCAATCAGAGGCTGAGCGATTCCCTCATAGACCTGATCGACATAGAGCCAGAGCTTGTAGGGAGACTCGTCCTTCTTGTACTTCATCGCCTCAATGAACTTGTGAATGATCAGGGGATCATTGTAGATCATGACCACATCAGGGTTCACCATCTCCAGGTACTCGTGAATCTTGTTGAATCCAAAACCCTCCTCACGAGGATCCTCGTTGGCAGCTGCATCATAGGCAAGTACACCAACGGGAACCTTGCGAATCGACTCGCGCTTGGGATGGCGCTGAAACCCAAAGTGGTAGGTCTTCACAGCCGGTGCCAGAGTCGTCAACTGCTTGAGCAGGTTGATCACAACCTTGGAGTACCCCGTGGTCTGATCAACATGTGTGCTGACCAGAACAAACTTCATTGATAGATTAGACTTTTCTCTGCGTAAACTACAATGCAGGTCAATAATACGCAGGACTATATCACCAAGTATAAGCGCCGAATCATTGCCAAGTCGATCGCCGTTGCATCTCCTCCGCAGAAGCGCCGGACGAATGCGATGTACACCTCGGTTCTGGCGAACGGCGACGATCAGTACAACCTGACTGTGAGTGCTCCGGGACGTAATAACTACTACGGCGATACGCTGGGTCGTGTCTTCACCTCTCTCTGCTGCAATCCTAAAAACGTGAGTGCGGGAGGCACGCTCTCGTACACGCCTGCGTACCCCGGCATTCAACCGTATCTTGTCTAATCACAATAGTAATGCCTGGAGGACTTATCCAGCTCGTCGGCGTGGGCGCACAGAACGAACTTGTCAATGGAAACCCGTCCATGACACACTTCCGTGCCGTCTATCGTCGTCATACCAATTTTGCTATGGAGTCGATCCGAATGACGTTCACGAGTTCGAACCTTCAGTTCGATCAGAACACAGTACGAAAGATTTCGTGTCGTATCGACCGCTATGCCCAGATTTTGCTGGACACCTATCTTATCATCACCCTTCCTGATATATGGTCTCCTCTTTCTTACCTGGGAAGCGGTGTGACACCTCCCACGGGATTTGACCAGCGGTCGAACTCGATCGGCTATGAGTTTCAGTGGATCAAGAACATCGGCTACAACCTGATCGACCATATTGAGATCACGGCCAACGGTCAGGTTCTTCAGACTATGACAGGCGAGTGGATGAAGATGTACTCCTATCTCACTCACGATACGAACAAACGCAAGATCGTGGATCAGATGGTAGGAAATGTCGCCGAGCTCTACGATCCTGCGAACGGCAATGGACGTCAGAACCAGTATCCCCACGCGATTGCTCCGACCGCCTATCCGGGCGTGGGACCGAACACCAAGGTTCCGGAGCCCTCGATTCGGTCTCGTCAGCTGACCATTCCTCTTCATTTCTGGTTCTGTGAGAACCCCGGTCTGGCTCTTCCCCTGGTCGCCATGCAGAACTCGGATATCTATGTTAACGTCTATTATCGGCCTCTGACTGATCTCTTCACCATTCTCGACACAGACTCGGGATCTCCGACGTATGGAAAGCGTATTCCGGCCCCAGGTGGAATCGGTCCCTTCCTGTCTCCCCCCGATAAGAATGGGTACCCGACCAATCCCCAGCTCTCGACCTTCTTTCCCGATCCTTATCTGGAGGGCAACTTTGCCTATCTGACGGAGATGGAGATGGCCCAAATTGCTGGAGCAGATCAGACCTTCCTGGTCAAGACTATCAAGTATATCAGCAATACGGGTCAATATGGCGCGAGCGACTCTCTGTTACCGGCCTTCAACTTGGTGACTCGGCTCGTGTTCAGTGCCCAGCGTACAGACAAGGTTCTCATCAACGACTGGGACAATTACACAAACTGGGACGATCCGAAGGCGGCTCCGTTTACGACAACGAATACGGACATCTTCTCATCGCTGACCAACTCGACGCAATCTCAGACGTTCTTATACTCAAGTGGTCAGCAACAGATCACCTCTGTCTCTCCCCGGGATCCCGTTATCGATGGCGTGATTCTGCTCGACGGCAAGGAACGTTTCACAGTGAAGCCGGCCAACTACTTCTCGCTGATTCAGATGTATAAGCACACCACCGGTGAGGCTCCTGGTCTTCCGGGTGTCTACCAGTACTCCTTTGCTCTGAACAATGACCTCTACCAACCCAGCGGTGCTCTGAATGCCAGCATGTTTAACAAGACGATTCTTCGGCTCACACTCCAGCAACCCCTTCCGACAGCCATGGGTGTGGCCTCTCAGCGGGTGGAGAACGTCGTGAAGTCCTCTCTCAACAGCCCGAATCCCGTTATCATCCCGCAGGCTCAGTGCTATTTATTCAAACCCGGCGAGCTGATTACGGTGGTGGTTAATGCAAACGGAGACAACATCATCTTTGCCTACACCTACAACGTCGGTGTTTACGTGGAGTCGATCAACTTCCTCCGCATTACAAGTGGTCTTGCGAATTTCGTGTTTGCTAACTAACAATGAGCTTGACTATCAAGCAGGCAACCTGGGGCGACGAGAAGTCGGCTACCGATATCACAAAATCCCTTCAAAAAATGGTGAAGGATGGATCCTACTTGGATGTTACAGCTGGATCTGGTCTGGTTCCCTCCGTCTCTCTGAATCCTAACGTGGCCAATCTGACAGATGACGACATGAAGGATATCAAGGACCAGGCGATCAAGAACTGCCAGGGAAACGCTAATGATACAGCCTGTATCAACCAGCAACAGGCAACTCTAGAGGCAACGGCACTGCAGACCAAGATCGCCCAGCAGAACTCGTCGGCCAATATCATCAGTGGTCGTCGTCTGACAGTTGACTTTGTTGATCAGAACGGCAACGAACAGGCGGTTATGATTCCTGACGGTCAGCAGTTCACCGCTGGAACGAAGGGCGCAGTACCAAAGGGGGCTGTCGTAAAGCCCAAGCCCGTTGAAGACAGCAAGCCCTCGTCAACCTTCACCTTTCTGACCACGGGTGTGGGATATGTAGTGGGGATTCTGATGACGATTCTGTGGGCGTTCAGTATCGTGGTCACCTATCGTGTGCTGATCTTGTCGAACCACGTGATGGCGGCCTACGTGCTGACGGCGCTGGCTATCTTCATTCCGTACTCGGGACTGGTGACGACGCCGATCGCGATGGCTGTCTATTATTATCTGGAAAATCAGTAATGATCAACCCCGTTTGGTTGACTGCAGGTGTTATCGTAGGAATGCTCATCGCCTGTGTCATCATCCCGCCTGCCCGCAAACAGCCCTCAGTACCTGAACCTCACGATACCGGCGTCTTTCACACGGACACGGGCTGTGTTCGGACCAACGCCATCGAGATCCCCTGTGATGACTCGTCGGTGTCCTTCAATCTTCTCGCAGGTGTAAAGCAATAGGAGATGATCAATATCTCTCGAGCTCTCGATCGAGCCTCGGCCTTTTTTTCCTTTGTGATTGGTCTGGGCATCTCGGTTCTGATCTTCCATCGTAACTACGACAGCTATCGCACCCTGGCTCTTCCACTGGATGAGGTCAAGACAAAGTCGAACAAGGTGGATGGCAAGTGTTATACGTACCGCGTGGAAGATGCGTCCTGTGAAATCCCGTCTTCTTCATAAACA
>Ga0209499_1001823_pt1 | contig 14275 bp, 13 predicted proteins | sample C_130208_EF_Meta_FD_187306 | JGI IMG/M metagenome (GOLD analysis project Ga0209499, IMG submission 187306) | Freshwater microbial communities from Lake Croche, Canada to study carbon cycling - C_130208_EF_MetaG (SPAdes) (version 2) | ecosystem: Environmental > Aquatic > Freshwater > Lake...
AAATCCAGAACTGATCCTTCTTCTACGAATGCGGATACATCCGCAATCCCTATAGCGAACTCTGTACTTCCGTTCTCTAAAAGGCGCCAGCAAAGAATATCATCTACATCTTGACAATCGTCAGGATCGATATTTAAAACCATATCCCATTCCGTTCTATCGTAACTTTCAACATTCGGAGTAAACTCGAATATTTCTTTGCTACGTGGAAGTTGCACACTGCGAATAACTGCCTCGCGTTCGACAGCAGCATCTCCAACGAACCCTAGAACGCGTTGAATACCTCCCCTGGGCCATTTGTTATCCCAGTGTTCCAGGTTCATTACTATAATGGGAGGGGAAGTATACTTTTCTTTTACAGCTACTAGAAAGGGCGGATAATCGATCCTCAACGGATAGCATAAATACAGGGGCACTCCGCGCTGCGTAAATCCCTGACCCACAGCCGATCCTACCACACAGTCTACAATACCGATAATCCCAAGATGCTTGGGATTATCGGTAGGAAGTAATTTGCCTTGAACAGGACCGTCGTGCCGAACACCATCTGCAGACCACCACGGTCCGCGCAACCAAGACTTAATCAACATTGTGCGAAACTACAGGTCAATAAAAAATGGTTCAAGTTTTTATTGGTTTTGTGTTTTTATTTTTGTTTTCTTTGATATTTACGCCAGCGAGGTACGGAGAGCGACGAGAGCCTTACCAAGCAGGTTGTCACCATTGCCATCCGCGCCAATGCCGAAGTAGCTGTCTGTCGCACTCTCGAACTCAATACGCTGTCCGTCCGTCTTTAGGAGCGTAGCACGGAGCTCGGTATTCTTGAACTTGGCGGCCAGAGCGACCTTAAGTAGCTCGTTCTGAACCGTATCCCAGTCATCACGGCTCTTGTGGTCCTTTGACTTAAGCATGCCCGTAAGGAGTGCAGGGTTCTTCTGCGCAAGCATCTTATCGGCGTACTCCTGGTCCACATTCTCGTACTTCTTGTAGGCCAGATAGTGAGCGACGGAGGGGAACTCCTTGCCATCCACAGTAAAGGGCGAACGATACATGTTATTAAAGACCTTGTACTCGTTCTTGTCAGCGCAGCCAGCAAAGCGGATCACGCCCTCGGCAGCCGTAGGGCAAGTGGGCTTCTCCTTGGTCTCGCGCTTCTTGCGGGGCTTCTTGCCTCCCGTGGCCGTAGGCTCGGCGGCAGCAGGAGCCTCGGCAGCAGGAGCCTCGTCAACCTTAGGCTCGGCAGCCACCTTAGGCTTACGACCACGCTTCTTAGCCTCAGGAGCTGCCGTAGCAGGCGCCGCGCTAAGTGCGGCGGCGAGACGAGCGTTCAAGGTTTGAACATCCGCCTTAAGGGCATCCACAGTAACCTGGAGCTGCTGGAACTGGGTGGCGGAAACGGTGGAAGAAGACATTTTCAAGGAAGGAAGAAAGGAAAGAAGTTTGAAAGTATGAAAGGAAGTACTTTGGCTTATAACCCACAACTTATTAGACAAGGGGGACCAACTTTCAATTTTTTTCAGTTCCGGTAAAGCCCAAGAAGATACGGTTAAAAAAAAATTGGGGGACCAGAGACGAAACGGCATAGCATTCGACGTACATTGATCCATTGTGAGAAGATGCAGAAGACCTTTTATTCTTCCTGCAACTCCTTTTTCCTTTGAATAGTACTTCCAGGCCCATTCAAAGCTTAACGTGTCAGGCCAAGAAGGAAAACCACTTACATATAAAACGCGCCTCCAGGTTCGCCCAGCAGTTGCCTTTGCACCACCGGCAAGTTTACGATTGTGTTGGTCTAACCGTCGGTCTACATCGACAGTTGCACCAATATAGGTTCTGCGTTTATCTGTACTTTCTAGTAAATAACAATGCATGATGTCTCTTACGTTGTGTACGGTTTCCTCCCTTAGCCCTTCTCTTCCCTCCAACTGAACTGCCCACTGCAGCCTTTGCTTTATTCGTTGCGCCCTGCACAGCATTACCGACTGCAGCTGTCGCAGCAGTCTCTAACGCCTTTGTTGGATCTGAGACTGCATTCATAACTTTATCAACGCCTGTCTCTTCAGCAACGTAATCGATGACATTGCGTTTAATTAATTCCATACTTACAGGTGGAGGAGCTTCATCATGGATTTCCACATCGGGTGTGTAATAATCTAATACATCTTCGGCGGCAGGGCTTACTTTATCAACACTCTTCAATAGCTTCTCACGATTAGTAATGTAACGGTCCGCTCCGATTTCTACGCTTTGAGATGCTTCCGCAAGTGTGTCACCGAATACAGGTACTGCTTCTAATGCTACTTTAAAACTAGAACCGAAATGCTTTCTTGATATATTTAGAACAACTGCAAAACTAATAAAAATAAGACTAATCATATACCCTAAACCATCTCCTAAGAAACTTGCATAAGGAACTGGTGCCAAACTGATTGTCTTACTGGCAAATTCTTCTATCATATCTGCGAAAACGGGTAAACTTAAAGTAACTGTATCAAGAGCAGTAGAAATCATAGGTCCAACAAAATCCATTTGTTCCATATGATAAAGTATTTGAACATACCATAAAACACCGTCCCAACTGGGTGGTATTTTAGAGGTAATAGGATGTGATATTTTATGTATTATCTTATCCCAAAATTTAGTTCGGGAAGGGTCCTCTTCTACTGGCGTAGCAGCAGCAGCAGCAACAGCCCCTCCTTTTAAAACCTTGTATTTTGCTAAAGTTGTATTCTTCTGCGTAGATAAAATATCTAAAATCTGTGTTAGTTCTCTAATTGAAAAGATAGGCTTGCCATTTTGTGTAACTTGTGTTCGTAGCTTAGCCACAGGAGTATTCAAATTGTTCAGAAGATAATAATACAAACTAAAAAAATGTTCAGCATTCTGTTGTACACCTGGAAAATGCTTACCCATTAAGTACGTCATGCCTTTGGCTAACGAATGACTTTTGTTGTATTTTGGTGGATTTTCTAAAGTCCACACCATCCTTAGTAAGTAATTATTTTTTAATCGTACAGTCCATTGTACGGATCTTCTCTAAAATCTACAACCTTACCATATTTTAATCCATAATTCAATTCTGCTTGATCTAATGTAAATATCACCTTGTCCTTAGGGAACTTTACTCTATTTTTATTGATGATGCCAAAATGACTAAAATCAAATAGAGCCCATTGTTCTTCCGCAATTCTACATAGTTTTATTCCTTTTAGAAAATATCCTTCCTTCATCATATACTCTTTAAAACGGAAGAGTTCTACAAATAATTTAGGGTATTTGTGAAATGCATCATGGGTTATAAGATTATTAGTTGCATGAAGTATAAATTCTGTATCGTAACAAGTATCTTGAACATCATAGAGTTTAGGGATATAGAGAATGTCTGAAGAAAATGCTAAAGCGATAGTATGTATTTCTGCTTGGGTCCTTGCAGAATGTATCTTTTTAAATCGATGGACACATCTCCTTACTCTGTTATAACCCATAGGAACAATGAGATGGTTTGTAGTATTTACACTACAGAAGTCCATACTTGCACCTTATTCTTATTCCCATTTTTTCATTTTTTTTATCTACCGCAGAAAAATTGAAAACGTCCAAGTCGTTTTGGTATCAGCAAAGATGTTTTCTCAAGTAGCTTACGAGTTCATTCATTCCTATGACGATGATGTAGTCTATAAGGCAATCGCTCGAAAGATTGTAGATGCCTTGCCTAATGAAATACTATCTGATGATCATACTGCTAATGTTCGATCGCTTCAGACTACGGTCATAACACAGATTGATAACCAGGTGGAGAGGCAGATCGCTGTGGCATTCTTTCATCCTGGAGGATCGCAGCGAGAGGCACTAAACGAAGTTATGTTTAAGTACTATGAGTGTTCGAAGGAAGAGCCTAGAACTCCTTCTAAAAACTGATACCTTTATACCTTTTTTCAAATTCTTTAAAATGATCATTTTACCAATAAGTTTTCATTCAAGCAGAACATTGCCTTTGAGTGATATATGCAAAAAAATTACAAGTATTCAATTTAAGAATAGTACACAAGATTTGTTTCAGATTGAATATACTATCTATAATGAAACGGAGACACTTCAGCAAGGCAAAGCAATTGTAACACCTACACTGTCAAGCATTCCCCTATCTAAAGAAGTAAAAGATCCTAAGCACTTGTATACGGTTCTTCGTATTGACGCATTGTCCCCTAAACCAGTTACGGAGGAACCTTATACAGTTTCGTTGGTTCTCACTCCTGGCAAAAATTGAAACCCAAGGCAAAAATTTGACTTACCTTTGCGTCCGCTGTTCCATTTAAAACCACTTTCCTTTCTTTCTAGTATAGAATGTCCTCTTCCCCTACTTCTGTTCCTGTTGCGCAGCCGCCCACACCCTCAATAGGTGTAGATTCCACGGTGGAATCCACGGCGGCATCTACACTCAAGATGTACACTTCGTTTGATGAGATGGGTCTACCTGACCTCCTCCTGCGTGGTGTGTATGCAAATGGCTTTGAGAAGCCTAGTCCTATTCAGCAGAAGGGCATTGTCCCTATGATGCAGGGACGCGACCTACTTGCACAGGCCCAGTCAGGCACTGGCAAGACCGGTACGTTCCTGATTGGCGGTCTTTGCCTAATTGACCCTGCAAGGAATGAGGTCCAGATGGTCGTTATCTGCCCAGTAAGGGAGCTGGCTGAGCAGATTTCTAATGTCGCCAAGAACCTTGGTAAGTATATGGGTCTCCGTGTTCATACGGCCACGGGCGGCCCGCCGGTCTCTGAGGACCTCGCTGAGCTTCTTCAGAGCAAGATGCGCCAGCCTCATGTACCGCATCTCCTAGTTGTCACTCCTGGCCGGTTCTATGATCTTCTCAATCGTAAGGCCGTGAACCCTGTCTCAGTCCGTGTTCTCGTCCTTGATGAGGCTGACCAGATGCTTGAGGCCCGCTTCCGCGACCAGGTTCACTGCATTCTCAGTGTGGGCTGGCCTGTGACGACGCAGGTAGCCCTTCTGAGTGCAACTATGATTTCAGAGGTGGCGGCGGTAGCAAAGACCTTGCTCCGCAACCCTGTGGAAATCCTTCTTCCACCGGACGACGTGACACTGGAGGGCATCAAGCAGTGGTGCGTAGAGATTGACCGTGAGGACCAGAAGCTTGATACGCTATGCGATATCTACGACCATCTGAGCATCCAGCAGGCAACCATCTTTGTCAATACGCGTGCTCGCGCTGAGATGCTAGCTGAGCAGATGCGGAAGCGTGGCTTTGACCTAGATTTCATCCACGGCGAGATGGATGTTGAGGAGCGCAAGGCTCGTATGATTTCTTTCCGCAACGGAAAGACACGTGTTCTGATTAGCACAGACCTACTGGCTCGTGGCATTGATGTTCAGCAGGTCAGCCTTGTCATCAACTACGAGCTGCCTGTGCAGCGTGAGAACTATATCCACCGTATCGGCCGTTCAGGACGATATGGAAGGAAGGGTGCAAGTATCAATCTGGTGACGGAGCGGGAGATGCGGTCCCAGGCTGAGATTGAGAAGTTCTATTCTACGAAGGTCAACTCGCTCCCGCTCGACCTCAATATCTTTTAGGCATTTAGTGCTACGTAATCTTCTCTAATAAAATTAATTTCAAAAGCAAAATCATCAATTTCTTTAGGGTCTGTTAACCCGTTAGCAATTGCCTGTCTATAAGACCAACTATAATCGGCCGGGCGTTTTTTCCAATTTTTACCATCAGTTATACCAGAAAGATCAAAATCATATAATTTATATTTACCATCAGCACCAATACCCATGTTATCAGGTTTCCAATCAATATACATGATGCCTAAACTTTGTAGATAGTTCTTAACAACTAATGCATCAGAAATGAGTTTAGTTTTATCATAATCCTTCTCGGAAATGATAGGCGACAATAGTTCAATATCAACATATTTATCTGTAATACGATAGACTTTTACGATATTCGGATGGGGATTTTCTTTAAGGATAGTATATATTGCATGTTCTACAGTACTTGCGCCATATTTTCTAAAAAAGTTCTTACCTCTATACTTTTCATCAAGATTTGTTACTTCGGAACCTCTAAATTGTTTAGAACCACCAGATCTTCGTGTTTTCCGCTTATATATTTTATTACGTCTTGATACAACCATCTACTATTTATTTAGAATATTTGTTAAGCTAACTTATTTATACAATTGCTTGTACAAGCATAGTTATCGATTACCTTAAAATTATCAAATTGTGTGCCTTGGAAAGGTTGTACCTTGCATGGGCTAACATAGGTTGTAGACAAATATGTGATAGGGCATCCAGGGGTCGTGATAAACGGCGCAGTGTACCGGTCACCTAGCGTTTCACACGTGGGTCCGCACCGCAACGTCGGTTGCAAAGGTGTAGTGTAATCACCAGAAAATCCCTTCGTCGACGTCTGGCACATTGCCAGCGTTAACGTAGACACCTGATTTTTTGATACAAAGTGTGTATTTGCTGTTTTTGCCAGTATAGATATTCGTAGTCCAGCATCTATGCATTGATTACGAGCAATTGTCTTCGGGCACTGTTTTTTCTTGTAATTTAGATACTCGGAAGCGTTCATCCTGCTTTAGAAGATGAATTTAGTGACGATTGCGACGGGAGGCCTTGCGGTTCTTGCGACTGGCCTTGCGGTTCTTGCGACTGGCCTTGCGGTTCTTACCGCCCTTCTGGTTATCAGCACGGTATAACGCAACAGTCGGGTCCACGCCGCCAGGCCATGATGTATAGGCATCAACACTACGTAGAGGAGCTAAGGGAGCAGGGTGATAATTTGGCATCTTTCTACTCTTATTTGCAGATTTTAAAGGACCAGCTCTTTGCTGGAACGACATCCTTCGTTTCTGTTTGGACACTTGCATCCACCAGGATCTTCTCTTTCTTTAGCTTCAATGTATTGTGACTACTATGAAGAACACCGGGTATAATTAATTTATCACGGATCATTAATTCAGTGCATGTTCCAGTACTGTCATTCCATCTGTAAAACCATGCTAACCAAATCGCATCATATCCTTGAAGAGCAGAAGTACCAAGTTTAAACACACCCTTTCCAAATATCTTTTCGAACTCTGCTTCTTCTTCAGCTGTCATGCGTGCGTCGGAACCATCCCATACACAACGAGCTAAAAAGCTGTTCCACAAAGAGTTTCCGAGTGGGTTTGGAACTGTGCCCATATGTAGCGATTCATCACACATCCAGATTAGCGCTCTAAATAAATAAGGTATCATTTCCTCTGGAAACCAATCAAAAATACGAAACTCTAATCCGTGGTTCCAGTGTTTATTGTAATTAATATCAACACCTATATTTTGAAGCGTTTCATATGGGCAGTTTACCTTAGAATAAATAATGTCGTACCATCGTTTCTGGTCCGATTTATTAGGCAGCAAAAGAACCTTGCCAGGGGTCATAGTCTCTGTATTGTAGGTTCCAACACTCACATAACGACTAGCACATAATCGCTGACTTCCTGTTGGAAACGCACCGCCTCCAGTCAGATTAGCAAATATATCTGGTGAACCGAATTTAGCCACTAGAAATGGACTAAACCATTGAAATAATCGTGCGGCCATACAGTGTTGGACTTTAAACAAGTCCATATCTGCTATTTTCTTCTCACTATTCAACCTAGAAGGAATAGTAATATTAATATGATAGGTCCCATTATTAAAGATTGCAACATTCTGACGATTTGTTAGAAACACAGCAAACCCATAGTTCTTTAGAGGATACTTAGGCACTCCCTGCAATCCATCCTCTCTATCTGTTAAACTAGCTAGGCCTTTTTTAAACGCTTCTAACCATACTCGTTTATGTTCAATCAGTTCTAAAACTACGTCTTCCATCTTTGCATTGTAAAAACCTTGCGTAATAAACTCGATTGTATCGCCATCAAATGTCCACCAGATATCTTTCCCTTTTACAAAAACATCTGGTTCTAAAGCCGCTAAGTCGTCTAGTAACGTTTTACCAGAGAACTTAGGGTTTGGAAGCGGTTTTTCCGAATATGTGGTCTTAGGTTCTCCAAACCGGTCTGTTTTAGCCAATGTATGGCCATTGGCAAGTACAGGTAAAGAGACTGGGGTTTTTTCCTTTTGCGGAAGACTATCAATCCATTGTTCAATATTCTTTTGAACAATTCCAGGTTTGTATAATTTCCAGTAATCTACACTGTAGCGTTCTCTTTTTTGGTTTGACCGTATAAACTCTGCAGTCGTTTTAGCTGATGCTGCAAATTCTATGTACGATTCATTTTCAATACCCAGACCCCAATACAGTTCATTTGATTTGTACGCCTTCTCATATTTTTCATGTTTGGGTAGGCAGTCTGCCATCTTGAACTAGGTATATATTTTCCACTCTCTTTATAAGATGGAAGACCATGTTTTTATCGTTATTGGACTCCTAGTTTTAGTTTTTGTACTAAGTTTTATGAGAAGACGGGCACTTCCACCTGAGAATTTTTTACCCGTATTGCCTTCACAAAAACCCACACTTTATTGGTTCGTAGATGCGGAGGCAAATGCCCGAAAGTGGTGGGATTTCCAGGGTCGCCGTTCGACCACACCTAATCGTGGCTATCTCCAAGTAGCGCTGAATGCATTACATAAGACACAAGGAAAAAACTTTACTATTGTCCCTCTTGTCGGTCGTATGGATACTATGATGGCTATGGGAGACCCAAATCTACGAGCCATTGATTTACCTCCCGCTTTGTGGAGATCGTATGTAATCAGCAATCTTTGTGCGAAACACGGAGGTCTAGTTATCGATGGTAATAGTGTACTCACGATTGGGCCGGCTTTTACCGTTGGAGGCGCCCAAGCAGCTATGTTTGGCACTGATCACGAAGAACCTGTCGCTGGAGGAGCCAAGCCCGGACCAGACCAATATATAGGCTACGCCTCCACACCAGGTCATCCTTCTTGGACCTATGCGCTCAATGAATACGAAAAGCTTATATCGAGTGGTCCTCAGGCATGGTCCTCAGCGGTCGCAAGGCGCATGCCTAGACAATTGTGGGAAACACAGAAGTCACTAGGTGCTACACTTATACGTGAAGCAGATGGTAGTCGTTTGCCGAATGGACATCTGAGACAGTTAGAAGACTACTTTGGTAGTACACTAGACGATCCTAGACAAGCCATGTCCAAACATGCGGTGTATGTTGCTTACGATGGTGATGCTTTGGAACGCCGGTATGAGTTTAATTGGTTTCTACTTCTGAGCCCTGAGGATATAGAGAATTCTGATTTCTTGTGGGCAAAATACGCTGGTCTAAACTAATCTAAACTTTATAAAAAATATACAAATGAGTTTGGCCGAATTAGTTGACAATTCTAAAACGGATAAAAACACACAACATTCCTATTTGGGGTTATACCAATCATTATTGGCAAATAAGAAGAATACAGCAAAAAATGTACTAGAAATTGGAATAGGTGGTGGTCATACATATGGTGGTGGTGGAGGTAGTATAAAATTATGGAATGACTTTTTCCCTAATGCAACGGTGTATGGATTAGATGTCGCTTCTATAAATGATGTATGGGATGGTATCAAGAACCAGGAAAGAATTAAATTATACACATCAACTGATGCGTATAATGAAGACTTTTTTAACAGGACTTTTTTAAATACAGGGATGAAATTTGATTTTATGATTGATGACGGGCCTCATACACTGGATACTATGAAACAGTTTATAAAGCTGTATTCAAATATTATGACGGATGATGGTATTTTGATCATTGAAGATATTCAGAGCTGGGACTGGATGGAATCTTTAAAGAATGAAGTTCCTGAGACACTAAAAAATTTTGTTCGTTTTTATGATTTAAGGCACATCAAGGATAGGTATGATGATATAGTTTTTACAATTGACAAATCACAGTAGGGTCACGACCATCATGTAGCCGGCCTGGCGAGTAACGGCACAGTCAACACAGTTGGCCAGCTCGCCCATAAGGTCAAAGGCAACCTCATTCTCCTTTGCACCGAGCTGGGCCGCCTTGACGCGGTGCAGCTTGATACGGTGGATCTTGTTGTCGCGGTCCCAGGACACAGGGTACTTGGCCAGAACGTCCAGGGCGCGGGGGCCGGCCGGCCTAGGAGCACGGGGCGCCTCATGGGCCATGGAGATGACGCAGATAGAGCCATCACCGCGGCTCTCCAGCGACTGCTCGACAGTGTACTTATTGGAGTACTCGGCAAGGGCGTCGATGAGGCGGAAGCGGCACCAGGCGTCGAACTCCTGATACTCGTCCCAGCTCTCGGCGCGCGAGTTACGCCAGTCGGCCAGCTTAGCATCGTTCCAGCGGATAACGTAGCGGTCGACAGAGCCGGACGAATTGAGGGGGACCACGTCGACAGGGAAGTTCTCCCAGAGGCCCTTACGAAGCGAGAGATTGGGGCAAGACCAGCCAGAGAGGATGTCGCGCTCCCAGTCCGGCTCGATGAGCTCAGACTTAGGCTCCTCGACGGGAGCGGGCGCCTCATACGGCTCGGAGTGGTACTCAGGGATGAGGCCGGCGGCATAGTCGATATCGTACTGCACGTCGCCCCAGGAGGCGCCGGCAGCGAGAGACTGTTCGACCCAGGCGAGGCAGAAAGACGACATTTTGGAAAGGAAGGAAAGGAAGGAAGATGCAGTTATATATTGATATAACCACACCTTCTGTTTGAAATCCAGAACATGTTTCAATTTTTTCCAGCCTTGCTCTGGATTATGATATGAACCAATAGACAATTTGTGCAATTCAAAAAACCCCCGGTACTATGCTATATGTCGGTAAAAAAAAATACTTATAAAGGGACCAAATGTAGGAATGTCGAGTGACAAGCAGATTATTGAGCTCGATTGTACAGGTATTGTACAAATAGATGGGTTAGATACCCCATTTGTGCAATTCTCTGATGCTTGTGGTTTGACTGGTTATAGACTCTTCGTAAGTAGTGGCACTTTTGCCTATCGTGATAATAACAATGTAGTGTATCCATTTCCGCTCGTTGGACCTACAGGAGGACAAGGTCCTATGGGTCCACGCGGGAATAAAGGCGATATAGGTCCACAAGGTGTACCCGGCACGGCAGTCGGTACAGGAGCAACTGGTCCTACTGGTACAACCGGACCAACTGGACAGGGTGCTACTGGACCAACTGGTCCAAAAGGAGAAACAGGTGATACAGGACCTACTGGAAACACAGGTCCAACCGGTAAAGGTGATACAGGCTATACAGGTCCAACTGGTGCAACGGGTCGTACAGGTACTACAGGCGCAACTGGTCCTACAGGTTCTACTGGTAGAACAGGTTCGACAGGCTCTACTGGATCAACGGGAAATACTGGTCCTACTGGTCAGCCTGGCCCAGGTTTTAGTCAAAACATAAATGTATACTTTGATACTATAGACGGTACTACAGGCGCGTTAACAAATTCATTAATACAACGTGGACCAAATGCACCAAATGGCCGTATTGATTTCGTGGGCACAAGTGCTGCGAATACACAAATAGGCCCAACCTATTATTATACAGCAACTACAAATATTTTGCCTGGAACTTGGACATTTAACAGTTGCTTTGATGGAGCTCCGCAAACTAATCTCTATTATAATTTAACAGATGGTTTAGGAAACGTTATCGCAAGTAGCAGTGTATTTTCAGGTAATGGTCTTGTAGTTTCAGATCCATCTAGTCTACAGCCTAGACCGAATAGCGTCGTAACAATGACGATCTCGCATAAAATTTTAGTAGGTGATACAATTGGTATTGCTCTAATGAGTGCAGTCACTGTATCGAGGGTGCTAGCAGTTATTACAAATTTTTTACGAGCAGGTTCACTAATCTATAGTTATATTGAAATAGTTCAAACCTTAGTGGGTGCTACTGGCCCTACAGGTACTACTGGACCCACAGGCACAACAGGCACAACAGGTTCAACAGGCGCGCAAGGTATTACAGGTTCTATAGGTCCTACTGGTTTCACTGGACAAACAGGTCCAACTGGCCCAACAGGCCAAAGAGGTCTTACTGGTTATACGGGTCCGACTGGACTGCAAGGTTATACAGGATACACAGGAAGCAAAGGCACAGTTATTTATTCAGGTACTGGCGCGCCGTCTCCATCAGTAGGTCTCAAAGGTGACTATTATTTTGATTTATCAGGTGTTACGTTATATGGCCCTAAGCTCTATGATTCTGGCGGTGGTAGCATTGATTTTGGAACAAGTGCGGCCGGAATAAGCGTACAGTATCCTGTAGGTCACATTTCTTTAGGATCAGGCGATTTCACGATTGAAACCTGGTTAAACTATCCAACGATGTCATTTGGCAACTCAAATATTTCTATGGTACTATTTTCATTATGGGATAAGACGTTTGGCGGGACCAAAACATTAGAAGTTGAAATGGGTGGTGGTCCCTATACACCTGATGGCCGCCCAGGATATATTACTTTAACAGTACCAACTGGATTTATAAATCAGACAGTCTATGTCAATGGTAATCCTGGTGCATTTCCTGCTTCAACATGGAACCATTTTGCTCTTGTTCGGCATTCTGGGCAAATGCGTATGTATCTGAACGGGTTTTCTGACTCGAATTTAAATTACTCAGGTAGCCTCAATGATACTAATAACTATTTTACGATTGGTAATTTTTCAGGAAACGATGGCATAGCGTTTCAAGGATATATGACGAATTTCCGTGTAGATACGGGTCCAGCCTTCTATTTAAGCACGTTTACTCCACCCACAAATCCTTTAACAAGCCTACCGTCGACACAACTATTATTACTTACACAAACACCTGGAACCTTTTTAACAGACGCAAGTCCTCGAGGCTGCCCAGCGACAAACAATGGAACGTCGTATAGTTCTTCAAGTATATTTCCAGCTCCATGGACGGCGGGAATTAGCTTAAATGGAGCAACTGGAGCTACAGGTCCAACAGGAACAACAGGTACTACAGGGTCTACTGGAGCAACAGGACGAACAGGTTCAACAGGTCCAACAGGTCCAACTGGTCCTACTGGACCTACTGGTCAAACAGGTCCTAAGGGTGAGACTGGAACTATAGGAAGTGGTACATTTACTTGGGCTACAAGTCCTGGTGCTACAGTTATTTCAGCCTCTGAAGTTCATTGCACTGGAGTAATTCTTGGTAATACTTGGAACGTGAATGCGTATTCACTGGAGCCATACAGTGGACCTTGTATAATGACATTTACCAATCCAAGTGTTGTATATGGGAAAAGAATTATGGGAGGTTTAACGGATGCAACTGTTCCTTCCACAAATCCATCATATTCTGATTTTAATTATGCTCTTTATGTTGGTGATCCAACTAATACTGTATACACATATAATAATCAAATACAGGGCGTGGCGATAGGTACCTATACCGCTACAAGTATTCTTGGCATTGAATTTGATGGTATAACTATAAATTATAGTATTGACGGAGTTGTAAAGTATTCTGAACCACGTACAGGCACAAATCCGTTACGAATGGCGATTGCTTTCTTTGAACAAGGTGCAAAAGTAACAAATGTCCACTTTGATCCTATTCTTGAAGGCCATACTGGATACACCGGTTCAACTGGAGTAACAGGTCCAAAGGGTTTTACAGGACCCACAGGTATGCCTGGAGAAGCTACAAATACTGGCGCTACTGGACAAACAGGAACAACTGGACCTACAGGTTCAACAGGCCCTACAGGTTCAACAGGACCAACTGGAACTACAGGTCCAACAGGTCAAACAGGTCCAACAGGACCAACTGGACCAACGGGCGCAACAGGTTCAACAGGAAGCACAGGTCCTACTGGTACAACTGGATCAACTGGTTCAACAGGATCTATTGGCCCAACTGGAAAAGGTGATACAGGTCCAACTGGTACTACAGGAGCAACGGGTACTATTGGACCAACAGGTGAAGTTGGACCACAAGGATATCCGTTTAATGTAGGTGGCCAAGGACCAACGGGATCAGGACAGTCAGGACCCACTGTTTTTACTCGTGATTACTATGATTGTGAACCAGCAGGATTTGCGTTCTTAGATACTACAAACGGTGTTTTGTACATTAAAAATACAGATACATGTGGTGATTGGTCAGCGGGCATTCCCTTCGGTCGTGGATCAACAGGCTATACGGGTGCGCAAGGATCTACAGGATTTACAGGTAATACAGGTCCAATTGGAGTAACAGGATCAACAGGATTTA
>Ga0209499_1001836_pt1 | contig 14212 bp, 12 predicted proteins | sample C_130208_EF_Meta_FD_187306 | JGI IMG/M metagenome (GOLD analysis project Ga0209499, IMG submission 187306) | Freshwater microbial communities from Lake Croche, Canada to study carbon cycling - C_130208_EF_MetaG (SPAdes) (version 2) | ecosystem: Environmental > Aquatic > Freshwater > Lake...
CGGGAGCGGAAAAACACGTGTCATCACCCAGAAGATTGCTTATCTGATTCAAGAATGCGGCTTCGCCCCAAAAGAAATTGCCGCGATTACCTTCACCAACAAAGCCGCGCGCGAGATGCAAGAGCGTGTGAGTCAGTTGCTGGCCGGGGTTAATAGCAAAGGCCTCACCATTGCCACTTTTCACTCACTCGGCATGCAGATATTACGCCAAGAGGCTGAAGTGCTAGGTTACAAAAAACAATTCTCAATTATTGATTCTTCTGACAGCTATAAAATATTGTCAGACATTTTAGCGACCACCGATAAACAACTATTACGCAAAACGCAGTGGCAAATCTCTGCGTGGAAAAATGCATTTTTAACCCCAGATCAAGTCAAATTAATTGCCGATGATGATCTAACGGTTGCGGCTGCGAAGATCTATCAACTCTATCAACAAACACTCAAGGCTTATCAGGCGGTCGACTTTGACGACCTCATCAAATTACCGGTCGAGCTTTTTGAACAACATCCCGACGTGCTCAACAAGTGGCAACATAAGCTGAAATACTTACTGATCGATGAGTACCAAGATACGAATGCTTGCCAATATAAATTAGTCAAACTACTTACGGGCGTTGAAGGAAACTTCACTGCGGTCGGCGATGATGATCAAGCCATTTATGGTTGGCGGGGTGCGGATGTTGAAAATCTGCGCCAACTTACCCAAGATTTCACGCGCTTAAAAGTGATCAAGCTAGAACAAAATTATCGTTCTACCGTCCGCATTTTACGGGCTGCCAACCAAGTGATCTCTAATAATCCAAAGCTATTTGAGAAAAAGCTTTGGAGCGAGCTTGGCACCGGGGATTTAATTCAGGTCAGCGCTGCACGAGACGATGAGCACGAAGCGGAATCAGTGGTCATGAAGCTCATGGCCCATAAATTTGAAAATCGAACGAAATATACCGATTACGCCATCCTTTACCGAGGCAATCACCAAGCACGCATCTTTGAGCAGCACCTCCGCAATCACAAAATTCCTTATACGATCTCAGGTGGCCAGTCTTTTTTTGATAAAGCAGAAATTAAGGACTTAGTCAGTTACTTAAGGCTCATCGCAAACGAAGACGATGATCCTGCATTTATTCGCGCTGCTACTACTCCCAAAAAGGGCATCGGCAATACCACCCTTGAGCGCCTCGGTGAATATGCTAAGCAGCACAAAACCTCATTGTTTGAGGCCGCATTTGAGGGTGACTTCCAACGAGAACTAGGTGGCCGGCAACTAGATGACTTATTAACTTTTTGTCAGTACATTAACAAGCTTCAAGCCCGAGCAACAAAAGATCCCGCGGGGGAAGTTCTTAACGATATCCTAAAGGGCATCAATTACGAAGCATTCCTATACGACACCGAAGAGCCTCGCGCGGCGGAATCCAAATGGAAAAATGTACTGGAGTTTGTCAGTTGGCTCACCAAAAAAGGCGAAGACAATGGGGATAATGAAACGCGAGACTTACTCAGCCTGACGCAAATGGTTGCCCTCATGAGTATGTTGGAGGGTCGGGAAGAGGGTGATCCTGATGCCGTTAAGTTATCCACGCTCCATGCCGCCAAAGGGTTGGAGTTCGGTCACGTCTTTTTAATTGGTGTGGAAGAAGGTATATTGCCGCACCGTGAAAGTGTAGATACCGATAAAATTGAGGAGGAACGACGCCTAATGTATGTGGGGATTACGCGCGCACAAAAGTCTCTCAATATTTCCTGGTGCAAAAAACGTAAACGTGCAGGCGAAACAGAAATTTGCGAGCCGAGCCGCTTTATTGAAGAGCTGCCAAAGGACGACATCCGCCACTTTGGAAGCCCTAATGCAGACACAGCCACAAATAAAGAACATGGTAAAGAACGTATGGCACAAATTCGTGCCATGCTTGGCCAAAACATCAATTAGAAAGTACGCATGCCACACATTACGCTTGATAACGCTTCACTCGCTTTTGGCCACCACGCCCTCCTCGACCATGCTGCATTCCAGCTAGACCCGGGTGAGCGCGTTGGATTGATTGGCCGAAATGGTGCAGGAAAATCCAGCCTTCTCAAGGTCATCGCAGGAGAAATAAAACTCGATGATGGCAATATTTGGCGTGCCACCTCAGTAAGGATTGTCTATGTTCCGCAAGAACCTGCTTTAGATCCTAGCCACACCGTCTTTGAAGCGGTCGCTGAGGGCTTGGGTGCAATGCAACAAACCTTAGTGGACTATCACGAGGTCACCCATAGCATGGGGGCCCCGGATGCTGATATTGATGCCTTGATGGATCGCATGCAAGCACTACAACATGAGCTAGATGCCAAAGACGGTTGGGGCATGCAAGCCAAAGTCGAAACTGTTTTAAGTAAATTAAGTTTAGACCCAGATACGCCAGTCGCCTCACTCTCTGGTGGATGGCGTAAACGGGTTGCGCTTGGGCGTGCGCTAGTGGCCGACCCTGAAGTTTTATTATTAGATGAGCCAACCAACCATCTGGACTTAGAAGCGATTCAATGGCTGGAAGAGCTTTTACTTAACTTTACTGGTGGTGTACTGTTCATCACCCATGACAGGCGTTTCTTGAATCGACTCGCCACAAGAATTGTGGAACTAGATCGCGGCAAAATCACAGAGTTCATCGGCAACTATGAAAACTATCTTATCAAAAAAGAAGAACTGTTAGCGGTAGAAGCAACGCACGCCGCAAAGTTCGATAAGGTCTTAGCCCAAGAAGAAGTCTGGATACGCCAAGGCATTAAAGCCCGCCGCACCCGTAATGAGGGTCGTGTGCGTCAACTAGAGAAGCTTCGCTTGGAGCGCGCCGCAAGACGGGAGCGTCAAGGCAATGTCAAACTTTCACTCGACAGCGGTGAGCGTTCAGGAAAATTGGTCGCTGAACTCGATAATGTGAAAAAAGGATACGGTGATCGGGTCCTGATTAACGGATTTAGCACCCGTATTATGCGTGGTGATCGCATTGGGCTCCTTGGCCCAAATGGGATAGGCAAGACCACCCTACTCAAGTTAATTCTGGGCGAAGAAGAGGCTGATTCAGGAACCATTCAACGCGGCACCAACATGAACGTCGCATACTTTGACCAAATGCGAGAACAACTGGATGAAGAAGCCACGCTAGCCGATACCATTAGCCCAGGTTCTGACTTTGTGGAAATTGGCAATGAGCGTAAGCATGTGATTAGCTATCTAGAAGACTTTTTATTCCCGCCTCAACGTTCACGTTCCCCGGTTAAGTCTCTATCTGGTGGGGAGCGTAATCGTTTACTGTTAGCCCGTTTATTTGCTCGCCCCTCCAATGTATTGGTCCTAGACGAGCCGACGAATGACTTAGATATTGATACCTTAGAGTTGCTCGAAAGCTTATTACAAGACTTTCCGGGCACACTATTTTTAGTGAGTCATGATAGAGCATTCTTAGAAAACACTGTGACTCAAGTGATAGCCTTTGAGGGGAATGGTCAGCTCACTGAATTTGGAGGGGGCTATGATGATTGGTTACGCTTTACCGAACAACGTGCAAGCGCAATCAACGTCGCATCAAAGACTAAAACACAGGCTTCCGCGATTCCTGAACCCAAAGAAAAGTCAAGTAAGATAAAACTCAGTTTCAAGGAACAACAAGAGCTTAATGAGCTTACAGAGCAAATTGAGACGCTTGAAAAAGAAATTGCATTAATTAATGCAACCCTCGCTAACCCTGACATCTACAAATCAGAGCTAGAAAAAGCAAGCAAACTGCAGGTCGAATTAACTAAGCTCGATGAAACGCTTGTGAATAAGATTGCACGATGGGAAGCGTTAGAAATGAAAAATACAGGCTAGCATTTCGACATACTGCAGCATAGGCATCCAGCCTCTAATCCAAAAGAACTATAACTGCATCATATTAATGTCACAAAGCCCCTGTATATATCATGGTTAAATTCAACTATGATTATGATAATGATTATGATTGCTAATGTATTTTATAGACTTACTGTCCTCACCACGTTAACTTTGCTCTCATTGTCAGCAAATGCTTACACATTTGATGACCTTGGTACTTTAGGTGGGATTTATAGCTCCGCCAATGGAATTAATGCTTCAGGCCAAGTCATTGGGGTCTCAAGCGATGTGAATGGAAATAACCACGGGGTGCTATGGAGTAACGGGACCATGACTGATCTTGGTGCTTTTACGCCCACTAATATCAACAGTTCAGGTCAAATTTCAGGTCAATCTGGAAGCCACGCTGCCATTTTGAGTAATGGGACGCTTACCGACCTCGATCCGGTTGGCGCTTATAGCTATGCTTATGGCATTAATGACTCAGGTAAAGTCGTTGGCTACTCATATGTAGCAAGCGACCCTTATGTAATGCATGCAACGCTATGGGATAACGGAACGGCTACTGACCTTGGAACCTTAGGGGGTCGTAATACTTGGGCCTCTGGAATTAATGCTTCAGGTAAAATTGTAGGCTATTCTGATTATTCAGCACGATGGGACGGAGTCCCAACGAGCCTTGGATCCCTTCCACTAGGCGCACCTATCAGCCAAGCCAATGCAATTAATGCTTCTGGTCAGGCTGTAGGATCTGCATCTGTTGATAGTTATGGCGGAGTTATGCACGCGACGCTATGGGATCACAATGGCGTGGCCACCGACCTTGGCTCGCTGGGCGCGTATACTAGCGAAGCTTTAGCAATTAATGCCACGGGTGAAATTGTAGGCTCCTCTTTCCTATCTAACAGTGTGATTCATGCCACACTATGGAAAGATGGCTACCTTTATGACTTAAATAGCTTCCTTAATCCCAATGAAATCAATGCTGGCTGGGTATTGCAAACCGCTAGAGGTATTAACGACAACGGAGATATTGTTGGTACCGCGGTTAAAAATGGGCAACAAAGTGCTTTCTTGTTATCAGTGGCCGCCGTACCGGAAATAGAAACACCTGTCATGTTCATGATAGGCTTAGGCTTGATTGGCTTCTTGACAAAACGCCTAAGAAAAACTCAATCTTAATATATTCTCATATTAGGAATTGGTGCCCCCGACACGAATCGAACGTGTGACCCTCCCCTTAGGAGGGGGATGCTCTATCCACTGAGCTACGGGGGCGATTTGTGAACACTCAAATTGCGCGCTCTATTTTCTCACAATTCAGAATGCCTATATAGGCAACAATAAAGCCGTAGCGACACTCTGCGTGAATCTAGTTAACCCGCGTTGAGATTTTTCTGAGAGGGTTAAGGCATACAAATCAGTCCGTCCGACCATACGCCCAATTTCACGTTCAAAGCTCAGATTTTGTTCTTTGCCCTGACTTTGCATTTCATTCGTCAGGAAATACAACTGGCCATTCTCATCACGGGTATTTGAAAGTTTCCAGGCGGCAATTTCAATATTACGTGCACTGTTATAAACACTTTGTGCATCAACAATATCAGTTAAAAAAAACTCTGTTTTCCCACCGCGGGCTTTGATCATCATGGTTTGCAAACCGACGATCAAGGACAAAACCCTGTCGCCTTTGAACTCAGGCTTAAAGGCTAAATAAATAGCATCCGTGCACTGTAGTCCATTAAGTTCAACGAAGCTCCAATGATGACCACCCTCAAATACCCAACCCACCATCTCATCAACCGTTCCAGATGTGCTCTTTTTTAACTCGGCAGGATTGCGTTTATAGAGCTTCGTCATCAGGATACGCAAACTTTGTGTGTTCTCATGCATTTCAAGATCAGCAAGCCTATCTATGTCAGATTTCATGAGATGACCAAAAGAGCTTCCATCACTCTGCTCTGGTAATCTTTTGCCATTCACAGGCGCAACTTCTGATGCACAAGCTGATAATAAAAAAATGAGACTGAAGGATAACAACAGGTTTTTTCTAGAATTATTAATAAGCAATTGCCCTTACCCATTATTGATGATTGTCAAACAGAACGTCGCTTCGCGCTAACAAGCTATATCAAAAACGCTTATAATAACGTGTATTGATCAAATCAATGAAGAGGTTTTAGTTGAGAGTTTTTACTCAAATTTTATTTGCAATTTATCTGCTTTCATTCACCTTAATCACTTGTGCTGGTAACAAAGTTGGTTATGTCCAAATGAAGGTCATCATGCAATCTCAGCAATCATTAGATGTTGGTAAAAAATTGATGGCTGAATTCAAACCACGAAATGCTGAACTAGAGAAGTTTGCAAAACAAGTACAAGACAAACAAACGACCTTTGAAAAAGACGCTCCAAACCTATCACAAAAAGATTACGCCATCAAACTTAAAGAAGTTGAATATCTAAAAATTGATTTAGATCGCAAAAGAAATCGCCAGCATGAGGACTTTGTGATACGTAAACAGGAGGAGCTCAATAACTTCGAGAACAGCATCAACGCGGCTGTCACCACATTAGGTCAAAATGAAGGTTATGATTTAATTCTTTTCAATACCGGTGGATACATAGGTCCAAAAGTAGATGTCACGGACAAAGTGCTTAAATTGATTAAATAAGCCTTGGTTTAAACGCTACTTAACGCTTCCATCCAAATGCACCGTTCTAGGCTTCCTCGCATTCACTGCCTTAATATAAGTTTTCCAGGCCATTAAATTATTATCAAATTGTTGTTGGGCAAACTGCTGAATCTGTACCTGCTTTTTTCGATCCGTTACTAAAGCCGCTTCCTTATATGTGACTTGGGCATTGACAGCCTGCTTACCTAACTCATAGCTCTTTGTAGCAAACTCCCCATAAGTAATTTTTGAGTTCTGCAAGGCATCAGCCAGCTCCCCTATTTTTAACTGCGTTTCTTTAGCAAACAACCGTTGCTGCTGAATATAGCTTTCAGAAACCGAATCGTTGCTCGTCGGGATGTTTTGAAGAACGGCAGCCTCACGCTTGAGACAAAGATCTCTCAGTGACTGCCATTTTGCTATTGGGCCTAACTCTGCAGACGATGGGAATTGATCTAAAGTTGAGATTTCTGCCGATGGCGCAGTATTTAATGATGGTTTAAATAACTCAATTTTTTGCCTAATAATATCCAACTCAGGACTGTTAATGTCTACCTGACATTGATCATGAACAACCTTAAATTGCTCAATGGTCGAATTGAGGCGCGCCTTTTCTGCTTTGACTCCAATATTGGAGAAACCCTTTGTCCCAGGCTGGCAATCAGCCCATGGAATACCGAGAGTACAATCAGCGCCATGATCTACTGACTTACTTTGGAGGATAGAGCATCCCGCCAAGGTAAAACAAATCAAACAACCAATCCACTTATTGCTCATTACATATATCTCACTTCATTCAATTGCTAAGAGCCCCAACAATACCTCCAAAATACACTGGATGCAACTGGACAGCTTTAGACGAGACTGGAGTAACTTTTCAATAAAAACAGTTACTTATGAAAATAAAAAGACGTAGTTGGAGATTATTGGACTATGAAATATTTTTTATGGTGCCCGGGGCCGGAGTCGAACCGGCACACCCTTACGAGCGAGAGATTTTAAGTCTCTTGTGTCTACCAATTTCACCACCCGGGCGGATGGAACCGCGCTGAAAACCACGCAGTTGTTAGATCTTTTGCGGTGCGTATTTTAACCTCTGTCACACTTTTAAGCAAAATTAATTACCAAATCAAACAAAAAAAGACCTAGCAATCGCTAGGTCTTTTAAATTTGGAGGCGCGATCCGGAGTCGAACCGGACTAAACGGCTTTGCAGGCCGCGGCATAACCGCTTTGCTATCGCGCCATACCCTCACGATCATAGACCGAGAGGTATAAGTTAAAAAAGGGAAAGCAGTTGAGCTTTCCCTTTTTTAATTATTTGGAGCGGGAAACGAGTCTCGAACTCGCGACCTCAACCTTGGCAAGGTTGCGCTCTACCAACTGAGCTATTCCCGCGTAAAGAAGCGAGCATTATAAGGGTTTTAAGACCTTCGTCAAGCCCAATATAAGGATATATCGCTAGCTCTCATTGATGTTCATTTGAGGCCAAGCCGCCTTTAAATAGTAAGCCATTGACACCAATGTCAAAATTACCGCAATGTAAATTGATATTTGCCCAATCAATTTTGTACTAATTCCTAAGATTGGATCGAAATACAACAAAAAAAGTATCGCCACCATCTGAGCAACCGTTTTAATTTTACCTATCATCGCAACCGCTACGCTTCCACGCTCACCGACACCTGCCATCCATTCACGTAAAGCACTAATCGCAATCTCACGGCCGATAATAATGAAGGCTACAAATGCCCCCACACGATTAAATTCCACCAGCATAATTAAAGCGGCTGCGACCATTAACTTATCAGCGACAGGATCTAAAAATGCCCCGAAAGCTGAGGTTTGATTAAGCTTGCGAGCAAAGTAGCCATCCAACCAATCGGTAATGGCAGCCAAACCAAAAATGGCCGTTGCAAGAACATTCGCAGAATGGGCTGATATCCAATGAGGTTGCGCATAAAAAATACTTACGAACACAGGAATAAGTACGATTCTTAACACCGTTAAACTGTTTGGCAAATTCCAAAACATTAATGAAACTCCTGATATATTTTTTCTGCCAACATTTGGCTAATGCCTTCCACCTTAGCTAGCTCATCTACACTAGCATTTTTAACGCCGTCTAATCCACCAAACCTGATCAATAAGCTTTTACGGCGCTTTGCGCCGATCCCATCAATGTCCTCTAGTGATGAATGCATTCTTGCCTTACCACGCCTTGCACGGTGTCCCGTGATCGCGAATCGATGCGCCTCATCCCGAATCTGCTGAAGTAAGTGCAAGCCTATATGATCTTTGTTCAGCCCAACCGGCAATTCACGGTCTGGGAAAAACATCTGTTCCAAACCGGGCCGACGTTCTTCACCCTTGGCAATCCCAACCAAGAGGATATCAGCTAATCCAACTTCTTGCATAACCTCAACAGCCACCCCCAATTGACCCTTGCCACCATCAATAAAAATCAAGTCTGGGCGCTTGCCCTCGCCTGCAGCTACTTTTTTATAACGTCGAGTTAAAGCATCACGCATCGCAGCATAATCATCGCCTGGCGTAATGCCGCTAATGTTATAGCGCCTGTATTCCGAGTTTTGCATCGCCCCTTTATCAAAGACCACACAAGAAGCGACGGTCGCCTCCCCCATCGTGTGGCTTATATCAAAACATTCAATACGCTCAACGGAGTCCCCGATGTCCAATGCATCACGTAAAGCAATTAACCTTGCTTGCTGATTAGATTGCTGCGCAGATCGTTGTTGAAGGGCTAACTCCGCGTTAGCCTCTGCCATTTTCATCCAAACACGCTTATCGCTCGTGGGATTAATGTTGATACGCACCTTTCGGCCCACCTGCTGAGTAAACACCTCCTCTAGAGCGGAAGTTTCAATTGGCACGCCGACAATCACTAGGGGCGGCATATTTTGTGAAACATAATGCTGCTCCAAGAATGCCTGCATGGTGTCTTCTAATTCAGCGCCATCTGCATTTTTAGGAAAGTAGCTCTTATCCCCCAAGTGCCTGCCACCCCTAATCATGACAAGATTCACACAATGCTGACCCTCATTTGAAATACAGGCAATCACATCTGCATCGTTGACGGCAAAATCACTTACAAATTGCTTAACCTGCACTTGCCTTAGGCTTTGCATTCGATCACGATACACCGCTGCCATTTCGAAGTCTTGAGCCTCTGCGGCGGTCATCATTTTCTCGCCTAGCTCATCAATCACCTGCTGCTCACGTCCTTGCAAAAACATAGTGGCATGCCCTACGTCCCGACGATAATCTTCTTCACTAATCAAATTTACACACGGCCCAGTGCAGCGCTCAATTTGATACTGCAGACAAGGACGGGTTCTATTTGAGAAGACTGTATTTTCACATGTGCGCAACATGAATACTTTTTGCAGCAACTGAATGCTTTCACGCACAGCAACCGAATTGGGGAATGGGCCAAAATAGCTGTGACCTTTTCGTTGCGTGCCGCGATGAAAAGCCAACCTTGGAAACGTATCGCCGGTCAAAGAAATGTAGGGGTAAGTTTTATCATCGCGGAACAGAACGTTGTAGCGCGGCATGAAACTTTTAATTAGATTATTTTCGAGGAGTAAAGCTTCTGCCTCAGAATGCGTAACGGTTGTCTCTATGTTAACAATTTGGGATACCATCATCCGAGTGCGAGGACTGGGTAAATTTTTATTAAAGTAAGATGAGACCCGTTTTTTTAAATCTTTTGCCTTGCCAACGTAAATCACCTCATCGCTAGCGTTTTTCATGCGATAAACGCCTGGCAAATTAGGCAGGGTTTTTAATATCGGTTTAGGATTAAATAAATCATTCATGAAAAATGTTAAATACTTAAGCTCACTTAATCCCTAATTCTGCTAAGCGCAAGCGCTTCGCTTCTTCTTCCTTACGAACATCATCAATCACGCGCATCACCGTCTTCAAGTCTACCGCCTTTTTAGTTTCCTGAAAGTGGCCGTTCAAAGGCCTTTCAACAGTGAGATTGCCATGAGAAAATAAATGCCAAATCTCTTTTGCGTATTGCGTAGTCAGTAATTCAGTCGCAAAACGGCCAAAATAATCTCTTAAGTTATTCACATCCCGCTCAAGCATTGATTCTGCATGATTATTGCCCGCCGCATCTACTGCCTGAGGTAAGTCAATAATCACAGGGCCGTCACTAGAAAGCAAGATATTAAACTCTGATAAGTCGCCATGAATAATCCCGGCGCACAGCATACGCACCACTTCTCGCAACAGGATCTGATGGCACTTACGGGCATCTTCCGCCGAGAATGCAATATCGTTAAGTCTTGGCGCGGCATTTCCATTTTCATCCACCACCAACTCCATCAACAAAACACCCTCGTAAAAATTGTAAGGTTTTGGAACACGTACACCTGCCGCGGCCAACCGATACAAGGCATCCACCTCGGCGCTTTGCCAAGCCTGCTCTTGGAGCTTACGTCCGTACTTAGATCCTTTTTCCATGGCGCGGGCTTGTCGACTATTCTTAGTCTTGCGCCCTTCTGTATAGTCCACACTTTGTCTAAAACTACGCTGATTTGCCTCTTTGTAGACTTTAGCGCATCGCACATCATCGCCGCAGCGAACGACATATACAGTCGCCTCCTTACCGCTCATGAGTTGGCGCACCACATCATCGACCAGGCCATCTTCAACAAGCGGTTGCAGTCTTGCGGGTATTTTCATGAAGATTCACTCATCTAAAAGTTTACCTGCAATCGCCCAGTCCTCATAAGCCACCTCATCAAAGGTAATATAGGTATAACTTGCTGGTTTTTTAGCAATACGTTGCATCGTCTCTGTGACTTCTTTCGCGATTTCTGCTTTTTGTTCGCGTGTTAGCGATCCTGCATGTTTAATATTGATATAAGGCATGACACTCCCCTTTCATAATTCAGATTTGATCGATGCAAACACATCCTGAAACATCGCTTCAGTCAAACGTTTGGTTTGCGTATTGTAACGACTGCAATGGTAACTATCATAAATCACACGACCATTCGACAAAGTATGACGCGCAGCATGGCCAAACTTATAAGCACTGACCTTCAATCCATAAGCTTTTAGGACCGCCGTATGTGCCACGTTTCCTAAGGCTAAAATAATACAACGCTCTGGCAGTCCAGAAAGTTCAGAGGCTAAGTACCCGTTACAGGTGTTAATTTCTTCTGGATTCGGTTTATTATCAGGCGGCAGACATTTAACTGCATTCGTAATTCGGCAGTCCAGGAGCTTTAATCCATCATCGATAGAAGTCGAAACTGGCGCACTTGCAAAGCCAAACTTATTTAAAGTTTCGTAGAGCAAGATCCCTGCATAATCCCCCGTAAATGGACGGCCAGTTTTATTAGCACCATGCATCCCTGGCGCCAGCCCGACAATTAATAATTTGGGCTCTGAGACACCAAATGCCGGAACAGGCCGTGCAAAATACGTCGGCTCTTTATGCTTAACCTCATCCAGAAAATTAGCCAATCTTGGACATAAACGGCAATCAATATCAAAACTTTGCATAATTCAAATGGGTAATATTCAGAATGATGTTTTACAAGCCTACATGCTAGCCCATAGACAACAAAAAAGCAGTCGTTTTAAGTACTTTTTAGTCTTGCTCACAAAGCGCATTAGCCATTAACGCTATAATGGCTAATTCATCCACACTTGACACATCTAATGCTTAGTTACCGCCACGCCTTCCACGCAGGCAACCATGCTGACGTCCTCAAACATTTTGTGTTGATGCAAGTCATCGACCATGCCGCACAAAAAGACAAACCTTTTTGGTATATCGACACCCATGCCGGCGCTGGTCAATATTCATTAGAAACCGGCTATGCAACCCAAAATGCTGAGTATGAATCAGGCATCGCTAAGCTTTGGAATGCAAACGACCTGCCGCAGCCGCTCTTGAATTACGTTGGCTTTATTAAGCGCCTGAATCAGCCTTCAGGCCCTAAAACTGCCAAGTTAAAAATGTATCCCGGCTCCCCTTTGTGCGCACAAGCATTATTAAGGGCCGATGACCGTATGCGATTATTCGAGCTACATCCAAGCGATTTCGATATTTTGCTAGAAAACTTTAAGGGTCATCAACGCACAGTCAAAGTCGACATGAGCAACGGTTTTGCTGGCATTAAAGCAATCTTGCCACCACCCACTCGCCGCGCAGTCATATTGATCGATCCGCCTTACGAAGAAAAACAGGATTATCAACGCGTGGTGGATATGATTAAAGATAGTCTACAACGCTTTGCAACGGGCACTTATATGGTCTGGTACCCATTATTAATGCGTCCAGAACCAACTCAAATGGTCGATAAATTAAAACGTCTTAATTTAAAAAATTGGATGAATGTAAGTTTGACAGTTCAAGAACCTTCAATTGAAGGGTTTGGTATGTATGGAAGTGGCTTGTTTATCATCAATCCCCCATGGACATTGCCTAATACATTGCAAGACGTCATGCCCTATTTAACCGAAAAACTTGCTGTGGACCATGGTGCAAGCTTTGAAATAGACAGCCATATCAGCTAAAGACGCCTAAGTTCCAAATGCGCATCTGAGACTGGCTCAGTATATAGCGTGAAGTTGTAGACAGTTAACGTGCGACCATCCTCGGTCTCCACTTTCACACGCCATTCGCCCGATTGAATATTCTGTTTATAGGTGTAGCCACGAAAGCCCCCTTGCCTTCCCCCAGACAAACCAAATCCAATTCTTGATGCCGACTGCCAACCGTGCTTTTTATCGAAGTATTCCCAGCGATGATAAAGATCTGCAGTAATTCCACGTGGCGCAAATACAGAAGAAACGCAATAAACCTTCTCTCCAGCAGGCACATGCAATTCATTAAACAGTAGACGCCATGGCTTGTACCACGCTGATTTTTCTATAGAGATCACCATGTCACCATTATTTTTTTCGAGGTTCAGACCAAGCTGCATATCACGCTCAACCAAGGGAACAGGGGGTACAAAATCAAACAAATAAGCCAGGCTCAGAACACACGCAATCACCCACACCGGCCAAGCCCGCCCAGGACAGCCTGGAGTTTTTTTACGAAGATAATGAGTGAAGGCAGCTCCAGCAAGCGTGCTCAGATAAAACCAAATAGGGAGAATACTCCCCAACATAAACGGTAGTAGGAAATTTAATACTAAGATGGCACAAAGGCCAAACAAAGCCCAAGTGAGCGTGAAGCGATGATAATGATGGTCAATATATTCATTGGCAACGAGCAAAAATCCCAAACCCAAAGACCAGAAGAGCGCCAGAAAGTGATTAGAGCTCTTGAAATACAAAATGAACAGGGCACTAAATAAACTACCGAATAGAAATTGCAGAATAAAGATCGGGGCCTTTCTCTGCCACTCGGGCCTGATGGAGGCCTCTAAACGCTCGATCTCCGTCATCAATAAATGTGCGCTGGTTCTATGCCCCATCCAATAAAGAATCAAGCCACATGCAAGCAGGTAGGCTGCAAGAAGCCATAAGTCGGAGGGGTTGATTTGACGACCTATGGTCAGTGCATCCCAAAAGAACCCCCCAAAGAAGGCAATGACAGGGAGAAGGTTCTTCAAGCTCAAAGTTAAATCAAGCTTAAAGAACCGCATCATGAATTGGCTAAGAAACTTGAGCAATGCCGATCA
>Ga0209499_1001837_pt1 | contig 14209 bp, 14 predicted proteins | sample C_130208_EF_Meta_FD_187306 | JGI IMG/M metagenome (GOLD analysis project Ga0209499, IMG submission 187306) | Freshwater microbial communities from Lake Croche, Canada to study carbon cycling - C_130208_EF_MetaG (SPAdes) (version 2) | ecosystem: Environmental > Aquatic > Freshwater > Lake...
GCCCCCGTCAGTCGAACTTGCGGCTTGGCGCCAAAACCAGCGCGTCACCCTTCAAGACGAGGGTATTGCCCACCATGCAGTGGGTTTCAAGGGTGACACGGCGCTTGGCATGGTCAATCGCTGTCACTTTCACAAATGCTTCCAGCAGATCACCCGGCCGCACCGGGGCCATGAAGCGCAGGTTTTGCGACAGATAGACGGTGCCATGACCGGGAAGCTGCTCGCCCACCACGGCAGAGATCAGGCTGGCGGTCAGCATGCCGTGGGCGATGCGGCCTTGGAACATGGTGTCGCGGGCGTAATCCTCGTTCAAATGCACGGGGTTGTGGTCGGTCGACACCTCGGCAAACAGCGCAATGTCACGGTCGGTGATGGTTTTGCTGCGCGAGCGGACCATGCCGATTTCCATATCTTCGATGAAGATCGTGCTGGGCGCGTTGTTGTCAAGCATGATTCCCCCTTGGTTGAAGGAGAGACTATCCACTGCCGCATCGCAGCGCAATAAGAATGCGCAAGCTGTCCGCGTGGCGTAACTTTGTTACCGAAGCGCTGCGATGGAATAGGTTGCCGACATCTGCCGTGCCGTCAGGAACTTTTCCAGCAAGTCCTTGTCAGGATGGGCAGGGTCCGGCCCGAACTCTGCCGCCGAGATGCCGCCTGTGACATAAAGCGTGTCCAACCCCTCGGCCATCCCGCCTTGCACATCGGTGCCAATCCCGTCGCCGATGCACAAAATCTGCGGATCAGGCCGCACGCCCAAGGCCGCCAGACGCCGGCGGGCCAAGTCGTAGATCGGCGGGTGCGGCTTGCCGAAATACATCGTCTTGCCCCCCATCGCCTCATAGTCCGCAGCCAAGGCCCCCGCGCAATACAGGCGCTTGTCGCCGTAATCGACGATGATGTCGGGATTGGCGCAGAGCATCGTCAGGCCCGCAGCCTTGGCTTGGCGCAGGGGCAGGGCGTAATCTGCGGGAGTTTCGGTCAGGTCATTTGCCAGACCCGTGCAGATCACAACCTGCGCTTGGTCCATGCTCACCCGCGCCAAGGGCGCAGGGGTCAGATCGGCGGGGAATTCGGTAAAAAACGACTCGTCCTTGACCGCACCGATGAAATGCGCCCGCGCCCATTGGCCCGAAAACAGCGCAAACTGCGTGGCATCGCCAGAGGTGACAACCTCATCCCACGCATCGCGGGGCACGCCCATGGCATCCAACTGCGCAACGACACTGGGCTTGGGGCGCGGCGCGTTGGTCAACAGCACCACCTTGCCACCGCCCGCGCGGTAGGCTTGCAGGGCGGCAACGGCCTGCGGGAAGGGTGTCTTGCCGTTGTGCAAGCAGCCCCAAAGGTCACAAAACACCGCATCATAGCGGCGGGCAATCTGGGCAAGGGCGGGGATCAGCTCTGTCATGGATTGCCTTTGGTCTGCAGGAGGGAGAGGGATTTTTCGCAGAAAAATCGTGGCTTACGATTTTTCTGCGAAAAATCAGCGTTGCGTCAGAGTTTCAGCGCCGGAATGATCTGCTTTTTGCGGCTCATCAGCCCCGGGATCACCACGGTGTCGCCCGTCACTTTAACGCCAAAAGACGCTTCAGCCATTTGGCGCACCAGATCGTTGGGCACCAGCAGGGTCGCTTCTTCTTTCAAAATGTCGATGACAAACAGCAAGACCTGATCGGCCCCGTCTTCTTGCGCCACCCCCACCATCGACGCCATCAACGAGGCTTTGCGGTCTAGCACGATCTTGGGCGCTGTGGTTTCCAGAACCGAAACCCGCAGGTCCTTGCCTGCGACGTTGTATTCCTTGGAATCCATCCGCAGCAGGGCGGCGTCGGAAAAGGCCGAGACATCAGACTTCGCCTCAAACAACTTGGTCGCCAGATCACCGATCGACACACCCAGATCAGCCGCCAGCTTTTCGGCCACGGCGCGGTCATGCGCGGTGGTGGTGGGCGAGCGGAATTCCAGCGTGTCAGACAGAATGCACGACAGCATCGCCCCTTTGATCGCGCGCGGGGCTTTGGCCAGATCATCGCCCATCAGATCGTGCATGATCGTAGCGGTGCAGGCCAGCGGGCGGATCGTGATGTCGATGGGCGATTTGGTCTTGATGCCGCCGACCAGCATATGGTGGTCGATGATGCCCACCACTTTGGCCTCGTTGATCGAAGGCGGCAGTTCGGCGGGGTTGTTGGTGTCAACGATCACCACGGTGTCGTCACCCGACACATCGGCGATGATCTCGGGCTTGGGCAGGTCCCAATGGGTCAGCACAAAGGCCGCTTCGGTGTTGGGCTCGCCCAGCAGGTAGGGCTTGGCCGGGGTGGCTTTGACCTCTGACAGATACCAGGCCCAGATGATCGGTGAGCCGGTGGAATCAGTGTCGGGGGATTTGTGGCCGAAAACCTTGATCGTCATGGGGTTGCCCTTTGAAATTTAGGAATTGCGCGGCTTATAGGCGCTTGAAGAGCTTTTGTCACGGGGGAAGCCTGTAAAATGCTGCGGCGCGGCGTCAGCGGCGGTATTGGCGCAAAATGTGCCACAGCACGGCGAAAAGCACGATGCCGGCCCCGATCAGCGTGGGCAAAGTCGGGGTTTCGGCAAAGACCAGCCAGACCCACAGCGGGGCCAAAGACCCCTCCATCGCGCCCAGAAGGGCGGTTTCAATCGGCGGGATTTTGGCAGAGCCCAACAAGAACAGCGCAAAGCCCAGCGAAGAGTTGACCAGCCCGAAGCCTGCCAACAGCAGCAGTTGATCGCCCGCAGGCACGCCGGGGGCGGCAAAGGGCAGGCAGATCAGCACGCCGAGAATAGACGAGGCCGTGCCCGCGGGCAAAGTCGGAATTTCGGGGTGTTTGCGGGCAATCACCATCATCAAGGCCATGCTCAACGTCATCAGCAGGGCGAGAATATCGCCGCTTAGATTGCCATCGCCGCCCAAACCCACCATGACAACCGCCCCCGCAAAGGCAATCGCACAAGCCACCACCGCATCGCGCGAGGGGCGCTGGCGCATCATCCCCCAGGCCAGGCCCGCCGTCATAAAGGGCACGGTGGCATAGATAATCACCACATGCGCCACCGAGGTCATCCGCAGCGCCATGATATAACACACCATCCCAAGGCCCGAGATCAGCGCATAGGCCCATCCCGCCCGCCCCAGCCATAAAAGCGTCCGAAATCCCTTGGCCCCATCGCGCCAAGCAATGACCGCCAGCAACCCCGCCGTGCCAAACAATCCGCGCCAGACCAGCACGGTAAAAATATCCTGCGAGATGGCGCGGGTGAACAGCCCTGCCGTGCTCCACGCCAGCGTCGAGGTGAAGATCAGCACCAGACCCAGCTTATGGTCGCGGGTTAACGCCATAGGCGCTGGCCGAGAGAGGCTGCTTGGGCAGGCTCGTGCCCGTAAATCACCTCTGCCCCGGTTTTGCGTGCCAAAGCCAGCAGTTTTGTGGCGGATTTGGCGGCAAGGATGGGGTCATCCGCATCGGGGAATCCTTCGGCGGGTTCTGACGCGCGGTTGATGGCATCGGCGGTGAGCAGCACGGTCTGCCCCCCCACTGTCACCAAGGCCGACAAATGGCCCGCAGTGTGGCCCGGTGTCGGGATCAACCTTAGGCCGTGGCAGATTTGTGTGGCCCGCGTCAGTGTGCGGTAGCGCGCTTGCGGCCATGCCATCGGGCGGCTTGCGCCGAAGTACAAGGGTGCGGGTTCGGCGCGTTCGGTGGCGGTCAGGATGATTTCGGCATGGGCAAAAAGCGGCAAAGATCCCACATGGTCAATATGGCTGTGGCTGAGGATGACATAGGCAATGTCTGACGGGCGCAGACCCAACAGACCCAAGGCCCCCTCGGCGGTTTGGGCATGGGTAAAATTCACCAGCCGTCCGAACCTGTCCAGCCCGTCCTTGGCCGCCGCCGCCCGTTCATCGGCAGCATAGGCTGGTGGAAAGCCTGTGTCGAACAGGATTTGGGTGCCTTGATCGGTGGTGCAAAGAAATCCGGGGCACAGAATGCGGCGCTTGCCGGGGCCCACGTCAAACAGGCCCAGATCCAGCGTGCGCAATTCGATGACGGTTTCTTGCCGCAGGGTCATGGGGTCAGCGCCTGAAGCGTCCAGCCGTCTTGGGCCAGAAGGTTCAAAACGCCCGCCTCCCCGGGCAAATGCAGCGCGCCGAAGGCGGCCAGAACGGGGCCCTTTTGGGCTGCATCCTCTAGCACCGGCACCCAAGCCGCATTGCGGCCTGTGATCATCGCTTTGTCAATCAGCGCCATTTCGCGGTCAGCCTCGGTTTGGGTCATCCCGGGCAACGCCGCCAAGGCACGGACCGTATAGGCCCAGAACAAGCGGCTGTCGCCCGCAAAATAGCTATCGGCCAAGGTGGTGGCCATGTCGTCGGACTGCGCCTCCATCGCTACGGCGTGCCGCAGCAGCGTCACTTGATCTGCGGGGGGGATTTGGGCAAAAATCTTGACCACGGCATCGTAAGGTTCCAGCGGGGCAATGGGAATGCCTTTGGCCAAGGCCGCTTGGATCAAGCGCTTGTCAAGCCCTTGGTCGGCACCGGGGCGCAGCGGAAAAAGACATGCGGGCATGTCTAAAAACGCGGTCAGCAGCCAAGGCTGCATTTGGGCAGCGATCTGGGGGGCCATGCCACGGGCCCTGACGGCTTTGGCCACCTGATCCCAATCGGCAGCGGCCATTTGGTCGGGCAGGATCGGGCCTGAGGTCAGATACATCAGGCGCGGATCGCGCGTTGCAGCCTTTTGCAGCGCCGCCTGCTCGGCAGGGCCAGCTTCGACCAGAAGCGCCGTGGCTTGGGCGAGGGAAGGGGCAAGGCGCCTCATCATCGCGTCAAAGCGGGGGTCGGCGAGGTGATAGGTGCCCACCAGCGTGATAAGCGCTGCACCCTTGGTGGCTTGCCAAAGATTGCCATGGGCAAAAGGCGCTTCTGCCGCGCTCTTCAGCGCGCTCAGATCGGCAGAGGGCAGGGCGGTCAGCAGGTTTTGCCCCTGGCAAGGGGCCGCCTGAAGCCAAGAGGTCGCAGCCAAGCTGAGACAAAGGGCAAGAATAAGGCGCATCCGGCTAGGGCCTTTTTGGATTGATCGGTCTTAAGTCTGTCACGGGGGACCGGTTCGGGAAAGCTCGGGCGTCTTGGTCATGCCGCAGGATAGGCAAGCTTAGGCCCGCGCCCCGCCCTCAGGCGTGGCTTGGAGGCTTTTGAGCGTATCCGCCGTCCAAAGCCGCGAAAGCGCGTGGTAAAGTGGCTCGGGCTCGATCAACCGCGAGGTGCCGGACGCCAACAGAGCCGCGGCCATGATGGGAACGATATGTTCATGCGCACCTGTCATCTCGACGATGATCACAATCGCTGTCATCGGGGCTTGGGTCACCCCCGCGAAATAGCCTGACATTCCCAAGATAGCCCCCAAGCCAGCAGATGATCCCCACACCGCCGCCATGACAGAGCCGAACCCCACACCGATCGCCAGACTGGGTGCAAAAATGCCGCCCGGAATCCCCGAGGCGGCAGAGGCCAATGTGGCCACGAACTTGCCGGCAAAGAAATACCACGGCAGCGTGGCCCCTTCGACACCGGCGCGCGCCTCTGCATAGCCCGCACCAAAGGTCAAACCGTGGGTTGCGATGCCAATCCCTGCCACGATCAAACCAGCCCCGCCCGCAATCACCACAATCTTGCGGACAGGTGGCAGGTGCCATTTGCGGATGCGGTAGGTCATTTCCAACAAGAGTCGGCTGAAAATCGCCCCCAAGGCACCGCCAAGAATGCCGCAACATAAAACGAGCGTCCAATCATAGGGAAAATGTGCTCTCGCCAAAGCGACGCCAAAATAGGTGTAAGACCCTTCCAGCCCAAAGGCCGCAACACCGGCAAGGATGACGGTTGACAAAACCACCCCTGTGATGCGCGCGCTGTAGGTGCGCCCCATCTCTTCGATGGCAAAGACGACCCCGGCCAAGGGCGTGTTAAAAGCCGCCGCAATCCCTGCCGCCGATCCGGCAAGGATCACGCCCTGCGAATGGGCCAGACGGCCCAGACGTGCCGAGACAAGCATCATCGCGGCCCCAACCTGAACGGTAGGCCCTTCGCGCCCGACCGATGCACCACAGACCAAAGCCAAAAGAGTTAGGAGAATTTTACCAAAGACGATGCGAGCGGACAAAAGCACACTGCGGCCAGCCTCGTTGCGCATGTGATGCGCCGCGATGGCTTGGGGAATGCCGCTGCCTTGGGTGCCGGGGAAGGCGGCGCGGGCCAGAAGTCCGCATAAGATCATGCCAGCGGGGGTCAGCACCAAGGGCAGCCATGCGTTCCAACCACCGCCCGCCGTCATGGCCGAAAACACTTTCTCGGAATGGTCAGATAAAACGGCAAAGGCGACTGACACCCCGCCTGTGGCCAAAGCGCCAAGCCAAAACACCAAATGCCCCCGCCAAAGGCGCGGATTTGCCACAAAAACCGAAGCGCGCCGGATAATTCCAAGGTGCGAGATTTTTTGCCGAAAGCCATTTTTTTGCATGTCAAGTCGCGCCCTTGTGGATATTAAGCTAAAATAACCCTGCCAATTTGCTCTGCGCTGTTACAAGGTGCAAGCCCCCCAAGGTTTTTCTTTTTCGCCCCAATCTCGGATGCCCCGTTTGTGACGCGAAAGTGTTCGCCTTTAGGGGTCGGTTGTGTTGGATAAGGCAAACGATGCGCCTTTGGGCCGCGCACATTGCCGCGATGCCCGTTTCAACACAGGCATCGGCCCAAAGGGACGCGGCTGCGCGGATCTGCAAGATTTTCGCCGCGCGGGGTGTTGACAGACCCCGCACCAGGGCTTACCTGACCGTCATTAGCAGTCATAAGAGATGAGTGCTAACGTGATGAACCTGGAACCTAGGGAGTGTTGCCAGATGGCTTTCAAACCTCTGCATGACCGCGTGCTGGTCAAGCGTATTGCCTCGACCGAAAAAACAACCGGCGGCCTGATTATTCCGGAAAGCGCCAAGGAAAAGCCCGCCGAGGGCGAGATCATTTCTGTGGGCGAAGGCGCTCGCAAGGATTCGGGCGAGTTGATCGCACCGTCTGTTAAGGCAGGCGACCGGATCTTGTTTGGCAAATGGTCGGGCACAGAAGTCAAACTTGACGGCGAAGAGCTGCTGATCATGAAAGAAAGCGACATTATGGGGATCATTTCGTAAATCGCTTTTTGCTTGGTGGGTTTCACCCACCCTACGGATGCGTGTGTGGTGGGTTTCACCCACCATACCGATGATCTTCGGGGTGGGTTTCACCCACCCGACACCAACCAATTCAAACGGGAGTTAGCACAATGGCTGCTAAAGACGTACGTTTTGACACCGATGCCCGCGACCGCATGCTGCGTGGCGTCAACATTCTGGCCGACGCTGTCAAAGTGACCTTGGGCCCCAAAGGCCGCAATGTCGTGATCGACAAGTCCTTTGGCGCACCGCGCATCACCAAAGACGGTGTGACGGTTGCTAAAGAAATCGAACTGGCCGACAAGTTCGAAAACATGGGCGCGCAGATGGTGAAGGAAGTCGCTTCGCGCACCAATGACGAAGCCGGCGACGGCACCACCACCGCCACCGTTCTGGCCCAAGCCATCGTGCGCGAAGGCATGAAAGCTGTGGCCGCCGGTATGAACCCGATGGACCTGAAGCGCGGGATTGATCTGGCAACCACCAAGGTTGTCGCCGCGATCAAAGCTGCGTCGCGTCCGGTGAAGGATTCGGACGAAGTCGCCCAAGTTGGCACCATCTCGGCCAACGGCGAAGCCCAGATTGGCCGCTTCATTGCCGACGCCATGCAGCGCGTGGGCAACGAAGGTGTTATCACCGTCGAAGAAAACAAAGGTCTTGAGACCGAAGTTGAAGTCGTCGAAGGCATGCAGTTCGACCGTGGCTACCTGTCGCCCTATTTCGTCACCAATGCCGACAAAATGACCGTCGAGCTGGAAGACGTGTACATCCTGCTGCACGAAAAGAAGTTGTCGTCGCTGCAGCCGATGGTGCCGTTGCTGGAAGCCGTGATCCAATCGCAGCGCCCGCTGCTGATCATCTCGGAAGACGTTGAAGGCGAGGCTTTGGCCACGCTGGTCGTCAACAAGCTGCGCGGTGGCCTGAAGATCGCCGCTGTCAAAGCTCCGGGCTTTGGCGACCGTCGCAAAGCCATGCTGCAAGACATCGCGATCCTGACCGGTGGTCAGGTTATCTCGGAAGACTTGGGCATGAAGTTGGAGTCTGTGACCATCGACATGCTGGGCCGTGCCAAGAAAGTTTCGATCACCAAGGACAACACCACCGTCGTTGACGGCGCTGGGGCCAAGGCCGAGATCGAAGCCCGCGTTGGCCAGATCCGCACCCAGATCGAAGAAACCACGTCGGACTACGACAAGGAAAAACTGCAAGAGCGCGTGGCCAAGCTGGCTGGCGGTGTTGCGGTGATCCGCGTGGGCGGCATGACCGAGATCGAAGTGAAAGAGCGCAAAGACCGCGTTGACGACGCTTTGAACGCGACCCGTGCGGCCGTGCAAGAAGGCATCGTGGTTGGCGGCGGTGTGGCGCTGATTCAGGCTGCCAAACTGCTGGCCGATCTGAAGGGTGCAAACTCTGACCAACAAAACGGCATCGCCATCGTGCGCCGCGCGCTGGAAGCGCCGCTGCGTCAGATTGCCGAAAACGCGGGTGTTGACGGGGCTGTCGTGGCTGGCAAAGTGCGCGAAAGCAACGATCCGACCTTTGGTTTCAACGCGCAGACCGAAGAATATGGTGACATGTTCGCTTTCGGTGTGATCGATCCGGCCAAAGTGGTTCGCACCGCGCTGGAAGACGCAGCGTCGATCGCCTCGCTTTTGATCACCACCGAAGCCATGATTGCGGATCGTCAAGAGCCCAAGGGCAATGGCGGCGGCCAAGGTGGCGGCATGGGCGGCATGGGCGGCATGGACGGCATGATGTAATCTGCCCCAAAGGCAGATCGAAAAGGGCGCCCGTTTGGGCGCCCTTTTTGTTTATACGCTGGGCTGCGACTTGGAGCGCACCTGTTTTGGTTAAAGGTGTTTCACCAGCCGAAACAGCCTATGCCCCGTCTCATCATCAAAGCGCGTCACACCTGTTGGGACAAATCCCTGCCGTGCCCAAAATGCATGGCCGCGCGTGTTGGCCTGCAGCACCCCCAGATACAGGCGCGGGCTGGGGTGGGCGAGGGTTTCGATATGCGCTGTAAAGGCCGCCCCATGCCCTTGGCCCCGCGCCGAGGGCGCAAGGATCATCAGGCCCAGATAGGCGTCTTCGGGTTGGGGAAAGCCAAAAGACAGTTCGGCCACGCCAGACAGGTGGCCATCCAAGAACAGCCCCAAACGGTGCGAGCGTGCCGGATCGCAGTTGGGCGGGCAGGCGGTAAAAACCTCGTCCACCTGCGCGTCGTCGGGGTCGTGGCCCAGCCAAAGCTGGTAGTAGTCGGCTGCCTGCGCCAGCAAGGCGGCCACGGCGGTGCGGTCTTGCACGGGGTCTAGCGGGCGGATCAGTCTTTGGGGCATGGGGTCGTGCGTCTTGGGGCCTTGATCGGGCGGTTTGGGGATATACAGGGTGCAGGGTCGCCCATCATCGGATCAAACGCTCCAGCGGATCATAGGTCAGCCCTTCGCCCCAAGCGACTTGCGCCAGACTGTCTGGCTTGAAGCGGATTTTGCCATTTTGCAGATCACTTTGGGGGATAAAGCGCCGCTCTGTCACCACCCGCGCAGGATCGCGCCAGTCGGGGGTGAGGGCGCCTCCCGTGATGGTGCAGTGAAAGAAAACCTCGACCTGATGAAAGCCGCTGGCAGGGTCGTGAAATTCGTTGATCAGGGCGGGGGCACCCACGCTGATCTGCAGGCCGGTTTCTTCAAACACTTCGCGCTTCAGATTGTCGGGCAAAGAGGCCCCAGCCTCGACCCCGCCACCCGGCGCGCACCACAGATCAGACCGGCCATCTGGAAAGGCATTGACCAGCAACACGGCATTGTCCTGCAAGATCAGGGCGCGGGCAGCCAAGCGGGGGGTTTTTGGTGTCATGCGCCAAGGCTAAAGCTTGGCGCATGAATGTCCAGCCCTTAGGCGGGAAGGGCCGTGCCTTGCGGGTTGCGCCCTGACCACAGAAGATACAGCGACCCCATCAGAATAAGGGCAACACCCGCCCAGATATTGCCCTCTGGCCAGTACCGAAAGGCCAGACCATAGATCAGAATGTTGCTGATCAGTTTCAGATCGTCAAAGGGCTGCACAAAGGCCGCATCGCTTGCGGCATAGGCCCATGTCAGCAGGTATTGCGCGGCCATCATGATGATCCCGCCGGCCAGCAACCAAGCCAAGATTTGCAGGCTGGGCAGTTCAAACCCCGCCTGCAGCGACAGGCCCGCGTTGATCGGCGTCAGCAAGACCAAAAGCCACAGCGTCACCGTGGGCGCTTGTTCGGTGCGGGTCAACACCTTGGTCATCAGCGACGAGGCCGCCCATAAAACGGCGGCGGCCACTGGATAGACCATGGCCGCCGTCAGCCCCGTTGTCCACAAGTCGGCCACAATGCTGGCCCCGCCCAGACCCACAGCCGCGGCAATCCAGCGCGGCGGGGTGACGGTTTCGCCTAAAAACACCTTAGCCCCGATCAGCACGAAAATCGGCGAGGTCATCACCAAAGCCATCACCTGCCAGATCGGCGTGCCTGAGGCGAGGCTCATCACAAAGGCCTGCACCCCCAATGCCGACAAGATCACGCGGACCCCATGCAAAACGGGGCGGCGGGTGCGCAGTTTGCCCAACCCCTCGCGCAGCACGAAGGGCAGCGAAAAGGCGGTGGCAATGGCATATTGCCAGAAGGTGTCCGATTGCGGCTTAAAGCCCAATGGGGCGGTGATCACAAAGGTAATGGCATTGGCTGCGGCAAAACATAGGCCCGCCAGAACCATAAAGCCTGCGCCTTTCAGAAGGTTGGTCTGATTCATGGGTGTCTCCTTACGACCACATAAATCAGGGGGATATGCGTCATCGACCCCCCTTGCGGGCGGTTTTTGGCGCATTCTCTTTCATCCGGACTATACCGTCGGCTCCGGAGTGACACCGGATCTGCTGACCCTTCAAAACCGAAGGCGCTCGCGGGCTATACCGCCGGTGGGGAATTGCACCCCGCCCTGAGAATACCGGGAACAGCCCCGGCGGACTGGACATATCCTGATGCCGCACGGGCGACAAGGTGCACGGGTGCGGTGCATCTGTGCGCACAGGCAGGGCAGTCAGGCCGTGCCTGCGTGCCGCTTGCCAAGGCACAAGCCGCAGGCTATCAATTATCCAACCGCATAATAAGGCCTGCCCCCGTGTCCGTCGACCGCAAACCCTATCACCGCGAGGCCGAAGATACCCGCCGTCAGGCGCTGATCACCGCCACCTTGGCGCTGGTGGCCGAAGGCGGGGCGCAGGCGGCCACGGTGCGCGCCATTGCCCAAAAGGCGGGTGTGACAGCCGGTTTGATCCGGCATTATTTCCAAGGCAAGGACCAGCTGATCGCCGCCGCCTATGGCCATCTGATGACCCGCATGACGGCCGACAGTGCGGCTGACCTGAGCAAAGCCCCCCATGATCCAACGGCCCGTCTGGCGGCCTTTGTCGCCGCAGCGCTCAGCCCGCCTGTGGTGGATGGGCAAGCGCTGATCCTGTGGGCGACCTTCTTGCAAGAAACCCACCGTGATCCGGCCATGCGCCAGACCCATGCGCAAACCTACCTTGCCTTTCGCGACCAGTTGCAAAGCCTGATCGAAGACCTGCCCGCGCTGGCAGAGGCGCAAGACCCCCGCCGCCTTGCCATCGCCTGCAACGCTGTGATTGACGGCTTGTGGATGGAAGGCTGCGCTTTGCCTGAGGCCTTCGCTGTGGGTGAACTGGTGGACATCGGCCTGCGCGCGGTGGGTTCCATCTTGGGGACTGATCTTTCAAGGCAAGGGGAGCGCACCCTTGCCCGGACGAGCGATGCAAACAGGGAAGTGAAGACATGAAATACGCGGCAGTTACCGATCGTCTGGCGGGTCTTGGCGGGGCAAAATGGGAGGTTCACGCCAAAGCCAAGGTGATGATCGCCGCAGGCCAAGACGTGCTTTTGCTGACCATCGGCGAGCCTGACGTGCCCCCCCCACCCGCGCTGATCGCCACCGCCAAAGCCGCGATGGACGCAGGCCGCTACGCCTATTCCAACGGGCGCGGCGAACCGGCCCTGCTGGCAGCCCTCTCATCCCGCTACACCGCGCGTCGGGGCCGCCCGATCTCACCTTTGCAATTCATGGCCTTCCCAGGCACCCAGACCGCGCTTTTCGGTGTGTTGATGGGGTTGGTGGGCCACGGCGACGAGGTGCTGGTGGGCGATCCGATGTATGCCACCTACGAAGGCGTCATCATGGCACCCGGCGCCAAAGTGGTGCCCGTACCGCTGCGCCCCGAACACGGCTTTCGCATGCAAGCCGCCGATGTCGAAGCCCGCATCACCCCCGCCAGCCGTGTGCTGATGCTGAACACCCCGCACAACCCCACAGGTGCGGTGCTTTCCGCCGAAGATATCCTCGCCCTCGGCCGTGTCGCCAAAGCGCATGACCTGTGGATTGTCTGCGATGAGGTGTATGAAGAACTGATCTTCGCCGACGGTAAATTCGCCTCGCCGCTGGATGTGGCCGATCTGGCCGAGCGCTCGATTGCGGTGTCGTCCATCTCTAAATCCCACGCCGCTCCGGGCTTTCGGTCCGGCTGGGCTGTCGGGCCGGAAGAGTTTGTTGCAGCCCTGCTGCCCGTGGCCGAAACGATGCTGTTTGGCAACCAACCCTTCATCGCCGATATGACCGCCCAAGCCGTGGCCAAACCGTCCGAGGTCGCGCGCGGCATGGCCGAACGCTTCGCCCGCCGCGCCCGTCTGATCAAACAAGCACTGCATGGCCAAAACGCCCTGCATGTGCACCAACCAGAGGCGGGGATGTTCTCGGTGGTCGACATCCGCGCCACGGGCTTAAGCGGGGAAGTCTTCGCCCACCGCCTGCTGGAGGAAGAAAACGTCGCCGTCATGCCAGGCGAAAGCTTTGGCCCCGCGCTGAACGGCTGGCTGCGCCTAAGCCTGACACGGTCGGATGACGAACTGACCGAGGCCTGCCGCCGCATCGCAGCCTTTGCCGCCCGCCAGTTGACAGGTGCAAAATGAGAACGGTGGGAGAGCGTCTGGTCGAAGGCCTCGCCGCACGCGGGGTGCGCGTGGTCTTTGGCATTCCGGGGGTGCATACGGTCGAACTCTACCGCGGCCTGTCGGGTTCACCCATCCGCCATGTCACAGCACGCCACGAACAAGGCTGCGCCTTTATGGCCGATGGCTATGCCCGCGTCAGCGGCCAACCGGGGGTGGCCTTTGTCATCACAGGCCCCGGCTTGACCAATGCGCTGACGGCCATGGCGCAAAGCCGCGAGGATTCGGTGCCGGTGCTGGTGATATCCGGTGTCAACCGGCGCGACAGTCTGGGGCGCGGCTTGGGCCGGTTGCACGAATTGCCCGACCAAGGGGCATTGGTGCGCGCGCTGTGCCCCTCGCGGCAGATCACGGGGCCACAGGATGTGAGCCCCACGCTGGACTGGGCCTTTGCACTGCTCACCACAGGCCGCCCCGGTCCGGTGCATATCGAAGTGCCCACCGATGTCATGCCCATGCCCTGCGACGCCCTTCCCGCACCGTCCGCCCCGCAGCCCAAGGCCCTGCCACAGGCCCAAGCCTTGGCGACAGCCGCAGCTATGCTCAACGCCGCAAAGCGCCCCGTCATCTTGGCAGGCGGCGGGGTGCGGGGCCAAGAGGCCCAGCTGACAGCCCTCGCCCAGCAGCTGAACGCGCCGGTGATCCAAACCACCAACGCCCGCGGCATGATGCACGGCCACCCGCTGTGCATTCCCGCCTCGCCCAGCCTTCTGCCCGTGCGCGCCCTGATCGCCGCATCGGACCAGATCCTCGCCATTGGCACCGAAATCGGCCAGACCGACTATGACATGTATGCCGACGACGGCTTGCCGTCCTTGGCCGCAATGATCCGCATCGACATCGACGCCGACCAGTTGGCCCGCCACCCCGCAGCCCTCACCCTGCAAGGCGATGCCGGGGCTACCATGGCGGCCCTCTTGCCCCACCTCA
>Ga0209499_1001838_pt1 | contig 14203 bp, 12 predicted proteins | sample C_130208_EF_Meta_FD_187306 | JGI IMG/M metagenome (GOLD analysis project Ga0209499, IMG submission 187306) | Freshwater microbial communities from Lake Croche, Canada to study carbon cycling - C_130208_EF_MetaG (SPAdes) (version 2) | ecosystem: Environmental > Aquatic > Freshwater > Lake...
AAAAATGAAAGAAGTCGAAAAAGGCTTGCCAGAAGGCGTAACTTTCAAAATAGCGTATGATAGAAGTGAGTTAATTGAAAAAGCAATCAAATCCGTTAAAGGAACTTTATTGGAAGAAATGATTGCCGTTTCTGTGGTCATTTTGCTTTTTCTTTTTCATTGGCGGAGCGCCTTAATCATTCTAATTCAATTGCCCATTTCCGTTGCAATTGGTTTTATATTACTACAAACTTTTGGAATTTCTTCTAATATTATGTCATTAACAGGAATAGCGCTTGCGATAGGAGTGGTGGTTGATGATGGAATTGTGATGGTCGAAAATGCCTATCGGAATATTTCGGAAAAACAGAATTCCATGGAAAAAACAAAATAACATGAAAAATTTATTCAAAAATAGTTTCAAAAATGAACAAGATCCGCTTTCTTCGGAAGAGCGCCTCAAGATAATTGAGGAATCCTCCAAGTTAGTAGGGCCGGGTGTTTTTTATTCGACAATTATTGTAATTGCCTCGTTCTTGCCCGTGTTTTTACTAACAGGAATGGAAGGTAAATTATTCAGTCCTTTGGCTTATACCAAATCGTTTATTCTGATTGTCGATGCGTTTTTGGCTATTACTTTAACCCCAGTATTAATTAGTTTTTTGCTAAAAGGGAAACTTCGCCCCGAGAATAAAAACCCCATAAATCGAAAATTAGAAAGTATTTATACTCCAATTTTAACCTTATGTTTAAAATGGCGTAAAACAGTTTTGGGAATCAATATCCTTGCACTTTTGATAGGCGTCTTGATGTTTAGTCGATTAGGTTCGGAATTTATGCCTCCATTAGACGAAGGTTCTGTTTTGTTTATGCCCGTAACCTTGCCCGATGTTTCTAATGGAGAAGTAAAACGAATTTTACAAGTTCAGGACAAATTGATAAAATCAATTCCCGAAGTTGCTCATGTTTTAGGAAAAGCGGGTCGCGCAAATACAGCCACCGATAATAGCCCCGTGAGTATGATAGAAACTATTATATTACTAAAACCCCATCAAGATTGGAGAAAAGGCAAAACTAAAAATGATGTAATTAATGAAATTAATACCAAACTGCAAATTCCTGGGGTAACCAATGGATTTACACAACCTATTATTAATAGGATAAACATGCTTTCGACTGGTATTAGAACCGATGTGGGAGTTAAAATTTATGGAGCAAGTTTGGACACCATTAATGTTTTATCACAAAAAATAAAACGTGCTCTTGAGGGTACTTCTGGAGTAAAAGATTTGTATGCCGAACCAATTACGGGAGGAAAATATATTGATATTTTGCCAAAACGAGAAGTCATAGGAAGGTATGGGCTTTCGGTTGATGACATTAATACGATTGTTGAAGCGGCTATTGGCGGAATGAAATTGACTACCACAATCGAAGGAAGACAGCGTTTTTCTGTAAATGCACGTTATGCACAAGAATATAGAAATAGTTTAGAAGCCCTGAAAAAAATCCAAGTTCAAACGATGCAATTTGGCCCCATTCCTTTAGAAACAGTCGCTGATGTAAAAATAAGTGACGGTCCGCCCATGATAAATAGCGAAAATGCAATGCTTCGAGGCAGTGTTTTGTTCAATGTTCGGGATCGTGATTTAGGAAGTACGGTAAAAGAGGCTCAGGAAAAATTAAATGCTATGATGACTAAAATGCCGAAAGGATATTATGTAGAATGGAGCGGACAGTGGGAAAACCAAATTAGAGCAAATAAAACCTTGAGCATGATATTGCCGATTGTTGTACTTATAATTTTTCTCATTTTATACTTTACCTACCGATCAATGAAAGAAGCTTTGATTACCATGATTACCGTGCCCTTTGCCTTAATTGGCGGTATTTTCATGGTTTATTTCTACGGAATTAATTTATCGGTGGCTGTAGCAGTTGGATTTATTGCTCTTTTTGGATTGGCCATAGAAACGGCAATGTTAATTACTATTTATCTCAATGAATCGATGAATAAAATGGTCAAAAAACATGGAAATAGTAACGAAACAATCACCGAAGCTATTTTAAGGGAATATATTATTGAGGGTTCGGTCAAAAGGTTGCGACCAAAATTAATGACGGTTTCTGTTTCGCTTTTTGGATTAATCCCTATTCTTTGGGCAACGGGAACGGGCGCAGATATTATGCTTCCCATTACCATCCCACTTATTGGAGGAACAATTACTTCCACAATTTATGTATTATTAGTAACCCCTGTTGTTTTTGAAATGTCGAAACTTCGAGAATTAAGAACAAAAGGAAAAATAGATCTTATCGATGCGAAATAGTAACTTTTATATAGTCATTTGTTCTTTGATTTTAAGCGTTAATGTAAAATCTCAAACACTTTCGTTGGATGCTGTTTTGGAAAATATCAAAACCAATAATCCACAATTAAAAATGTATGATGCCGATATTCAAAGTATGGATGCTGCGGCAAAAGGAGCTAAAAGTTGGATGCCACCTCAAGTTAGCACCGGTTTTTTTATGACACCCTACAATACTAAATTCTGGAAACCCGATGAAATGAGTTCCGGAATGGGAAATTATATGGTGGGGGTTACTCAAATGATTCCCAATTCTTCAAGGCTTAAAGCCGATTTTAATTATATGAATGCGATGTCATCGGTTGAAACTGAAAACAAAAATTATACCATGAACCAATTAAAAGCATTGGCAAAAACGAATTATTATCAATGGCTGGTGCTGAATAAAAAAGTCAAAATTGCCAATGATAATTTATTGCTTTTGGATTATATGATTAAAAGTATGGAGATTCGGTACCAATATAATATGGATAAGTTATCGAGTTATTTCAAAGCCAAATCACAATATGGAGTTCAAGAAAATATGATTGTGATGCTAGAAAACGATATTTCACAAAAACGAATTGTATTGAATACTTTGATGGCGCGTGATAAAAACACCATCTTCGAAATAGATTCCAATTATAAATGGAATGATCTTAAGGAGACGAATTCAGATATAGCATCACTTTCTGAAAAACGAAGTGATATTAAATCCATTGAAAAAACGATTGCTTTAAACCAATTGAAAATAGAAGTTGAAAAATCAAAATTAGTACCGGAATTTGGAATAAAATATGATCACATGTTTGCATTTGGACAACAGCCCCAGCAATTTTCGTTAATGGGAATGGTTACGATTCCGATGCCTTGGTCAACAAAAATGAATAAAGCAACTATAAATAGTTTTCGAATAAAAAATGAAAGTTTGGCTTGGCAAAAAGAAATGATTTTGAATGAAGCTATAGGAATGATTTCGGGAATGAATACAGAATTTTTGAATTTAAAAAAGCAATATGCCATTTCTGAAAAAAGTATAATCCCTGCTTTGAAAAAAAATTATGACACTGCAATTTTAGCATGGCAAAATAATACTGGAGATTTATTTGTAGCACTCGAAGCTTGGGAGGTATTAAATATGTCACAAATTGAGTTGCAAGACAAATTACAACGTATTTTGACTACACAAGTAGAAATTGAAAAACAGCTAGAAAACAACTAATTATGAACACTAAATTAAAATATAGGTTTCTTCTGCTTGGGGTAATTTTAATTGTTTTTTCAATCTATTGGTTTAATCTAAAATCAGAAAATTATCTAGAAAGTAATCATCAAAATGAAGTATATACATGCTCGATGCATCCTGAAATAATTCGAGATAAGCCAGGTAATTGTCCTATTTGCGGTATGTTTTTAGTGAAAAAGGTCAGAGAAAATCATCCTGTCGAAGATAGTTCAGTTGGTACTCTTTTGAAATCAACGGATAATTTTATCGTTGGGAATTTTGAAACTACTGTTCCTAAAGATACTGTTTTGAGTACTGAAATAAAATTACCCGGAATTGTAGCTTATGATCCCAATTCTTCAGTGAGTATTGCGGCTCGAATTAGTGGAAGAATCGAACGATTGTATGTGAATTACAAATACCAAAAAGTGAATAAAGGACAGAAATTATTCGACTTATATAGCCCAGAATTACTGACGGAACAGCAAAATTTTGTTTATTTAATTTCCAATGATTCGGAGAATATAGCAATTGTAAAAGCTTCAAAACAAAAATTATTGCTGTATGGAATGACAGAAAGTCAAATAAATTCTTTGGTTTCTACCAAAAGAGTGAACCCAATTCTTTCGATTTATACTCCTGCTTCAGGTATTATTCAAGGAACAGAAAGTATGAATATTGGTGGAAGTTCTGCTATGAAAAATACAAATACAACAGAAAATCTAACGGTAAAAGAAGGCGATTATATTAAGAAAAACCTAACCGTTTTTAAACTATTAAATACAGATAAAGTTTGGGGGATTTTTAATGTGGTCCAAAGTTATTCTAGTTTAATAAAAATAAAGCAACCGATTAAAATTACTACGGAATTCGATGAAAATGAAATGATAAATGCTAATATTAATTTTATTGAAACCCAATTGAATCCAGCCGATAAAACCAATAGAATCAGAGTTTATTTGAATAACAGTAATTTAAAACTTCCCATTGGTTTACGATTAGAAGGCGTTGTAAAAACCAATCCAACCAAAGGAATTTGGATACAAAAACAAGCCTTTGTAAGTTTGGGCAATAAGAAAATTGTTTTTAAGAAAATGGGTAATGGTTTTAAAGCTACCGTTCTAAAAACGGGTATTGAAATCGATGATTTTATCCAAGTTATTAATGGGATTTCTATTCATGATACCATTGCTAAAAACGGAAGCTATTTAATTGATAGCGAAAGCTTTGTTAAAACAAAATAATTATGAAAAAGAGAAAAATTAGCTCCATTGTAATCCTAGTTTTAACCGTATTTATAGGGTGTAATTCTAAAAAAGAAGAACCAAATAATTCCGTAAAAATGGATAATGTGGCATCAAATGAGATCAGTTTGAGTAAACGCCAAATACAATTGGGAAACATCAGTACACAAACTATTACAGAAAGTCAAAATAGTTCAGACCAAAGTTATTCTGGAGTTTTGACAATAAATCAGGAAAAAATCAAGACCATTTCTTCTAGAGCTATGGGGAGAATTGAAAAATTATATTTCAAAACTGCGGGAGAATATGTTGCTAAAAATCAAGCCATTTATGAATTATATAGCGAAGATATTGCCGTGGCAAAACTAGATTTTTTTACGGCATACAAGCAACTTTCGATGCCCGGAGACTTTGGAAAAAACGCTAAAAACATGCTAATTTCAGCCAAGCAAAAGTTATTTTTTTTTGGTTTATCTAATGCTCAAATTGAACACATAAAAAGCAGCAATGATGTTTCGCCAAGAACTACTTTTTATAGTAGTTTTAGTGGGACTATTTCAGAAATAATGGCAACCGAAGGAAGTTCTATTATGGAAGGTTCACCAATACTTAAATTGGCAGACTTAAATAGTCTTTGGCTCGAAACTCAAGTAAATGTAAATTATGCCAAAAATCTTAAAATAGGGCAGCAGGCAACAATTAGCTTTGCTGATTTTCCGAATAAAACTACGAATTCTGATGTTTCCTTTATCAATCCTGAAATTAATCTGGATACTCGTTTGCTTTTAATTCGAATGGAAATACCGAATTCAAACTTGGCTTTAAAACCAGGAATGCAGGCTATTGCAACTTTATCTCAGTCTAAAATAAAAGGGATGTTCGTTCCAATTGATGCTGTTATTCGAGAAGAAAAGGCTTCTTATATTTGGATAAAAAAACGCACTGGAGTTTTTGAAAACCTAATGGTGGAAACGGGAATTGAAGCTAACGGAATTATTGAGATAAAAACAGTTCTTGATCCTGCTAAAAAAGTTGTAATTACGGGTGCTTATTCCATAAATAGCGAATATGTTTTTAGGAAAGGTAGCGACCCAATGAACGGAATGAAAATGTAATATAGTTATTTAGAATTAATAGGATTTGTTAAATAATTAGGCTTTTGTTTTAACTACATAGAGGCAACGTCATTTATCTTTTTAAGGAAAAATGGCCTTTTGTTATTTCTCCATTTTTAAGATCAATTGTAAACCAATAATCGTCAGCGGGTAATTTTAAACCATTAAATGTGCCTTTCCAGCCTCCTCCGCCTGCCGTTATTTGTTTTAATAATTTACCATAACGGTCAAAAATACTAATCAAAGCATTTGGATAAGATAAATCAAGGTTTTTAATTTCCCATTCATCATTGATATCGTCTTCGTTTGGTGTGAAAAAATGAGGGTAATCTAATATTACGAATTTATTGATGCTATATTCACAAGAGGAATTCCGAATGTATGCCGTATAACTTCCAGCTGTTAAATTGGTAAATAATGGTGAAGTTTGATAATTTGATCCGTCTAATGAATATTCATAGTTACTGGGTGTTGTTGGAGGAACTAAGGTAACTGAATTTCCTTCTCCTGAAAACTCATGGATTAGCGGTTGCGGAGTACTTGCTACAATAAGTGTACTTGTAATTGTTTGAAGTGTAATAGGTGCGAATGCTGTACAGCCATAAATATTTTTCAATTGGGCATAAACAATTAGATCTGTTGAAGAGGTTTTCCTAAAAGAACTGGGATCAAAAATGGGAGATCCAGTTTGGGTTTCAAAATGCTCAATTGTGGTTGTAGCGGGATTACCATTTAGTAAATCTGTTTTTGCATTATTCAAATCAAAAGTAGCAGTTCCATCTCCATGATCATCACATTTTGTTAGCGTAGAATTGTTTTTTTTTATTTCAGGTGCAAATTCAATTTTAATTTCTCCAGTTGCAAAGCATCCTCCACCTAAATCAACTTCTAGTTTATAAGTCCCTGTATCGTTTGCCGGTAAAGAGGAATTTGTTCCAATGACTGTAGTTGCTGAAACATCCAAATTATACCATTTATAATTGCTGCCAGTTACGACAGCGTTAATATCTGAAGAATCACCAAAACAAACAGGATTACTCTTGGATGCTGATAAATCTATTTTCGAAGAAAAACTACCTGCAGCTAGGAAAACTGCGGAGTCATAAGTGTCATAAGTGTCATCGGCAATCACTAATTTTATATGATAGGTATGATTTGGTATAACTACAGATTGAGCAGTCATTTTAACGGTTTGTCCGGCATAATTTATAGCACTTGTATTTCCTATAGTTGTGTTTGATTGTCCAAAATAAGCTTGATTTTTTTGTGGACATCCATCAGGCATTCCTGATGAATTAGTAAATATTATTTCTGGATGTACGGTGTAAACCGATACAGGGGTAGTTATTCCAGGAATAACAGCTAGATTAGTATATGTGGTAGGCGATCCTGGAGTAGTATCTTTTATTAGAAAAGCAAATCCATCAGAGAAACGACAAGCGTAATTATCCTGATAATCGTTTGAAGCAAAAATATAATCAAAGCTAATAAAATTAGTCAATGGTATAAAATCAAATTCCAAAGAGGTTGCGTTGATTGGACTATTTGCAGGATAATCAGAATTTAATGCTACTTTTAAGTCCGAATCGCCTCCCCATCCAGAAGTTCCTCCTCCTATGTTTCTAACAAAAGGACCTATGGAATTTTTAGCACTCCATGTACTCAATACAACTCCATCAAAGGGGAATTCTTTTCCAATTCCAACAAAAGTGCCATAACTATTATTAGTAGCTGCAGGATCTCCTTTAACATTAGGAGTTCCAGATATAGTTATACAAGAACTAGAGCCAATTAATTTATTGACTAGATCTTGAGCCGTTTCATTATCCTTAACTGTAATTTGTGCATTAACAACAGTTGTAATGCAGCAAAAAAAGGCTATTAATAAAATTGTTTTGGCAGTTTTCATAAGTTCGCAAATATACTACAAATCTCTATTTTTTAATAATTTATAGGAAAGTAACATAAATAGAACTGTCCAAACCAAAACGATTAAAATAGGTAAATAATGAACAGAATAATCTTTTATGTCCACGATGCCAATTTGCGTTCCCATGTTTTTAACGACAGATAATCTAGAGAATGGCTCAATAATCAAATTGGAAATGGATTCTAAGGGCAAAAACTGTTCAATAATTGCGGCAGTATTTCCTTCTGGGAAAAATCTAAGGTTTAAAAATCCTTTTATTATGTTTTCGAAAACATACCAAACCAAAAGAAATCCAAGTGCAAAAGCAGATCGTTTTACCAGTATTCCTAAAAATAAACAGAAGGAGAAAAATCCAACTAATTTTACAAAGAAAGCCAGAAGATAGTCCAAATCTGAAAATACAATGCCAAATTCGGTATAAGACGAAAAACTGTAGCCTAAAATTAAACTCATAATAAAAACAAAAACAGTAGAACAAAATGCAAATAATGTTACCGTTAAAAATTTAGATAAAATGAATTCTTTTTTACTCAGACCGTCAATGAGATTTTGTTTTAAGGTACCGTAACTGTATTCGTTGGCCATCATGGAAACAATAACGATGGCCAAAAAGAATTTTAACCAAGCAGCAACATAGGTATTAAAATGCCATATATAAGGAAAATTAAAGATTCCCATATCGGCAAGATGAAATTTAAAAACACCAAAATCAAATTGTATCGATGAAATTAAAGCAATAAAAGAAAGCAATATAAAATAAGTTAACGTCAAGGTTCGACTGGCTTTGTTTAAACATATTTTTTGTAATTCTATAGCGAGTAATCGTTTCATTTTTATGTTTTTAGTTTTTTTTTGAAAATAAATTCTAGATGTTGTTTTTTGTTAATTCTAAAAATTGTTCTTCCAGACTGTTTTTGCGTTTTACCAAATGGCTTAGAATGATGTTGTTGCTAAATAGAAACTGATTCAAATCCTTTGAGGATAAATCACTTTTTAGATAAACGATCACTTTTCCGTTTTCAGGTGTTATTTTGTCAATTGCAGGATGTGTTTTTAAAACCAAAATCAAGTTTTCGATATCCTCCGCTTCTAATTCGAAAAAGCCTTCATTTGCTGACATTCCATCTACTAAACCTGAATATAAGATTTCGCCTTTTCTTAAAACAATAACATGTGTACAAACTTTTTCGACTTCGTCCAATAAATGAGAAGCGAGTAAAATAGTTGTTCCTTTGGCTGTGATTTGTTTGATAATATCTCTAATTTGATGAATTCCCTGCGGATCTAATCCGTTGGTAGGTTCGTCCAAAATTAATATTTCAGGATCGTTTAATAAGGCAGAGGCAATCGCTAAGCGTTGTTTCATTCCTAGTGAAAAAGTACTGAACTTGCTGTCCTTCCGATCATTTAAACCAACTAATTCCAGTTTTTCTTCTATTTTCGAGTAATTGATATTCTTTATTTTGCAAACTAATTTCAGATTTTCATAAGCCGTCATATACGGATAGAAATTGGGTCTTTCGATGATGGCTCCCACTTTTTTCAGTGCTTCGTGTAATTGCATGCTTCCTCCAAACCAACTGTATTGACCAGAAGTTTCATTCACAACATTTAAAATAATCCCAAGCGTGGTTGATTTTCCGCTGCCATTTGGACCCAGAATTCCATAGACGTTGCCTTTCTTTATTTCAAAAGAAATATTTTTAATGGCTTGTATTCTGCCATAATTTTTATACAGATGATCAATTTTGAGTATTGTTTCCAATTTATTTCCAGTTTTTAATTTGTTGTAGGACGAGCTTGTATTGATTTTGTTACTTTGGATATGTAAATTAACGTAAATTTGTTTAAAATATTTTGAAATGAGTGAAGAACCATTAATGGTTTTCAAAAAACCAACTTATCCTATAAATGATTCCCTTTTGGATTATTTAGAACGTTTTGACCGCATATCCAAAGTTCCTGTTTTTTATGATGATTTGTTGCGTTTTTCGGGTTCGGTAAACGTTTATGATAAACAAAATAACGATACATTATGGATTCGGGTCTATTATGGCGAATTTGAAAGGATTGAAATCGATTTGGTATTAAAAAAAATCTATTCTCTTTTGCTTTCTGATGGAAATTTGAATATTATCAAATTTCTGAATGTTGATTCCATTGACTATTGCACTTTTGGAAATTCTAAGCCATTTAGAATTAAAGTTAGAAATATTTTAAATGACAATTACACTCATTTCTATGTCAAAAAAGCAGATGCTTCTAGAGTTTACGGACTTGAATTAGAGCATATTTTATCCCCCGATAAGATTAATTTCTTGGTATATAAAGACACGCTGATTGAGGAGCATATTATTGGAATTCCTGGAGATATATTCATCAATAATTTGCTGAAAGACTGTACCGAAACCGAAAAAGCTCAAATTGCAAAAGAGTTTGTGAAGTTTAATGAGCGCAGTATGATTCGATTGTTGGGAGATATGAGAGCTTATAATTATGTGATTGTTCCCATTCATGATTTTGATCAGGTGGTGTATAAAATTCGTCCAATCGATTTTGACCAGCAATGTTACGAGGGGAATTTCAAAGTGTATCGACCACAGTTTTTTAAGGAAAATTATCCCATGGTAAAATTAGTCAAAGATAAATTGCAACCAAGTTCGATAGCGCAATATAAAGATGAAGAAAGGGCAGTTTTAGCCAAACGAATTTTCTCTGCTGAAAATCGCATTAAAAAATTATTGCAAATTATGACTAATGATAAAATTGCTCCAATTGAAAATGTAAATCAACTTAAATTAGAATTGTATCACTATACCAATGATTTGAACTTTAAAAAAGCTAAATCAATGGGAAATTTAATGACTGCCACTTTTGATTTTATTTCTCGAAATTTCAAAAACATCAATCTCTACGAATAAGGTTTTTAGTGCAATAAAAAAAAATCCTCCATTAGTTTAAACTATTGGAGGATTTTATGGTTTATGGTAGTTTCTAAAACGGAACAAAATAATTTTTTAGCCACAGATTTAAAAGATTCACACAGATTACTGTAATGTGAATTTTTGATTTATAAAAAAATCCTGAAAATCTTTTAAATCTGTGGCAAAGATATAAATTACTTTAAATCTAGTTTTTAACTTCTTTGTTAAAATAAACAAGGTAATAATACATTTGTTTTTCTTCGTCCCAGCCTTTTTCTACAAATTTTTCGGCGCTTTCTGGATTGATAAAGTCCATTTTGATTTGAATATTAGTATCAAGGCTAATTATGTTTTTGATTGATTTACGAGCGTCAGAAACGGCTGCATTTGCAATTGGAAACGTAGTAATGTCTTCAATACTGTATTTTTCTCCTTTATCTACTTTGTAGTTTTTAAATTCTGGAATCAAATCAGGATTGTCTAAAACTTCATTCAAGAAATTACTTTCTTCAAATTGGTCGTTTTTAGCAAAATAATTCACCGAGCGATTCATAAACATCACTTCTTCTTTCTTGTCTTCGGCAGGAAAGACAACGTCTTTTGCAAAACCTTGACAGAATTTCAAGTATTTTTTTGTGATAAAATTCTCGTCTTCAAATGCATCTACCGATAGGAAATGTTCTAGCCAATAGCGAGTATCATAACGGTTGCTGTCAACGGTTAGGATTTTATAGCCTTCTTCTTTTTTGTAATTAAAGATCAAACAGCCTTTGTCCAATTTGCTAAGATTGATTCCATGTTGCAAAATCATTTCCAGATTGGCCTCTTTTTCTTCAAATTGCAAAAAGTCCGATTGTAATTCACTTTTGAAGATCCCAATAGCATCTACTACATTGTTGTCAATATTAACATTGTTCAAATGTGCCACATAAACCTCTCCGTTTTTAATATGAGGATGATTTGATTGCTCAAATAAATGATTCGTAATTTTCTTTGAAACTTCATGCAGACTGCTTGGATTTTCAAAAATCTCCGTCGCCATTTTATACATTTCATTGTATTCCAAATCTACTTCATGTGCAAATTGAAAATAATTTTCTTCTTTTTCTCTAAAAGGTCTGAAAAAATATTCTTTCATCAACGGCACCACTTCATCATTCAGATTAAAAGATTGATCCGATAAAAAGATAGCTTCGTTACGGCTTTTGTTTCCCACTCTATGTATGGAAAGCGTTTCGATGTGGGTGTTAAATAGGTTTATCATTTTTTTTTAGGTTCAAAGGTTTTTTAGGTTTAAAGATTCAAAGGTTTGTAGTTAATGAAAAAATCAGACTCTTTCTCTTATTTTTCGAATAAAAGAACTTAACATTCTTTCGATTTCCTTACTTTCTTCGTTTGTTTTATTAAATTGTAATTCGGTTATATATTTAAGATTATATGCTATTTCTAGTTGTGTTTGCATTTCAAAAAGAGAAGAAATTCCAATATTTAAAAATTTTAAATAATCATTTTTTCCATCTCTGCCGTATCCTTCGGCAATATTGCTTGGGATAGAAATGGCACTTCTTCTAATTTCGGAAGTTAAACCAAAATTTTCTTCTTTGGGGAATAAACTTGTAAGGTGGTATATTTCGGTTACAATAGTCATCGATTTTTGCCAAATCAACAAATCTCTAAATGTGCTCATAGGTAAATTTGTTAATTAAAATCAAATTCAAAACCTTTGAACCTTTGTCACTTACTGACTTTGAACCTTTAGAATTTACCAATTCTCTTCCGTTCCGTATTCTTCAAAACTATCATCACCACTGAACATATCGAGATCGTCCTCGTCTAAATCATCTTCAAATTCACCATAAATATCATCATGCATATCGGCTTCGAAGCTTTTCTCCATCGCTTCGTCTGGCATTTCGCCATGCGAAAAAAGAGTGCTTGGATACGTTGAACCCAATTCAATTTCTTCAATTGAGGCTAATTCGACAAGAAAAGTCCACATATTAATAAAGTCATAAACATAAATTATCTTCGTGCTTTCGTTATCCAAAACTTCAGATAAAGGATAGTCACTCATAATTTTCTGAACTCCAATTACGTCTCCTGTGTCAAAAAGTGAAATTTCATCTTCTTGATTCCAAGTATCGTCGCAGGTGTAAAAAGAAGCTACTTCCATACCGTCAAACCCAAAGGAATTGAAGATGGCATTGTGTAAATCCTCTAAAGTATCGTCTTCAAGTATTGCAATATCCCTAAAAATATCTTCTTCGGTATCCAGAATTACTCTAAATTTATAAACCATAATGAGTGTTTTTGTTAAGAAAGCAAATGTAAAATATATATTATGAAATACGAATTGCGAATTGCAATTTGTTGAAAAGATTTAATATCTAGAATCAAAAATTACAAATTCAGCTTCCGAATCACTTTTGCAGGATTCCCCACCGCCATCGAATTATCGGGAATATCTTTTGTAACCACAGATCCAGCACCAATTACACAGCCATTTCCAATTGAAATTCCTGGACAAATAATTGCGTTTCCACCAATCCAGCAATCATCTCCAATGAATATAGGTTTCGAAAGTTCGTGTGTGCGTCTTGTTTCAAAATCCAGTGGATGCGATGCGGTGTACAATTGAACCCCTGGACCAAAAAACACATTCGAACCAATAGTTACTTTCGTACAGTCTAAAACCACACAATTCACATTGAAATATACATTATCACCACAAATAATATTAAAACCATAATCGCAAAAAAAAGGAGGTTCAATATATAGATTTTTCCCAGCGTTTGGAATCAATTCAGATATTATTAAACGCGCATTTTTGGTTATTCTATACTCGGTTATGTTTAATCGGTGGAGCAGGTTTTTGGTTTTTCTACGTTCTTTTTTAAGGTCGTCCCCGCCCGAAAGATATAGTTCTCCCGCAATCATTTTTTCTTTTTCGGTTTTCATAATAGGAATTGGTAGGGTAAATATAAATTAAAATTCGATGTTTTACAACTCCAACTTAAAGCCAAGAAAAAGGATTCGTATTTTCAAATGAATAATCTCTAGTTTTTTAGGAGCTAATCCGGCTATCATTCCAAATCCGCTTTGTTGCTGCTGTCGCGCAACAAAGCGGGATTTTCCCTTCTATCCGGGCTAAAAAAGTGATGAATAGAACGTTTGTTATATATAATTACGATTCATCCTAAAAATTCGACAATTCAGTTACATATAAATATAAGTTCCCTATATCTAAATTACATTTGTTTAAAAATTACAAGCTATGAACAGAGAATGGTTTAATATAGAAAGTTGGAATCCAGAAATGATGCGTCATTTTATCTGGTTAGTTGCTACGTTATTTGTTTCAATTTGGATTTATAGACTAATTTATTCAATTCATAAAAAACAAGAAAACAAAGTCAAAGAACAAAAGATCATCGCTGG
>Ga0209499_1001840_pt1 | contig 14189 bp, 9 predicted proteins | sample C_130208_EF_Meta_FD_187306 | JGI IMG/M metagenome (GOLD analysis project Ga0209499, IMG submission 187306) | Freshwater microbial communities from Lake Croche, Canada to study carbon cycling - C_130208_EF_MetaG (SPAdes) (version 2) | ecosystem: Environmental > Aquatic > Freshwater > Lake | place...
TCACCGCCATGTGCTGCCACCGGAAGTGAGCCTCACGTTTGAGGCCTGCCGCGGCGGCGAGTGGACTTCGCTCGGCGCGCCCGTGGTGGGAATTGGCAGTCGGGATGAAGCCGTGTTTCCGATTGGGCGGCGACCGGTGGAAGCGATTCGCTGCGGTTTTACGGCCAGTTCGGGCGGCCACGTCATGACGAGCCTGCAATGGTGGGGTGTGGCGCAGTCGAGCCTTGTTGCCGAACTCATCGCCGCGCGTCCGCAGTATGACGGCCAGTGGGAAGGCCTGATCCTGCCGCCCGCGTCGTGGCCGGAGGTCAAACTGGCGCGCGGGCTGTTGTTCAACGAGAGCGACCTGCCGGCGCTCCGGGAAAAACGCACGGCGCCGTACTGGGACAAGCACTGGGCCCTGCTCGAGGAACGCGCGAAGCAGTATCTGGCGCGGCGGCCGGAGGCGGACCTCGATGACTATCTGCCGCAAACGGACCAGCGTTACATCCGGGCGCGCGAGAAGGGTCGGACGACGTATTTCGCGGAGCCGGTGATCCTCGGTTTCGTCGGGTTGGTGAACGGCGACCGCGCGATGGGGTTTCATGCCCTGCGCTACCTGATGTGCCTCCTGCATACGACCTCCTGGGCGCAGTCGGCGGAGAGCCGGGTGCGCGGCAGCGCCTGGGACCAGCGCTGCTTCAACGAGGAGCAGGCGACCACGGCGGCTTCGCTGCTGATCGACTGGTACGGCTTTGCGCTGACCCCGCGGGCCCGCGTGCTCGCGCAGCAGGTACTTTGGGACAAGGGCGTCAGCGTGATTGAGCGCGACATGATGAAGTGGGACTACGTCTTCACCATGAACCAGGGCCCGTGGTTCTGCCGCGCGCGGCTGCTGGCGGGGCTCTACCTGGAGACCGTCTGGCCGCGGATGAAACCGCATACGGAACTCGCGCTGGCGGACATGCGGGCGGGCATGGAGAATTACCTGCTCCCCGACGGCGGCACGGATGAGGGACTGGGCTATTTCTCCATCACGCTCCATGCGGTGCTGCCGGGTTTCCTGGCTTATGCGCGGGCGCGCGGCGTGGACGTGCGGACGCTACTGCCGGCGGCCTTTGCGCAGACGGGCGGCTTCGTGGCGGCGCTATCGGCGATGGAGCCGGGGCGGGTGCTGACGGAGGGCGACAACACCATCGACCTCGTGGTGGGCGATACGATTCCGATGCTGGCGGCGATTTTTCCGGGTGAAGTTTATTCCCGCGTGGTGGCGGCCTGCCTGATGCAGCGCCGGCCGGCGGGTTATTATGACCAGTATTTCTTCGAGGGCGTGTTCTCCTTCATTGCGGGCCCGGGGAAACTTTCCCCGCCGGAGGCGATTGTGCCGAACTTCGCGCGCTTGGCGCACACGGGCCATCTCACGAGCCTGCGCCGGACCCCCGCGGGCCGGTCGGTGCGGCTGCACCTGGTCGGGGCCAAGGCGAAGGCCTCACACACCCATTTCGACAAGGGGGCGTTCCTGCTCGAACTCGACCGAACGCCCGTGCTGCTCGACCGCGGGCAGGTGCGGTACGACGACCTGCGCTGCTACAACCTCAAGCGCACGGAGCTGCACAACACGCTCACGCCGGTGACGGCGGACGGGGTTTATCTCAATCAGGCGGGAGTGCTCGAGGCGACGATCCCGGCGGGTGAAGGGGATGAGCGGCGGTTGCGTGCGCAGATCGACCTCGCGCACGTCTGGCGCGGGGTCATGGCCAGCTGCACGCGCGAGATCACGGCCGACTCGGTCGATGAATTTTGCGTCATTGATCGCGGCGAACTGGTCACGCCGGGCACGCTGGCCTTCCACCTGCACACGCGCGGCCCGTGGGAGATCCGCGGGCAGGAGGCGGTGCTGAAACTGCCCGGCTGGGAGTTGACCTTGCGCGCGCCCTGGGCCGAGGAGATCACGCAACGCGAGGACCTGATTGATTTTCGCCTGCAGCCCGTGTGGCACCTCGAATGCCGGCTGAACCAGGCCAAGGTGTTCGACCTGAAGACGACCTTTAGCTGCCGGCCGGTTTGAGGGGTAGGGTGGGTCTTTGACCCGCCCTGGCTCCAACTTGGAGTGCGCGACTTACTTGTTCTATCCAAGGCGGGCCAGAGACCCGCCTTACCTCTGACCGCCCGCTTACATTCAAGACACGGATTTCGGAAATATTCGGTTTGATAAACGGGCGGGGGAGACCTTGGTGTGGCTTCGCCATGCGCCGACTCCTCTGCCTTGTCCTGATCGTCACGGGGTTTCTGACCCGCCTGTCCGCGGCCGAACCGGACGCCCATCTCCTCGCCGGCACCTGGCGTTACGACCCCGCCCGCAGCACCGAGCTCAGCTCCTGGGGCGCACTGCAGCTCGTCATTACCGTGGACGGCTCCCGTGTCACCCTCGTGCGCCACTGGACGGCGGGCCGGCGGACGTTTGATGAGGTCATGCCGCTCAATCTCACCTCGGCGGTCAACGCCGTGCCGGTGGAGTGGTGGCCCGACAACCGCCACCTCGGCGCCTACATCGGCGGCGACAAGACCAAGCGGATCCACGCCACCCTGATGGACGGCGGCCGGCTGCTGCGGCTCAGCTCCGATCTCGTGCTCGCCACGCAGCAGGGCGAGCGCGCGGTGAACATCCTCAGCGATTACAAGGTGTCGGCCAACGGCGCCCAGCTCTCCCTCCTCGAGCTGCGCAGCACCCGCAACGACCCTATCGTGTATGTCTTCCACCGCGTGACCGATGCCGCCGCCGATGCGAAGGTGACGAAGGGAAACGCTGAATGAACTCCACGACTTATCCCATGACCCTGGTCCGCCGTTTCTCCTTTCTTCTTGCCCTCAGCGTTTTTGGGTTTCCCGTTTGCGCGCCCGCCCAGCCCATCCCGCCGAAGGTCGCCCACGCCCCGGCCACGGCGACGATCATCCCGCTCTCGGACAACTGGCGGATGGGCGGGGACATTCCAGTGCACGCGCTGCTCCTCTCGCTGCAGGGCCTCGCGAACCGCGGTCATCCCTGCCTGTACCTCGAGTACCCGAAGGACTGGCAGTGGGAAATTGCGCGCCCGCTGGAGGGTTTTCTGGAGAAGCGCCACGGCGTGAAGTTTGACCGGCTGGCGCAGGACGACGCCGATGCGGCGCTCACGCGGTTTTCGCAATACACCAAGGGCTACGTCGTGTGGGACCGGACGGTCCGCTCCTCGCTCATCGTGGCCTTCACGATCGCGGGCGTGGAGGACGCGCTGGTGGTCAGCGAGGAACTCATCCCGCTCGCGGAAAAGCACGGCCTGAAGAAAATCGCCGACCTGCGCGGGCTATTCACGGGCAAGCCGGACCAGGATATTTACCAGTGGGCTTACGATCACTACTGGTCGCGGTGCTCCCGGGACTATTACGTGCTGCTCGGCGGCCATGCGGGCCTCGAGATGCAGCCGGGCATTGCGGATTTCGGCGTCATGGAGCGGGCGTTTTTCAGCGACCTGTCGGCGAACCCGAAGCATCCCGCGGAACTCGCGCTCGAGCGCAAGATTCTCGGCGGACAGAACCCGCACAGCATCGTCGTCGGCTGGCATTCCTACGGCAAGGACACCGAGGGGCAGCACACCACGCTGGTGGGCAACTACGGCCTGAAGATGGAGGGCCTGCACAACCTGCCGAACGTCTCCTTCACCAGCCAGATTCCGCTCACGTCGGACTTCAAGTTCACCAACAACCACCACGTCGCCCCGGACGCGAAGCTGCACGCGGAGAAGAAGGTCTACGTCTGCGCGGTGGCGACCGACTCGATGGGCATCGGCGCGTGGACCAAGCCCGGCCGCGGCCAGATCCCGTACACCTGGCAGGTGACGATGAACTGGGCCTGGATGAACGCGCCGGCCCTGCAGTATTTCTATGAGGACCGCACGCCGAACGACTACTTCATCGCGGGTCTCGGCGGGCCGGGCTACATGTACCCGAAGTCGATTCCCGCGGACAAATTCCCGGCCCTGATGAAGGACGCGCGCTCACTCATGAGCCAGCTCGACCTCCGCGTGATGGAGATCATGGACTATTCCGAGGGGAACCGCCACGTCGGCAACACCGACCTGCCGAAGGAGGTCGTGGACCGCTACTACCACGAGTTTCCCGATGCGATCGGCTTCATCAACGGCTACGGCACCGCGCGCACCTACGACCTGCGCGACGGCAAGCCGCTGATCAGCTACGACTACTACCTCGATGTGAACCGCACGGTGAAGGACGCCGCGGCGGACCTGGAGGAGCTCATCCAGCTCAATCCCGCGCGCCCGTATTTCCTGCTCCTGCATATCCGGGAGCGCAACCCGATCGAGAAGGTGGCGGCCATCTTCCACTCCCTCAGCGAGCCGGTCGAGGTGGTGCCGCTCGATGTTTTCCTGAAGCTCGCGGCCGACGCAAAAACCTATCCGACGCACTACCAGTCGCCCGGCGACCCGGTGAGCCGGAACCCGTGAGCGGGCCACGACTTCCGCCTCGCGCTTCTTCGCCATCGCCTGATGCTGAATCCATGGCCGCGGTTGACACCTACACCCCGGGGGAGGAACTGGCGAACAGCATCACGCACGGGATCGGCATGGTGCTGAGTCTGGCGGGGCTGGTGTTGCTGACGACGTTCTCCAGCCTCCACGGCGATGCGTGGCTGATCACGGGCACCACGATCTTTGGCGTCACGCTCGTCGCCCTCTACACGGCGTCCACGCTCTACCACAGCTTTCGCTCCGTCGCGGTGAAACAAGTGCTGCGCAAGTTCGACCACGCGGCGATCTTTCTCCTGATTGCGGGCAGCTACACGCCGTTCCTGCTGGTCACGCTGCGCGGCCTGTGGGGCTGGACTTTGTTTGGCGTGGTCTGGGGACTGGCGGTCGCGGGGATTGCGCTGAAGTTCTGGTTTGCGGGCCGGTTTAAGGTGGGCTCGACGCTCGTCTATATCGCGATGGGCTGGCTCGTCCTGACCGTGCTGCGGCCTTTACTGGCGGTGCTGCCGCGCGAGGGTTTTTGGCTGCTCCTGGCGGGCGGATTTTGCTACACAGGCGGGGCCGTTTTCTACCTCTGGAAACGTCTGCCGTACCACCACGCCGTCTGGCAACTCTGGGTGATGGCGGGCAGCGCCTGCCACTGGACGGCGGTGTTTTTCTACGTGGTCCCGGTCAGGGGTTGAGGCGCCAAATCGCGGCGTTCAGGACGGTCGCGAAACTCACCCACGCCACGTAGGGTGCCCACAGCCAGCCCGCGACCCGGTCGAGCCGGGCAAAACGCAACTGGACCAGGACCAGCGTGCCCCAGAACAGCACGACTTCGAGCAGCGCGAGGCCGGGGCGGTGCAGGCCAAAGAACAGCACGGACCACAGCGCATTCAGGGCAAGGCTCACGAAGAACCACCGCAGGGCTGGGCGGGCGCCCGCCAGTTCGCGGCGCAACCAGATCCGCCACGCGGCGAACGCCATGAGCGTATAGAGCAGCGTCCACACGGGGCCAAACACGGCGGCCGGCGGGTTCCACGACGGTTTGACGAGCGTGGGATACCAGGTGCGGACCGATTCAAACGTCGCGTAACCGCCGATCGCGGAGGCGGTGAAGGAGGCGAGCAGGAACAGGCCCAGGGCGATCCAGCGGTTCATGCCTTCAGGGAATTCGCTTTCATCCCGGGCGCAAGCGATGGCCCGGGGTGATAATTCATGGGAAGATTTTCCCCGCGGCTTGTCTTGCCGGCAAAAGCACCAAGGTTGGGCGCAGCCATCACTGGTTTCCCTCCATGAAATTCCGCCACCTGTTCCTTGCCTGTCTCGGCCTCGTGCTGGGCTCCGGCTTTTCCCTCCGCGCCGACGCGGTCTCCGCCCAGCTTGCCGGCAAGTGGACGCTCGACGTCGCCCGCAGTACGCCGATCCGCCCGTGGGACAGGGAGTCCCTCACCATTACGGTGACGGGCGATATCACGGTCCTCACCCGCAACCTCGCTTGGGGCGCCGACCGCAAAGCCAGCGACGTGACCACGGTGAAGACCGACGGCAAGACCGTCACGGCCAGCCCCGTGGGCTACTGGCTCGATACCTGGTACACCAACGTCTACATCGGCGGCGACCACCAGAAGCACGTCAAAGGCGAGTGGCTCGACGCCGGCCGGGTGCTGAAGCTAGAGACGAACCTCTTTATCGAGGCGCAGCAGGGTGACCATGCGGTCCACATCTACGACGAGTACCGCCTCTCGGCGGACGGCAAGACGCTGAAACTCTACGAGCTCCGCTCCACTCGCGACGAAGCTCTGGTCTATCTCTTCACCCGCGCCTGAACCTGCCCGCCCCGCCATGAAAATCACTTTCAAGCTCCTCCCCCTGTTCACGTTGGCCGCCGTGGTCCTCGCGCCGGCCCTCCGCGCCGAGCCCGGCGTGGCCGGCCCCGCGCCGAAGACCGCCTATCTCATCCCGGTAAAGGATAACTGGGAAATCAATCCCGCCAAGCCGGGTGCGCCTGCCGACCTCGCGGAAAATCTGCTGCTCATCGCGCTGCAGGGTCTCGCCAACACCGACGCCCCGCGCGTGTACATCGAGTATCCCGAGACCTGGCACTTTCATGACTTCAACCCGTTGAAGGATTTTTACGCCACGAAGTACGGCGTGAAGTTCAAGCGGCTCGATACGGCGGACGCGGCACTCACGGAGCTCGCGCCCTTCGCCAAGGGTTATGTGGTCTGGGACAAGCACGTCCGCGCCTCGATTAACGTCGCCCTCACCGCCGCCGGCGTGTTGCGCGCGGTCGTGGTGAACGAGGACCTGATCCCGCTCGCCGAGAAGCACGGGCTGAAGCCGCTCGCGGATTTCCGCGGGCAGTTCACGGGGCAGACGGATATCCAGATTTACCGCTGGGCCTACGCCAAGTACTGGAAGGACTGCAGCCGCGACTACATCATCTGGATGGGCGGTTCGGCGGGCAACGTGATGGAGCCCGGCGTGGCGGACCTCGCCATCGCCTTCCATGCGTTTGTCACGGATCTCTCGGCCAATCCCAAGGACGCGGAGGAGATCGCCTTTCACAAGGAGCTGCTCGCGCAGCTCAAGCCCACGGCCTGGATCATGGGCTGGCACTCGTACGCCAAGGACACGGAGGGCCAGTGGATCACGCTGACCTCGGGATTTGGCCTGAAGGCGATCGGCCTGAACACGTTTCCGAACGGCACCTTCATGAGCCAGATCGGCTTCTCGCCGGGTTTCAAGCTGACCAACAATAACCACGTCACGCGTGACAGTGTGGTGACCGCGGAGAAGAAATTCTACGTGTGCCTCGTCCAGTCCGACAGCATGGGCATCGGCGCATGGACCGAGCCCGAGCGCGGCTCGATTCCCTATAACTGGGAGGTCGGCGTGGACGGCGCCAAGTGGTATCCGGCGGCGATGGAGATGTTCACCAAGGACAAGACCCCCAACGACTACTTCATCGGCGGCCAATCGGGCTACATGTACCCGGCCGCGGTGCCGGCGGACCGTTTCCCGGGCCTGATGAAGGAGATGAACGCGCTGATGCCGCTGATGGACCAGCACACCGTAGGCATCATGGACCACACCGACCGCGGCATTCCGATCGGTTATTTCGACCTGCCGAAGCACGTGGTGGATGAGTATTACGCCGGCGCCCCCGGGGTGATCGGCTTCATCAACGGTTATGCCGCCGCGCACACCTTTGACCTCCGCAACGGCCAGGCGATGATGTCCTACGATTATTACCTGGATGAGCACCGGCCCGAGGCCAGCGCCATTGCCGACCTCGACGAGCTGGCGCGGCTGAATCCGGTGCGGCCGTATTATATGCTCATCCACGTGCGCGAATCGAACAGCCTCAAGCGCGTGATCGGCATCATGAACGGCCTCGCGGAAAGGCCGGAGATCGTGCCCCTCGACACCTTCCTGAAGCTCGCCGCGAGCAATCCGACCTTCAAGGTGCGCTACAAGGACGTGAAGCCCACTGGCAAGGCCTGGGACGCGCAGACGCAGTAAGGCGGATTTCTGAAGTAGGGCGGGGTCTCTGACCCGCCTTGTCCGGGGAATACCTTGCCGCGGATTACGCTGATGGACGCGGATAACTGGTCTTGATCCGCGTTGATCCGCGAAATCCGCGGTAAAGGTTCGCGGAGATTCGGCGGGTCAAAGACCCCGCCCTACAGTCCGGAGATCTTCCCCTCGGCTAGTTTCCGCAGAAACAACACGCACAGCTGCGCCCGCTCAACGAGGCTAGGCAGCACACAGAATTCGCGGTCGCTGTGCAGGTGGTCGCCGATGACGCCGAGGCCGTCGAGGTTCGGGAGGCCCGCGGCGGAGAGCAGATTGCCGTCGGAGCCGCCGCCGGCGTGAACCCAGGAAAACGGGGCGAGTCCGAGCTCCTGGCCGCACTGCCGGTAGGCGGCGAACACGGCTTCCTCGACGGGACCGCACTCCTTCGGCGGGCGGTTGAAGCTGCCGGTGATCTCGATCCGCAGGCCTTCGCGGGTGTTGATGGGGGCCGCGAGCTCGGCGAGGCGCGCGAGGACGGAGTCGCGCTCCACTGTGCGCGTGATGCGCACGTCGAGCAGGGCCTGGGCGAAATCGGGCACGACATTGGTGGCTTCGCTGCCGCCGCGGATGAGGCCGATGTTGAGCAGGACGCCCGGCATTTCCGCGGGGATGCGATGGGCGCCGACCAGGAATTCCGCGAGGGCGGCGATGGCGTTGCGCGCGTCGCTGGGGGACTTGCCGGCATGACCGGCGCGGCCGCGGGTGGTGGCGACAAAGTTGCCGGTGCCCTTGCGCGATTGTACGAGGTTGCCGTTGGGCCGGGCGGGCTCGAAGACGAGCCCGAGCCGGTGGCGCTTCGCCGCCTCCGCGAACAAGGTCGCGCTGCCGAAGGAACCCGTTTCCTCGTCGGGGGTGAGCAGCACCTCGAAGCCGAGGGTGGGTGGCGGGGTGGACGCGAGGTAGGACTGCAACGCGGCGAGCATCACGACGAGCCCACCCTTCATGTCGGTGACGCCGGGTCCGCGGAGGGTGCGGTCATCCACGAGTTCGCAGCGTTGAAAGGGATTATCCGCGCTGTAGACGGTGTCGAAGTGCCCGCTCAGCAGCACCTGGTGTGGCGCCTCCGGCCGGTAGCGCACACGGAGGGCTTGCGCGGCGGTGTTGGCGCAGGGGACCCGCTCGGTCTTCACGCCGGGCAGGGCGGCAAAGTCGGCCTCGAGCAGACCGAGCATGGCGGCGAGACCGGCGAGGTTGTCGCTGCCGGAGTTTTGATTCGCCCAGCGGATGAGCCGGTCGCGGAGAGGCGGAAGAGCGGAAGTCACGGGAGCGGGATAATCGCGTTTCCGCGAGAGGGATTGGATGACTCAGCTCCGGCCGTTGATGACGGCTTCGATGCGGTAACCGTCGGGGTCGAAGACAAAGGCCGCGTAGTAGTTTTTGCCGTATTCGGGATTTAGGCCTGAACCGCCGTTGTCCTTGCCGCCGTGTTTCAGCGCGGCCTTGTAGAATGCATCCACGGCCTTCCGCGAGCGTGCGACGAAGGCGAGGTGGAAGCCGTCGCCCGTCATGATCTTCTCCCGCTTGCGCAGTCGGAGGGCGAACTGGTCCTGGTTTTTGACGAGGCCGTAGCCGATGACCCGCTCATGCGTGTACACCCGCTTGTAGCCCAGCGCCTTCATCACCGGGTCGTAGAACGCGGCCGAGCGTTTCAAGTCTCGGGACGGCAGCGAGAGATGATGAATGAAACGCATGCGGGCGGCCTAAACGTAGGCGATGCGCTTGGCCTTGGGCCGCACGCCGGATTTTGACCAGTCGTAGGGTACGAATCCGAGTTTCAGGGCGGGGGAGTTTTTCGCGAGCCGCCAGGTCCGTTTGCCTTCGGTGAGTTTCGGGTCGGCGACGATCGTGAGCTGGTCGTGTCCGGCCTTTTTCCACGCGGCAAAGCTGAGCTTGTGCGGGTTGCCCTCCTTGAGGTGTGTCTCGGGGTTCAGGCTCGGGGCGAGCGGGCCACCGGGAAACCAAATGCAGTTGGCGTTGGCGACGAGAGCGCCGGATGCGATGTTGCCCTTGTAACCGCCCTTGTAGAGCGACGCGCTGGGGCCGAGCAGGATGTTGTTGAAGAAACTCGCGCTGAAATGCCCGGGCTCGATGCGCGAGACGGAGCAGAGCGCGTTCTTGCCGCGCGCGAAGATGTTGCTCCGGACGATGTTCTCGTGGCCGTAGTGGATGTTGAACGGGGCATCCTTCGTGTCGTGGACGAGATTGTGCTCCACGAGAATGTAGGAGCTGCCCTCGTCGAGGTACACGCCCCAGCCGCCGTAGTCGTGTGAGTAGATGTCGTGCAGGTGGTTCCCGCGCAGGACGGTGCCGGGCTGGATACCGAGCGTGTAGATGCCACCCATGTCGCTCAGGATGCCGGCGCCGATATGGTGGATGTGGTTGTTCTCGATCCGGTTGTTGCAGCTGATCGTATCGCGGAACCCCCACGTCCAGCCGGTGGAAATGCCGGTGTAGCACGTGTCATGGATGTGGTTGTGCGCCACGACGCAATCGGCGGCATGGGCGAGCAGCACGCCGATGCCCTGGTGGAAAATCCGGCCGATATGGTGGATGTGGTTGTCGGTGATCCGGAGATTGCCGGTGCGGCGCTCCGCGAAACCGTCGAGGTCGGCGCCGCCGGCGCGGATGCCGCCCGCGCCGAGGTCGTGCAGGTCATTGCCGATGGCGGAGCATTCGCGGCAGCCAGGCCCGAATTCGAGGCCGTACAGGCCGACCAGCTCGATCGTGCAGTCGGTCACGGCGCAGTCGCGGGCAGCGCGGAACGTCAGCGCGCCCGGCACCGCGATGGCGGCCTGCGGGCTGCCCCCGATGGGGGCATCGTTCCCCTCGAGCAGGAAGTGGCCGAGGATGTGCGCCTCGGTCAGCGGCGAATACCAGTCGGCGTGACGGAAGGTGAGGCCGGAGAACTCCAGACCGCGCACGGGCAGCGTGCCAAAGACATCGAGGCGGTCGCCGGTCTCGCCGAAGAGTTTGCCACCGGCCCGGATAAAAGTGTGCAGGCGCGGCGCGTAGATCGCGGTGTTGGCGGGGGTCTCGCCGGGACGCGGCAGATAGTAGAGCCGGCCGGTCTCGCGGCTGAGGTACCATTCGCCGGGCTCGGTGAGCGCTTCGAAGAGATTATCAATGTAGTAACGGGCGAAGTTACGTCCGCCGGCGGAATTGACGTAGGCCTCGTACAGGGTGAACGCGGAGCGGCGCGCGAAACTCAGCCAGCCGGTGCGCGGGTTGAGCGCGGGCTTCGGCAGGCGCTCCTCGATCCAGTAGTGCAGCAGCACGAACTCGGCGTCGGGCAGCGAGGCCCACGCAGGGGAGACGTCGCCGGGCTTCGGCTTGAACGTGTCGCGGCCGTCGCCCAGGCCGACCTTCTCCGGCTCGAGGATATCGCCGATGTGAAAAACGTTCTTGGTGCCTTTTTCGTCCGGGGAGAATTTTGGCAGGCGGGCGCGGGGCGCGCGTCGGCCGTTGACGAAGAGCGAGCGGAAGTAGCGCTTGCCGGCCACGACGTCGGGCAGATCGAGCGTCCACTCGGTCCGGCCATTGCGCGTGCCCACCTTCCAGCCGGTGAGCTTTTCGCCGCCGTCGAACACCGGCGACGCGCCGGGCGCGGCGGCATAGCGCGTGTGCGAGTCGGTCTGGTCAAATACGAGCATCTCGGCCTGTTCATAGCGGCCGGCGTGCACCTGCACCGTGACGGGGTCGGACAGCTTGCCGGCGGCGCGGAGCTGGCGGAGGTTGTCACGGGCGCCGGCCAACGTGGCCCAGGGGCGGGTAAGGGAGCCGGGCGCCGAGTCGCGGCCACGGGGTGAAAGATGGTAGACGTGCATGGGGAAAGCAGGGCGAGCCAAGCGCGGCTGCCCCGTCTTGCGAAGGCAAATCGGGCGGGGCGGCCGACTATTTCAAGGCGCGGACCGCGGGGAAAACGCCGCGAGCTTGGCCTCGTTGCGCACGTCGTTCGTCCGCACGCTGCTGCAGAGGTCGAAGCCCTGCGCCTCCACCTAGGCGGAGGCGCCGTGGGTGACAGCGGTGCGCGCGGCGGCGGCGGACTTGATGCAGCCGATTTTGACGACGGGCAGAGAGGCCATGGCTGCGAAATATCGTCTGCCGGGGTCCGGATCAGAGCACGATGACCGGCGCGCCCTTGCCGGCGGCAATGAGTCGCACCACCACGTTCTGCCCGCGATGCGTCCCCGTGATATCCCAAGCGCCCGAGCCGGAGGTTACGTGGAGATTGCCATGACCCTCGCCCTCGGGCGCGGCGGTGCAGACGGTGAGCAGCGAGTGCTCGAGCGCCGCGGCGGAGCGGATTTCGGCAAAAGGATACACCCCGCCGCTTGCGGGCAGCGCGAGCTTGCCGGTGGCCAGCGTGCTGGGGGTGGCGGTGACGACCCGGGCGCGCAGCGTGGCGTGGGGGCGGGTAATCGTGAAGGTCGCGCCTTCGACGGAGACTTGGCCGGCGCCATCTTCGTTGAACACCTGGAAGCGGGCCGACACGGGCAGCGGGTCGGTCAGGAAGATGCGGTCGAAAATCACGAGCACGTCGGGCTTCACGTAAACGAGCGTGCGCTGCACCAGCTTCGCCGGCAGGCCGGCACGGTGGTAGGCACCGGCCGCGTCACTGGTGACGGCCATCCAGTTGAGCCCGGTGCGGTAGTCCTGGATCGCGGCGTCGGCGGTCGAGGAATTCACCCCGTCGCGGCCGTCGTGGTAGATGTGGCCTTGGCCGTTGATCAGCACGGCGGTATGGGCCTCGGTCTGGCGGAGCAGCCATTTCGGGTCCTTCGTCGAGTAATTGGCGTGCAGCGGATCGTTGAAGAGCCGCTCGCCGTGGGCCTTGAAAATGACGCTGTTGCGGTCGGCGTGCTCGTGATTCACCGGGCGGCCACTGCGCAGGGTCACGACGGTGTCCTTCTCTTCCCAGCCGGTGCGGGAGATGATGATCCCCAGGTCCGTCTGACGGTCGAGCAGGGCCGTGGCCGGCAGCTTGGCGGGTACGGCCGGATCATACCAGATGGCGGCCAGACAGGTCAGCCAGGAGGAGCGGACCGCACCCGGTTGGAGCGCGAGGTATTGGGCGCCGGTGTCGCGGAACTCGCGGGCGATCCACATCAGGGGCACGGCCCCGGCGGCGGTGGCGGCATCGCCGATGCTGATGCAGTCGTCGGGATGACCGGCGGTCGGCATGCTCATCTCGAGGGCGTAGCGAGCCTGCGCGGGAAAATCCACCAGCGCGCGCTCATCCACGCCGAGTTTCCGCCGGAGGAGCTCGAGGGCCAGGGTGTAGTGGGTGAACGTGTAGTCCCAGTAACCGATGCCCTCGGGGAACGAGCCGTCCTTGGGCAGGCGGGAGGCGTAGAGCTGCAGACTGCTGCGGGTCATCTCGAGCCACTTCGGGGCCTCCGGATGGCGGCCCCACAGGTGGCAGGTGGCCGCCGCGAGGCCGGCGGTGCAGGTGATGCGGAGATTGGTGTCGTCGAGGATGGTGGGCCAGTTGCTCACACTCATGGGCGGCAGGCCCTCCTCGCCGGGCTCGAGGCTCCACGGGCCGACCTCGGTGTGGTGGGTCATGTCGTGCAACCCGCGGTATTGGGCCGGGGCGCCTTCGTTGCCCATGCGCGCGGTGATGGCGGCCTGTTCCGCGGAACTCAGGTCGGCCGCGAGCCATTCGGCGGCGAGGGCGAGGGCGATGCAGGTGCCGCCGCCGCGCATGACGCCGACCGGACGCTGCTGGCTGTCGCGCAGCCAGTCCCAGCGCGGATAGCCCAGGATCTTGGCGAGGGCGGTGCGCGCCAGGGCGAGATGCCGGGCATCGGGAAACAGCAGATGCACGAACGCCGAGCGCTGCATGATGACCTGGGCGCGGGCCAGATCGACAACGTGGTTCGCGAAATGCAGCTCGTGGTTCAGGAATTTCTCCTCCGCGGCGAAATCCACCTGGGTCATGAACGTCCAGAACTCGCGGAATTCCGGGCGCTGTACGTTGGCGCGGAGGCGCGGCAGGTCGGCAGGGTCGAAGAGCAGGCCGCGGGGCGCGGTGACGGAGGTGGGCGCGATCAGCTCGGCGGCACGACCGGTGCCGCGCAGGGCAAGGAGAGCGCCGAGACCAAGGCTGTTTTTGAGGAACTGGCG
>Ga0209499_1001841_pt1 | contig 14188 bp, 13 predicted proteins | sample C_130208_EF_Meta_FD_187306 | JGI IMG/M metagenome (GOLD analysis project Ga0209499, IMG submission 187306) | Freshwater microbial communities from Lake Croche, Canada to study carbon cycling - C_130208_EF_MetaG (SPAdes) (version 2) | ecosystem: Environmental > Aquatic > Freshwater > Lake...
CTCGAAACCGCTGATTAGAGCGAATTAAGTTGAGTGATGGCCACAAGAAGCAGGCATGCACAAGAGGGAGAAAGAAAGAGAATGCCGAATAATCTGGCGATGGCAGTTTTCAGGGGACTGTTTGATAGCACTTCCAAAAGATGAATCCCAGAATGGTCAAGGGATCGATAATGCTGATTTGATGAAGTGATGTACCAGAGAATCCCTTTTACCTATGCCCCCTTGTGCATCTTGTGGCTACACCTTTTCTAAACGTGATCTAGATTCCGTTATTTGAAGAGTCCCGGCAGGGCTTTGTTGAGTTCTTTGCCGAGTTCTTGGGAGCCCTTTTGCTGAAGTTGCTGGAGTCCCTGCTTGGCGAGAGTGTTGATTCCCTCTCTTGCTGCCGCGTTGAGCAGCGGCGTAATGATTTGCATGGCAAGATCACGTGGCGAGACTCCGCTGCCATCGCTGCCAATATTACGGAGAGTGATGTCTGGAATAGGAAGGATTTGCTGGATCTTCTGATCCAAGGGGCTGGCGGTCACAGTCACCTTCGCGCCAGAAAACACGACTTCCTTCACGATGAATTCTTTGGATGCTCCTGATGATGAGGTTTCCTCTTTTGATTTTGACGAGGATCCCGATTTGATATTTTGGAGACGTTTGCCGAGGTTGTTACCGAAAGGAGTTCCGATCAGGGCCACAGCGGGATTGCGGATGACGATCGAGTTCATGACGATGGGACCCTTGAGGATGGTCTATTTGTCGACGCTTACCGCGATACTGCCGAGCTTCAGGGCGTAGGGACCCTCGAATCCCTCGGGATTGCCTATGACGAAGCCACTCAGTTTGCCGCTTCCCGAGAAGGGAGAGAGATTGGCTGAAGCGAGGCTGACATTGGTCTTTGTGATAGTTGGGCCCACGGTCTCGACGGCTTTCTTCACCAGCGTGTTGAGCGAGAGGTAGAGGTAGGCGACCCCCCCGATGAGGAGAAGCAGGATCAGGGCCACGGCACCGAGAAGGAAAAATCTTTTCATGGAGTGCGGGAAAAGGTGCACCTTGTTCTAATGAAGAAGGGTTTCTGCGCCAGTCTAAAACTAGGTGAAGGAGGGTGTAGAAAGAAGGATCCCTATTTTCATCCAGGGCTGACGCTGTTAGATTCGAACATGAACCAACTCCGGACCCGCTGGGAATCTGTCAGGACTTTTTTTGCGGCCAACGCCGGAACTGCGCTTGCTGGGCCTCTTCTCACGAGGGTGCTTACATCGGGTTCTGCCTCTGCAAAGAGATCCCTTCCGTTCCTGATTCTTGGTGACTGGGGGAGAAGGAGACAGCGCGATTAACTCAACGTGGCCGCTCAGATGGGCATGGCTGCGGCCGCGCTCCGGATTCCTTTTGTGCTGTCGCTCGGGGAGAACTTCTATGACTACGGGATTAGTTCCATGGATGATCCGCAGTGGAAGGAGTTCTTTGAGGATGTCTAAATCGAACCTTCGCTACAGGTGCCATGGAATGTGATTCTCGGTAACCATGACTACTGTGGCAACTGCCAGGCGCAGATCGACTACTCGGCTCGGAGTCCACGGTGGCTGATGCCGTCCCGCTATTTCTCGCGCACTGAGAGTATTCCCGGGGGTAAAAGCATCCTGATGGTCTATTCGTATACTTCCCCCTTCGTAACGTCCTATGCCAAGGACGAGTTAATGGGGCCTAGAGCAATTTAAACAATACGATAGCCATTCTTTGCGGTGGCATGTGGCGTATAGCAGCGTCGCATCGCTTGGACTATAACGCAGTGACTACAGCCGCATCGCTCGCGTCTTGCTACGCCACCAATGGCGCTCGCAAACCGACGGCCACATTATTATCTAAAAATCCTCTAATGTCCGCTCACAGGACACGCCTGCCCAACTGGCGTGGATCGACCGAACGCTCAGGGAGTCGAAGGCTGACTGGAAGATCGTCCTGGGCCATTACCCGATCTATTCGGAACGGGATCATGGCGATACGCCCGAGCTGATCGATCGTTTCCTTCCGTTACTGAAACGCCACGGTGTGAATGTCTATCTGAACGGCCACGACCATGATCTCCAGCATCAGAAGGCGGGTGGGATCCATTTTTTCTGCGTGGGTACGGGTTCCACTGTCCGGCCGATCAAGTCGAGAAAACGCTCCTTGTTTGCCACATCAACCCCGGGATTCGCTGCGGTTTCAGTCGGGCCGGAGGCGATAAAGGTCAAGCTGACCTCGGCTTCGGGAGAGGTGCTTCATTCCACCTCAATCTCGCGCTCCGGCGCCTGAGTTCTCTTGAAATTCCTGCTTCTGGTCACAGGAAATCGGTCTATTTGTTAAGAAAACGATTCGGAATATCGGCACTCGGGCAGAGGTCTCGGAGTTGACATTCCTTGCAGTCGGGATTGCGCGCCCTGCAGCGGCGACGTCCATGCCAGATGAGCCAGTGTGAAAGAAGTGTCCATTGCTCCTGAGGGAAGAGCTTTTTGAGGTCCTGCTCCACTTTCACGGGATCGCTGTTCGTCGTAAGTCCGAGTCGCAAGGAGAGTCTGCCCACATGGGTGTCGACGACGACCCCCTCGTCAATCCCGAAGGCATTCCCGAGAACGACATTGGCGGTCTTGCGCCCTACCCCGGGAATGCCGGAGAGCTCTTCCATAGTGGAGGGGACTTTTCCCGCATGGCGTTCCACGAGGGCCGTTCCCATGCCACGGAGTGACTTAGCCTTGTTCCGGTAGAATCCGGTGGAGCGGACGATTTCTTCGAGTTCCTCCTGAGAAATCTCAGCATAGTCGGTGGCGGTTTGGCAGCGTTTGAAGAGTGCTTTAGTCACGATGTTGATCCGAACATCAGTGCACTGGGCTGAGAGTATCGTAGCTACGAGGAGCTCCAGCGGATTTTTGAAATCGAGCTCGCAGTGCGCGGTCGGGTAGATGCCGGGAAGTTCTTGGACCAGTTCCACTGCGCGTTGTTTCCGTGTCATGATCTTTGGAATTCTAATTGCCGACCCGCCTGACCGAGAGAGAATCGATCGTGAGAGCAAGGGACTTTTCCGCGATCCGAAGGAAACCCTCGGAGCAATCGGTGAGCAGGATGTCGAGACCCGAGGATGTGGATGAGCCTTTGGCGGGATCGGAATCCAGCAGTTCCTTGACAGCAAGGGCGCAGTTTTCCGCAGAATCCACCAGTGAGACCCCGGGCCCGCAGATTCTGCCGATCACTCCTTTCAGTAGTGGGTAATGGGTGCAACCAAGCACCAGTGTGTCGATGCCCCCTGCCAGCATCGGCGTAAGGTAGCGCCGCAGGACTGCCTCGGTGATCTCGTCATCAAGCAGTCCTTCCTCGATCAGGGGAACCAAGAGGGGGCAGGCGATGGTATTTACGGAAAGCTCAGGATTGAGTTGTTCGATCGCCTTCGTGTAGGCCTGGCTCGCAATGGTGGCCCGTGTTCCGATCACTCCGATCCTGCCGCTACGTGTCGCCTTGACGGCGGCGGCGGCACCTGGCTCCAGCACGCCGATCATGGGAACCGAATAATCGGGGGCAAGCGAGGGAACGGCCAGCGCGGAGGCTGTGTTGCAGGCAACCACGATCATCTTGGCCCCCTCGATGAGCAGCAGATCGGAGATTTCACGACTGTAGCGCGTCACGGTTTCGGCACTCTTGCCTCCATAGGGAACGCGTGCCGTGTCGCCGACATAGAGGATTCGCTCGTGTGGAATGGCGCGTCGGAGTTCCGAGACGACTGTCAGTCCTCCGATACCGGAGTCAAAGACACCAATGGGTGCGGAGTTGGAGGGGCGTGATGATCCTGTCATGGTTTGGATTCCTATTCCTTTTCCAAACTCTTTTGAGGAACCTGGTGATCGTGCCCTTGATGGCCTTCCCATCGCTCCAGAGATTCCTCATGGTAGTGGCGGCCTCTGATGAGTTTGAAGAGCACTCCGTAACGCGGCGAGAAGAGATACGCGAGACCTAGAAACACGGACATCAGCATCACGATACAGGGGCCCGAAGGGATATTGGCAAAGAAGGAGATAAAGAGTCCTCCCACGGCACAAACCATCCCGAGAAAAGCGCCACCCCAGAGCATTCTGTTGAACGAATCGGTCAGCAGGTAGGCGGTAGCTGCGGGAATGATCAGAAGGCCCAGCGAGAGAAGGACGCCCACGGCTTGCAGTGAGGCGACAAGACCTAGAACGGTCAGCGCCAGCAGCCCCGTCTCCACCCATCGGACCCTGACGCCAGAGGCCTGGGCCACCGCCACGTCGAACAGAGTCAGGAGCAGCGGACGCTGGAAGAGCACAAGAGTAACTAGCGTCAAGAAGGCCGCTCCGTAGGCAATCCAGAGATCGCCATTGCTGACGCCCAGGATATTGCCGAAAAGAAAATGGGTCAGGTCGACCTTCACCCTTGCAAAACGGATAAGAACGATCCCGAGCGCGAAAGCGATGATGTAGAGCGAGGCGACGGCGGTCTCTTCCTTCAGGCGTGAGTTTCTGGCCATGACCTGTGCTCCCAGTGCCACGAAGAGGGCTGCAATCAATCCCCCCAGGAGCAGTCCCCACGGGGAGGAAAGGCCGACGATCATCGCTGCCACAGCAAGGCCCGGCAGGAGGGAATGGGAGAGCGCATCTGCCAGCAGTGCCTGGCGCCGCAGGATGATGAAGGTTCCGAGAAATCCGTTGGTGAATCCGATCAGCGCGCAGGAGAGCAGCGCTCGTTGCATGAACGAGTAGCCGAACGGCTCCACCAGCGAAGAGAGAAGATGGGAATACCAGTTCATTGTCAGGAATGATGATGAGCCCCAGAGTAAATCGCCGTGCCATAGGCACACTCCAGGTTTTGAGGACTGAGGGTTTCCGATGTGGGACCGCAGGCAACCAGCTCCCCGTTGAGCAGGATAGCAGTGTCGAAGAGCGACTCTGCTTCTGCCAAGGCATGGTGTGAGACTAGCAGGAGTTTGCCTCCGTCGCACAGGGTTCTCAGTGCGGATGACAAAGCCGCGGCGCTGGTACGGTCGAGTCCACCGAACGGCTCGTCGAGGAGGTAGAGGTCGGCCTCTTGAGCCCAGGCTCGTGCAAGGAAGGCGCGCTGTTGCTGGCCTCCGGATAGTTCCTTGATCTGCCGGCAGGCCAGCGGTGTCAGGTTGAAGAGTTCCAGAGCTTCCTCAACAGCCGTCTGATCGCGTTGGGAAAACGATCCGACAAGACCGACCTGATGATAGCGCCCCATCTCGACAAGTCCGCGTACTGTCACCGGAAAATCCCAGTCCACCGATTCACGCTGGGGAAGGTAAGCGATGAGGGAGGCCGCTTGATCGAGGGCGATTCCCTCGATGAGGATCCGTCCTGTTTCCGGCTTTAACAATGCGGCAACAGATTTCAGAAGTGTCGACTTGCCGGCACCATTCGGACCGAAAAGCCCGACGCAATGTCCGGAGCCTAGTGAGAGCGAGAGGTGATGGATCGCAGGAACCCGGTGGTAGCTCACCGTCAGGTCCTCGATGCGGAGCATCGGCTCTCCCTCATGGTGGGGTGTGCTCATGGCAGGAAGGACTCGGGAATGGGAATAGTGTCTTCGACGGTTTTCTGGCCCCAGAAACTCTTTTCAAGCGGTGCCTGATAGCCGTGAACCAGCACCTCGAGACGCAGGGCATGGGGTTCTTCGTCGCCCCAATCTGCCGAGACTAGGAGATCCTCGCCTTTGGTTATCTCTATCGCGGTCCGGTATTCGCCCGGGGAGATCTGATCTTTCTCGGTGAGCAGTTTCCTTCCAGCTTGAGTAATCAGGCAATGCTGTGGTGAGGGGGCGGCGTGGAGGAGGAGTGTGGCTCTCAGGGTCGGCCTCTTTTCTGAACTTAATAAGGGAGAGGTTACAGCGGCATCCGGGGTAGAGGAGGCATTGGTCTCCGTGTAGATGGATACCGGCATCACTGCTAACGGAATCGCTCTGTGCAGTGTCAGGCGGCAAACCGGCCAGAGAACCGCGACGAGCACAAGCAGAACGATGGCAAGCCGGAGTAGTGGATTTCCCTTCATGAGTGAAGCTTCACTTTACGGATACCTTCCCGAAAGGGAAAGTCCGTACAGTCCTGTAATGAACCGAGCCGTCCTGTGATGACTCCTTCTATTTTCCGGTATTAAATCGGGAAATAGAAGTCGTAGACCGCAAAAGCGATGAGGAAGAGACCGGCAGTCCGCATCAGCATGGTAAATTTTTGGCTCCAAAGGAGTAGTCCTCCGCTTAAGCCACAGGCATGGAGGAGTGATGTGGCGATCACCATGCCGACAAAGAACATGAGAGGAAGTGTTCCGGAGGGCATCTCCGAGCCATGGGCATAACCATGACAGAGGCCGGCGGCACCGACACAAAGCACGGCAATAAGCGAGGGAGGCCTCCACGCCATGCCGAAGGCAGTACCGAGCAGGACGATCGAAGCGAGGATGCCATGCTCGACCAAAGGTTGATGAACCCCGCAGAGTCCAAGAGCACCGCCAAACATCATGGAGCCAACAAAGGAACAGGGCAGAAGCCAGAGGGCGCGACCGCCGATCTGAAAGGCCCAGAGACCCACGGCCACCATGACAAGAAGATGGTCAAGCCCGGTCAGGGGATGAAGGAAACCCGCCTGGGCTGCTCCCGCCATATCCAGAGAGTGGAAGTGGGCATGGGGGGCAGGGTGGGCAGTCGCGGAAACCGACGAGCAGATAAGACCTGCGAGCGACAGGAGGGGAAGGAGGCGTTTCATGCCGCCGAGCCTGCTGAGAAGAAGAAGGAATTTCAAGCTGGAACCGGTGCCGCCAGACCACCCGTCGGGTAGTCCGGTTCGATCGGTTTGCTCACCTCCGCAGAAGGGATATTCGAAGGAGGAGGCGGGAGTGGAGGTGGCTTCTGGGTAATCACCGGCGGATTGCGCATATAGCCGAGATCGATCAGATCCTGAACCTGTGACCCCTCCAGGGTTTCGAATTCCAACAGGGCGTGGGCGATGAGCTTCACTTTCTCTTTGTGGGCTTCAAGAATCTCTGTGGCTTGGCGGTAGGCATCATCGATGAGGCGCTTGACCTCGCTGTCGATCTGCTGGGCGGTGGATTCGCTGTACTCGCGCGAGCGTCCGGCGTCACGGCCCATGAAGACAAGTTCATTCTCATCGCTGAAGCGGATCATCCCAAGGTTGCTCATGCCCCATTCACAAACCATGCGGCGGGCGAGTTTCGTTGCCTGGGCGATATCGCCGGAAGCACCGTTGGAGACATCCCCGGTGAACATCTCCTCCGCGATGCGTCCACCCATGGTCATGATCAGCATGGCAAGCGCTTCCTTGCGCTGAGTGGCGTATTTGTCCCCCTCCGGAAGATACATGGTGGCTCCCAGATACTGGCCGCGCGGGATGATGGTGACCTTGTGAAGCGGGTGAGTATGGTCGATCACCACATTGAGCAGGGCGTGGCCAGCCTCATGCCAGGCGGTGGATGTTTTTTCCTGCTCACTCATGGCCATACTGCGGCGCTCCTTGCCCCAGCGGACCTTGTCACGTGCCTCTTCGAGGTCGGGTTGCTCGATCGCCACCTGTCCCTTGCGGGCGGCCATGAGGGCAGCTTCATTCAGGACATTCGCGAGTTCCGCGCCGGAGTAACCGGGGGTACCCCTTGCAATCAAGCTCAGGTCGACCGATTCGGAGAGCTTCACCTTCTTGGCGTGGACGCGGAGGATTTCTTCACGGCCCTTCACGTCGGGGAGGCTGACGGTCACCTGCCGGTCGAAGCGACCCGGACGCAGAAGGGCTGGATCAAGAACATCGGGGCGGTTGGTGGCGGCGATGATGATGACGCCGTCCTGTGCGTCAAATCCGTCCATCTCCACTAGGAGTTGATTAAGGGTTTGCTCGCGTTCGTCATGCCCGCCGCCAACTCCATGGCCGCGGTGACGGCCGACGGCGTCGATCTCGTCGATGAAGATGAGGCAGGGGGCGTTCTTACGACCCTGCTCGAACATGTCGCGGACACGCGAGGCGCCGACGCCGACAAACATCTCGACGAAATCAGATCCGCTGATGTTGAAGAAAGGGACATCGGCTTCGCCGGCAATGGCCCGTGCTAGCAGAGTTTTACCGGTGCCAGGTGCGCCGATCATGAGGACACCCTTGGGGATGCGACCACCGAGTTTCTGGAATTTCTTGGGATCTCTCAGGAACTCCACGAGCTCCTGGACCTCGTCCTTGGCCTCTTCGACGCCAGCGACGTCCTTGAAGGTGATCTTATTCTTTTCCTTGCCGAGCATCTTGGCCTTGCTCTTGCCGAAGTTCATGGCACCCTTCCCGGCCATCTTGATCTGAGATCGGAAGAAGAAGTAGAGAACGACAAGGAAGAGGGCAATCGGCAGGATATTCAGGATGGTCGAGCCCAGCATGTTCGACTCAGGACGGACGTCTGGTGTGATTCCTGCGGCGGCGAGTTCCTTCTCCAGAGTCGTGCCATTGAAGGGCATGTAGACGGAGGTCTTGAAAGGAGTCGGGATTTCCTCGGTGGCTGGAGGAACTGCTTTTTTCCGGTAATAGCCGGACAGGTACTGGGTATTGCGCCCCTCCTCAATGACTAGTTCCATCGGCTTGTCCTGAGTGGAGATGATCTTTCCCTCCTTGAGCAGGCTTTCAAATTTCTGCAGGGTGATCTCGTCCGTTGTGACCATGCTGGAGCCTCGGAACAGGAAGGCACCGCCGATGAGGGCGAAGGCAATCGCAAAGAGGAGCAGGCCGCGCCAGTTGAATTGAGGCTCCGGAGCGCCGGGGGGGCGCTTTGGCTTGGAGGAGTTGCTGTTTGTGGAATCGGGTGTCTCGTCTGGCATTGCGTGAAGCTATTGACTACATCAGATAACACACCCTGCGGCCAATGCAAACTGCACCCCTCACTCCGTCTGATCCGCTTACTTTAACCGGGAAGGAAACTTTGGATCCATCACTCGTGGTTTCGATTCATGATGTGTCTACTGTGACCCGGAAGCGGGTTGTCGAGATGCTCAAGGACCTTCAGGCTGTGGGGGTGCCTGTGACTTCCCTACTTGTGATTCCGGACCATCATCACAAGGGAAGGATCGATGCCGATCCAACGTTCGTGGAGTGGCTTCGAGAACTCACTGGACAGCGACAGGAGCAGGAAAAAGGGCAACGACATGAGTGCAAACACGAGGCAGTGCTGCATGGATTTTATCATCTCAGGCCGACGAAACAGGGCGAGGGTCTGGCGACGAAGATCATCACCCGTTCCTATACCGCAGGGGAGGGGGAGTTCCATGATCTGTCGCGGGAAGACGCCACCGCACTACTCCTTCTGGGTAAAGCGGCGCTTGAGGCATGTGGTATCACCCCCAGGGGATTCATTGCCCCTGCCTGGCTGCTTGGGAATGAGGCCGAGATAGCAGTTAGGGAGAGGGGATTCGATTACACGGCCCGGATCGGCGAGGTGATTGACTGCAAAGAAGAACGATCATTCCGCGCCCGCAGCATGGTCTATAGCGTGAGAGCCCCGTGGCGTCGGAGAGTCAGTCTTCTCTGGAATGAGTTGCTCGCTCAGAGCCTAAAATCGGCACCCTTGCTTCGGATCGGACTTCATCCTCCTGACTGGGATCATCAGTCGATCCGCGACCATTTGCTTGCCTGTATTCGGAGGGCTGTCGAGACACGCCGGGTGTCAACTTACGCAAGATGGCTCGACCAATGGCGCAGTAGCGGACATTAAAGGAACCGCTGGATAAATCCCATGGCCCTCGTCGATCTCCATCTTCATACCCGTCACAGCCTCCGCTCTCCGGAGTGGCTTTTCCGTAGGCTGAACGTCCCTGCCAGTGTTTCCGATCCGAAGCTGCTGCTGGAGAAGCTGCGCAGCGCTGGAATGAACTTCTATACCTTTACCGATGATGACTCGATCGAGGGATGCTTGGAAGTCGCACACCTGCCGGGGGTCTTTATCAGCGAATCGGTGTCAGCGGTGTTTCCGGAGGATGGAATCCGTGTTTCGATCCTGGTCTGGGGGATCTCGGAGAGCCAGCACAACGAGATCCAGGGTCTCAAGGGCAATATCTATGAGCTTCAGCAGTATCTGGCTACCTGCGGTATCGCCCACGGCGTTGCCGGATGCCTGCACGGACTGGAGGATAAACTGCGTCCCGTCCACCTGATGCGTCTGGCGCTTCTTTTCCGTGATTTCGAGGGAATCAATGGTAGGGAAATCGGCCTGCTCTCGACGATGACTCGGTATCTCTTCGCGCTGGAAGTTTCAGATATCGAGCGCTTCAGCGCTATGACGGGTCTTCAGCCGACCCATGAGGAGCCTTGGAAGAAAGTCTGGTTTGGCGGATCCGATGACCATGGTGCCACCATCCCCGCCTCCGCTCACACGGAGACTCCGCCTGCCCGTGACATCGCGCAACTTCTTGCCCATCTCCGCGAGGGCCGCTGTGAGCCGCGAGGGATCACAGGAACACCGCTGCGAGCCGCGCTCGATACCTATCAGGTCGCTTTTTCCTACGCCAAGGAGCGTCTTGCCGGCCATGCGGCCTCGCCGACGATCCGTCTGGTCGAGAAGGCTTTCGCCCGGTTCATGGAGGGTCGTGATCCAACCACCTTCACCGCTGGGGAGAAATTCGCCTTCCTGGCCCAGGGGATAGCCAGCGGCAAAATCTTCGAACTTGCGAATCCGGGCCCGCGCTCTCTCTGGAAAGAGCTCTCCAGTGCCCTTCACGAACCCGCCATGCGTGCCGAACTCGGCAAGGAACTTGAAGGGGTGAAGGATCCGAGCCGGAGGGCCTTTCTGATGGCTAACATGATGGCAAGTCGCCTTGCCTACAGACTAACGCTCCAGTTCCTGCAGCAGCTCCTGGAGGGACGCTTTCTCGAAAGCATTCAGATGGTCGGCCCGGTGGTCCCGCTGGTCGCCCTGCTGAGTCCTTATCTCTACGCCTTCCGGACACCAGCCAGAGCCCGTCTCCGTCAGGCCTCCCTAGTGATGCGAGGCAGTATTCCACCCGAACTGCGTAACGCCCGCCGTGCCTGGTTCACGGATACACTTGATGACGTGAACGGCGTCTCCACGACGATCCAGCGGATGAGCTGCGCCCTGATTGCCAATAACAAGCAGATCGAGGTGATGGTTTCCCGCAACGAGGTCTCGGTTCCGGGAATCCCGCTTAAGAACTTCCCCCCCATGGGGGAATTCGAGCTGCCTGAGTATGAACTTCAGAAACTGAGCTTCCCGCCTCTGCTTCAGATCATCGATCATTTGCAGACTCAGAACTTCACCGAAGTGATCATCAGCACTCCCGGTCCCGTGGGACTTGCCGCGCTAGCTGCCGCCCGCGTGCTAGGACTGCCAACGGCCGGTATTTACCACACGGATTTCCCCGAGTATGTCCGCATCCTGACTGAGGATGGCCTGATGGAGTCGCTGACCTGGAACTACATGCACTGGTTCTATGCCCAGCTCGATATTATCTATGTGAATTCCAACCATTACCGTCAGTGCTGGATCGACCGGGGAATTTCTCCTGAGAAAATCAAGATCCTGCCGCGTGGTCTGGATACGGGACTCTTTCATCCCGAGAAAAGAAAATCTGATTTCTGGAAAAAGCGTGGCCTCCGTGAAGGCGAGGTGGGAGCCCTCTATGTCGGCAGGGTATCGCGTGAGAAAAATCTGGACCTCTATGCTGCGGCGTTCCGGCGTCTGCTGGCTGCCGGGGTGAAGGTCCGTCCGCTGATCGTCGGCGACGGCCCCTATGCAGCGATGATGAAAGAGCTTCTTCCTGAGGGAATCTACACCGGAAGTTTGCACAAGGAAGAGCTGGCAAGCGCCTATGCGTCGGCCGACTTCTTTGTTTTCCCCAGCACGACAGACACCTTCGGGAATGTAGTCATCGAGGCTCAGGCCAGTGGATTGCCCGTGATTGTCTCCGATGTCGGCGGTCCGAAGGATCTTGTCGAGGATGGGGTCGATGGAAGGGTCACCAAGGGACTCGATCTTGAAGCCCTTACCGCCGCAGTCAGGCAGCTGGTAGAAGATGAAGAGCTTCGCAAGCGGATGGGCGAAGCGTCGCGGGCAAGGGTTGCGGAAAGAGATTGGTCGGGTGCGGCTCGCCTTTTCTGGGAAGGAAGCGAGGAGTAGGAAAAAAGGCTAAAGGCTGAAGGCTAAAGGCGGGGGAGAAGTTTTTCCACGAGTTGGCAGTTCCTTACCGTGGCGCCTTGGTGGGGGGCAAGGATGGTGCTCGCGGCGGCGATCATTCTCGTCCTTTTTTCTGCGTTGCTGAGCAGTGATCGGACGGAGTTGATTATCTCCTTTTGGTCATTCACTCGGATTGTGGCGCCCGCTTGGCAGAGTTGTGTTGCGAGGGGTTCGAAGTTTCCGGTATGGGGGCCTATAAGTACGGGGACGCCGGCCTGCAGAGGTTCTATCATGTTCTGTCCTCCGTGATTCTCCGAGAAGGGAAGGCTTTTGCCTACGAACACGATCGTGGCTCTGGAATACCAGGAGTTCAGTTCTCCGGTGGTATCGAGCAGGAGTGGCTCCTCGGAAAGTTCAGCGCCTTCGGAACGAAGATGGCATGGGATTCCTAGTTTTTTCAACGTGCTGCGGATCTCGTTCCGTCGTTCTACATGGCGGGGGGTGATAATCAGACGCAGGTCCGGGAATTCCGTTTTCAGACCTAGCCAAGCTGTGGCGATCTCGAGTTCCTCTCCCTCATGGGTGCTTGCAGCTAGAAGGATCGTATGAATGATGGGATCTGCGCTCCTGGCAGTAGTCGGGCCGTGCTTTGAGTCATGTTTGATGTTTCCCGTCAGGTGGAGTAGTACTGGCTTTATCCCCAGCGAGAGCCATCGCGCTTCATCCGCAGGATCAGTCAGCGTGATTAGGTCGAGCTGATTGAAGAAAGGGGCTGTGAAGGCGCGAGCCATGCGGAATCGTTTTTCAGAGCGTGGAGAAAGTCGTGCATTGAGAAGAGCGACTGGTATGCCGAGTTCTTTGCAAGTCGAGATGCGGTTGGGCCAGAGATCGGCCTCCACCATGAGGAGAGCCGATGGGCAGAGACTCATGATCAATCGTCGTGTGATGATGGGGAAGTCGATTGGATTGGCAATCGGCTCCAGCCAGTCGGAGGTCGATCCCTCAAGGATCGCGAGCCCTGTGGAGGTCGTGGTGCTGATAAGGAAGCGTGATTCCGGATTCCGGTGGTGAAACTTAGAAGCGAATTTCAGCGCGATGCCGACCTCTCCCACGCTCACTGCATGGATCCAGATTCTTTGCTGACCGATCCGTGCCGCAGTTGCCCCATCGAAGATACCCAAGCGCTGGAGCGCCTTGTTCCCGTACCCGCCCCGTTTCCGGATGCGCACGAGATAACCAGGCAGAAGGATCAGCAGGATCGGTACAAAGAGCAGATTATAGAGGAAGATCGTAATCCTTCTCATGATGCTCGACGAAGGATCAGGATGCGGGACTCGCCATAATTCCGATCGGAAAGGATCTCCCACGGGATTGAAGAGGTGGAGGCGGTGAGTGAGGGAAGGGGCTGCCTCCGTTCGCATTCGAGGATGAGGAGTCCTTCGACACCGAGTGCCATTGGCATGTTCGGATGACTAAGCAAGTTGTCGGCCAGATTGGTTACATCGCCAGCCGAAGGTCTTGTATCCTTTAGGTAAGGAGGGTCGGCAAAGATGAGGTCGAATCCTTCTTCCTCAACATAGAGGTCCAGGAAACGAAAGGCATCCATCTGCTGAACAGTTGTAGCAAGTCGATCGAGTCGGGTCGATTGGAGATTCTTCCTGATAAGGCCCGTCGTTGGTCCTAGGTGTTCCACGAACGTTGCTGAGGCAGCTCCCCTGCTCAGCGCCTCAATACCAAGGGCGCCACTTCCGGCAAAGAGATCCAGAACACGCGCCTCGGGAACGCGTTCACCCAGAGAGGAGAAGATAGCTCCCCGCACCCGGTCCATTGTGGGTCTGGTATTTTTATCCGGTGGCTGGAGGGAGAGTCCTCCGGCCGAGCCTGCAATCACACGCATGCCTGATTCTTAGTGTGCCGGCTGAGGCATCGCCGGAGTCTGCTGCTGGGGTTGAGGTGCCGGTGCCTGGGGAGCAGGCTTACCGAAAAGACCCTGAAGCAGGCCGCCCAGCCCTCCCAGATTCACACCGAGATGAATGCCGGTG
>Ga0209499_1001846_pt1 | contig 14152 bp, 14 predicted proteins | sample C_130208_EF_Meta_FD_187306 | JGI IMG/M metagenome (GOLD analysis project Ga0209499, IMG submission 187306) | Freshwater microbial communities from Lake Croche, Canada to study carbon cycling - C_130208_EF_MetaG (SPAdes) (version 2) | ecosystem: Environmental > Aquatic > Freshwater > Lake...
CTGATCTCAAATAATGAAATAAAATAATGAAATCAAATAATGAAATCAAATAATGAAATAAAATAATGAAATCAAATAATGAAATCAAATAATGAAAAATAATAAATGTTATATAATAATATATAACATGTATAAATTACAAAGTATAATATTTGATCGCCGAATATGGAAATTAGAACAAGTAATAAAATGGATTTTGAAACATGATTTTAAAATACATAAAATTGGTATTACTAAAAATGAATTTCGCGTCAGACAAATAAGCCCGGAAAGATTAAAAGCACAAAATTATACAAACTATCATAATAAAAAAATAGGGAATGATATTCAATTAGTTTTAGCTTTTAAATAATCGTTGTTGATAAGTTATTGCTTTGTCTTCTTGTGCTGGAAAATGTGTAATTACTTGTTCGATTACTGGTATTATTGAAAATGTGTATACCATTTGTGGATAGATAGTTGTCGGTGTTAATAAAAACGAAACGTCAGTTGCTGTAACTGTCGCAACCGCACTACGCAATGATATTGTTATATCAATAATATCGGGTCCTCTCAAAAACGTATTAAAAAATGTTGGCGGATATGTTGTTAAATTGCTATTCGTACTTGAGTTATTAACAATATGCGTAGCACCAATAAAAGTTGTACTCCCGCATATTCCAGATATTGACGAATAAGTGTTAGACTGATCAAATGGTAAACCAGACATGTATAACAAAATATTTGCATCATTGCCTATACCTATATTTGTAGCCGTAGTTGGAACAATTACAGAATTTAATACTAAATTAAATTTTTGATATCTTCCACAATTTGTACCAATAATCTGTTTGATATTAATATTTGTAAAGGTAAGATCTGTATTATTTGTATTAGCAGTTCCGAATCTATTTGTAGATCCAGGAGTTAAAAGTGATGTGTATAAAACTAAAATACCATTTTGAACAGCTTCCATTGTGCTAATTATATATATATATATTAGATAATATTTAAATTAAATCTAAATTAGATTTTTGTATAAGCCGTATTATCTTGAAATACTACAACACAATCATAATTGGCAAAAGCATCTAATCTAAGAGTTGTAACAGCACCATTCCCCCCAATACCTGATACAGCAGTAGTATTTGCAATTGGGTTAAATGTTGGTTGCCAAAATATATCATCAGTATTTGAGTTATATCCTGAAAATATGGTTGATTTTGAAGATGCAGAATAATTTTCAACATCAAGACCAACATAGAATGATCCTGCATTTGCATTTGAAACAGTTACCGTATTGGTGGTTGGCGCACCGTCGACAGTTACTGTATAACCCGTAGATGTACCCAAACCCTGGGAAGCTGTACTATTATAACATACAGAGTTTGCTAATTGATAACTAAATTTTTCTATAGATGGCTGGTGGTTTATATCGGCAATTGAGCCAATCGCCTTTATCATTTCTTCAAACATTTCAGGAATGGTATCTGGCGGTTTACTCGGAACAATTTGTGACCCTAATCTGAACTGGTAGCTTTGTATTCCGTAGGATACAGATGAATAAGGGAAATAAGAATTAGTTTGAACATTTGCGGGCAATTTATCTCTAACGGTACAAAGAAGACTTTTTAATGATGAAAACTTAGCAGGGATTGGAAAATTTACTAATGTATTTGATCCAATAGTAACTTGATAAGAACCTTGATAGTTTCTGTAATCTGGGACAACCATTTGTAATGGTTCACCACCTAAATTAGAATATATCATTGACATTGCCTCGTCGCCTAAATCAATAAATTGTGCAATATATTCGCAATTGGTAATGTTGAATGAATTGGCAGTTGTTGAAACGAATGCAGCGCAAAAGTTATTAACACCGGCAACAAGTTGTAGTTCAACTCTAATTGGCGCAGACGTGCATGCAAAAAGTGGGAAATAATTATCTTTGCATAGGGATCCAATTAATGAAATTAAATTGATACAATAAGTATCTGAAACAACTCCAGATGTAGCAGTTATAGCAGAAGGATTAATTCCAGTAGAACCTGTGACATATCCACCAGTGCCAATTAAATCACCAGAATTGCTTTGAAAACATGATGATGATAATGTAGTACTTGCAGCAAATGTGGTACTATTAACAGTTGTAGTAACAAGATCATTTCTAGTTCCAACACATGCGTTATATGCGCCGTATACTTTATCAGTTGGAATATATGCGTCCATCATAATTGATGCTAACATACCATAATTATCAATATCTTGTAATAGATTTGAACCAGACCAAATTCTTAATCTTTGAATAACACCATGAGCCCCACATCTATCTAATCTAAAGGCATTTACTGACCCATTAAGATTGTTAACATTAAGCTTAAATTTCAAATAAGATTCAGTTGGAACTAATACTAAGTTAGCTCTGGTTGGTATATTTATTGTAATAGTATCAAGTGCATTATAAGGTCCGGTTCCGTTCTGTGGTTGAATATTTGTTCTATAACTTTTTGCGATAGAACTTTCTACCTTTGTACCATATTTAAGATTTGTTGGAATCATTATGTTTTTTTTAGTATTAATATATATATGTAACTAGATATTATTTTATTTTGTTAATCTATTTTTATTTTTTGATTTGAATTTATCTTTTATCATCCCAGTGTTTGCATTACTAAATATTTTTTTTACGCCACCAATTGAACTACCTAATGGTCTGCTTAAAATGATATTAGACATTGTTTGATGCATTGGGGTCAGTTTGTGACCCATTGTTTGAAATTTATGCGCAAACTTATTCCCCATAACTGATGTGAGTTTATTGTTCATTTTGTTTCCGATAGTATTCATGCTATATAATATATTACAGTTAGATAAATTTTAAAACATCGATTTGCAAAGTTAGATTAAAAAATTGTCCGTTTAAATTAATTGGTTTACCATTCTGATCAACAAGTTTTAAAGTAATATTATTGAATTCCGATATGTATAAATTACTTGAATAATTATTTGGATTGGTGTATGTTATTAAAGAGTATGGCGGAGACAAGACAGGAATAGAACACAATGTATTATAAAAATTATTTGCTAAAATATTGATATTACCAGTATTATAATTGCAAAGTAAATTGATAGACCTAACCGGTGCTAAGTTTATCAATGTGTAAGATTTTAGTGTTTTGCCAATGCTTGTATTATACAAATTATTAGATGATAATCCTAATAATTCACTTGCTGTTGTATATGTTATGTCAATAATAAAATCAGTTGTAGAACAAGTAAAACTGAATAAGTTTGTAATATTATTATAAGTTACAATCATATTTGGTATTAATGATGTAATGGCAGTTGCTAATTGATTTGCATTATAACAACCACTCGGAATAATATATAAACCTTGTGGCGATACACTAGTTGGAATTGTATTTATTTGTATTGCATTATTCGTACTATTTACAGTATAAAATGTGTATGGTATAGTTGCGTTAATCACAGATAGATGAATATAATGACCATTCGGGACGGTTATATATGGTAAATTTATTAGTATGTTTGCATTTGTATTATCAAGAAATTGATTCGCGTACTTACTATTTATATATATTTGTAAAGAGTCGTAATCCATTTTATGCTTGCTGTATAATATTACATTATAAATTTATAATATATCTGAACCAAGTCTATGAATAAAATCAGGCTTATGTGCATAGATTGGGTTTGGGAAAAGAGTATTTTTAATAGTAACCTTTTTGCCTCCATTCTGTGATAAAGATAATGCAGATATCAGATCCCCGCCGGTTCTAATATCAGTTTGTGAATTGCTTATTTTTTTACCAATTCCACCAAAACCTGTTCCTTTATTATATGTGATGACTTTCTTATTTCCTAATCCGTGATCGCCAACTACTTCAGCAATATGTCCACCTAAACTATGTCCTATTAGAACCGGCGTTTTTCCTGCGTATTTTTCAACAACTCTATCATAAACATCAGTGCTTCTTTTAATTCTTGGATCGTATTTTGATGTTCCTGTTAAAATTCCAGTATCTGATATCAACCAATCTCTAGTAAAGTTTTTTATATTTGATGATGTTGATCCTCTGTAAGCAATAATAGGTTTACCCTTTTTATCAATAAATACTTTCTGTTCTGGTGATGATAGTTGTGAATCTAATGTTAAATTATATTTTTTCCCGATTGTAGAGGCATCAGTTGATTTTTTATATGATGCTTTTAGTAAATCTTCTAATTCGATTGGAGTTATTTTTGAACCTTTTGGATGACTTGTAGGCATTATATATATATAGTATCATATAAATAAAATGATTAATAATATTGCTGATTTTGTTAATATTGTATGTGTTACTAATTGATTAATAATCATTGTTTTTAATGAACTTTGGAGAATTAGTGTTTTGGCCGTTGTTTTCGTAGCGATTGCTACATTTGTTATTAAGTTCTTAGAAAACCATCATAAAGCTTTTTTACTGCTAAACCATCCAGATACAGAATTACATACATAATTTATCATTTTTGACTTGGTTATTTTATTATTTTCATGTAAGAATTCTAATTGATTTTCCACAATCAATAACTCGTCCCTTCCCAAATTAAATATTGATTGTAAGATTTCAATGAATAAATCCTTTTTCACAATTTTATCACTTTTAACAACCGAGCACTCAATACATCTACAAATGTATAAAATAAGTTCTGTATCCATCCTTAGATTTTGCAAATTTGGAATCTCATTTAGCTTTTCTATAATAGATTTTTTTATATTTTCCCTTTTTAATTTTCGACTAATACTGTTTTTAAATTGTAAACCAATCATATGCTTGTAGTATATATATATGATGTATATATTAATTTTATATAACTCCTAAAATAAGCCAATATGATATTGATCCACTTGAATATGCTAATAATCGAATAGTAGAAACCAGTGGAGTAGAACTAGTTGCTTGAGCTAAATTGGTTAAGGTAATTAGATTAGTTCCAGAACAATTTAAGGTAGTTGTAAGAATTGGTGATCCAACATTTCTGATACTAAGCGTATATCCATCTGATAGCGTTGTTAAAAGTGGTAAAGTTATGGTCGTAGAAGTTGATGTATTATTTATTAAAAAATTGCCTTGATTCGTGTCTGGAATAGTATATGATGAATTTGTATTAGTAAATACTTTATTTATCATACTACCATTTGTATATATATGAGATGATTGAAGGCTTAGCATTGTTGGACATACAATTTTAAATGGACAATTTGATGTCAAGTTATCTAGCCATAAAGTTAATCTTTGAATTATTGATGCTGTGTCTAGAGGTGGTGTTGTCGTTGCCTTGATACAAAATCCAATATCATTTGTATCGCCAGAAGTATATGTAGAGATGCATAATTGTTGTTGTGAATCAATATTACCTTGGCCACATGCTGATATACAAACACGATTATTAATTTTTGGGCTAATAGTATAATTACTTATAATACCGGACATTATATATTATATAAAGAGAATATAAATTCATAAATGTTGTGTTGCCGAATTTGAAGTATTATTTATAGTGATTGTAGTGGGAAATGGATTATATATCACATTAAATGTTAATGTACTTGTAAATGTACTTGTTGAGCTAATTGGCGGAAGTGTAAAACCATATGACGCAACTGAACCTGATATATTTGATGCAGTTGCTGTACCATTTATAAAAAAACTCGTTGGCGTTGTAACAAAACCGCTATTTTGACCACCCGCAGGACATGAATTCCAATATTGCCTATTATTTGGAGCATATACAGCGCTTACATCATTAAAAGCAGTTACACCATTAATACCATTATTTATATTATATTGTTTATATAATGCGGTTTGTGACTGTAGTCCAAATGATCCGGCCGTTGTATAAGTCCCGATACGTTGTGGAAATAATAATAAGGTCCCGGTCGATGAATATATTGTTGCCAAAAAATTATCAAATTGAATGAATTTATATTCAATCATAATATAATTTGTATTTGCTATTCCCGAATTAAAAAAATTACTATTACTCATTCCATATATTGATATAGTACTTGTATAATCTATTGTAAATCCGTTAAAATTTGTGGCACTCGATGATGAAAATGATGTAGAATTTATTAATGAATTAACATATCCAACTGTAGCATATTGAGTAGTATTTGTTGAAATATTATTTCCTAATGTTGTCGTCGGATGATTGACGTTAAATGTAGTGGTTCCGCTAAAAGTTGCACTACCGCCTACACCAATATTTGCTGTGCTAATTGTTGATGCGGTCATATTATAAAAACCAGATGATGCGCCACTATTTGTACAAAGAAAATGATCAGCTGTAATTATACCTGCAGATGTAATTGGTGGTATTACGTTGAATAAATATGGATATAGAGATGCTATTAAATAAGGCAAAGTACTTGCATTTGATGCATAATATGCAAATCCCGAAACACCACCTTGTCCCAGTGCTGTAAAATCAACTTCACCACTTCCACCTGATATATTCCATCCTAATTTTAAACCAGAATCACCTGTTAAAACTGGAGCTACATACTGTGTGTTAGCTAAAAATATTTCGAGTTGTTGATTATTTGATGAGATTTTATGTACTTCTAAACTACTTGGAATATAAGTACCAGTTGGGGTTATTTGCATCAATAATGCTGGAAGACTTGTTTGTGGACTACTATAAAAATTAAACCCACCAGCATTCTGACGCGATTGATTAATAAAATCAGTTTCGCCTTGTCCCGCGCATCCCCAATTTGTAATCAATCCCGCAATATTTGTTAAAGCAGTTGGTAAGGTTCCAGATGCCAATGGGATAATTTGAAAACTTGTTGCAGATACAGTTACATTTGTGCCTGTAATTGCTTGAATTGCATTACATGATACTACATTAATATATGAATTATTTGGAGATGTGAAATCGCCACCATTGATATATATTCCATTTTGAGCAGTATATAATTGCGATGTACCAAATGTACCATTACAACTAATATTACAATTTCCAGATGAACCATTGCCCGAAATTCTTAAACCAGTATATGCAGAATTATAATCGCATATATTAAAACCATATGACTGATTTATACCAATCGTTGGATTTTGACCAATATTCATAACAAAATCAAAACTATTTGTAGATGGATTTAAATAACCGGCATTACATGCTGGTAAAAATCCAATTTGTCCAGGATATGCAGACGTAGTAACTATATTTAAATATGCAGAATTTAAGAGAGCAGATGATATAATTATTTTTGGACTTGTAATATTTGTTGATATTACTGATTGAAAATTATTTGTACCTGACCAATTATTATTTAATGGTAAAAGAGATGAACCACCAGATGAACCAACCAATGCGTTAATATATCCTACTGTTCCAAACTGATTTAAAATTGTACCAGTATTATTGCCTAATGTAGTAGTTGGATAAAATGAATTAAAAGCATTAGTACCTGTCCAAGTATTATTTAATGGTATAAGTGACGAGCTTAAACTTTTGACATATGCTACAGTGGCAAATTCATTATTATTAGTTCCAGTGTTTGATCCTAGTGTAGAAGTAGGAAATGATCCATTAAATGTGGCAGTTCCAGAACAAATTAATGATGATAAAGTTGTATTAAGTAATGTTGCAGTTGTAGATCTAATTATAAATACGCTTGCGTCCATTGTCATCACTTCTAATAATATACTGGCATTTAGAAGAGTGAATCTAAAATGACCAGTTGGAGCATTGTTATTTGCTATTACAAAATAACCGGTTGAGGCAATTTGTTGGAAACTACTATTTGAACCTGTTGATAGAGGATCACTTACTTTTAATATGGATTGTATTGTTTGTGCCGCGGTAAATGGCAAGATTGATGTGTGAACTTGAGCTAATGTCACACCGCCAGCACCAGTTATTAAATTTTGAACTGTTTGATAGTTTGTCAGTTGAGTAGCTAATGTCGCATTTGTAATACAGGTTGGTAGAACATCGAATGACGAGATTCCTAAACTATGAAATGATCCACACTGCAACTGACCATCACAATTTATATTACGTTGACAATATATGTTAGCATTTACGGCCGTGTATCCAACAAAACTCAAATCAGTTACTTTTAAAGTACCATATATATTTGTTGGTAGAAAGTAGTTATATGAAATTGACATATTATATTATAATAATATATAATATATAATTTATGCTTGCTGTAAAATTTATGGCGGAACAAATGGATAAAATTGATTAAATCCTTGATTTGGATTATATGCCCTACCGTTCACATATAATGCTCCAGTTAATGAAATAGTTGACGATGTGATACTTGTTGATATTGATGTTGGTGTGCCAATATTTATATTACTATTATTCAGAGATATATTGGGTGCACTTGTTATTATTGATTGATTTGCATTTAAATTTAATAATGATGTTGACGATATTGTGGTTAAATTTCCCCCGACTGATGTATCACTTGAATCTATTATAACTCCGGTTGATGTGTTTCCTCCTATATTTACCAATGCACCAGTAGATTGTCCTATTCCGATATTTTCTCCTGTAATAAATGTATTTGGCGATGTTATACTTGTATAATTACCAGAAAGAGTTGTTGTCGCTGATGATATATTTATAGATGTTGATGTTGGTATACCAATATTAGTAACACTACCAACAAATGTAGCCAAGTCAAAAACTGCTGTTGCTGAATTGAAATTTAATAATGGTGTCACGCCGTTTGTCATTATAAATTGCCCATTTGATATTTGTTCATATGTATTGCTAATTAATACAGGATTTACTGTATTTTGAATACCAGATGTATGTATTAGACTTAAAAAATTAACTTCATTGTTAAAAGTTGTAGTTGCACCAGTTATCAATAATGTAGGAGCAGATATTGTTAGTTCATTTGGTGCTGTATTATTTATAAATGTTGTTTTGGCCTGTAATGTATTTACATCTGTTTCTAATGTATCAACTCTAACTGTTAATGCATTTACGGCTGCATTTGTTGCTGCCGATGCTGTTTCTAATCCAGTTACTTGACCTTGAAGTACTACAATAGATGCTGCATTAACGCCAGTTGCCGCTAATGCTGCCGATGCTTCTGCCAATGCGGCTGCTGCAATTGCTTCTGCGGTAGTATTTTCAGGCCCCTGTGGTCCAGTAGCACCAGTTGCGCCTGTATTACCTTTAGGCCCTTGTGCTCCCGTGGCCCCAGTCGCACCCGTCGCACCAGTAGCACCTGTGGCCCCAGTTGGACCTTGAACCCCTTGTGGGCCCTGTTGTAGATTCATCACTTGTTGTACTGTTAAAATTATTGATGGTACATCTGGTCTAATCGGAGTTGTTAATCCAGTTTCTACAAATAAGCTAACATTGGTATTTGGAGATGACCATGCAATTTGAAAATAGTCAGTAGCATTCATACTCAAAAACCAATTCCAAGCTAATACATATTGAACCACACTTGTTGATATAGTAAAGGTTGTATTTGAATTAGATACTGCTATGCCATTTTGTACTAGCCATATATCGATATTTGCCGCGGTTCCAGTTGATTTTGTTATTTGTGCGGAAAATTGAATATTAAATACTCCAATATTTTGAGATGTAATTTGTGTGCCATTTTGTATTAAAAACCCTTGAAATCCCGCAACTGAATTGACTCTGAGTATATTTATTGAATTTGCCGTTGGATTATTTTGTTGAGTTGTATCATATGAATTTAAATAATTACCAACAGAACCAGAAGTACCAGATGGACCAACAGGACCTTGAATACCTTGTTGACCTTGCGCGCCGGTTGATCCCTGTGCTCCTTGTTGACCAGTTTCTAATGTGAAATCAAATATAGGTATAGCCGTTGTAGACGCTGGATCTAAAATAACAGTAGGCGGTGTGCCATATGGTACTGAATTAACTGTTCCTATCTCAATGATAGGTGTAGCTCCGGTTGGACCAACAGGACCAATGACTCCATTTGATGAGAATATTAATGTCAATCTACATATTGATGCTAACGAATTTCCGGCTGATGTTTTTAGTGTTAATCTATCACCGGCTGCACAAGCTAATCCAACATTCAATAGAGTGATAGAAGTTTGACCTGATAAAAGTTGAACAGTTGTATTAGAATATACTCCATTTATATATATATCAATTAATGATGATATTGTTGGTGCTATAGATACTGAAATAGTTATAGATTGTAATGTGCTCTGAGGTAATCCAATGAAAGAATTTTGTGATTGACCACCTGAACCAAATGACCAATTATAACCATTTTGTAGAGTTGGATTGAAGCCTATTGTATTTTCGGCAATAATTAAAAACCATCCACCTGCGCCACCTGTTGTTGTTATATTATCGATTTGTTGTTGTATATTGGAAGTTGAATTTAATAAATATTGAACATTTTGTAAAGGTACGCCAGAGTATAAAGCCGAATTTATTGATGATGATGTTATTGATGTTAGATTCGCAGATGAAGAAATGATTGATGATGATGTTATTGCTGATGATATTATTGCAGATGATGATATAGATGTTATTTGTGCAGAATTAGCGGTTATCGTATCTACTGTCACATTATCCGCATTAATATTTGTCAACTCATTTATTGCAGTATAAGTATTGTCTAAACCGTTTATCATTAATGTTATATTAATAGTGCATTAGATAATTATATATTATGTTTTTGCCCAATTTGATTGTCCATTTACCTTACGCCATCCAGTTGGTCTACCAACCTTTTTTTTTGTTGAGTTGATCATTTGATCTATGATAGAAGGAGTAGCAGTAGTATCATTGCTAGAAAGAGAAAGGGGTTCTAATACTTTTTTAGTACCAATACCAATTATACTAGGTCCTTCTTTGATTCCGGATGAGTTTAAAACTGGTATGAATTCATTATCAGTTCCGCCTATAGCAGATTCTAACCCTAAACTATCATGTTCAGAAAATCCCGGAACATCAGGTGGCGGCTCTATGATACGATCTATTGATACCGGTATTCTTATTTTATTTTCTGGCTGTAGTTCTGATGGTGGTTTAATTCCTAATATGACTTTTCTAGGTCTGCCTCGTCCTCTTTTTGCTACTTCTGTTATTTTATCAATATAATTCTTTTTTTCGGTATGTTGTGCAGTATCATTGATTTGATTTAGTTGTCGATTTATTTCAATATTGTTTAATTTTTTAAACTTTTCAAATTCTGAATAAAGTTCAATCTCACTTGGGATTATTCCACGTGTTTCAACTGGCAATAGTCCTCGTGATTTTTTGTATTGAGAAAATTGTTCGGCTTCAATTTTATTTGGATCACTAAACTTTTGAATAGGCAGATGAAAGTCGGGTTGATATCGTGATTGTGATATATTTGTTGGGTTTAAATTTGATATATTTGAATGTGGTAAAGTGGCAGGAGGCATCTTATACTCCTTTTGCTTTTTTATTTTTTTAACATCTTTTTTTAACTTTTCAATCATTTTTGCTTTTTTTAACTTTTCAATTAATTTTACAATTTTAATCATTATTTTTTGATTCATTTTATATTATTTATATTATTTTTATATATTATTATATTATATATTATTTTTTGATATTATAATTAATTACAAAAAAAATTACGCGAAATTTGTTTTTCATTATGTTGTTGAATCAAACTACGGCGATTTTGTTGAGTTTTCATTGGTCTTGGTTTATAAATTATTTCATCGGGTTCTGATTCGGATTCTGGTTCCACTTCGTAAGGCTGTCTAGCACGGCTAGAACATGCTGGTTCAGACTCAGATGATGATTCTTGTCTAATAATAATCTTTGTCCTTTTTTTGGGTTTAGTTTTTATTGATGGTACAGGTTTTTTTATGCTTGCTGTAGATCTTTTAGGCTTTGTTATGATCTCATATTCAGTTGATGAACCAGACGATGATTCAGATGATGATTCTTGTATTGGTTTGTCAACTAATTTTGCTTTTGCCACTTCAGAATCTCTCTCCATTATTTTGTTATACTGAATCTTAAGTTTATCCTCCTTTTTTTTAGTACGTGCACTATTCATGGCTGTTAAGGCTTTTAACTGGCCTTCTGATAAAACTCTTTTTGGCACCTCAGGAACAGTACCCTTTTTAATCTTTTTTTTAGTTAGTGGTCCATCTGCGTCTGAGCATACTTGAGTAATTTCTTTTGATAGATTTTCCATTTCTTATAATATAATATTAGATATTATTATTATATTATCTAATAATATACAAAAATATAATCATGATCAAAATCAACGAGATTAAAAATAAGAATGACGTCAAAAAATTGAAACCTATAACTGAAAAACAAGACATATTCATACCAGGGATCATTGATAAAAATATAAGTAGACGTAACGGGATGATATATCTTCTAACAGGTTCGGGTGGATCTGGTAAGTCATCACTGATACTATCAATGTTCAAATCTAAAAATTATTACCGAGGTAAATTCGATAATATATATTATTTTTGTCCTGCATGTAGTATGGATAGCATTAACAATCATCCATTTAAAAACCATGATAAAGTTTATAACGAGTTGAATGTAAATACATTACAAGAAATATATAATGAATTATCAACTGTAGTTCAACCAATTGAAAAAGTTAAAAAATCACCATTTATTGATGATGATGAAAAAGAATTGCCTGAGTCGGAATCTGAACCAGAAATTGAATATAATTGTATATTGGTTGATGATATGGGTGATATGTTAAAAGATGTAGAAGTACAAAAAATGCTATCTAAAATGATGATCAAAGCTAGGCATATCAAAACTGCATTTATTTTTTTAATCCAATCATATTACTTATTTCCAAAAATATTACGCAAGCAAATCACATATACATCCATATTTAAGCCAAAAAATATTGAGGAATGGAATAGCATCGCAAAAGAGATATTACATATGAATAAAGATAATGGTCTAATTTTACATGATTATGTGTATGATGAAGATTATGCACATTTAGATATTGATACTACAAATAATCATATATATAAAAATTTCAATTTATTAGAAATCAATTAAAATATATATCTAAGCTTTATATATATGAATTCAGTTGATTGTATTGATTATTTGATCGCCGGAGAACTACCATCGTGTTTGAATTTTAATCTAGATATAAATCAGATGATAGATTTTAACAAGATTAATTATAATGATTATACAAAAATTATAATCAATCAAAAAAGACATAAGTATCTATTGAAAATGCAATATTATGATCTATACTTAAATGAACAAATTATTCAAGCTCACAATATGGGGCCCTTGCAACAATGGGAACAGCTTAGATCACTAACCTCACATAATATTGATGAATCGTTTTTGAGTAGTACGGCTTAATGCTACGTATCGTAATCTTTTATCCATCATATTCCAATCATGGATTGTATACTGTTGGTTATAAGTCGCGCCTTGACATTTGTGACACGTGATACAATATGCAACATGATACATTTTATTAAAATCTGCAAATGGGATAAAAAACAAATCAACATGATCTTCCATTTTAACACTAATCATTTCAGTTATTCTATCAATTTTTGTAACTTTGCCCATTTCGTTATTCATAATGCCAGATTTTTTATTTGTGATTCTTGCTATGATTGGAGTATTTGGTAGTAATTTCATTAATTGTGAGTTGGGATCATAATTTAATTTAGGAATGATCAATGCTTTGTTTTTGTTTTCCTTCTCTGCCAAATCCATGTAAAAATCGTTGATTTCCATTCTCTTTTTATTTGTGAATGATATATTGAGTTTTGATGTCTTTGATCCGAATTGTGATTTTGAGACAATATCTACATTTTTGCAAATTTCAAACATGATTTTGTCTGCACGTCTGCAAGTTGTTAAGCAAATACGATTAGAATCACAAAGCTCTACAAGTGCGCCTGAGTTTTTGTAGTCAAATTCGTTATTATCTTCCTGAATTCTATCTCTGACTGGTGCTAATTGGTCAAAATCTCCAACTATGATGAATTTGATATCTGGGCGTTGATGTCTGAGCATGATCAAGTATTTGTAAAAACATTCTGATAACATTGAGACCTCATCAACGATCAAGTAATCACATTCCAAATCGCGTATAGTTTTTTTGGTCTTGAATTGAGCG
>Ga0209499_1001854_pt1 | contig 14099 bp, 14 predicted proteins | sample C_130208_EF_Meta_FD_187306 | JGI IMG/M metagenome (GOLD analysis project Ga0209499, IMG submission 187306) | Freshwater microbial communities from Lake Croche, Canada to study carbon cycling - C_130208_EF_MetaG (SPAdes) (version 2) | ecosystem: Environmental > Aquatic > Freshwater > Lake...
ACTTATTTAATACATTTTTAATATAGAATTCTCCACACAATAATCTTTTTTTAAGGAGCTATAATATGATTACTTTGCATCCATTTTTGCAATAAGCTTGGCCAATATATATCACTGGTTTTATTTTTCATTCCAAAACCATGCCCACCTTTTTCGAATAAGTAAATTTCGGCTGCTACTTGATGTGCTAATAACTGTTGGTAATATTCAGTACTATTTGCTACAGGTACTGTGGTGTCATCTTTTGCATGTATTAAAAATGCGGGAGGAGTTTCACTGCTTACTTGTTCTTCATTGCTAAAATAATGAACCTCATCTTCCTTAATAACGGGACCCATTAAATTGTTACGTGAACCCATATGGCCAAAGCTATTAAAAGTAATCACAGGGTAAATGAGGATTTGAAAATCGGGCCTTAGTGAAAAGCCTTCTGTATTTGAAATATATTTTTCTTTGAAATGTGTGGCTGCTGTAGAAGCTAAGTGTCCGCCAGCAGAAAAACCCATGATCCCAATCTTATGTTCATCAATACCCCAATCTGACGCGTTTTTTCGCGCTAAATAAATAGCAGTTTGTGCATCTTGAATAGGAGCTATACTTTTATTATTTTGTTTTTGGCTATCAGGGATTCTGTATTTTAATACAATGGCATTCACGCCAATACTATTAAAAAATTTTGCTACCTCAGTGCCTTCATGTGAAGCAGCTAATATGCGGTATCCACCGCCTGGACAAATAATAACACAAGGTCTTTTTTGATTGTCTTGTGCCACTCTAAAATATTGATAACCGGGGATAGATACTTTTTCGATGCGTAAAATGCCATCAGTATTGGTCACAGCTTCCTGATTTTCAGTTTGGATAAAATTAGGAATCTCAGAATATAAATTTTGATATTGCCCTAGCGAACGAGTTGTCATACATAAACAAATAAAACTTATGATAAATAATGATTTCATATAATTATTTTTCTCCTTTGATTAATAAGGTATAATAATGAATACCTTTTTGTAAATCGGTAATCAATAATCGTTCATCAATACCATGGTATCCTTTCGCATTGGTTAATGGACTGAAGTTTACTACACCATCACTCAAGTCTCTATAACTTCTAGAATCTGTTGCACCCACCATAATAACGGGGGCTACCACTACATCTTCGATAGTGCCATTAATAGCTTTCTCCAATTTTTTAAAAGCACTACTATTAATATCAGTAGTGGAAGAAGGTAGGGTGCTATAGTTGGGATAATAGGTTACTTTAATTTGTGTATCATTAATGGCTTTTGTTACAAAATTGAAAACATCTTGTTGTGTTTCGCCAGGTAAAATTCTACTATTCACGTAAGCGGTTGCAAATGTAGGAATCACATTGTCTCTTACACCACTATTAAATACCGTGGGTACAATAGTGGTTCTAATTAATGCATTCGAAGCTGGCGCTTCTGACATATCATTCAACACCCATTTTTCAAATAACCATAAATTTGATAAAGAAATCTTTTTCCAAAAATTTTCAGTATATGCACTTGTTCTAGTGAGGTAAGCCTTAATTGGAGGAATTATTTTAGCCGGCATTTCTTTTTCTCTTAATTTGTAAATCGCCTTACTCAATAAATCAATGGAACTTGTTTTTCCTGGGATAGAAGAGTGACCGCCTTCTTTTTGGGCAGTTAAAACCAAAGTCACATATCCCTTTTCTCCTACACCTATAGACGCTATTGGATGCTTTACATCCTTCATGTCTTCTGTTGAAATTTCACCTCCTTCATCTACAACCAAATCAAATCTCATTTTTTGATTTTTGAAATATTTTACCATAGCCAAAGCGCCACGTCCATTTGACTCTTCATCCGATCCAAAACATAACAAAATGGTTTGCTTGGGTTGAAAGCTAGTTTTTAAAAGTTGCTCCGTTGCTTCCAAAATACTAATCATACTTGCTTTATCATCTAAAGCACCTCTTCCCCATATATATCCGTCTTTCACTTCACCTCCATAAGGCTTTGCATGCCAAAGTTTCACAGCTGAAGCTTCTACAGGGACTACGTCATAATGGGCCATTAAAACGATGGGTAATAAAGAAGTGTCTGTGCCTTTCCATTCATAGATATAATTGAAACTATCAATGATAGTCCTAGGCAATCTAGCTTTAACTGTCGGGTAAGTGAGATCCATCCACTGGCGATATTTATAAAAAATAGCACTATCGTACTTGTAATTATCATCTGGGGTTTCTGTGCTAATTTGAATAGCTTGTCCCATATGCGCTATGGCATCTGTTGGCAAGGGATCAAGTACTACTTTATTTTTATTGGCAAAAGGTTTATTATTAAAGGTGTTGTATAAGGAGATACTTGATAAAATAATAAAAATAGATAAAAATCCCACTAAAACTTTTTTCATAATATTGTAACTTTAAAATTAGAAGCTCAAGCTAACCCATATGGAATTACTTGAATACTTCTGTAAGATACAAAAAGCATTAAAACAAGAGGGAGAAGCTTGACTAAATTTCACCTTCTATTATATTAAACAATATGGCTATACAAATTTGTCCCATTTGCTCTCAAGAAACAGATCCGGTGATGGTCCATGGTCATTATCAGTGCAGTATATGCGGCACTAATATCATGCCTTGTTGTGATGGAGAAAATTGCGAAAACTAAAAAAGCGCCCTAATTTTCATTAGAACGCTTTTTATTTTTAGACTATTGAGGCTGAAAAATCTTTATTTAAATTAAGAAGGCCTTTGAGGCATTCCTTTTCTGCGGAACATTTCGAAACGAACTCTACGTAAAAATTCTCTATCCACTTTTAACGCTTCATTCACTCTTTCATCTGATTTCAAAATTGGCTTTAAAGCAGTGGCCATTTTTTTTCTGGCAGCTAATATAGCTTCTTCCATATCAATTTCCTTGTCTTTCTTTTCTTTTAAAATTGCTTGCATCGCATTTTTGTGCTCGTTATATACCGGCCAAAATGACTGAGCTTCTGCAGAAGTTAAATTTAATTTTTTTGTGACAAATTGAATTTTGAACATTTCAATATTTGCCTTTTTTTCGGGGCTCATTTGTCCACGACCTTTTCTTCCTTGCATCATTTGCTGATCGCGAGGTGGGCGTTGACCGCCTTGTTCACGTTGATCATTAGGTCGAGGAGGTCTTCCTTGATCGCCTTGTGCACTAGCTGATACTATTAACAAGGTCAAACATAGTGTGTAGAATATTTGTTTCATAGTTATTGGTTTTTAAAAAATAGGATTATTAAAATTAGGTTTATTAATAGGAGTTAATTTATGATTTGAATATTTCCTTTATTCAATATTGGTTTCAATAGTATCATTGCTCCCATTTATAGGGTCAACATGATTACTATATTTTGAAAGTTCTGACTGCCAATCTACTTCCGCTATGGATTCATTGTCATTAACATAGGATTCAATTTCTTCGTTAGAAATTTCTTGAATATTAATATCGGCTACTTTTACGTCTGATGTTTCGGGGCGCAAACTATTATTTGTAATAATAAAAGTAGTAGCGACTGCTAATAATAATGTTGCAGCTACAGCATATTTAGAAAATCTAGATAGTGTGAAAATTTTTGCTTTGCTTGGATTACTTTGATCTATCTTATTTAATACGCGGGCACTAAAATTTTCAAAGTAAAAATGGGGAGCTTCTACCTTACTTTCATTAAACTGAGAAAGGCTTTCTTTTGAAAAAAGCTGCTCCGCTAATTTTTGGTCATTTTCAAGTTCGTTATGTAAGTGGTTTTGTTCCATTGCGCTTATTTGACAGTATATTATTACTTGGGTTTAATGTCCTTTTATAAATTGCTCTAATTTTTTAATGGCTTGATGATAATTGGCTTTGGCTCCACCTACTGTAGTGCCTGTTATGCTTGCAATTTTTTCATAATTCAATTCATCAAAATATCGAAGCATGAACACAAATCTCTGTTTTTCAGGGAGTTGCTTAATACCTTGTTCTAGTTGAATTTGAATTTCGGTGCTTTTGGGAGCGTCGGTTTGACTAGAATGAGTTTCGTAGTCCCCATTGTCTTGGTCAAAAGAGGAAGTGGCTTTGCGCTTTTCCTTGGTTATAAAATTGAGGGTTTCATTATAGGCAATCCTAAAGAGCCAAGTCGTAAACTCGCTTTCCATTTTAAAACCATCTAATTTATCCCAGATTTTGATCCATACAATTTGAGCCACATCATCCGCATCATCATGGTTTAACACCATTCTTTTTATTTGGTGATATACCTTTGCCTGATGCTTTTGCATTAACTGCGTGAAAACTTGCTCACGGTTAGTATGCTGTTGAAACTGGATTATTAATTCTGAATCGGATGACATCGTATGATAAAATTAGACAATCTATCCGAAGAATGGTTTAAAAAAAGAACTTCAAAATAATACCCTCAAAACCATAAAGTCAAAAACAAGTAAAGTCATCAAGAAGATAATTGAATATTCGATATTTAGTACCGATGGAACTTAATGAAGGAATATATAGTTATTTCTATAATTTAATAATCGTCTTTACATATTGGTTAATACCATTTTGAACTCTAATATAATAGACACCTGCATGTAAATTATTGCCAAATAAAGTATAGCTATTCATGCCTGCATAAGCATAAGTAGTGTCAATTAATATTTTAATGACTGCCCCTGTAGTATCTAATAATTGTAACAAGGTAGGTCCACCATTAGTTTTAAATTCGATTCTGGTAAAGGCGTTAAATGGATTCGGATAATTGTTGATCATTGAATTTCCTGCAAATACAGAACTTTCCATGGCAACCCCACAAACGCTTGCATTGATGAGTGGAAGGGTAGGAAATTTTTTCAACATGATTTGTAACTCATTGGTTTCATTCACGCAAAACCAATTTTTCAAAATAGAATTATAGACACTTCTAAAATCATTTTGATAAGGAATATTATCATTGACTGTAGCGCTAACAGGTAAGTCGGGATTATCACCAAACACACCACCTCTTACGTTTTTGCCAAATAAGAATAAAGGAGCAGCAGCTCCATGGTCGGTTCCTCCACTTGCATTGGATTTAATACGTCTTCCAAATTCGGAGTAAGTCATACCTATCACTCTGTCATCAATTTCTAATCCTTTAATATCATTTTGAAAAGCATTGATAGATTCTGAAACGGCGTTTAATAAATTAGCATGTACTCCTATAGTGGTATCGGTGCTGTTAGTTTGTCCAGAATGGGTATCAAACCCGCCATAATTCACTAAATATACTTTGGTTTGCAACCCCCCTTTAATAAGCCTAGCAACAATTTTTAGTTGAGAAGCCAATGAATTATTGGGATAAGTAACTTGTTGGGTCACACTATCTGAAGCTGCTTTTATTCTTACTCCATATTTATTACTTTGTTTTGCGATTCTTCTTACAAAACTTAATTCATATCCTCCATTGGTATTGGATACGGCTTCTTCCGTGCCATCAATTAAATTATAAAAAGAACTAGGGTCAGATATGCTCAATCCCATATTCACCACAGGTCCTTGACAAGTAAGACTCGTAACAGATCCAATTTGAATCGCTAATGGATCTGGATTAATATCATTGGGGTAGTCATTCGGATAATTGGTATACGTATTGTCTAAATACCTACCCATCCAACCCGTATTAATATATTGATTGCTATCAGATCCACTCATCCAAATATCAGTAGCTCTAAAGTGAGAATAATTAGGTTGAGGATATCCTACGGATTGTACCACATTTAATTTACCCTCATTAAATAGTTTTTGGAAAGAAGTCATTGCAGGATTTAAGCCTGTTGCATCATATCCCTCTAATTTTAGCACTTTATTTTCTGGAATCGCAATATTGGTTCTGGCATTATAATATTTCGAGTAACTACTGATAGGAATGACTGTATTTAAACCATCGTTTCCCCCGCTCAATTGAATAATCACCAATACTCTATCATTGTTAACGGAAGCTAATAATTCAGGATTGATGATAGGATGATTCTGTAAAATATGTATAGGATTACCACTAATAATGGTCGGCGTTAATAAAGCCAAACTATTTCGTATGAATTTTCTTCTTTCCATTATTGTAGTTGATAATCGGGCATGTTCATAATATATTTTAATAACGTTTTTAATCTCACATTCACGATATTAAAATTGATAGTAGTCGGTGTCGTTAAATAATTATTCCAGGCATCGGTCCAATAGTAATCACTTACTTGCCCACTTAATAAAATTTGCTTCTTAAGATTTGCCTTAAAAGCAGTAGAGACTTCTGTAGGAATTAAATAGGCAAACAAGTCATCTATTAAAATAGTAGGATCGCTAGGAGTGGCACTTATTGACTTAGCAAATTCAATTGGGTTGATGACTACTTTTTTGCCATTTCGTGTATACCCGTTTTCTAACATCAAATCGGTGAATTTATTACGCTTGGGTAAGGTGTCTGCATTGATCCAAAGTTCATAATATTCTGGTATTTGATAATATGCTGGCCAACCTGCTACATTAGGAGGATCCGTTGGATCTTGCCCAATACTAATCATTTGATTCAGCATATTATTAAATAAATAATATGCATCAGCGTAGTCCGTCACAGCATTGGGGAAAGCAATATTATATTCTCTTACACATGTTACTACATGCTCAATGGGGCTTTTTATTTGACATCCAAAATAAAGGGTATCATAAAAATGCTCGCTTTTAAAAAGAACATCTAAGACCGGCTTAATTTCAAAATTATTTTTGATAAAAATATCAGCAAGTGGGGTAATAATATTGGCTTCAATGGTGTCGTCAATGTAGTAGTATACAAAAAACTGATAAATTTTTCGACATATAAATTTTGCTGCCTCCGGCCTTTCAAAAATCATACTAATTAACTCATCAGTTTCTGTGGCACCTGCTGCCAATGTTTTACCAGTGATGATTTTATTATTGTAATAGGCTGAAAATTGTTTGTTGGTGGTGTCGTGAACGGTAGGTTCAAAGTAAACATTATAGGTGCTATTAATTCTCCAACCTGTAAGCACTTTAGCAGCTGCTTTTACATCATCTTCAGTATATTTTACGGCAACATTTTTTCCTAACGTAAATAATTCTTGTAATTCTCTGCCATAATTTTCATCTGGTGCGGTTTTAGTATTTAAATAACCATTTAAATATCTTAACATCCCAGCATCAGTTGTAATTAATTTAATTAGTTGCTTGAAATTTCCCAGACAATTTTTACGAATGGTATCGTGATGTGTGAAAACATAATTGCCATAAGCAATCACATCAGATTCCGTACTAAAATGATTGGCCCAAAACAAACACATCTTTTCTGTGATACTTCGATCTTGATTTATCATTTGCCCCACCAGCCATTTTTTCAACCCCAATCTTCTATAACTACTTACTGTTCCATCCGGATTAAAATTATTCACCCAAGTAGCGCCTAATACCACAGTAGTATCTATCACGGTAGCAGAACTATAATCATTTAAAGGAGGAGTGGGGTATGGAGCTGTGGGGTTTAATAATTCATTTACCGCACCCACCATCCCTTTGCTAACCATGTAATCTATGTCCGATTTTTTGGCACCAAATTGCAATCGCTTTAGCAAGTGTTTTGCAGTTGCCTTATTCCATGTCCCTTTATAGGGAGCTAAGCCTAATTTACTTGAAAGGGGGGTAGCAGGCATAATTAGAATTGATTCTTTGATGAATTTAGCAAATTTTTCATGATTTTAGAAATATAGCCAATTATTTTTTCTGTTTTTTCCTAATTTTTGAGATTATCTTTAGCTTCCTTTTTTAATTCTCAAAAATCATGTTATGAATAAAATAAGTCTACTCGTCATTTTATTAGTTACAACCGTTATATCTTATTGTCAAAATCCAAACAAGTACTTAAACAAATCAGAAACTGAGCGTCTTGAAAAATTTCTATCTTCTGATGCTTTGGAAGGGCGTAAAGTATATAGTAAGGGTACTGAATTAGCGGCTGATTTTATTGCCAATGAATTTAAGCAAAATGGATTAAAGACTTGGGGCAAAAGTGATAGTTATTTACAGAGTTTTTCTAAAATGAACGCCAAATTTATTTCAGCGTCAGGAAGTTTTGACGGAGCTGCAATTGATACCAAAAATATCATAGTAATAACAGCACAAGAAAAATTAGCGGTCAATGAAAATAGCGGCTATGAAGTAGTCAAAATAAATAAGGAAGATAATTTAATGACGAGCGTTAGGAAATTCATGACTGCAGGCAAAAATTATTTAGTGCTAGTAGATGAATCCTTTGCGCAAAATTTTGGAAGATTAGTTCAATTAAAATCCAATATCAATGAAAATCAAAAATCATTGGTATTTGTTTTAAGTAATAATACTCCATCAAAATTCACTATCGAAGCAACACATCAAATTGAAAAATTACCTTTGGCGAATGTGGTAGGGGTACTTCCTGGAAAATCACTACCTAATGAATATGTGATTTTTTCAGGACATTATGATCATTTAGGTATCAATGGTAAAAGAGCAGTGAATGGTGATTCTATTTACAACGGTGCGAATGATGATGCTGCTGGAACTACAGCTATGATCATGCTATCGAAATACTTTGCAGCTTTAGGAAATAACGAACGTACTATTATATTTGCTGCATTTACTGCTGAAGAAGCGGGCGGCTTTGGCGCACAATATTTTTCAAAACAATTTGATCCTTTGCAAGTAAAAGCAATGTTTAATATTGAAATGATTGGTACCGAAAGTAAATGGGGTAAAAATAGCGCCTACATTACAGGATATGAAAAAACAGATATGGGTGCTATTTTACAGAAAAATTTAGAAGGTACAGAGTTTACATTTTATCCAGATCCATACACCGATCAAAATTTATTTTATAGATCAGATAATGCCACATTAGCAAGACTAGGTGTTCCTGCGCATACTATTTCTACTTCTAAGATGGATAGTGAACCTAATTACCACAAACCTAGTGATCAGTTTGAAACATTGGATATTGACAACATGACTGAAATTATTAAAGCCATTGCAAAAAGTGCAAGAAGCATCATTGCAGGAAAAGATACCCCAAGCAGAGTAGATGCTACTCAATTAAAATAATTCAAAATTTAAAGATGCGTAAAAATTTATTCTATCTAAAAAATGTTGTTATAGTAGTTGGTTTGATTCATGTAGCTACTTTATTGAAAGCTCAGAATACACAACATGTTGTAGATAAAATTTATTTCCCTTCGGCACAAGAATGGCAAGTAAAATCACCGCAATTTTTTAAAATTGATAGTCTAAAATTAAATGAGGCCATTCAGTTTTCGATACAAAATGAAACTAAATATCCGCGTAATCCTTGGTTAACACAAGCCATGCAATTTGGGAAAGAACCCTTTTCGGATCCAGTAGGGCCTATGTTGGAGAGAGGCGGACTTAGCGGAATTATAGTTTATAAAGGATACATCATTGCACAATGGGGTGATCCAAGTAAAGTAGAATCTTGTAATAGCGTGACTAAAAGTTTTGTTTCTTCCACGATTGGTCTTGCTTATGAGCGAGGATTGATTCGTTCTTTAGAGGACAAAGTGTATACTTATCTTCCACCTATTGAAACAGCGCAATTCACAGAAGAAACTAAAAATCAAAACCCCATTGATAAAAAATCTTTTATTTTTCCTTTTGACACACCGCATAATCAAAAAATAAGTTGGGATAATTTATTAAGACAAACCAGTGATTGGGAAGGCACTTTATGGGGTAAACCAGATTGGGCAGATAGACCCTCTGATAAACAGGATGAATGGTTGACTCGTAAAAGAAACGAACCGGGTACCAGTTATAAATACAATGACACAAGAGTGAATGCTTTAGCATTAGCAGCAACCACAGTTTGGCATCAATCTTTACCTGAAGTATTTCGTGAAAACATTATGAAACCTATTGGAGCTTCTAATTCATGGACTTGGACTGGATATCAAAATTCATGGATTGTGTTAGATGGAAAGTTAGTGCAATCGGTGAGTGGTGGCGGACACTTTGGTGGAGGGATGTTTATCAATGGGTATGATATGGCACGATTTGGTTTATTTACTTTACGAAAAGGCAATTGGCAAGGAAAACAAATTTTATCAGCAGATTGGTTTAAGAAAGCCACTACACCCACCAATGTGAATCCTGAATATGGCTTCATGAATTATTTCTTGAACACCCAACAAAAAATGTATCCATCAGCACCAGCAAGCGCTTATGCTCATATTGGTAACGGTACGAACATGATTTATGTAGATGAAGAAAATGATTTAGTGGTAGTGGTAAGATGGATTGAAAATAATGCGATTGATAATTTTTTGAAAAAATTACTAGCATCGCTACCTAATAATAAGTAAAAGTTCAAAAAATAATTATTTTTTGCGAAGCTCATAATGAACCGAATCGGGGTAGCCCGATGCAAAAACGTAACTCACTTTTTTATTTTTATCAAAATAAAATTCTAGCGTTTTTAGATTAGCCACTTCTTGTAGCTGATTAAGCGCCGAAGATCTTGATGAACTTGAAGTAAATTCAGTTCTTGGTTGTTGAAGCCTACCTTGTTTATCTACAGGAGCAGCATTAGCTGCTTGTATGCTATAATTATTGACAGCTGCTATTGTTTTAGGTATCGTATAAGTGCTATAATCAAAAAAAAGTTTATAGCCTGATTCTATATTTTCTTTTCTTTTATAGGGCCCCAATTTAGAAACCACTTCCTGCTCGGTCTTATTCATCCAATTATTGGTCTGAATCTGGCTCATTGTTATGGTCACTTTTTTATAGGGTGAACAACCCATAAATAGAACGATGATGGAAAGAATATATATTTTTTTCATACCTTGTATGTAATGTAATCAATAATTTATGAGTTTACCTTTATTATTTGGGATTATAGCCCTTGTTATCATTATCATTAGAAGACAAAGAAGAAGAAATGATTAATTGATATTTTCATTTATTCCTTCTTTCCTTCATGATGGCAAACCTCATATCACATGATGTCCTATTAGGTCTATGTGTTTCAGGATATCTCGCTTTTTTACTTGCTGACTTTTTCTAAAAATTGTTGGGGTGCATTGGTTGTAATAAATTCCACTCCTTGCTGAATCAATATTTCTAAGTCTTCTATTTTGTTGACTGTCCAACTCCCAATTTTTAAATTATTTTTTGAAGCTTGTTGGGTTAAATTGGTGTTGTTTTTATATTGATCAAAATGATAATTTATTCCATCAAAATGTTGCGCTATTATTTCATCAATGGATTTATTGTTCTCTAGATACAATACTATTGCTTCAGGATGTTTTGATTTGATTGTTTTTAATACTTCAAAACTAAAGCTGATGTATACAATTCTATTTTGAATCCCTAATTGATCGGCCAATGCTAAAGTTTCCAAAGTAGCTAATTGAGTCGCATGCTCATCTTTGACTGCTTCTTTAATCTCACATATTAATAAGGTTTTATGAATTCCTTGGGTCCCCGTTTTAAAATATTTTTCTAGGGTAGGCAAGTCTTCCCCATTTGATAATTTTTTTTCATTCAATTGAGCATAGGTATGCGTTTGAATGGTATCTCCATAAAAAGTAGGGTCATGATTGACCACTAAAATACCATCGCTGGTTCGGCGTACATCAAATTCGCTACCATAACATTTTAGTTCAATGGCTTTTTTTAAGGACGCGATAGAATTTTCCGGATTGTTAAATTCCTTCCAAGCTCCACGATGCGCAATAATTTTAGTATTGGTTTGAGCGATTATACCACTTGTGATGATCATACAACTGAGTAATAATTTAATTTTTTGATTCATTTGATGCTTGCTTATTGAATTAAAATACAATTTAAAGTTAATGGAATTAACGGATCTAGGCCTTACTAAAAACAATTCCAATGACGCTAAAATTCCTCCTAATTTAGAATACAAATTAGTTCAAAAATAATCCACAAACAACTGTTAGCCTATCAATTTTTTTTCATAGCTTCAGCCTAGGTTTTTAACAAAAACAATTACAATGTCTATATTATCTAATTATTCGGATGGATTTTTTAACGTGGGTGCTGAAAATGGGTTTTTACCAATTAAAGCGCCTATGGTCAAGTTGCCAGCAGTATATCAGGATCTACAAGATGTATTGGATGCGATGCCTGTAGTGCTCAATGAAAATGAAAACGGTTTATTGCACACCAAGGATGCTATAATAGCTCCGGTGATGGCTATCAAAAATCATTTAGCAGAGGTTGAAAAGGAAACCGATGTATTTGTATTACAAGCCCTATTTAGATCTTATAGTTTTATCACTTCGGCCTACTTGTTAGAACCCTCTTTCCAACAATTTAAAATTGACGGTAAATATGGTAAAGCTCGAAATTTTTTGCCAGCTAATATTGCACAACCTTATTGTAAGGTTGCAGAAAAATTAGATGTGTTTGCTTGGATGGATTATCATTACGGCTACTCGTTGGGTAATTATCAAAAATTAGATGAGAATGGTGATTTAAACTGGGAAAACATTACGATGTGTAATAAATTTTCGGGTCAGCCAGATGAAGTGGGTTTTATTATGTTGCATGTTGACATCAATCGTTTTTCAGCCAAATTAGTAGGCTCTGTGATGCAGACGATTCAGGCTTTATTCAAAGGGGATGAAGCAGTTTCGCATTTGTTGGCTACCAATTGGGAAACTATGAAGCAGATGAACTTGCGTCGCAAGGAAATGTGGAAGGCTTCAAGATGGCAACGATACAATGATTTTAGAGTTTTCATTATGGGAGTGAAAGGCAATACCGATTTATTTGGAGAGGGTGTTTTATATGAAGGTGTCTGGGAAGAACCTCAAGCTTTTAGAGGACAAACAGGTGCACAAGACGATATCATTCCTATGCAAGATATTTTTTCGGGCGTGATTTTTTATTATCCTCAAAATGAGTTGACTAAATATTTATTGGATTTACGTTTATATCGTCCAAAATGTGTGCAACAATTTTTCATCGACTTAGAAAGTTCAATGAAAGAAGTCCATGAAAAAGGATTGATGGGCAAATTATTAGAAAATAAAGATGTGGATAGCTTATGTTATTTATTAGGCATCTTAGAAGAAATTTATCATTTTAGAAATGGGCATTGGCAGTTTGTACAAAAATATATTATGGCGAATACCAAGTATGCCTATGCTACAGGTGGTACTCCTATTACTTCTTGGATACCTAATCAAATTATGTCAGTGATTCATCAAATGGAAGATGTGGCTGCTGCTATTCAATCTTTGGGTAAAACAGCAACAGGATCAGCGAATGCGATTTATGAAAAAAATGCACAAATGCTCCCTACCAAAAGAGGGTTGCTAGAAGGTCAATTGGAATTAATCCATAAAAATGATTTTTCGGCAGAAGCAGTTTTTGCTTTGAATCAAAAGTTCGGATACGACGACACAGAATAGGAAAAATTTATAAAATTTAAGTAGAGCGTAAAGTTGGGAACACTTAAGGCCAGAGAAAAAAATAGAACCATAAATAGGCTCCAAAGAAGTATTAGTCAATACTTTCAAACTCGCCTTTGTCTTTATTCTTTAGAACTTTATTGGCTTCGAATATTTTGCCATTCATGGCAATATATACACCAATAGGTAGGACTTGCACAAAGGCTAATGCGCTTCCTAAATTAAATAATCCATCAGAGCTTCCAAATTTATAAGGCACCATTGCCCCAGTTAGGACAATTGTTTTTTGAGGACATTGTTCGGCTAAGTAAGATGCCGTAATGGTCATCGTGTCGGTGCCATGCGTAATTAATATTTTATCAGCCAAAGAATCGTTGCAAGCTTTCGCGATGAGATGTCTATCGGAGTCCATAAAGTCTAAGCTATCCTTCATCATTAAAGTAGTTATGGATAATTCCAATTTACTACGACCTAAATCCAACATTTCGGATAGATGAGTTTCTTTAAAAAATAAGCTACCATTGACTTCATTATACTCTTTGTCAAAAGTGCCGCCTGTTATAAAAACTTGAATACTCATAATTGATTTTTAAATTACTATGTTAAAATTAAAATGAAG
>Ga0209499_1001858_pt1 | contig 14079 bp, 9 predicted proteins | sample C_130208_EF_Meta_FD_187306 | JGI IMG/M metagenome (GOLD analysis project Ga0209499, IMG submission 187306) | Freshwater microbial communities from Lake Croche, Canada to study carbon cycling - C_130208_EF_MetaG (SPAdes) (version 2) | ecosystem: Environmental > Aquatic > Freshwater > Lake | place...
GGCGGGCCTGGCTGCCGACCCGGACCACGCGCGTCTTGTTGCCCTTGCCGGTGACGCGCAGGAATCCGTCCTCGAGATCCACCATTTCAAAGCGCAGCCCGCACATCTCGGAGAGCCGCAGCCCGGAGGCATAAAACAACTCGAGGATCGCGCGGTCGCGCCGGCCCAACGGCACGGCCGGGTTGATCGAGTCGAGCAATTGCGCCACTTCCGCGGCGTGCAGGGTCTGTGGCAGCGTGAGATCCGGACGCGGCGAGAGCAGGGGTTCGGCGGGATCCATTTCTAACATCCCTGTGTGCGCCAGCCAGCGGAAGAACACCTTGAGGTGAACCGTGGTGATGCGCAACGAGGCCGCGTTGAGCCCGTCTTGCTTGCGCTGGCTGAGAAACGCGGCGAGCTCCGCCGTGCCCACCTCGCGCAGCGCCCTGGCCGGCTTGGCCAACCACCCCGCGAGGGCCGCGAGCGTCTGGCGCACCGAGAGCTGATAGGCCGCGGACAACCCGCGCTCGGTCGCCAGATAGCGGATGAAGGAATCGCTCGCTCGTTGCATCGGACAAGCGCACCATGGCGCGTCTGGGACGGGAGTAAAGCCTGCAGCTCCCGCTGGCATGTTTGGCACCGCCTTCCGGGCCGGCGTTGGCCCGGCAGCGATGGGGGTTCAAGGCTGTGCCCGCGTGCCGGCCACACCGCCAAGCTGGGTGAAAATCGTCACTGGATTTTACTGGGAGGTGGTGCGATTACGAACTATGACTCTGGCCGCCATGGTCCATCGCGCCAACACGGTGACGCATTCTCTGCACGCGCGACCCCGTGGGCCGGTCCAGCCACTTCCGTTCGCCATGAAATCCGCTCTCACTTATGGTGCGCTGCTCGGCGCGCTGGCCGTCACCAGCTGTCACAACGACGATCTGACCCGCCGCCTGCTCAGGCACAAGCCCACCGCCGCGCAAGCCTGTGGGACCTACTCCTTGACGGTGGCCAACGTGGACCAGGTCGGGGAGGGGACCAACGCCCGGATCGTCGAGCATCAACCGGTACCGACCATGGAGCTCAAAGCCGGAGGCAAGGCCGAGCTCAACGATTTTCCCATGCTGGCGGATGCCGGAAACTACCATTATGGTCTAGCCGGCTTCAAGAGCTTCCATGCCAGTTGGCGGATTTTGCCAGTGGGCAAGGTGTCAGACCGCGGGGCGGAGGCCCATGCGGTTTTCGGCATTGTCATCGAGCCCGCCGATACGAAACAGCCGAACGAAACCCTGTCCTTCACCGGCGAGTCCGCGCCCGACGGCCTGGTTCTCACGCTCTACGACGGCAGCGAGGGCCAAATGCTCGAATTCAGCAAACTAGCCGACCCGGCGGCACCCGCCGCAGAGGCGAAATGAGTGAATGAGTCCGCCTTCAGGCGGTCTTTGATTGCACCATCACACACGCTCACACCTCGGCGATGCGGTGCGCGATGTGGGCCAGCGCCTCGTCGATGCGGTCGATGAGCACCAGGCACAAGTCGCCTGGGTTGAGGCGGGCCAAGGCGCAGTCGATGGCGAGGAGTTCACCGCGGATTTCCTCGATGTGGGTGGTGCGGCGGGCATCGGCCAGGCCGTCGCGCAACAGGGTCAGGACCTCGCCGTCGGCACGGCCGCGCTGGCAGTCGTCCTGATAGAGAATCACCTCGTCAAACGCCGCGCCAAGGATCTCGGTTTGGCGGCGGATATCGCAATCGCGGCGGTCGCCCGCGCCGCTGATGACCACCAACCGTCGGTGGGCGGGGATGCTGTCGATGGCCTGGACGAGCGCCAGGATGGCGTCGGGGTTGTGGCCGTAATCGGCAATCAGGGTGGCCCCGCGATAGTCGAACATATTGAAGCGCCCGGGCGCGGTGGCGGCATCGTTGACGAAGCTCGCCAAGCCGCTTCGGATCATGTCCCACGGGATGCCTAGCCCCCAGGCCGCGGCGGTGGCGGTCATGGTGTTTTCGATTTGAAACGGGATACTGCCATTGCGGGTGATGGGGATTTCACTCATGGCGATGCGGTAGCGCACCTTGCCCTTGGCCGCCACGATATGTCCGTCCTCGACGAACACGCCGCGCTTGCCTTGCGCCAGATGGTTGGCCAGCACCCGCTCGTGACGGTCGTGGGCAAAGAACGTCACCGACCCCGGGCAGGCGTTGGCCATCCCAGCCACGATCGGGTCGGCCGCATTGAGCACGGCCACGCCGCTTGGGTGCACGCTGTGAATGATGACGCGCTTGACCACGGCGAGGTCTTCGACGGTGCTGATATAATCGAGGCCAAGGTGATCGCCCATGCCGATGTTGGTGACCACCGCGACATTGCAGCGGTCGAAGCCGAGGCCTTCGCGCAGGATGCCGCCGCGCGCGGTTTCGAGCACCGCCGCGTCCACATCCGGGTGAAATAACACGTTGCGCGCGCTGCGCGGGCCGCTGCAATCGCCGGTGTCAATGCACTCGCCGGCGACATACACCCCGTCGGAGTTGGTCATGCCGACACGCTTGCCGGTCTGACCGATGAGGTGGGCGATCAGGCGCACGGTGGTGGTTTTGCCGTTGGTGCCGGCCACCGCCACCAGCGGGATGCGGCCGTCTTCGGACTTGGGAAAGAGCGAGGTGAGGATCGCCTCGCCCACCGGGCGGCCCTTGCCGAACGAGGGTTGCAGGTGCATCCGCAGGCCGGGCGCGGCATTCACTTCGATCACCCCGCCCGCCTGGCTCTCTAAGGGCCAAAGCACGCTCTCACACACCACATCCACCCCGCACAGGTCGAGGCCGATCATTTTGGCGGCCGCCACGGCGCGGGCCGCGAGGTCCTGGTGGACATCGTCGGTGACATCGGTGGCGGTGCCGCCGGTGCTGAGGTTGGCATTGTTGCGCAGAATCACCCGTGCCCCCTTGCGTGGCACCGAGGTGGCATCCAGACCCTGTTGGGCGAGCGCGGCGAGCGCGATCTCATCGAGCCTGATTTTTGTTAGAATCGTGGCATGGCCGTCGCCGCGCCGCGGGTCGCGATTGACCTGTTCGACGAGCTCGCGGATGGTGTGGGCGCCATCGCCGATGACCAGCGGCGGTTCGCGGCGGGCGGCGGCGATGAGCCGGTTGCCGATGACGAGCAGGCGGAAATCATGGCCGGGCAGGCATTGCTCGACCATCACCTTCGGGCTGACCTCGCGGGCTGCGGCATACGCGTCTAACACCTGCTGGCGGGTGGTGACGTTGGCGGCCACGCCTTTGCCTTGGTTGCCGTCGCGCGGTTTGATCACCACCGGCCCGCCGAGTTCACAGGCGGCGGCCCAAGCGTCCTCGGCATCGGTGACCGGACGACCGTGGGGCACCGGCACCCCGGCCGCGTCCAACAACCGCTTGGTCAGCTCCTTGTCCTGGGCGATGGACTCGGCAATGGCGCTGGTGGTGTCCATTTCGGCGGCTTGAATGCGCCGCTGTTTGCTGCCCCATCCGAACTGGACCAAGCTGCCTTCGGTGAGCCGCCGGAACGGGATGCCGCGCGCGCCCGCCGCGGCGACGATGGCGCCCGTGCTGGGGCCCAGGCGCACGTCCTCGTCGAGCGAGCGCAACCGGGCCAAGGCCGAGGCCAGATCGAAGGGCTCGTCGTCATGGGCGGCGGTGCACAACTGGTGGGCCAGCTCGATGGCGAGGCGCCCGACAGCTTCCTCGGTGAATTCGATGACCACCTGATAGACGCCGGTTTCGAGGGTGCCCACCGACCGGCTGAAGGCCACCGGGCAGCCGGCTTCGGCTTGCAGGCCGAGGGTGGCCAATTCGAGCGCGGCGACCATCGCGTCGCCGGGGTGGAATGGGCCGATCTGGGGGAAGCGTTCGCGCAGGCGGTCCTCGAAGCCAGGGATGTGAGCGAGGACAAGTTCATCGCCGGTGCAATGCACGACGGCTTGGATAGCAGTATGGAGGCTCCAGAGATTGGGTCCTCGCAGGGCCCGGATTTGAAAGATTTTCATGCGATGGTCAGGATGGGACAGGCGCGCTGGGCTCGGAGCCGGCGGTGGTGGCCGGGTCATGGGCAAAGGTTTCGACGCCGGTGCGGATGACGTGAATGGCGATGTCCAGTGCCCACGCGGCGCCGACGGCGGCCAGCACGCATTCCAAGCGTTCGTTAGAGCGCGCCCCTTTGAGGAACGGAATGTCGGCAAGCGCGATCAGCAGCGTCTGCTGGTCCGCGGTGATGAGAAACAAGGCGTCGTCGCGCACCGTCACGGCCCGCCCACCTCGCGCGAGGTGTTCGATGAGGGCAGGTAGGGTCGGTTCACTGGCAAAGTAAATCACCTCACCGTCACACAGTGGCGCCATCCGCACCACCAGCGGGTCCGCCGCGTCGAGCACCGCTACCCCTTCGGCCAATACCACGTCAACCTGAGTGCGGAAGATCTTGAAAACGTATTCAGGCGTTTCGACATAGTAGGGCCCGAGATGGCGGGCGGGCTCGATCCGAGTGATCACCGCGACCTGGCACCGGTCGTAGGCCAAGCCCTGGCCGAGAATGACCTCCGCGCGATTTTCCAACACCGCGGCCTCCACGGATCGGTTCATCAATACCCGGGTGGCGGCTCGCCAGTCGCCGCAATCGCTTGTGGCGATCTGCCGCCGGTTGAGGAACAAGCCATCGCCGCAGGCCAGGCCGGTGACCTTGCCGCTGAGGCGCAGGAACTCGGCCACGAGGCGCGCGACGGTGGTGGTGCCAACGGAACCGGTGATGCCCACCACCGGGATGCGCCCGCTGTCGCCGTCGGGAAACAAATGATCGACGATGGCCAAGCCAACCGGGCGTAGTGTGCCGGCGGAGGATTGCAGGTGTGTGAGCAAGCTGGGCCCGGCATGCACCGCGGTGATCGCCCCACCTTGCGCGGCCAGCGGCAAGGCCAGATCATTGGCCAGCAGATCCACCCCCGCGATGTCCAGACCGACGATGCGCGCCGCCAGACAGGCGGCCGAGGCGGTGGCCGGGTGGACGTGGTCGGTCACGTCGATGGGGTGGGGTGGGGCATCGGCTTGGGCCTCCATGCGAGCGGCGGCCACCAAGCGCCCGCCGACCACTAACAAACGGTGGGGGGTGCCGGCCTCCCCGGCATTCTCCCCGGCAGGATCCACCACTGGCAGGCCGCACGATTCGAGCAAGCGGCGCGTGAGTGCGGGCGAGTGGGTGATGCCCACGCCGATGGCACCGGTGCGGTCGGTTTCGGCGGTCCAGATCCGCCGCTGGCGTGACCCGTACCCGAGTTGCACCAGGTTGTCGGCGGACAAGCGGATGGCCGGGATGCCGCGCTCTTTGGAGGTGGCGGCATCGACGATGCACGCGGTGTTAGGCCCGAGGCGGTGGGTCTGGACCAGTTCGCCCAGCCGCTGGTGGGTGGCGCTCAGATCGAAGGGGGTGTCCTCAATGGCCGCCATCACCAAGGCGCGCGCGGCTTCCAGGCAGGCGCGGGTGACCTCTTCGTGTTCGGTTTTCACCGCCACCTTGTACACTCCACGCACGCCGGTTTCACGCGCCCGGCCGAATCCGCCGGGCATGCCGGCGAGGCCTTGCAGTTCGAGCGTGACGTGTTCGAGGATGTGCGCCGGCCAGGTGCCCTCGTGCAGGCGTTTGACGAATCCGCCGGGTTCACCGTAGCTGCACCGATGTTCGGCCAGGGTCGGCAACCACGCGCACAGGCGCTCCACAAAACCCGGGATGGTGTTAGACGGGCAGTCCTCCAGGTCGCCAATGTCCACCCATGCCTCCAGCACCGGTCGATAAGTCCACAGGCTGGGACCGCGCAGGGTGAAAATCTTGAGAAACCGTAGGTCTTTGTGTTTCATGGGCCACGTCCCGCGAGCGCGGCACCCACGGGTTTTCCCCCGGTTGCCCCCAGTAAATCAAGCCCCGTGTGGAAAATCTCGAGCCACGGGAGGATCCGCGGGTTGGCGCGTGGCGCGCATTCGCGTCAACTTCAGCAAAGAATTAAGAAATCAAACCGCAACCGAGCGAAGTGAGATGGCCGAACAGTTGATTCCGAATAATGAGGCAAATGGACGCAGATGAAGAGGGATATGAGTGGGAATTCAGTTTGTTTTTGCCAGCCAACAACCACATAATCTCTTCTCTTTCTCTCATCTGCGTAAATCCGCGTCCACCTGCGGTTCATAAATCCAAATCGAGAATCCCCATTGACCTGATGGTTAACGCTTATCGTTGACGATGAGTCGGTTGAGACACTAATTCGACGCGAATGGCGCGGTGCGTTAGCGCTGCATATGGGCCAGGATTTCCTCCAGCGGCACGCTCACGATGGCGGTGGCCTTGTCGCTCATGGCGTAAGGAAGGACCACGTTGCCCTCGTGCAACAGCGAACCGCAGCTATAAACCACGTTGGGCACGTAGCCTTCGCGTTCGTTGCCTTCAGTCGAGAGCAGCGGCTCGCGCAGCCGGCCGATGAGTTTGGTCGGATCGTGTAAATCCAGCAAGGCCGCCCCGATGCAATACTTGCGCATCGGTCCGACGCCGTGAGTGATGATGAGCCAGCCGGCCGGGGTTTCAATGGGCGAGCCGCAATTGCCCATTTTCACCGATTCCCAGACTTCGGCGGGACGCAACAGGATTTGCGGGTCGCTCCAATAGTGGGCGTTATCCGAAAACATGATGAAGAGGTTTTCATCATCCTGGCGTGAGAGCATGGCGTAGCAGCCGTCGATGCGCCTGGGGAAAAGTGCCATGCCCTTGTTCTGCACCGCGCTGCCATTGAGCGTGAGCACTCGGAAATGCAGAAAATCCTCAGTCTCGATGAGTTGGGGCAGGATCGCCCGGCCGCTATAGGCGGTATAGGTGGCATAATACATCACCGTGCCGTCCTCATCCGTGAAGCGCACGAAGCGCGCGTCTTCAATGCCATTGCTCTCATTGGCCGATCCCGGGAAAATAATCCGTTCGCTCATGCCGAGCTTGGGTGAAAAGCGGATTTCGTAATTGGAATCCGCCAGCCATTGGATGCATTCGAGGGTGCGGTAGAGATCATGGGTGGCGGGCTGATTGTGATGGCGCACGATCGCGACGCTGTGGTCCAGGTCGCTGCGGGTGAATTCGTCCTCGAGCGGGTCCATGACCGCATTGACATAGTCGTTGTCAAAACCCATCTCATGAAACTTGAGGATGAAGCTTTTCTTGCGATAGCGGGGGTTGGGGACGATTTCGGGCAGCGTCACGAAGCGCGAGATGGGGTCGAGTTCGATGTGACCGCTCGCGGTGATGACGCCCGCGCGAAATTCGATCGATGAGATATGCCCTTCGCCGGTGGCACGCAGGCTCATGATGAAACGCAGCGCCCCGGCGGGCACGTCACTTTGATCGGGGTGGGGCACGATGGAAGGATTGAACAAGGCGGCGGATTCCAGCGAATACTCGCCCGAGAAGAACGCGCCGATGAGCAACTGGCGCGGGCGGGAGAGCACGCGCTGGGTGAACAAGTGGGGCTGAACTTTGAGATAGTGCTCCCACAACACTTCTTCGATGTCGTAGTGCCGTGCATCAAACTCCTGATGCACGTCTTGCATTTTCAATTGCACTTCGTCCTCGGTGAGGGCCAGCACGCGGCCAAGGATGGCGGTGATGCGCTCCGGCGTTGCGGGTATGAACGGACGGATCAGCACCCGGGTGCTTTCCGGTAGCAGCATGATATTATGACGGCAAATAGCGATGGGTTTCATATGACCTCAGGGGATGGCGGGTTGGCATCCAGTGCGCTGAGTCTGATGTCAGCGAGAGATAGCTGAAAGGCCAGGGATGACTCCGCGCCTTGGTTGGCGCTGACCCGGTCGTGATGCAGTCCGTCACTGCAGCCGCCGGTGGTGTGGTCATAGAGCGACAGGCCCAAATCGTTGCGGCCCAGAAACCACTCGAAGGCCCGACGGGCTTCATCTGCCCAAAACCGGTCCTGGGTGGCGCGGAACGCCTCCAGGCACGCGGCCACCATCGCCTGTGACTCGACGGGTTGCTGGTCGAAGTCGGCGCGGACGCCCTGTTTGGTGTGGAAGCCATTGCTGCCAATCGGCCGGAAATGTCCGTCGCAGGTGGTTTGAACCGAGATCAGCCAGCGCAGCGACTTGAGCCCGATGGCTAGGGCGTCGCCATGCACCCGCGTCCCTTGGCCGCCGAGAATGAGTGCTTGGCAAAGGCGGGCGTTGTCATAGGTCGCGTGGTCCTCGAACCACGGCCAGTCCTCCGTGGCACAGCTTTGCCACAGCTTCACGAGCTTGCGGGTCAAGCCGTCGCAGGCGGTCATGGCCGCCGGGTGGGCGGGAACACTCCGCAAAAACTCGTGGATGCCCAGCAGAGTGAACGCCCAGGTCCGCGGCGAGTGGAACGATACGACCGCCGGCAAGGCGCGCTCAAACAATTGAGCGGACAAGCGTTGGTGGCCCGGATCACGCGAGCGCCCTGCGCCGACGCCCAACGCCCACAGCGCACGGCCGTGGCTATCCTCGCTACCGGCTTCTTCGAGCCATTGGCGGCCGTGGCTCATAAAGTTGCGGAAGCGCCCCGACTCGGGGTTGAGCGCTGCGGCGAGGAACGCCAAATAGTTGGTCGCCAGAGGCTCAAGCAGCGGCGCGGATCCATTTAACTGACTGCAGAGGATGTAGGCACGGGCATTGTCATCGGTGCAGTAGCCTTCGTGGAAATTCGGCACGTTGAACGTGGCATGCTGGAAAATGCCTGTGCCATCGCTCATCCGCACGATGTGGTTGAGGTGCATGTCCGGCAATTCGTAGGTCTGCCGGCCACGCGCCTTGGCTGGCGCGGCGGCGCGTGCGCGTTGGAAGCACTCCAGATAGCGGCGTGCGATGGTTGGCCAGACCATTTCCCGCCCGTTCTGATAGGCGTCGCGGCGCGTCCGGGCCAACAGCACGGGATCATCCAGAAACTTGCACACGCCCTCGGCGATGGCGTGCGCATCGCGGAAGGGCACCAAGATCCCGCGCCCGTTCGCCAGCAGTTCCTGCGCGTGCCAATACGGGGTTGAGACCACCGCGTTGCCTGCCCCGAAGACATAAGCCAGGGTGCCGGAGGTGATTTGCCCTTCTTGCAGATAGGGAGTCACATAGATATCCGCCGCGGTGATGAATTCGGTGAGTTCCTCCGCCGACACGAAACGGTTGCAGAACTCCACATGCTCCGCCACCCCGTGCTCCTCGGCCAAGCACTCCAGGCTGTGGCGGTAACGCTCGCCCTCATGAGCCACCAGCCGCGGATGGGTCGCTCCCAACACCAGATAAACCACGTCCGGATGACGCCGCACGATTTCCGGCATGGCGGCGATGGTGTATTCGATTCCCTTGCCCGATCCCAGCAACCCGAACGTGAGCAACATCCGCCGGCGCGGCGTGGCACCTGGCACCCGATGGCCATCCAGATCGGCAAAGGGAGTGTTAGGAATACCGTGTGGGATGATCTCGATCTTCGACTCAGGCACCCCATAGGTTTCGCGCAAGATCTCAGCGCCCTTGCGCGCCATCACCACTAGCCGCTCGCTGCGCTCGACGAGTTCCTCCATCACCGCGCGTTGCTCGGGATTGGGCTCTGCCAGCACGGTGTGCAGGGTGGTCACCACCGGCATCCGCACCCCGCGCAGCAAGGCCAGCACATGGCTGCCCGCGGGCCCGCCGTAAATCCCGAACTCGTGCTGCAGGCACAGCACCTCGACGCCGTGTCCATTCAAAAAATCCGCGCCGCGCCGGTAAGAGGCCAGATCCTGCTCGTGGAGTTCGAAGCGCACCCGCGGCGGATACGGGTAGCCGGTGGGTCGGTCGTTGACTGCCACCGCGCAGCATTCCACTAGCGGTGCAGCCCCGTCCACGGCCTCACACAGCGAATGGGTGAAGGTGCCGATCCCGCAGCGCCGCGGTTCATAACATCCCACAAAAGCCACACGAGTTGGCAGTGGCAGCCCGCCGGCGTTGGTGCGATTACGTGATTTCACCCATCCATCCTAACACGATGGCGGGCAGCGGCGCAATGGAAGAATTGCGGCACCCGCACGCATCGCATGGCGCGTCTCGGAGGCGGCCGCCCGTCAATCCAGCAACTCGCCGTCATGTTTGCGGGCGAGGGGCCCAGGGCGAGGTAGGCGGCATCGAGAATCCAGGGGTGGATGAGGGTTTTGAGAGCCAGAGGGGACTTGCTGCGGGTGAGGTCCACCCAGAGGGAGGATTCGATCAATCGCACCATGGCGCGGAGAGGGTTTGGGATGGGGCGCGGTTCACCGCTTGGGTGCCCTCAAAGCCATTTCTCTCGGCCGAGCTTTTCTTGGCAAAGCTCAGGATGCCGGGATTGCCGGGATTGCGGTGGCGTGCTTTGCTGGCGCCATGGAAATCCGCAACCGGGAAGCACAAGCGCCGTTCACCACCAAGGACGGATCGACCATCCGCAGCCTGCTCGACCGGTCGAATGCGCCGGTGGCCGGCCAAAGTCTCGCCGAGGCCACGTTGCCCGCGGGTTGCGCCACCGACCGGCACTACCATCGGTTGAGCGAGGAGTTCTACTATCTGCTCGCAGGGCGCGGCCTGATGGAGATCGACGGCGCGCAGCGCGAAGTCGGCCCCGGCGACGCGATCCTCATTCCCGCGGGGGCCTGGCACCAGATCCGCGCTCTCGCGCCGCTGCGCTTCCTGTGCTGCTGCGCCCCGCCTTATGCCCACGACGACACGTATTTTGCGTGAGGGTAGGCACGTTTGAGGAGCGCATCAATCCAGCAGCTCGCCGTAATGTTTGCGGGCGAGGTCCATCGAGAGGTCCAGAATTCCCTGGCTGCGGTTGTGGCGCAGCGCGTCGTCGGACATGGCGGCGCACTCGGCATAACTCAACGAGCGCACCGCCTGGCCGACGCTGGCGACGAGTTGCGGGCCGACGGACAATTCCTCGACACCCAAGCCCAGCAGCAGCGGGGTGAGGCGGATGTCGGCGGCCATTTCCCCGCAGACGCCCGTCCAGATGCCGTGGTTGGTGGCGGCGTCGATGGTGCGTTTAATCAGCCGGATGACCGCCGGGTGGGTGGGCCGGTAGAGATCGGCGACATATGGGTTCACGCGGTCCACCGCGAGGGTGTATTGAATGAGGTCGTTGGTGCCGATGGAGAAGAAATCCACTTCGGGGGCGAGTTGATCGGCGCAGAGTGCGGCGGCCGGCACCTCGATCATGATGCCCACGGGCAGGTCGCGGTCGAAGGGGATGGCTTCCTTGTCGAACTCGTCCATGCAGCGGCGCACCATTTCCTTGCAGCGCCAGACTTCGGAGAGCCCCGAGATCATCGGAAACATCACCGCCACTTTGCCCGAGGCACTGGCCCGCAGGATCGCGCGGATCTGTTCCCGGAACATCGCCGGGCGCGCCAGCGACACGCGAATCCCGCGCCAGCCGAGGAAGGGATTGGGTTCCGGATCGGTGAGGGGCTCGACGGGCAGCTTGTCGCCGCCCGCATCCAAGGTCCGGATGATCACGGTGTGGGGCGCCATTTCACGGGCCAGCTTCGAATAGATATCAACCTGGCGGTTTTCATCGGGCATTTCCTCGCCGTTGAGGAGCAGGAATTCGGTCCGATAGAGGCCGATGCCCCTGGCGCCGCTGCGTTTGACCAATGGTAACTCATCGACGATCTCGATGTTGGCCGATACCATAATGGCCCGACCATCGACGGTTTCGGTGGCCGCCCCGCGCACCGCTTCCAGGGCGCTGCGGACCTTGGCTTTGGCGACGCTGAGTTGGTGATAGCGCTCGAGGGTGGCCGGCGTCGGATGGAGGATGAGCTTGCCGGTGTAGCCATCGAGAATCGCAGGGGCAAGCGCCATCACCTCGATGACCGCGCCTTCCAGGCCGACCACGGCGGGCACGCCAAACGCCCGCGCGAGGATGGCGGTGTGCGAATTCAAGCTGCCCTGCTCAGTGGCGAAGCCCAGCACATGGCGCCGATTCATCGCGGCGGTATCCGAGGGTGCCAAGTCGTAAGCGACGAGAATATGTTGGTCGTCGGGCACCTGGTGGCGGGCGTCGCTGTCGGGCAGGAAGTTACGCAGCACCCGCTGGGCGACGTCTTCGATATCTGCGGTGCGCTCGCGCAGATAGGGATCTGGAATCCGGCGCATCGCCTCCAGGAAGTTCTGCATCACCGCGTAAAACGCGAATTCGGCGTTTTGCTGGCGTTTGTCGATCGCGTTCAGGACGCGTTCGACCACGGTGCGGTCCTCGATCATCATCACATGCGCCTCGAAAATGCTGCTCACGTTTTCGCCTGAGAGATCCTCGAGCCGGCTTTGGAGTTCGATCAATTGCCGTTTGGTGACCTCGATGGCTTGGCGGAAGCGCTCCTGCTCGTGCGCGATCTCGGCCTCGTCGATTTCATAAATGTCGGGTGCCGAAAACCCACGGGCCACCACATGCACCGGCGCGATCGCGATTCCCGGTGAGGCGGCAATTCCTTCATAGATGACTTCTGGCTCGGTTCCGGTTTTTGCCATGTGCTTGCCACACCATGATTCCACTGCGGGTCGCGTTCAAGACACAATTTCGGGGCCTGGCGGGGTTGGGGGGTGGTCGCGCGCGGGCTCGTAGGCATCCACCTGGTCAGCGGTGGTGGCGCTCAAGTGCCATTCCCATCACCTCGAATTCTTCCGGCGCTCTCTGGCCATTCCGGCTGCGCCCGACCGCCGGAGTTCGGATGCTGCGCATCGCGGGGGGATCAAGCCGCGATCATCCGTGGCAGCCCGCGCGGTTGTCGCCCGGCATCCGGGGGGGGCAGATCATCGGGATTGGAGCAATTCTTCGAGCTCGCGCGCCTCATGGGCGAGCGCGTCGGGTGTGCAAGCCCGGCAAAAGAGCACCCGGACGTCGTAACAGAGGTTCACTGCCGGTGGTTGGGGCGGGAACTCCACCGTGATCCGCTGGTCCGGCCATCGGTCAAAACACGGCTGTAACCACGCCCACCTGCTGTGCCATGTGCAGCCTCGCGTGAACGTCAGGTGTGGGTTGTTGTCTCCTTCACACAGGGTGGCACCGCGGCTGAGGAAAAACCGGGTGACGATCCTTGCGGCCTCATCCTGCGGCACAGCACACCGCAGGCGCTGCTGATACGGGTGTCCGGAGCGTCCTATCCAGAGGTATTGCATGTAGTCGCTCCAATGGGCCATGGCGGGGGAAATGTGAGAACGATTCCTGCACTTTGCAGATTTTCATTCCATCAGAGATCCGCATCCATGCAAGCCAATTCTGGCCTTCCTTGCCACACACAAGCCAGCATGGAAAGCCGACGAGCTCGCGGGTCCCAAGGATGGTTTCATTAGCTTGCAGTCTGACATACCCAGCGGCGGGCAGTGCATTTTGCGCCACATCTGCATCACCGACATCCAGTAAGCGGGGTGCAGGCGGAGTTTGCTGCTATCCCCGCTCGGCAGTCAGCCCTCTACGATCTGAGGCGGCGGAGGGGTTAAGACCCCACCTGCTTGTCTGCTTTTGATCATATTTACTGGCTTTGGCGCGTGTTTGTCAATTGCCGGTGGCGAAGGGCGAGGCCCAGCGACACGGCGGTTTTCATGGAATTCTCATGGAATCTGGTGATTCTGTCGCGGAGTTCGAGTGGATCTGAATCCTGACAGAATCACGCCGTTGCCCGGAATCCGGGAGTCGGCATGTCTGGTCAGGTTCTTGTCCATCCATCACACATCTGCCAGATCGGTGAGTCGGATCAAGGTCTAATTATCTGGCCATCAAATTCACTGCATCTCCCACATGGATCAAGTGATGCCATCAGCAAAATCAACTACGGACGTCCTGAATCCCAACGTCCGTCATCCTCGAAGGACGACGGGGATTGATGACATGAATGGACCAGAAAGGCCACGAATGCGAAAAAAGCGGCGCGTTTGATGGCATCGATCAGCGATCTTTCGACACTGAGCCCGCAGTAACGGTTGTAGCCGAAGACGCCGATGAAGCCGCAGATTGCTATCGTAGTGACAATTGTCATTGAATTTTGATCAAGTGATGTAGTTATTTCTGCCATACGCCATAGCCTTGG
>Ga0209499_1001867_pt1 | contig 14057 bp, 13 predicted proteins | sample C_130208_EF_Meta_FD_187306 | JGI IMG/M metagenome (GOLD analysis project Ga0209499, IMG submission 187306) | Freshwater microbial communities from Lake Croche, Canada to study carbon cycling - C_130208_EF_MetaG (SPAdes) (version 2) | ecosystem: Environmental > Aquatic > Freshwater > Lake...
CTGATAGGTCCACCTAGTCCACTTGTTTCAGTAAGTTCAACTGTTCCTGTAGGTCCAACAGGTATAATTAGTTCAAGTGGATTAAATGGTCCAAGTGGATTAAATGGTCCAAGTGGATTAAATGGTCCAAGTGGATTAAATGGTTCAACAGGTAGTGGAAATACAACTTATATAAATCCTAATGGATTTAATAGTTCATCTGGTAGTGGAAATACAACTTATTTATCATCAAATATATTATATAATCCTAATTATATTGTAACTAATAATAATTTTATTTCACCTTTTGGAAGCTTAGTTAAAACAATTCATTTTGATGGGTCTGGAAATATTATTAATTAAAAATAAATTTCAGAAAACAATGCTAAATCAATGTCACAATCTTTAATTTTTAACTCTTCTTTTGATAAAGAAATTATTGTTTTACAATTTGAGTTTTTTAATGTAGTAGTAATAATACCATTAATTAAATCTTTATTATTTTCTATTTTATCAAGAATATTTTTATTTGATTTCTTTGAAGGAAGTATCCAATTAATTATTTTTCCTTGATGTTCTTTAATTAAATTAAATATTAATATATCAGATTCTTCTGCAAATTTATTTTCAATTAAGCTATTGAATAAAAAATTAGAATTTTCTTCTAATATATTTTCATCTAATATATTAGATATTCTAGTAATAATAAAAATGATTGGTTTAATTTCTTTTAAATTAAAATAATACAAATCTATATTTTTACTTTGTTCCATTATATATTATAAAGAAATTATTTTTTCTTTTTCAACGTTAATTTTTTAATAGTACCAATTTCTACATTTGCTAGTCTTTCCTCTGTTTCTTTAATTATTTTCTCTTGTGCTTGTTTTTCAGCTTTGAATTTATCTAATTGAATATCAAATGGTATCATGTTTTTATCTGTAAAATGCACTTTTCTTTGATAATTAATAATTTGATTTTGAATAATATTTATTCTTCTATTTAAATTATTAATTGCATTTTCTCGTGTTGCTGTACTAAGATTTTCTGTAAGTTGTGTTAATTCGTTTGTCATTAATTCTTTTTTATTATCATATTCCTCTTTTGAAATACAATTACATTTTCCAGTAAGAAAATCATCTGTGCATAACATTTCATAAGTATTATGAACACCTTCTTTACAATTTTTATCACCTAGACAAATATCCCAAATAGTTACTGACTCTCTAGTATTTAAAACTTTCTCTTTGAAAATGCGATGATGTTCACATAACTTTATTGTACGAACTAATGCCCAACAATAATCCTCATTGATAGAAGACAAATGAAATTTAGGAACTTCTTCTGAATATTTATAACCACTCGTATGAACACGTTCTATCGTGTTTTGATTTTTCTTAGGAATATTTTTAGCTAACCTTTGATAGTAACAAGCTAAATCGTGCCATAATGAAACTAATTCGAAAAAATTTAGTTCATTTATATTTGCCATTCTATCTTGAATTTTTATTGTTCTTAAAACGGTACCATCTTTGGGATCAATCTCTTCTAAATCATCTTTATTTCCTTTAATTTTAAGTTTATCTTCATTAATAACATTAATTATTTCCGTATAAAGTTCTGTAAAATTAAAAGTTTCTTTATTTAATGAGTTCCATTTAGTAATGTGTGGATAGAATTGAATTTCTTCTTTTCTATGTGCGCCTTTGCACTCAACACCATAAGGGCATTGACGAATAGTGAAACCTCTACCCTGTCTAAAAGGATTTCTACCTAAAATAGTAATTAATTCATTTGCACGCGAATCGCGACAATAAAGGTTTTTTGTATTAGTTTGTACTCGTGAAGCCATTATCAATTGAAAATCATTAAATTAATATGTATTTAATTCAATTTTTTTTAACTAAATCATTTAAAAGAAAATAAATATATTTAGTTAATATGTCTATTGGAGAGAAAATTAAATTTTTCAATGGTTTGGTAGAGTCTTTTTTGCAGCAACTATCGCCCTTTATAGGAACGTCTTATCATCATTATTTTACAAAATTAATTAAATTTAATGCAGTTATGCCAATACAAAATTTTATATATTATGCTATTCCTATGAAAGATAAAATTTTAAATAGAGATGAAACTTATTTTACTAATCCTGATAATCACGTTGATAAAGTAAAAGAATCTAAAGAAGAAAATGCATTAGATGAAATCATTAGATTGAAAGGTATTTGGGAACAATTAAGTAATGAATCTAAAGGTGCAGTATGGGATATGACAGAACTAATGTTACACACTGCTATGGAATATTTAGAGTTAAAAAAATAATATTTGAAATTATAAAATAATTATTATTTATTAGCATGTTTTAAAGTATATTCACGAGCATTAGCATCGTGAATTTCACGATGATTTATAAATAATTCAGCTATCTCAGGAACTAATGGGTCTCTTGGATTCGCATCTGCAAGAAGACTACAAAGAGATAGTAGAACTTTTGATATAGTTAAAGCGGGTGACCAACCTTGATCTTTTAAAATATCAAGACAAATTCCACCGCTTCTATTAATATTACAATGATAGATTGGAGTTACGAAAGCCATTTTTGGTGGTTTAAAAGGATAATCTGATGGAAATTTAACATCAATATAAAATACACCACCATGATAAGGTGTTCCTTCTGGACCAAAAATAGTTGCACGCCAATGAGTAACATCTTTATCGTCAGATGGACCCGCTGAACAATTTGGTACAGGATTCTCATTTAATTCTTTTATTTCTTGATTTATTCTACGAATAGCTAATGAAATAGACATTATATAATAATTAAATTTACTATTATATATAATCTTCAATTTTTTTAATAAAAATTATTTTTTTAATAAAAAAATTATTTAAGCATTAGACGGTACCCCTACAACTTTCCCATGAACTCTTGGTCATAAGAACTTTTAGAAAATTAAATTGTTCTGTAGTAACAGTAAATGTGTTCAATGCATCTTTTTTACTTGACCCAAAATTAAAAAGAACATCACCAATATGCTTCCATTCGTGTCCTTTAGAACTTACATTAAGCTTTAGCTCAAGTTCAATTGATTGCTTAGTATCAAGTTGAATAGTTTCAAAATCATTAGTTGTAATAGTTAGGTGTGACATTACAATTTATGATTACATATAAATAATAAAATATTCAATTTTTATAAAAAAATTGCCATCAAATAGATAATTGCCCTCGCAAGGAGGATATAAACAGCAATTTCTTTATTTTTAATAAAATTAAAAATAAAAAAATTGAATATTTTATATAATGATTATATCTAAATATTATAATGGGAGGTCATGCATTAAAAAAAGTTATTACTGTTAGGAAAAATAAAAGTGAATACGATGAAATTAAAGATAGAGTATCTAATCTACTAAAATCACGTGAAATTATTATTGATTTTATTCCTGAACTTGCTGATAAAGAATCATTTGGTGATTTAGATGTATTGTGGTCTTCTTCACATAATCCAAATATAATAATGAAAGATGTTGTAATTGAACTATTTTCTCCAAAAGAAATTGTAATAAATGCAGAAGTTATTTCATTTGATTTTGAAAATTTTCAAATAGATTTAATAATGTGTAACAATATAGAATTTGCAAAACTTTATTTTTCTTATGGTGATTTTGGTGGTCTTATGGGTAAAATCACAAAACAATATAATTTAACTTTTGGACATAATGGTTTCTTTTTTGAAATTAATAATCATTCATTACTTCTTACAAAAGATGTTAATGAATTTTGTAAATTTGTTGCTATTCATTTTGAAAATTGGTTATTAATTAAAACAAAAGAAGATTTATTTGAATTTATTAAAACGAGTAGATTATATAAACCAGAATTTTTTAGTTCAGGTAATCATCAACATCGTAAAAGAATTAGAAAAAGACCTTTATATATTGAATTTTTAAAATATATTGGTATTAATGAATTTCTAGAAAACGATGAAATTATTGTAGATAAAGAAAAAGTTTTAGAAGAAGCTTTAGATTTTTTTCATAAACACGAAGAACTTGAAAGTATTAATAAAGCTATTGTGAAGGCTAAAGTTATTCACGATAAATTTAATGGAAATATGTTAAAAGAAATGGGTTATAATGGTACACAAATTGGTACTATTATTAAGAAATTTAAAAGTGAATATCCAGATTTTGATGAATGGATTTATTCATCAACAAATGAAACTATTATGGATTCATTAAATAAAATTATTTTATTAATATAAATTAAATTGTTTAATCAACTTCTTCAATTTTGGGTCCAGGAGCTTCTTGTGCACCCATTCCCTCGGGCATACCCATACCCTCAGGCATTCCCATTCCACCAGGCATACCGCCACCAGCAGGCATATTAGCTTGGTATCCCTTTTGGATAATTGGCATTAAAATTTCCTCAACCTCCTTTTGTTTAGCTTCATAATCTTCGGTGGTTCTTTCAGCACTGTCATCAATCCATTTGAGAGCTTCATCAACAGTTGATTGTACTTTATCAAGGTCAGCGCCAACAGCTGCTTTCATTTTCTCGTCTCCGAGAACAGAGGACTTGACATTGTATACATAGCCTTCTAATTTATTCTTGGCTTCAACCTTCTTGGCAATGGCTTCATCTTCTTCCTTAAATTGTTCAGCTTCTTTAACCATCTTTTCGATTTGTTCTTTGCTTAATTTCTTAGACTCGTTACTGATGGTAATCTTCTCTGATTTACCAGTAGATTTCTCTACTGCAGATACTTGAAGGATACCGTTTGCATCTACTTCATAAGTGATTTCAATTTGAGGCATTCCACGAGGCATAGGAGGAATGTTTGATAATTGAAATTTACCGAGTTGGTTGCAATCTCTGGTTAATTTTCTTTCACCCTCAAATACACAGATTGTTACACCAGGTTGGTTATCAGAAGCTGTGCTAAATGTTTGGGTTTTCTTAGTAGGGATTGTTGTTCCTCTGGCAATTAATACTGTCATAATTTGACCTGCTGTTTCTACACCGAGAGAAAGAGGGTTCACATCCAAGAGCAAAATGTCTTGGATATTTGCGTCCTTGTCACCACCTAAGATAGCCGCTTGAACTGCAGCACCATAAGCAACGGCTTCATCGGGATTTACACTGTTACATAATTCTTTACCATTGAAATATGTGGTTAACATTTCTCTGATCTTAGGGATTCTGGTAGAACCACCAACTAATACAATTTCATCTACTTGGTTCTTGCTTAATCCAGCATCTTTCATTACTTGGTCAACAGGAGCCATTGTACGTGTGAAAATATCCATACATAAGCTTTCAAATTTAGCACGTGTTAAGGGAACACTAAAGTCAATACCATCGTGAACAGAATCAACATCAACATTTACTGTTGTCGCAGATGATAATGTTCTCTTGGCACGTTCAGCAGCAGACATCATACGTCTTACAGCTTTCTTGTTATCAGATAAATCTACTTTGTGTTTTAGTTTAAATTCTTTTAATAAATGTTCTACAATTCTCTGGTCGAAATCACTACCACCTAAGTGAGTGTCTCCGCCAGTTGCTTTTACCTCGAAAATACCATCTTCGATGTTTAGAAGTGAGACGTCATGTGTACCCATGACTAATTGTTATCGATAGGCTCTTTATCCTATCTTCTTATAGTTTCCTATAAGATCAGACTATATCTTCTCTCTAATTTACATTAGAGAGCACGGCACTCGTGGGTATTTTATCATGAGACTTTAATATTTCTAAGTCTTTTAGATTACTTTACCTAGTCGTTGAACCTTCATCCCCTTTCGAAGGATGCTTGGATGCGGATTGTCCATTCTAAGTTATTACTTAGATCTCTAACTTTTTTACCATACCTCAATTAATTACTTTGAGCCACTATCTATATTACTATGATAGCTTGGTAGTTAGAGCTTTAGGAGTTTCCCGTCAGTTCACCGTGTTCCTCATTATATTTGTATTTCTTTTTTTAATGAGTGTGGGCTTTCACCACAGGGAGCAGTACTTGTGTTTAAATCATAATGGTTATTTATATTACTTATGCTATTTTTATGTTTTTTTAAAAATCTATTTTTAAGTTTGGTGTGGTTTTTTATTAAGTTCAAATCAACAATATCACTTTTAAGAATATTTTTTGTTTTATCACAAGGTCTGAAATTAGACCAATTGTAACATTTAAAAATATCTATTTCATTTTTCAAATCAAAATTATTGCACGGATTTACATGGTCAAAATGCCATAAACTTCCGTGATTATCCCAAGTCATCTCATCTTCAAATTGACTTTCTATCCAAAATCGAAAAAACTTTGTTGAACATCCTAAATATTTTATCGTTCTATTATCCTTATTTATATAAGTTAATAAACTTTTTCTGATAGAATATTTAATTTTATTTTCAGGTGTTCCATATTTTTTCTTGTTATATATTTTCATATATTCTGGAGTTCTTTTTATTTTGGGATTATTTCCTATATTTTCGCATTTGAATTTATGACATTCTTTACAGAAATTGAAGTATCCGTCTTTATGTCTTGTTGATTTAAAAAATTCACTTATTGGTTTTTCTCCACCACCACATCCACCACCATTATTACATACTTTTGTAGTTATTTCTTCATCTTTGTCGTGTTTCTTTCTTTTTTCTGTTTGTTTACCACAACAAATTTTACATTTACTCCTAAAACTGATTTTAGTAGTTGCTGTATAATCTCTATAAAAGTTTGTAATATCTAGATTTTTATTACATTTAGCACATTCTTTCTTTTCCATTATTATTTATACAAATATCTCTTTAAAGAGATTTACCCCCGCAATCAAAAATTAATACATTTCTTCCTTTACCATCGGCTTTCTTCTGTAAACCATAAGCCATCGCGGCAGCCGTAGGCTCGTTGATAACACGTAAAACATTTAATCCAGCAATTACACCAGCATCCTTAGTTGCTTGTCTTTGAGCATCATTGAAATAAGCAGGTACTGTTACAACTGCTTCAGTTACCTTTTCTCCTAAATAGCCTTCAGCAATAGCCTTCATTTTACCGAGAATCATTGCAGAAATCTCTTCAGGAGTAAATAATTTCTTTTCACCTTTAATTTCTACTTCTACACTGGGTTTTCCATTAGTATTAACTACTTTATAGGGTAATAATTTTAAATCTCTTTGTAAAATAGGGTCGTTGAAATCACGTCCTAACATTCTTTTAATTTCATAAACTGTGTTTGTAGCATTTTGTCCAGATGCATTTTTTGCAGCATCTCCGACTAATCTTTCTTCACCAAAGGAAACCCAAGATGGCGTGGTTCTGTTACCTTGGTCATTAGCAATAATTTCAACATTTCCATTTCTATATATTCCTACACAAGAATAGGTGGTTCCGAGATCAATACCGATTGCGACTTTTGACATTAAATGTATTAAACTTAAAAGCTTTAAAATGATTTTCTCAATTTTTTTTATTATAATTTAATATAAAATTATATTAAAGAAAAGCATATTTTTTAGAAAGATTTATAATAAAATAATTTAGCCAACGACAAACTTCATCTTCTTCTGCTCGTGAATAGAGAGAGACTTAAAGTCTGTAATTGCCTTAATCGTTGCAGGAATGAACTTCTGGTGGTCAAAAATCATCCACCGGTCCTCGGGATAATCAGAGAGCACCGTAGACAGGTTACTCCACCACTTGCTGTCAACCTCCTCGGTATCCTGAGGAGCAACCTCCTTGGGGGCAGCATCAGTCTTACTCTTAATGTAAAGAACATAGGCAGATGTCTCTGAACCACGCTTCATCCCCCAAGAACCACCGTCATACTCCCAGTAACGGGGATCACGACCCGGCTCAGAGAAATTACCGAGAGGAAGAAGAGTACACTCAGCAAGTGTCTTGGGATGAATCCCCATCTCCTCATTCACTGCACGGAGAATGTCACCATTCTTCTGTCCCATGTTGTCACCAGGCTCCATATGCTCACCAGCACCAGGCATCATACGACGAGGCATATCGACATTATCATTATCACCACGAGTCAGAAGCTTGACAAACTGCTCATCCTTGTCGTTCTCCCAGACAAAGATAACATCCTTCGCCTTCTGAGGCATAATGCTCTCAGTGATGTACGCACCATACTGCTGACCATTGTACTCAACATTGCACGACCACGTCTGTCCCACAGTGTTTGCAAGAACTGACATATCAGCTGTGAAAGGCTTGCCGCCAATAAACTTGATGATACCGTCTGCAACCTTAGTGATTACGAGATGGTCACCGAGAAAGACACCAGTGAGCCAAGTCGCATCAGTAGTAGGAAGATTGCTCTTACCCCACTTGCCACCCTTCCAGAGTCCATTAGACTGACGACTCACATTGTTATTCCAAAAATTGATAACATCAGACTTGGTCACAGTTGGTGTCTTAAGCTCCTTATCAGAAGAATTGACATCCATATTAGGAGCATTAGTACCTGAAGCAGGGGGATACTTCTGAAGATAGAGTACCTTATTTCCATTATAAACAGCTGAAACTGCACAGTATGAGAGGTTATTTACAATTGTGTTGTATGTATTGGACATTAAAAAAATTATAAAGCTTACAAACTGATAATTATTCAATTTTTTATACATCTATATTATTGTCTTCTATTTTGATTATATTAGGATCATTACAATTTGTTTTTATTTTACCCAAGTTATTATACAGAACTAACTTAATTTCATCTTTCTTAATTCCTTTTAATTCGTCTTCTTCATTGTTCATTCTTTCAATGAATTTACGTATTTGATCAGATTTTTTAGAATCTAATGTTGGTCCTATTTCTTCAAAGAACTTTTCAATGTCATATAAACGTGCATCAACTAAATCATTTAACAATTCATTCTTATTAACTGCAATAAAATTATTCATTTTTTCGTCAAATTTATATGCTATAGTATTTTGAAGATTAGTTATATAAACATTCATAAATTTTTTGTATTTACCTGATATATGTACTAATTCTACTAAATCATTAAGACCCATTACTTGACGATTTAATATTCCTCTTTTTTCTTTACTCGACAAAATATCACTCAAATTTTCACGCCCTAATTGAACTATATTAATGTTATTTATAACACCATTATTATTCAATTGATTATTTATTTTATTTAATGTTTTTGGATGTATTTTTAATGATTTTTGTAAAAGTTCTTTTAACTTTTCCATTTCTTTTTTAATTTCAAGATTCTCTTTTTTATATTCTAACATTTCTTCTTTAATTTTTTCCAAGTTTTCTTTTTTAGAATTATTATTAATTTCACATTTTTTTTCGTGTGACCATTTACCCTGTCTTGATTTAAATGATTTATCGCATTTTGTACATATTAATTTAGTATCCTTATCTATTTCTATAGGTAAGATTTTGTTGACATTTTTTTGACAATAATCAATGTTTTGTTGACAAATGTCAGTATTTTGTTGACAATCGTTTTCGTGTTTAAGTTTGATGTGTCGCCATAGGCTTTTATATGTATTATATACTTTAATACATTTTTTACATTTATATTCTATACTCATTATAGTATTATTATATTATAATATATTTTTATTCTTATATACTTTTTTTTATATATCTACATGAGTATACCCATGTAGATATCTACATTCTCATGGGAGAGAGAGAGGAAATAAAAAAATAAAACTATTTGATTTTTTTAAAGAAAGTTATATATTAGCTTAAACAACTAATTCTTTGGGTACTTTTACACCCAAATCTTTTAATGTTTCTTCATCCTTTTTGAATTGTACAACAACATCTTTGTTATACACTTTTTTATAAATCTCTTCTTCAATTGTTCCTTCCAATAATATTCTTATTACGGAAACTTTATTCTTCTGTCCAATTCTACAAGCTCTTCCTATAGCTTGCCCTTCAATTGCTTTACGTTCTTCTGGTGACGAATTAATTGGTTCAACAAAAATGATATGGGTTGCTTCGGTCAAAGTAGTACCAGATGCGGCATTTTTAAGAGACAACATAATTACTTTGTTGTCGTCTCCTTTTGCATTTGCACCTGCTTTAAATTTATTAATAGCACTATTTCTAGACCAAACATTACCCTTAACAAAAGAATTTTCGATACCATTCTCAATTAATGTTTTACCAATTAAACTTAACATATCATCCCATTGAGAGAATATAATTATTCTTGTATCTTCTTGTGCAACAAGAGTTCTGATAATTGATATTGTTTTACCTAATTTAGAACCATACTTTACAATTAATGGATTTGTTTCTTGAGCTATTGTTTTTGTTATTTTCTTAGTGGTTAAAATTTCTTTACCAGTTAAATCAGCTTTACACATAGGACATTTCTTTTTATCACCCAAGCACATCTTCAAACATTCATAACAAAAAATGTGACCACAAGCTGTAAGTGTTGGGTCCTCTAAAGCATCTAAACAGATTGAACAATTTTCATTTTCATCAATAGGTTTATTTTTCATAGTTGTTAAAATAGTAAACATATAAAGTGATTCACTACTTGCATTTTCATATGTTTTCTTAAGCATATGATATTCCTGTTTTTTAGGGTCCAACAATGCTAATTTATTTTTATAAAATTCGTGATTTTTCTTATGATGGTCAATTAGTTTATCTTGCATTAATGATAAATCTAATTCTACATTACCCATAATACTTTTCATTGAATCAATTACCATTGGATGACAACATAATTGTTGTAAATAAGAAGAAGGAACTTTTCCTTTTTTAGCTTCATACAGATTCTTTTCTAAATCAGTGAATTTAATCCAAATTAATTTTTCTTCATAACCAGGAATTTGAATTTGATTCATAACATCTGTTTTTCTATGTCTAATACATATTTTTTCAAATATGTTATTCCAAATATATTCCTTATTTAAAAAGGAAAATAATTCAAGATTTGCATTTCTATGATATTGATTATTTGGTTCAGAGTAATCAAATTTTAATTGCATATCACTTTCAATTAACTTTAAGTTAATGAAACGACTACAATTTTTAACACCAACGAAATTAATAAAAGGAGTTCCTGATATATACCAATAATTATTCGCATCTATACTACTTACCCATTCAGACATATATCTAGACTGTGAAGCACTTCCTAACATTTCGCCAAAAATTTCGTGACCTTCATCAAGAATAATTCTATGAAAATAGAAAAATTCAAAAATGGGTGTTTCTAATGCTAGTAATTTTGCTTCATCTTTCCATAAATTTGATAAGAAAGCTTTAATTGTTTGCTTTCTTTCTTGAAAACTATAATTAGTTGCGGTACATACACGGTAATGTAAACTTGGGTAGTATTTAAAATTCATAAGAAATTGATGCGATGTTATTATAACATCACTTTCTTGAACTTCAGATACTGTTAATTTATCCATATCTTTTTTAGTAACAATTAACAATACTTTGAACTGAGGATTACATCTCATTATCTCTGTTTTCCATTGTGTAGTTAAATGTGAAGGACATAATACCAAAGTAGCTTTAGTAAATAACTTATCTATTTGAAAACTATTCGAATATTTTGCAGCAGGATGATCTAATGCAGCAGGATTAGTTGCAATTAATGCAATCGATGTTATTGTTTTTCCTAATCCCATTTCATCAGATAATATACCACCTCTAATATTAATTTTTAGAAATTTATCATCAACTACTCTTTGATTAGAAACAGGATCATAATTGTATTCTTGATCTTCAATATCTATATTAGTTGTATATTTAACAGTAAATGATGTGTCGCCTTTTTCCATTTTAAGCATTTTTGCTAATGACTTTTTTTGATAGTCATATAATTTTATTTTAAAGTTATTTGGAGGATTAATTGGTTCTTCGTATGATACAAAACTTTTTGATGAAAAATCTGTTTTATCAAACAAAGGATGTTGTTTTCCATCATCAAAAATTGTAGATATCAATGAGTTTAGAGCTAATGAACTGTTTAAAAAATCAGGAAGTAATAATTTATCGGCATCTATTGAAATTTTTACTGTAAATCTGTATGTATTCATTGTATAAACAGATTGAACATATTCGCATTTATATTGCCATAGTGGAGATTCATTGAACATTTCTAAAAATAAGAATTGTTCTGTCATAGTACGAGGGTAATATGAAAAATAAATAATTTTCTTTTCAGAAACGCCGTCTATAGTTTGGTCAACTTTACATAAAATATTTCTACTAGAAGATTTTATGCTGACGATTGCAAAATTAGAAATTGGGGTGTTGTATGCTGATTCTACATCAGTTATGTTAACGTTAAATAATACCATTAATATATGAAACATATTGAAAATAAGTAAAATAATCAATTTTTATTAGAACCTTGTTGTTCTAATAAAAATAGTTCATAATTCACATAAATAATTATAATTCACATAAATAATTATATTCACATAAATAATTATAATTCACTGTTAAAATAAGATTGTTGTTTAGTTATTAGTCTTTCAATCATTTTGATTGATGTTTGAAAATTAACACATTCATCAGTAATACTTTTACCATATTCTAATCCGTTTTTACCATTTTTAACATCGTGTTTTTGACAACCTTCTAAAAGATTTGATTCTATCATTACACCACAAATATTTTCTTGACCATGATCAATTTGTGACATTATAGATTCAATTACTAATGGTTGATTTTTATAGCTTTTACCAGAATTTCCATGACTACAATCAACTATAAGTTTTGTTGTTATACCTCTAATTTTCATTACTTTTGTAATTAGTGCCATATTTACATGGTCGTAATTTGGTCCATCACTACCGCCTCGTAAAATTAAATGGCTTGATTTATTTCCAGTTGTTTTTACAATTGATGAATTACCATCATTATTTATTCCCATAAATACGTGAGGATGATTTGCGCAAATTATTGCATCGATTGCAATATCAATGTTTCCACTTGTACCATTTTTAAAACCAATGGGCATAGATAATCCTGAAGCAAGTTCACGATGTAATTGACTTTCTGTTGTTCTAGCACCAATAGCACCCCAAGAAACTAAATCAGCATAATATTGTGGATTGAAAACATCTAAAAATTCGCAACCAGTTGGAATACCCATTTTATTTAATGTTAATAATAACTCTCTAGCAACTTCTAAACCTTTATTAATATTATAAGTACCATTTAAATCAGGATCATTAATTAAACCTTTCCATCCAACTGTAGTTCTAGGTTTTTCAAAATAAACACGCATTACAATGAACAATTTATCACTATGTAAATCAATTAATTCTTTAAATTTACAAGCATACTCTAATGCAGCGTCAGTATCGTGAATAGAACAAGGACCCATTATTACTATAAGTCTTTTATCTTTACCTTGAATAATATTATTTATTTCTGAACGCCATTTTATAATATTATTCTTAGTATCATTATCTAAAGGATATTTACTTTTAAGCTCGTTTGGAGTTATAATTTTGTCAATCGATACTATATTAGTATTTTCTATTTCCATTGATAAATATATTGTTTATTCCTTAAATAAATTAACATCAATATTTTCATAAAAAAAATTGAAAAAAAAAGTGCCTATATGTGCCTCTAATTTTAATCCTATTGAGCTATTCGTTGTAATACTCAATCGTTAATTAAACACGATTTAGGCAGACCACGTCTGCCTACTACTATATCCATTTGCAAATATGGGTAGAGTTTCGGACACCGTGCTGTTCGAGTAGAGCTTGTTATCCTCTTAGGATGGCAGGTTTGAGTAACTAGGGTGGGCTGAAAAGCCCGTTGCAGCCTTCCGGTTTAAATACCTCGGCAATCTAGGTGAGTAACTGTAATAGTTGCTCTCAACGCAACAATACAGTGAAACTAATAGCAACAAAAATTTTTTTAACAACAACAACAACAACAACAACAACAACAACAACAACAACAACAATAACAACAACTATTTTATTAAATTTTTAATAAAATAATTTTAACTTTCGCATACATCGCAGATTTCTTTAAATTTCTTCTCTAGTGCTTCAAAGTCATAACTAACACGTTGATTATCATAT
>Ga0209499_1001871_pt1 | contig 14041 bp, 17 predicted proteins | sample C_130208_EF_Meta_FD_187306 | JGI IMG/M metagenome (GOLD analysis project Ga0209499, IMG submission 187306) | Freshwater microbial communities from Lake Croche, Canada to study carbon cycling - C_130208_EF_MetaG (SPAdes) (version 2) | ecosystem: Environmental > Aquatic > Freshwater > Lake...
ATTATCAATTCTACAAGTAAAAAAAACAAAAATAAATAACGAAGAAAAGTTAGATTACATAAATAAAGAATTTGAATTGTTATATGACTTGTCTTTAGTTTATTTAGAAAATAAAGAACTTGAAACATTATACCATATTTTAGTAAAAACAAACTCAAAACTTTGGGATATTGAAGATAAACTTAGAGTTTTGGAAAGTAAAAAAAAGTTTGACGAAGAGTTTATTAAATTATCTAGAAGTGTATATTTTACTAATGATGAAAGATTTATTTTAAAAAACCAAATAAATAAAATTACAGACTCTGAAATCAGAGAAATAAAAGAATACATTAAATACCAATAACATGATAGAAAACATTAAAACTCATTTAAAAAAATATTTTGAGAATGAAACATTAGACCCCGAAAATGGGTATCCAGAAAGAAATGCCGATTGGATGAAAGAAAATTTACTGCCAAGAATTAAAACTAACATTTCTAACACTAACAATAAAAATTGTCTTGACGTTGGTTGTGGATTTGGATATTTTACTCGTGTATTGAGTAAAGAATTTAAAAATACTTACGGCATTGATTTATCGGACACCAGAATTAATTATGCAAAACAATATGAATCGGACAATTTAAAATTTATCCAATCTGATTTAACGGAAACTTATTTTGATAAGTTTCCTATTAAATTTGACTACATGTTCACTAATGCAGTAATACCACATATTCCCGCACAATTTAAATCATCAGTATTTTCAAATTTATCACAAGTTGCCAATAGTGGATGTATTTTTACTTTATATGATGGAATGATTAATCAAAGTGTAAAAGATTCTTCACATGGTGAATATATTCATAATCTTTTTGATACATGGGACCCAAATTCTCTTATTCCAGTAACATTCTTCAGTAAAGAATGGTTACAAGATAATTTGGTTGAATGGGAATTAGTTGAAATAAATAATGTTGGTTATTATACAGAAGAAATAATTTTAAGAAAAAAATAATTTAATAACATGAGTTTATTTGGAGCATTTTGGGATAAGGACCCAAACGACGTAGGGGAATTAAGATTTGGAAACAATAAAGGTTTATTCTATAATATAAATTGGGAGCCTAAAGGAGTTTTACATATTGGTGCATGGGATGCTTGGGAAGCAAAACAATACGCACACTATTGTGGGAATAACTCTGTTTTTTTAGAAGCAAATCCTATTTCATATAATAAATTTAAAAGTGAAATTGAACAATTTGACCAAAAAATATACAACTACGCGGCTTGGAATATTGATGATTTAATTATGAATTTATATTGTCCACCTAATAATCCAGATTCAAGCTCATTAATTCCGCAAAAAGGAGAAATTATTGCAACAAAAACTATTACGATTAAAACTTTATTTGAACGAGAAGGATTAAAATTTGAAAATTACGATTTATTAAATATTGACACCGAAGGCGCTGAATTACAAGTATTAGAAGGTATTGGTGATGATATATCTAATTTTGAATTTATTATTATTGAAGTCACTGATTTAGGTTCTCAATTTGATGTTACGATAAACACTTATTTAGAATCTAAAGGATTTTCTTGGATTATGGATAGTCAACATCACATTAGTTCAGTTAATGGTAAATCATTTTGTGACAAACTATATAAGAAAAACTAATATTTGAATATGAAAAAATCAGTAATTTTAACATCAAGAGATGATAACTATGGAGGAAATTTACATCAAAGAACAACGATGGGGATTACGTCACTCATAGAAAATCATGATGAGGTTATTTTTGTTGATTGGAAAACAAAAAATGGAGAAGGTGTTATTTCAAATATAAAAAATAAATTACCTCATACCAAAAAATTAAAATGTATTCAAGTATCAAGTGAATTTTTATCTGAGAAATATCCACAGATTTTAAACTATACAATAATAGAATCCATTGGTAGAAACATTGCAATAAGAAGAGCCGAGTATGATTATATTGTTTCAACAAACATAGATATTGTCTCAACACCATTGGACAATTCTATTCTAAAAGAAAATATGTTTTACACAGTCCCAAGAAGAGATGTAGATGAAAATTTTCATTTAGGATTTCAATCTTATCAGGAGCTATATAACACAATTTGGAACAACAGGGATTCATATAGACCAAAATATGGAATTTATAGTGAAGAAGATAAGTGGTCATTAATTAATTGTTGTGGGGACTATCAAATAGGACACAAAAACGTTTGGAATCAAATGAAAGGATTTGAAGAGTCCATTTTGTTTGGATGTGGTATTGACACTAATGTTATGAAGAAAGCATCGTGGTACTCAACCATTGAAGTTTTAGACCATTATATCTTCCATCTTAATCACGGAAAAAATGGTGATAGGGATGAAAACGAATCTGTACCTCCTATGTCTGACCAAAATTCAATTATTAGAGATTTTATTGAAACAAAAAATTCAGATAATTGGGGAATGTTTAATGAAGATTTACCAATAGAATTAATTTAACATGGTTACATTAAAAACGATTTTTATTGTAGGGGGTAATGCAGGTGCAAAAATTGCAACAAACATTTTTAAGATAACACACCCTAATCATTCAATATGTTATGTTGAATGTTTTTGCAATGAAATTACAACTAATCGGTTATTCCGAACAGTTGAAGAATCTTTGGATACATTGAAAGATGAAAACGTAGAATATTTTATTGCAACTGGTGATAATGAATCACGAAAAAAACATTATGAGTTAATTAAAAATTATACAAACAAAGAACCTATTAATTGTATTCACCCTACAGTAGTTCTTGAATCAAGTTTGATAGGACACGGTAATTTAATTTGTCCAAATGCGGTTGCACACATAGATTCTAAAATACATAATTGCACAATCATTAATACAGGGGCAATTGTTGAACATGATTGTGAGGTAAAAAGTTTTTCTCAAATTTCTCCTAACGTAACTTTATGTGGATACGTTAGTATTGGTGAAGGTTCATTTATTGGCGCGGGTAGTACAATAATTCCAAAAATATCGGTAGGATATGACTCCATTGTTGCCGCAGGCTCTGTGGTAATCAAAGACGTTCAATACTGTACGATGGTTGCTGGAGTACCAGCAAAAATAAAAAAACATTTATAATAATGAAAAATTTTAATATACCTATCTTTAAACTTAAATTTGATTTTATTTCAAAAATTAGATTCTTGAAAGGTTCATGGGATATTTTATCATCAAATAGGCCATTAGGAGAATCTAAATACGTAAAAGAATTTGAAGAGAAATTCGCAAAACTTTCAGACTCAAAGTATACACTTTCATGTTCTAATGCAACAACGGCAATTGAATTGGCCCTTAAATCAGTTGATGTAAAAGGTAAAAAAGTTTTAATACCATCAAACACTTTTTTTGCAACAAGTGTTGCAGTTACAAATGCTGGAGGTATTGTTGAATTAGTTGATATGGAATCAGATTCATTTTCAATATGTCCTGATGATTTAGAAAAAAAATTAAATCCTGAAGTTGGTGCTGTAATTATTGTTCACATTGGCGGAATTATTTCTAACAAAATCACCAAAATAATTAACTTGTGTAAAAATAATCAAGTTCATTTAATTGAAGATGCCGCGCACGCACATTGTTCTGTTAGTGGAAGTTATAAAGCAGGTACCATAGGTTCGATTGGTTGTTTTTCATTTTTTCCTACAAAAGTTATGACAACTGGTGAAGGTGGAATGATAACCACAAATAACAAAGAATTATATGAGAAAATGAAATCTCTCAAAAATTTTGGAAGAGACAATAATGATGGTGGTATTATTATTAATGATGGAGGTAACAACTTTAAAATAAATGAATTTACTGGATTATTAGGTAGTATTGAGTGTGATAGAGTTCTTTCAAGAATAAGTAAACGAACCGAATTATTAGAAAGATATTTTACAAATCTTAAAGAAACCAAATACTTTGTTTTAAAACAAAAAGGAAAAGGAGTTTGTTCATATTATAAAGCAATTATTAAGACGCCAATCGAAAGTGGTTGGTTAAAAAAATATTGTAAAGAAAATAATGTTACATTAACTGGTGAGGTTTATAAAATACCTGTTCATCAACAACCTTTATATAAAAGTCAATTTTCCTATATAAATTTACCGAAAACTAATTATTATTGTAATCATCATATATGCCCACCGCTGTATCCTGAATTATCTTTAGATGAGGTTGATTACATATGTGATGTTTTAAAACAAGCATTAATTGATTATGAAAAACAGGGTCGCAAAACTAACTCAAATAAGAAAAATTGAAATCTTTGAAGAAGAGATTTCATTATTAAAAAAAGGACAAATACTTGTTGCAATGAAGTCTATTGGAATTTGTGGTTCTGATATGCATTATTTCAAAGAGGGAGGACTTGGTTCATTTAAAAGTCCACTACCCATGTACTTGGGACACGAACCATCAGGAGTAATTATTGATGCTAACGGGTCAACCAAATTCAAAGACGGTGATAGAGTTGCAGTTGAGCCTGGGATGCCATGTGTTACATCATATTGGTCAATGAAAGGTAAACACAATCTATGTGAAAAAGGTACATTCATGGGAGCAAATGCTCAAGGAGCTTTTTCAGATTATGTAGTTGTGGAAGAATTACAATTAGTTAAAATCCCCGATTCAATGTCATATAATTTAGCGAGTCTACTTGAGCCGTTAGGAGTTTGTCTACACACTGCAAATTTAATTGAACCCAAATTTACAGAATCTGCAACAATTTTTGGTTCAGGCCCAATAGGTTTATGTATGTTTTCTATTTTAAAGAAAGCGGGATTAAAAGATATTTTTATGATTGATAAATTACCTTATAGAGTTAAATTCGCAAAAGAATTTGGAGCAACAGATTCATTCTTACTTGCTGACGATTACAGTAAAAAAATCAAAGAAATGACTAATGGTATGGGTACAACAATTACTGTTGATACAGGGGGTACTGCAGAGTCAATTGATGGATGTATTAATGTTGCATCAGTGAATGGAAAAGTTGCTTTGATTGGTATACCTGAATCAGATATGGTAAGTTATAATCCTCATAGAATGAGAACAAAAGAATTAACAATCAAAAATGTAAGGCGTTCAAATCAAACGTTAGATGATTGTGTAAAAAATTATAATGGGGATAATGAAATAGAAAAAATAATTACCCATGAATTCGAATTCGAAAAAATACAATTGGCGTTTGACACTGTTGCAGATTATAAAGATGAAATTTTAAAATGTATAATACATAATAATAATAATAATAATAAACCTTAAAAAAATAAAAAATGAAAAGAATTTTAAGTATTGATGGTTTTAGATATAAAACCAAAGAACGTTTAGACGAAATAAAAAACACTTTAATTTGGAACTCAAAATTTTTTGACACAATACATATTTGGTGTCAAGAAAATGCTGACTATGAAGCATTCAAAGAGTTTGATTCTGAAAAGATTATTGTCCATAATTTAAATAGGGATAAAATGATTTCTATGAAAGAACTCTATGATTTCACTAATGAGGTTTCAAACGATGATGATTATAAATTTTTTGCAAACTCAGATACAACTTTTGGTGAAAAAATCGTAAATTATGAATGTGATGAAAATATGTTTATTTTATTCACAAATAGGTCAATGAGAGACCCTAATATTGGACAAACTCATGATGCATACAAATTATCCGAAAATGATGGGTTAGTTTTATTCAATAGAGATGGAATTATAGACAAAACATGGTTTCAAGATGATGATTCAATTAGACCATACGCATTAAACGCACATTGTGGTTGGTCATGGAAATCAAAAAAACCAATAGAAGAGGGAGGATGTTATTTAGGGTATCAAGGAGGAGAAAATTGTTTTTTAAGTCAAATAATTAATGCTGGGTTTGACCCTAAAGCAGGAGTAACAAAATATCCAACATACCATAATCACAGAACTAGTGAAAAAACAGAAAGATTTAATAATGTTAATCATGGTTCATCATTGTCACATTCACACTATTTATGAAAAAATTTATAATTACAACAACAATTAACCACCCAACTGAGGCTACAATAAAATTTGCAACAATTGCCGATAAAAAAGATTTTATATTTGTTATTGTTGGGGATACAAAAACTCCTCATGATGAATATCATAAATTAGTTGAGTCCCATAAAAATGTTGTTTATTTGACCCCTGAAGTTCAAGACGAACTTTATCCTGAATTATCAGAAATTATTGGTTGGAAAACAATCCAAAGAAGAAATATTGGATTTGTTTTTGCATACCAACAAGGGGCAAAAATTGTTGCAACAGTTGATGACGACAATATTCCTTACAGTTCATGGGGTGATAATATTTTATTGGGACAAGAAATTGAAGTTGATGAATATGAAAACATATCATGTCCATATTTTGATGCAATCTCAACCACAGAACATAATGACCTTTGGCACAGGGGATTCCCAATTGAATATCTACAAGTTAAAAACAATATTGAATATAAAGGGAAAACAAAAATTACCCCAATGGTTCAAGCAGAATTTTGGGATGGAGACCCCGATATTGATGCAATTTGTAGATTAAGTAAAAAACCAATCGTAAAATTTAATTCATTTGAACCGTTCACAACAAAACAACTTACACCATTTAATTCACAAAACACTTTCTTACATAGAGATGTTCTTAAATATTATTCTGTCTTTCCATATACAGGTAGAATGGATGATATTTGGGGAGCATATGTTATGCAACATTACTTCCCTAACTCTGTCATCTTTGCGAAAGCTTCGGTTTACCAAGCGAGAAATCCACAAGATTTGGTTAAGAATTTAGAGAATGAAGTTATTGGATATAGAGGAACATTAAACCTTATTGATAATATAAAAGACTACAGGGATTTACTTCCTACTAAAACTGTTGAATATTTTAACATATATCAACAATATTTTAATTAACATAAATAAAATGAATTTAATTTTTGACATAGGAGCCAATGTAGGTAACACAGTATCTCAATTTATTGCTGTTGCAAATAAAGTGATTTGTTTTGAACCAAATCCAATATTGGTAAATCATTTAAGAAGTAGATTTATAAATGATTCGGTTATTGTTGACGAAAGAGGGGTTTCAAATAAAAACGGAACTCAAACTTTTAAAATATCTAATGCAGATACTATTTCAACTTTATCTGAAGACTGGATTACAAACTCACGATTTACTGAAAGTTATATTTGGGATAATCATATCCAAATAGAAACTGTTACATTAGATTCTATTATTGAACAATACGGGATACCTGATTATGTAAAAATTGATGTGGAAGGACATGAATACGAACTTTTAACTTCTTTTACTAAATTTTTACCTGATACATTGTTTTCATTTGAATGGGCGGAAGAACAAAAATCTAAAATAGATTTAACAATACAACATTTAAATAAATTAGGATATGATTCTTTTGCATTTACAGATGCAGATGAAATTTTGTTTGATGAACATATTCATTGGTCAAAATTAAAAGACTTTAATTTCATAGAATTATTAGATTCGGAAAGAAAAGAAAAATGGGGTATGATATATTTTAAAAAATAATTATGAAAAAAATAGTAGTATTAGGTGGTGGAGGGTTCATAGGTGGACACCTTGCCAAAAGATTAAAAGAAGAAGGAAATCACGTAAGAGTATGTGATATCAAAAAACATGAGTATTTCTTTCAAGATGAATTCTGTGACGAGTTTATTTTAGGTGATTTAACAGACCCTAAAGTTGTTGAGTTAGTTATTGAAGAGGATGTAGATGAAGTGTATCAGTTAGCCGCCGATATGGGAGGAGCCTTATACATATTCACAGGAGAAAACGATGCAAACGTAATGCACAACTCGGCAACTATTAATTTAAATGTTGCCCATGAATGTGTTAAAAAGAAAGTTAAGAAAGTATTTTACTCATCTTCAGCATGTATGTATCCTGAACATAATCAGTTAGACCCTGAAAATCCAAACTGTGAAGAATCATCTGCATATCCTGCAAACCCCGATTCAGAGTATGGATGGGAAAAGTTATTTTCTGAAAGACTTTATTTGGCTTACAACAGAAACTACGGTTTAGATGTTAGAGTTGCAAGATTTCATAATATTTTTGGACCACAAGGTACGTGGCAAGGTGGTAAAGAAAAATCACCAGCAGCAATGTGTAGAAAAGCGGCAGAGTCTAAAAATGGAGATATCATTGAAGTATGGGGTAATGGATTACAAACTCGTTCATTCTTATATGTTGACGAATGTGTTGAGGCGGTATTAAGATTAATGGAAAGTGATTTCACTGGACCTGTCAATATTGGTAGTGAAGAAATGGTGACTATCAACCAGCTTGCAGAAATGGCTATTAATATTTCAGGCAAAAACATCAATATTAAAAATATTGAAGGTGAAGAATTTATTAAAAAATACGGATTTAAATGTCCTTTAGGTGTTAAAGGTAGAAATTCCGATAACAAACTTTATAGAGATAAAATTGGTTGGGAAGTTAATCAACCATTGTTATTAGGACTTACAAAAACATATCATTGGATTAAATCTCAAGTTGATGACAGAGAAATTAACACTGATTGGATTTATGAAAGTCCTGACGGTAAAACCATTTTTAAAAGAGAACATGGTAGCTTAGATAAGCATAAAGTTAAATAAAAAGTTAATGGCACCAAGACCAAAAAAATATCCAACACCAACTCCTTCAAATGAAGAAAAAGTTGTAAAAACAAAAAAAGAACTAATTTGTTCAATTGTTAAAAAGAAAACCAAACAAAAATTTTTATCTGAAAATCAAAGAATTTATTACGAACAGTTAACCACAAATCAGATAACAATTTGTTCAGGTCCTGCAGGTGTTGGTAAAAGTTATATAGCAATGAAAAGCGCAATTGACCTATTAAGTGACCCTGAAACTCCTTATGAGAAAATTATTATTGTAAGACCAGCAGTTGAAGCTGAAGAGAAACTTGGTAGTTTGCCTGGAAATGTTGAAGAGAAATTAGACCCGTATATTTTTCCATCATATTATTTGTTAAATAAAATTATTGGGAAAGAATCACGAGATAAACTAAAAGAAATTGAAGCTGTTGAAGTGTTTGCTTTGGCGTTTATGAGAGGGATGAATATTGATAACTCAATATTAATTTTTGAGGAAGCACAAAATTCAACACCAAATCAAATGAAATTATTATTAACAAGAATTGGATTTAATTCTAAATTTTTTATTTCAGGTGATTTAGAACAAACTGATAGATACAAAGATATTAAACATAGTGGATTATATGATGCGATTCAAAAATTTAAAAACATGGACGATATTGGAGTTTTTGAATTTCAATCGGACGATATTGTTAGAAATTCATTAATTACTAAAATTTTAAAAAGATACGACGAATGAGAATTGCAATAGAACTTAATGGTGTATTAAGGGATACTTTAAAAAAAATTCAAGAACAATATGAAAAATGGTATATAGAAAATCCATTTAGAGAAGAGGAAGAAAAATCTGATTTTGATTATAAAGTTATTTCTGATTTAACAACATTGAATATTAAAGAACATTTAACATTTAAAGACGAAAATGACTTATACGATTTTTTGTATGAAGAACATACCATGGAAATTTTTGGACATGCAGGTTCAGTTGAAGTATCAAGTATGATGGATTTTAATGATTTTTATTTAAATATCAGAGATGAACATGACGTTTTAATAGTTTCGGATGAAATAGGAAAATCAAAACCTGCATCATTATTTTTTATATCTAAATTTGGATGTTTAGTAGAAACGGTGAAATTTTATAGCGAATCAACAATAAATTCTATGTGGGATTCAATAGATGTTTTACTTACGGCAAATCCTAAACTATTATTAAACCACCCACAATCAAAGTTTGTTATCAAATATGATACTTCTTACAATAAAGACGCTGAAGTAAAACATTCAATAACAAGTTTAAAAGAGTTACAAACAAAAATTAAAGAAATATATGCTTAATGTCTTAGGAGAAAATTATTATATAGATTTAGATGAGATTGAAAATTACTTAGACATGAATGACCCTGTCATAAGTGATTCATCACAATACGATGAGTTTTCAGGAGGAACTGAAACAAAAATCAATATCATTAAATTTGAAATGGTAAAATTATTATTAGAAACTATATTATCGGAGAGAGATGATATTGACGATAATTTAGGACTTAAAAAGTCTGACACTGCTTCAAAGGCAAGTATACCATTCAAATTAGCATTTAATAGTTTATTAAACAAAAAACTTATCAATCATTATTAATATGGAAAACACATTACAAGAAAAAGTTAAACAATCAATTCAAATTCTTAGAGATAAGAAGGCAAGAATTTATTTTCTTGTCCAAGACACAAAAGGAAATGCAAAAGCATCTATAAAATTAATTTATCAGATGGCAAAAATTCTTTTAGATAATGGATATAATCCAATCATTCTTCATGAAAAGGCGGATTACGCAGGTGTAATTGCTTGGTTAGAAGAAGAATATATGGAAATTCCTCACAAAGCCATTGAAGGTCAAAATTTAGAAATTTCACCTGAAGATTTTATTATTGTACCTGAATTATTTGGGTATGTTATGGAACAAATTAAAAGTTTACCTTGTGCAAAAATTGTATTAGCACAGGCTTATTCACAAATTGTTGAGACATTACAACCAGGTCAAAATTGGTTTCAATATGGGTTTTTAAAATGTATTACTACAAGTCAAATACAACAAGAGTATATTGAAAAAGTAATGAGACAAGCAAGTTTTGATATTGTTAAGCCTTTAATATCTTCAGAATTTTCACCTAAAAAATTACCTGCAATGCCAATAATTGGTGTTCACACAAGAGAACAATCAGATACAATTAATCTTATTAAAACATTTTATTTGAAATTCCCTCAATACAGATGGTTTACATTTAGAGATTTACGTGGATTATCTGAAAAAGAATTTGCAAATTCTTTAAGAGAATGTTTTGTGAGTGTTTGGGTTGATGACAAGAGTGGATTTGGGACATTCCCATTAGAATCTATGGCGTCCAATGTACCAGTAATTGGTAAAGTACCTAATATCAAACCTGAATGGATGAATGATGATAATGGTATTTGGATTACTGATGAAACATTATTATGTGATGTAGTTGCCGATTTTATACAAAATTGGTTGGAAGATAACATTACACCTGAACTTTATGACAGTATGAAAAAAACTGTTGAAAATTATACAAATAAACAAGAATTTGAGTCTAAAATCATTTCATTATTTGAAAATTACTTAACACTTAGAGCAGATTCATTTGAACAACAAATTTCTAAAACTGAAGAATAATATGAGCAACAAATTATCATTATCAATCATACTCCCAATTAAATCATCTAAAGCAAGAAACTTTGATGAATATTTTGAAAAAGCGATTAAATCAATTCAATCTCAAACTATTGAGATTGAAGAGTTAGTAATTGTTCATACTTCCGAAGAATCATTGGTTACTTTTTTAGACGGATATGATTTTGGAACGTTAAACGTCACTAAATTATTATGGGATAAAAATCCAAATTATGCAGAACAAATAAACTTTGGTGTTAAAAATGCTAAAGGTAAATGGATTTCATTATTTGAATTTGATGACGAATATTCCTCTATTTGGTTTAAAAACGTTGAGAAATATATCACAGCATATCCTGATATACAAATGTTTTTACCTGTAGTTGTTGAAACGGATGAAAAAGGTTTATTTGCAGGTTTTACTAATGAAGCAACATTTGCTGCTAACTTTAGTCAAGAAATGGGCATCTTAACAAATGAAACATTACAAGATTATCAAAACTTTCAAACCGCAGGTTCTGTAATTAAAAAAGAAGTTATTGAAGACTTTGGTGGATTTAAACCGTCCATTAAATTAACGTTTGTTTATGAGTTTTTATTAAGATTATCTTATAACTCGGTGGCGATTATGACAATTCCAAAATTAGGTTATAAACATACAAATATGAGAGAAGGTTCTATCTTCTATAACTACAAATTTGGTGAAGATAAAATGATTGATGATGAGGTTAAATTTTGGATTCAAACAGCGAAGAAGGAATTTTTCTTTGTGGACGATAGAGCCATAAAATATCAATCAGAAACAGTATAATGTCTGAAACACTATCTGCAACAACAGAAGATGTTTTATCTAAAAAAAGAGGAAGAAAAGCTGTAAAAGAAAATTATTTTGATGTTAGGGAAGAAACCGCTGTTAGAAATTTTTTATTAGCCGAAACTTCTGAAGAAAAAAATAAAATTTATAATCAGTTTTTAAGAGGTCCTTTAGATAAAATGATTTCATCTATCATAAGGCGTTATAAACTATATCGCAAAGATATGGATTTTACTGAAATCCATTGTGATACTCATTCTTTTTTAATGACAAAAGTTGATAAATTCAAACCGTCAAAAGAAAAGAAAGCATATTCTTATTTTGGAACAATATGTAAAAATTATTTGATGGGTCAAATCATCAAAGACCAAAAAGAAATTAATAGAAAAGTTTCATATGAGGACATGTCTGAAAGTATTGAGCAAAGACCTGATATGATGTACAGAATAGATGAAGAAGTTGTAGACACTAGTGTAATCATCACAGAATACATTAGAGAACTGAAAGAGTTTATTGAGTCTGAAAGCTTAAATGATAACGAAAGAAAATTGGGGTATGCGTTGGCAGATTTGTTTGACAACTATGAAACCATATTTTCAGGGGCTGATAATAACAAATTTAATAAAAATGTTATTCTATTATCTTTAAGAGAAATGACTAATTTAAGTACAAAAGAAATTAGAAGTGCAATAAAAAGATTCAAAAAATTATACCTTGTCATTCAATCACGAATGAAAACAGATTAAAAAGTATTTATAGATATGCCTAGACCACAACGTAAAGAAATTAATTTTAGTAAGGAATCTATCTTATCTTTAATGCAAGAAATCTACAATGAACTTGTAGAACAAAGACAGACCGCCATAAGAATTCAAAATAAAATGTTGGCTCTGTTAAAAAATCCATCAGACATGACAACTATTGGTCCTGTGATTGAGAAACAACAAAAAATTGTTAATGATTGTGTTGAGAAAAAAATTAGTTTATCAAAACTTCAATCAAGTATTTGGGAAAAATCAAATAGTAGTAACAATGAATCTTTTTCTCTTGCCGATTTAGATGATGATTTAATTCAAAATCTTATAGAAAAAGATGTTTCTAACGACGAGGAAACATATAAAATGAAATAATATGGCAATAGATTTATCACAAAGTTGGGGTGCTGCCAAAAGTAAAACTAAAGCTATAGTTGCTTTTACAAAAGCATCTGCTGGAGCCAAAGAATTAAAAGCGTCTGCGGGCAATTCTGAATCTCCAAGTAACAAAGCGTTAAACACTCAGTTAGATAAAATACAAAACCAACAAAAAAGATACTTAAGAAATCCTCCAACATCTTTTACACAAATGTTAGAATTGATTGGATTAATAAGTGGTTCGGGTGGTAGTACTATAAGTTATTTACGAAGAAAATTAATTGAAACAAGTGTTGCCATAGAACCTGAAGTCAGAAAAATTATTTCTGATGAATCAATACACGCATTAGGTTGTTCACAAGAACAAACTTTTAATGGGTACTCTATATCAAATTTAAATTTAAATCCGCTTTCAACATTACCTGAAGGTGAAGGAATATACATACCAGTTGAATCTTTAGACATTGGTAATTTATTAAAAAACTCTACTGATTCTACTCTTGGTAAATGTTTATATGAAGCTCCTGAAGTGACGACTCAACCAGGAATTTTAAAACCATACGGTGGAAAGATATCGTTTCCTATGAATAAACAAATGAATCAACGTATGGATTCCTCAAATTTAGGTAGGTCATATTACACAGAATTTGGAAAATATTATCAAGGTACATCTGGTCAACCATTATTTGATTTTGAATATTCA
>Ga0209499_1001875_pt1 | contig 14034 bp, 20 predicted proteins | sample C_130208_EF_Meta_FD_187306 | JGI IMG/M metagenome (GOLD analysis project Ga0209499, IMG submission 187306) | Freshwater microbial communities from Lake Croche, Canada to study carbon cycling - C_130208_EF_MetaG (SPAdes) (version 2) | ecosystem: Environmental > Aquatic > Freshwater > Lake...
GCGTGATGCCGGCTCTTGGGACGATGGCGGTGCAAGCTCATGGGATGACAGCGGTGGCGGTGACTTTATGAGTGATGTTTAATTCTCGCTCTGCCCACAAAACAAAAGCTACCGACATGGTAGCTTCTGTTTTTATGAAGACAAATTAATGTATTGCTTTATCAACTGATTCAGTCATTATTTAATCATCCCAGCATTCTTTGCATCTTCCATTGCCTGGGGGATTTTCTCTTTCATAAACGCCGGCATTTTAGAGAGTGGGATATCTACAATCACAAAGCCCGAGTCTTCTAGCTTTTTCTTCGTTTCAGGATCGGCATTGAGCTGTGCAAAATAATCCGACATTTTTTGCTGCAAGACTAGTGGCGTAGCCTTAGGTACTGCAACACCGCGGTATGCGCCATCCACCCAGTTCAGACCTAATTCTTTAAAGGTAGGAACATCTGGCAGGGCGGGATTGCGTTTTTCAGTAGCAATCGCCAGTGTGCGCACCTTCGATTTTTGCTGAATCGCTAGGGGGAGATAACCCATAGCGCCATCTACGTGCATCCCAATTAAGGCAGTAATTAAATCTCCCGTACCTTTAAAAGGAACGTAATTAATTTTTACGCCTGCTAATTTATTTAAGCGCTCTACTGCCATGTGGTTTGCAGAGTACTGTGCAGAGCCAGCAAGATTGATCTTGCCAGGTTCCTTTTTAGCGGCGGCAATAAACTCTTGATAGGTTTTATAGGGGCTATCAGCAGAGACCATGAGGGCATCTGGAGTGAAGTGGTAGTAGTAGATTGCGCTGATGTCCTCAGTCTTGTACTGAATGCCTTCTTGTAATGGCTGCAAGATCGTATGGGGAATATTGACGCCGACTACGGTAGTGCCATCGGCAGGATAGGTATTAAGAGCACTCCAGACAAGCGCACCACCGGCACCTGCGCGATTCATGACCACCATTGGTTGTTTGAACTTTTTGGCAGAAATATCCGCTTGATATCGTGCTACCAAGTCCGACTCTCCAGCGGGTGGGAAGGGGATGATGTATTGAATCGTTTTATCAGGGAATGGCTGTGCACTGACCACTGAGATAAAGCCTAAAGAGAGCACAGCAAACTTCATTAGTGAAAATACGTTCATTTGGATATCTCCTGAATTACTGCATTAGTAACATCACTCATCATTGCAGAGCCTCCTAAATCCCGGGTATGTAATTGAGGGTTAGCAGTGACAGTTTCAATTGCTTGCATGAGTTTTTTGCCAAGCTCCTTTTCTCCCAAGAAGTCGAGCATCATGACTGCGGACCAAAACGTACCAATAGGATTTGCCAAACCCTGACCCATAATGTCAAATGCTGAACCATGAATCGGTTCAAACATCGATGGGTAACGTCTTTCAGGATCAAGATTGGCGGTAGGAGCAATACCCAAGCTGCCGGCAAGCGCTGCCGCTAAATCACTCAAGACATCCGCGTGCAAATTAGTAGCCACAATCGTATCGAGTGATTCAGGACGATTGACCATGCGAGCAGTAGCAGCATCGACCAGTTCTTTATCCCAAGTTACATCTGGAAAATCCTTGGCTACTAACTGAGCGATTTCATCCCACATCACCATGCCGTGTCGCTGGGCATTGGACTTGGTAATGACGGTGAGGTGTTTACGGGGTCGAGACTGCGCGAGCTTAAAGGCAAAGCGCTGTACACGCTCTACGCCAACGCGCGTCATGATGCTCATATCGGACGCCACTTCAATCGGGTGACCTTGGTGAGCTCTGCCGCCCACCCCGGAATACTCGCCTTCTGAGTTCTCCCGCACAATCACCCAATCCAATTGTTCCGGCTTGCAATTGCGCAAAGGAGTCTCAATACCTGGAAGAATGCGAGTTGGGCGCACATTGGCATATTGATCAAAGCCTTGGCAAATCTTGAGACGCAAACCCCACAGCGTAATGTGATCCGGAATATCAGGGTCACCAGCCGAACCAAATAAGATGGCATCTTTAGAGCGCAAGGGCTCTAGACCATCATGAGGCATCATGATGCCGTGCTTGCGGTAGTAGTCGCCGCCCCAATCAAAATGCTCAAAGGCGAAGGCCACCTGAGGATGTTTTTTACTTAAAGCGTTTAATACTTTCTCGCATTCAGGGATGACTTCTTTGCCAATGCCATCACCCGGAATCGAGGCTATTTTGTAAGTCTTCATTCGTCTCCTACTGCCATTTTCTAATGAGTGCATGCGCTTTGACATGCACTCTCAAAGCCATTATGTGATGCTTCCCCCACTAAAGAACTTGGGGTTTATGACTAGAAAAAGGGGGTGGTCAGCAGCAAAACAACAAAAAGAGCGTCATTTTTAAGGTTTTTACATATACTGTATGGATATACAGTATATTAATAAACATGACGACTCAAATGATCCCTTCAAAAGCGACCTTAAGCCAGGCTCCACAAGTCTTAGCGGTTCACGACGCCTATGAGTTCAAACTTCTGAGTCACCGTATTTCAGCGGGATTTCCGAGTCCAGCAGCCGATTATGCCGAGGAAGGTCTCGATCTCAATAGTTATTTAGTTCAAAACAAGCCAGCCACCTTCATGTTTACCGTCAAAGGGGACTCGATGATGGGCGCAGGTATTTGTGATGGCGATAAGGTGGTGGTCGATAAAGCCCTCAAGCCAAAACATAAAGATATCGTGGTTGCCGTAGTGGATGATGAATACACCATCAAGCGCCTCTATCAATTACGCGGCAAAACTGAGCTTCAGCCCGAGAACCCCAATTACGAGCCTATTACCTTTAATGAGAACAGCGAACTCCAAATCTGGGGCGTAGTTGTTGGGGTAGTTCGTAAGTACAGTCACGCTAGCAGCAGAAACGGCAGATCCGCATGAACCAAGCTGGTCAAACCAATCAACTCTTCGCACTGGTGGATGTGAACAACTTCTACGTATCTTGCGAGCGCGTATTTGCTCCCAAGCTAGAAGATGTACCGATGGTAGTGCTCTCGAATAACGATGGTTGCGCCGTAGCGCGTAGCGCTGAAGTCAAAGCGCTAGGCGTAAAGATGGGTACGCCCTGGTTTCAGATGAAAGATCTGGCTCAGCAGCATGGCATCCAAGCCTATTCATCAAACTACACCCTGTATGGCGATATGAGCGGCAGGGTAGTAGAAGTCTTAAGAAAGTTCACGCCCAATTTAGAGGTCTACAGCATTGATGAGAGCTTTCTGCAAATCGAGACAGTGCTCAAGCAATATGCTGACCCCACTAGCTTGGGTCAAATCATCAAGCAAGATGTTAAAGATACGACAGGCTTGCCAGTATGTGTTGGCATTGGGGCTAGTAAGACACTCGCTAAGTTAGCCAATCACTTGGCCAAAAAGAATCCTCAGTTTGCTGGCGTGTGTGACATCAGCTCTATGCCAAAAGCAATGCTCTATCAGTGGATGGCTGAGACGGCAGTAGGTGAGGTATGGGGTATTGGTGGCAAGACGGCCAAGAAACTCAAAGAGCTCAAGATTAATAGCATATTTGATCTAGTACAAATATCACCACAAGCGATGCGTCAACAGTTTGGCGTTGTGATCGAGCGTATTTGCTATGAGTTGCGCGGAGTATCTTGTCTGCAGTTAGAAGAAGTGGCGCCAGCTAAACAACAAATTATTTCCTCAAGAAGTTTTGGCAAGCCAGTCACTTCACTGGAAGGATTATCTGAGTCCGTTGCCACTCATGCCGCAAGAGGTGCTGAGAAGCTCAGAAGCCAGAAGTCAGTCACGGGCGCGCTTACGATCTTTGTGCAAACCAATTCACATAAGCCATTTGAGCCACAACATCATCAAAGCATCACAGTAGTTCTGAGTGATCCTAGTGATAACACCTTAACGCTCACTAGCGCTGCATTAAACGGTTTGAAGCAAATCTACAAAGCAGGCTTTAAGTACAAGAAGGCGGGAGTCATTCTGAATCTCTTGGCTGATAAGCCGACGATGCAGCAATCGCTATTTGATGACATGGAAGTCAAAGGCAAGTCCGCTGGACTCATGAAGGCTATGGACTCCATTAATAGCCGCTTTGGTAATGCCGCCATTAAAACCGCAGCAGCTGGAACGAAGCAAGATTGGCAAATGAGATCAAACAACCGGTCGCCGAACTACACCACCCAGTGGGATGAGTTGCCGGTAGTGCGCTAAAGGACAAGCAAAAAAATGAAACAAACAATAAAACAAACAATGAAAAAAAATGAATAAAAAACAACAAATAACAAAGCTAATTTTACTAGCTCATTTCGTGAGCTAGTAAGTCAATATTCTGAACACATAGAAACAAAACAGTAATAAGCAATAGCAACACAATCTCATTAACGCAGAAATACATCAGGAGAAATCAAATGGAACTATTAAACAACTTTAACGGCATCTCACTCGCAGTGATTATGGTTTTGTCTTACTGCGCAGTATTGAAAAACACCAAGCGCAGTGAGCGTAGCAATACTCCAGTATTTGGCCGCAAGTATCAGTAAGAAAAATTAGCAGTAGAGAAAAAAATAAGCAGCAGCTGCCTAGAAGGGGAATAAGGAAATCACGGATTCCTTATTCCCTAGTCAAGGCGAGAGTCAACAGAATTCCCCTACACAAGATATGTGTAATGAGGCTATAAAAATGTCATAAATATGGATAAAATCCAAACATGATCGATGACAAGCAAACCTATATAGATAAGAAACTACGCCCACTGCCACGCTGGATATTTATGTCCCGCTGGTTACAGGCGCCACTCTATATTGGCCTGATTGTGGCTCAAGGTGTTTATGTTTGGCAGTTTTGGTTAGAGCTGGCTCATCTCATCAGCATGATGTCAGAGAAAAACATGACAGAAACTTCACTCATGCTCATTGTGTTGGGCTTGATTGATGTGGTGATGATCTCCAACTTGTTAGTCATGGTGATCGTTGGCGGTTGGGAGACTTTTGTTTCTCGTTTAGAGTTAGAGAACCATCCAGATCAACCTGAGTGGTTATCGCATGTCAATGCAGGCGTTCTCAAGGTGAAGTTGGCAACAGCCATCATTGGAATTTCATCAATCCATTTGCTCAAGACCTTTATTAATGCGTCCTCACACGATGAAAAAACTTTGCTGTGGCAAACCGTCATTCACATGACCTTTGTATTTTCAGCTCTCGCGATTGCTTATACAGAAAAGCTGGTAACCTCTGCACACCAGAAGCACTAAATTGATTAGAGCTTAAAAGAGCCTAAAAAACTTAGGCCTGTAAGGCTTTGCGAAGGTATTCAGAAACATTGTCCTGGCGTAGCATCCATTGCTTATAGTCAGAAGGTACTTGGCTAATCAGTTCGCCCTTGTGTTTACCAAAAGGCATGATTGTCGGAATGCGGGCCTTCTCAGACATTTCCCATAAAGCATCCAGAGAATCAGGTTTGAGCTTCTCAATAATCTGTCCAAGTATTTTGGAGCAAATCCATACATCCGCTAAAGCACTATGCGCATCACGCAGTTGCTCTCTAGCGGTCGAACGTTCAAAGTAATAGAGCAGGGCACTTTGTGTATGGCTATCGAGATCAGGCCAAAGACTGCGAGCTAAGGCAAGGGTGCAAATACGTTTAACTTCGGGTTTGCCAATAGCCTCCCAGTCAAAATCCACACTATGACCAATGAGGTACTTGGTGCCAGCAGGCAATCTAAAAGAGCTGCTAGCTGGGCAATGGATCAGATCCTCATCCAAGATGTGGTGGGTTGCTAATGCGCCTAGGCTAATTGGTTTTCCGGGGTTATAGCGCTGTACCCAAGGATTGCCAAGCGCTAGTGGGTTAATCGAGGTGACATCTAAAGATGCGGCTTCAATAATGACGGCATCGGTCTTATCAGTGGCTTCAACATCAAAAATAATGGCTTGGGGCATAAAAATCTTAAAAAGAGAATGGCTTAAAGCCGGGCTAGCTATTTATTGCCTGGAATATCTGACTTGCTATCAACATCTGGGGATAAACCCTTGTTTTTATCGTGCTCAGCCAGTTTTTGCATTATGTTATGAGCCATTGGGGATAAATCTTGAGTAGGTTCAGCTGGTTTGGCTGGCTTTTTCTTGATTAAATTTTGTAGAAGCGTTTGGAAAAACATTGATAATCCTCGAGTGGCAGTCTTATTAAATCAAAATCTGAATATACAGTAATTAAAAGCGGCAAGATAGTCACTTTTAAATCAAGGAAAAGCTGGGAGAGCGTGTTGGGCAAGAATATCCAAATTCTATTTCGCGACATGCGCGTTTCGGACTATTTCTTTATTTTGCTTGTATTAGCCAACGTGTTTTTAGTGATCTATCTCGGAATAGGAAACTATCAAAATGCCGCGAAGGTGGCAGAATCACAAAATAATGCCGAAGAGATCGTCACTTGGTTTGAATCTCTTGCCAGCAAGAACGAAGCCAATGAACCCATTGAGCCTGTGGCATGCACTCCCATTGATGAAGATGAAAAATTGATTAAGGGCGTCAAGCCAAATCACTGGAAAAATTGTGTTGAGGCGCTCTTTGGCGCCAAAGGTCCGTTTGAGAGCTATACGAATCTTTTAAATCCGGCTGGACCAGCATACACAGCTAAATGTAATAAAACAGATCTGCTCAATAGTGGAGCTCTCATCTTTGAAAAACTGACCCCTAATCCGGCAGGCCCTCCCGGGGTATCCCCACTAGAGCCTGGGGAAAGACTTGTAAGCGGCTTACAAATTCGCCTCAGTCTTTGCGATACCGGTTTTTACCTGATCAGAATTGGAGAGTTTAAGTTATGAGTCTCCAGCCGATTTCATTGTCTAGTTTGAACTTATACATCCGTAAGCGGATATTTGATTTATTCTTTAATCACCAGATTAAAGGGAATTATTGCAACCAGTTTGAGCGCTTTATTACGTACATGATCGTACTGAATATGGCAGGCTTAGTGCTTGAGCATATTCCGGTATTTTATGAAACTCGCGAACACTTGTTTCATATTTTTGATGTAGTCTCGCTGGCGATCTTTTCGATTGAATACGTCTTGCGCGTGTATGTTGCGCCAGAAGATCCTGCCTTTAGTTCGGCTAAATATCCTCGTCTTGCTTACTGTAAGAGCCCGTTTGCCCTGATTGACTTGGTATCGATCTTACCGTTTTACTTAAGTGCATTCTTTGAGGCTGATTTGCGGATTCTGAGAGCCTTACGTTTACTGCGTTTACTTAAACTCTTTCGCGCCTTGGCACCAGCATTTAACGAGTTTTTAGAGCTCAACAAAGACAAATCCTATCGTTATAAGATTTATGCCCTAGTCAATGAAACACCGACTAGCGGTAACCTTCATCACATCTTTGATATGTTTATTGTGAGCTGGGTCATTGTGTCGGTGCTCGCTGTGATTTTGGAATCAGTCCACAGTATTAGTTATCACCTACATTCTGAATTTATTATTCTCGATACCATTGCGGTAGTGATTTTCTCGACAGAATACATCATGAGGATCTATAGCGCCCCTGAAGATCCTAAGTACCAGGCTTGGTTCAAAGGGCGCTTAAGCTTCTCATGTAAGCCAACAAGCATTATTGATTTCTTGGCAATTGCACCATTCTATTTAGAGAGCCTGCTCCATCACCTCTTTGACTTGCGCTTCTTACGAGTCTTTAGATTGATGCGTTTACTAAAGCTAGCGCGTTACTCTGGCGCTACTGAATCTTTATTTACAGTGATTAAGCGAGAGTGGCCCGTCATGAAGGCGGCGGTTTTTATTTTGCTTTTACTGGTCATGCTCGCCGCCTGCTTGGGTTATGTCTTTGAGCATGAAGCTCAGCCCGATAAGTTTGAAAATATTCCACAAGCAATTTATTGGTCTGTAATTACTTTGGCCAGCGTAGGTTATGGTGATATTTCTCCTATCACCCCAGCGGGTAGAGCGGTGACGATTGTTATAGCGCTCTTAGGGATTGGTATTTTTGCGATTCCGGCAGCGATTCTGTCATCAGCACTAAGTGATCAGCTGCGGATTGAGCGCGAAAAAATGATGAATGAGCTCTATCACATGCTAGAAGACGGGGTGATTTCAGCCGATGAGCAAGAGCTCATTGAGGCCGAGGCTAAACGCTTGCATCTTTCTAAAGGAGAGCTCACGCGCTTACTAGAAAAGGCGAAGGTGGAAATGGGTATTGAGCATGCCCCAGGCAAGGATGCCACTGGTGGCAAAGGTGCCACTAGCGAAATGAGCCTCGAGTTTTTATCCAAGCATCCTGAGCTTGCTGCAGAGCAGCTCAAGATCACCATCTCTAAACTGCAGCAAATTGTGAGCGTGTCGGACCGTCAAGAGTTAAGTAAATACGTGAATAATCCTGATAACGTGACGGGGCTGCAAAGCAGTATGCTCAAATTACTACTGCAAAACACTGCGGTAAAAGAACAGAAGAAAGATGAATAGCTCATCCTTATAATAGGTGACATCATGATTAATCATTTTGTTCTTGCCTTGGCATTTTCAGCTGAGAAACATAAAAATCAACGGCGTAAAGATGCGCTAATCACGCCGTATATCAATCACCCAATTGCACTAGTCAATGTTTTGGTAAATGAGGGTGGGGTGATGTCTTGGGATGTGCTGTGCGCAGCCTTATTACATGATGTCATTGAAGATACACAAACGACTGAGGAAGAGTTAATCACCCATTTTGGTAAAAAAGTGACTGCGATTGTCAAAGAGTTAACCGACGATAAATCACTTGCTAAAGAGGTACGCAAAAGCTTACAAATCGCTCATACCCCTTTTGCTAGCCATGAGGCCAAGCTTGTCAAACTCGCCGATAAGATTTGCAATCTACGCGATATATTGGTCGCCCCACCAGCTGGCTGGGATCTTCAGCGCAAGCAAGCGTATTTTGTATGGTCTGAAGCAGTGGTCGCCGGCATTAGGGGAACTAATTCCAAGCTAGAAAAGGTATTTGATGGCTTGCTAGAAGAGGCTCAGCAAATGCAGTAGGCGAACCTTGATACTGGGTTTAGGTATCGAGTTTGCTGGTGATTGATAATTCACCCCACATCACGATATCCATATCGACCAATTGCCAACCTTTGTGTTGAAAGCCAATATCAAAATCATCTGTGGTCTTGCTCTGCCGAAAAATGGCATTTAAGTCTGTTTGCTCATCTTGTGGCACGGTCTCAGAGAAGTAGATGAGGTGCTGACCTTCGCTAGAGAGGTTTACCTCCGTAAAGTCCTGACTCCCCACGCTAATACCAATATTTTCATCATATTCGGCCAAAAAATTAGGCGGATTCTCAGTAATGAAAGACCCGCTTTTCCAAAGAAAGCCACAATGCATTTCTTTATTATCTTTGCGGTAGGTCATACGCTCGGTAAGGTGAAATTCTTTTTTAGGTGAAATACTAAAAGACATAGAGAACTCCGTTGAGTAGTATCCGAAGTAGTAGCTGACGTTAGTAGATTAGGAGGCGATCTTCTTGGTGAGATCAAAGGCAATCACATCCGATGGCTGATGTGCGCTCTGATCTAAAACTGCGCAAGTAAGGAGCCCATTGACTCTGGCATTTGGATGGATATCAATCGATTTATAGTAAATATCACCGTGGATCAGCGCGCCTGGATAGACCTCAATTTTTTCATCTACGGTAATGGTGCCCTCAATCGTCCCGGCAACAATGAGATTGGTGTAATGCAAATCGCCTGTCAGGACGCCATCTTTGTCGATCACTAGAGTTGCTTTACTCTCTGGAGCTTCTGTAATGTTGCCCACAAAATGACCTAAAACCCGAATATTGCCATTGCCCTCGAGGTTACCAAGCACTTTAGATCCCGAACCAATTTCATTAGTAAAGGATAGTTGTGAGCTAGTTGGTTTTCTATCAAACATGGTTATTCACAATGCATTTTTTCAGAATCTAAATTTGGTTGCCAACAAAACAGATTATTCATGCTGTGTCGAAACGGGACCATTCGCACGCTTAACTGATTTATTGACATGGATTTATCTTGTTCTTGATGAGCCATTTTGTCCAATCAATTTTTGAGTTTTTTTACGAGATGAAATTTAGTTGCAAAGCAATAATTTGATAGCGCTTCTAAGTGCTTGATTCATCTACACAGAGCTCAAACTTCTAAAAGATATATGACAAAAAAATGACTCAAACCCACTATACAAATAAGGTGATTATTTGTGTCTATATCCCTAGGTAAGAAGGGGGGTGAAAACCCTAGCATCAATCTTACGTCAAATAACTTTAACTACTCATTGAACCATTCGTAGTTGATATCTTGAATTTCCAGTACCTCTTGATAGTGGGCTAAGCAATACTCGCTCCAATCAGCCTGGAATGCAGCCGAGCTCGTATCACAGTGATAGCGGTTAAGTAAATTGAGTAGGCCGTGATCTTTAGTCTCGAGAATATCGCGCTCGCCACTTTTGCCTTTGACATGAACTGAGATTGCGTGTTTTCCGCTCATGGGTGTCTCCTTCTAATATTTTTATCCAGCTTACACGTAATTGGCTACTGTTGTAATTACTCCAAGTAAATTCTTTACAAAAAATGTAATTGTCTTTATAATTGACCCATACATGAAGAGGGGGCGAAAGCCCACAGCAACCGGTCTATTAGACAACGGTGCTACGCTTATAGCGAATGTGATCTAGCAAGGCAACTTGATTAGATAACTAAACGTAAAGCCCCTTCTTTGGGGCTTTTTTCATTTCTAAAGCCCATGTTCTTTAACAACTTGAGGAGATTCATTATGGCTAGAGCCATCGTGGGCGATCAACTATTGCCCGTAAAGGTAGTCTATGTTGGTGGTGCAATACAGGTTTGGGTTGTCGATGACATTTACCGGCTCTTGGTCGGTGATCACAGTCTAAATATTACCGACCCAGAAGCTGCTGAATTAGCAGCAGACATCAAAAACCTCGATCCACCAGCGCTAGAGCAAAAGTGGCTAGCAATTGCCAAGGAGTTTTTAAGTAGTTTGCAGTAAACAACAACAGTAGCAAAGGAAGTAAAGACAGCAAAGATAGTAAGGGCGGAGTTATTCCCAATTGCTAGCCTGACATATTGTCGAACTAGCTAAATAGGAGAAGAAAATGAGTCAATTATTTTGTAAGTTGGGTGATCTAGCGGTTACCGTAGAAGCAGAGTTACCAATCAATATTGGTAATGTCGTCAAAATCGTTGGAGTCAGTGGTTATCAGAACTGGTCCTCCTTTAAAACCCAGATTTTTTTGTGGAAGGTAGAAGTCGCCTCCTCAGAAAGACCTTTGGTGTATGAAAACCCCAATGGTTCGATTGAGCAGGCGCTTACAGGACGAGTACCTGATCATTATCTAAGGCCCATTCGGCCTGATGAGTTGGAGTGGTTGCAAGAAACTGAACAGGACCAACCTTTGTCGGTGGGTTTAACAGAGGTAGAGGAGGTGGAATATGTTTAGACCGCCTCCAGAATATATTTGGAATTTGAGTAAAAGCAAATACGAGAAGCAGTTTCGTAGAAAGGCGCCGCAATTGGGCAGCTGTAGAGCGTCTGATGGCAAGGTTAGAAGAGCGTTCACATGAGAATCCCTGGTTAGCAGAAACAGTCAGTTACTTGCGCAAGCTACTAGATCGACGTGATCACGAAGCGATGGAAAAAGAATTGATGTATTCCTCTGACAAGCTCAAGAACCGCATTGCTGACTTGGACGATAGCGTGATGTTCTGTATGAGTGCTGAAGCAGTCAAGCCTGCATTTCTGCGTAAGAAGGTAACGCAAGGTAGAAACTCAGATTCACAAACATAATCTCAATTAGTAATCTGTGTTGGTTGGGTGTAGGAGGGCGCAATACTTTCCTACACACCAATCATCTTTAATCCCTGTTCATTCTCGATGCAAACCTCTACGCTGAACTTTTCTAGCAAATAGGGGTTTGTCATGCAAGTTTCAGTTGAATGCACTCATAAGCAATTACGTTTATTTAGATTGGTGATGGACGCGCGAACTGTTGTTGTCTTATTGATCATTTTGATGATCTGGCAAATCATGAAAATTCTCCACATTCTTTAGATTATTAAAATATGCCTCTTTCAAGGGATCGCGGTAATATTCTGATGAATGATCCCTGCATTCATAAGCGACTAAGGAGGCATGTATGGATGATTTCATGGACGATTTGGTATATAAAAAGCGTGGCAAAGGCCCTGCTGTCGCCTCTGCTACTGATCCCTCACCGAGCCCATCAGGCGTAAATTCTTCATTGCCCACGCTAGCCCAGTTACAAGAAAAGCAGCGTAGTGAATTGATTGAAATGGCTCAGGTGCGCTACGGTATTAAGGGAGGTACTGTGCAAATCAATCTAGCGCCATTACAGATTCATTTAGGCATGACTCAAAAAGAAATCTTTAAGGCTTTATTAGATGCCCCAGAAGCTGAGCACGCTGACCAAGTACTCTATGCACTAGCTAAAGGGGAGATTGATGCCGATATGGCCAATCAAATCTTAGCTAGCTTGGCACTTTTAGATAAGTTTAAGAAAATCAAAATAGAGTCTTAAGAGCTTGAACTGAGATGCACTCATCAGATGCACTCATCGGATGCACTATTGTGTGCTGTGCACACGATGAAAAAAAGAGAGAGCAAACAGGCTAATCAACCCGATAATAAATTTGACATATTTAGAATATTTGATAAGAATACGCAGATAGAAATTTTATCTGCATAACTTATGCCCTTTGAGCACTGTTCGGAATGTAAACGCTGTTGCAACGTTGATCCGGGTTATGCACCTCTTGAAATTACTCTGACTGCTAAAGAAACCAAAACCTATCGCTCCATTTGTATTGAGAGGCATTGTCAATATTTAGGTAAACAGGGTTGCACTTTAGGCAAAGCAAAGCCGTTTAGCTGCAAGATGTATCCTCTAGTCTATAAGCCTGCTACCCAAGAATTTTTATACGATACCGAGTGCCCGGTGATGCCAAAATACATCGGCCAGCTCAAGATAGCGGGCTCGCAGGCCAATGAACACCTCGCTTTCATCCAAAAAGAGATTGCCGTACTCTCGCGAACAGATGAAGACTTTTTAGAGCGCAATTTTGGAATTGATGAGCAATATTTTGAGACTAAAAAGTTGCCCCTTGCCAATATTCCCAATATTCCCAATATTCCCAATATTTCTACTAAGCGCGCTACGCACTCCAAAAGAGCTGCCGACAAAAATGCTGTGCGCCCATAACCCTGCCTTATTCAATATTGACTTCTTACTTCGGAAATCTTGCTATGCACGCTTTAGTCCAGTCTCCAATTGAGCCGCTCACTGAGCTGTCAGAGTTAGCACCAATAGCGCATCTTGACGATACAGTCCATGAAGTGGCATATCAAAGCTGGACTAAAGATAATTTATGGGTCTTAAGCGAGCATGAAGAGACCCAGTACTACACCACGCGCTGGGATGCACTGTGTCCTTACATTGAAGTAACGCCAGCCATGATTGAGATGGCCCCTAAACCCTTTGTGGTTTACGCTGTGCCCCCCAAGAGCCAATTTGGCGTGCCGATTAAAGACCGCTATGGCTTAGTGCACGCCACATCACCCCAGTTTTGGGCTGACGAGTACCGCATTCGTAAATTTAAAGAATTGGATAAGCAATTTCGCCACTTTACGGTTACCCAAAAAGTGGTCGATGGCAAAGAAATTACTGCGCAGTACCTCTATGAGATTGGCGGTACCCATTTTGAGAGCTACTGGATTGCGCAAGCAGAAGTAGAGGGTTTTGTCGATTATGTGCGCAATTTACCCGTACTTATCATTCAGGTGTTCGCTGCTAATGGGGATGTGGTCTTATCGGACGTATCGATTATTTTGCGCAAAGAAAATCAACTCTATGGCAGCTTTTGCCAATGGAATCGCGACTACAAAAACCGCTCGCCAGGAATCTATGCCTGTCTATTGGCGACGCGCTGGGCGCAGCAAAACAATTTGCAGTTTTACAATTTAGGGCCAGTAGATGAGTATGGCTACAAGGGATTATTTGTAACGGACTATGAA
>Ga0209499_1001881_pt1 | contig 14002 bp, 12 predicted proteins | sample C_130208_EF_Meta_FD_187306 | JGI IMG/M metagenome (GOLD analysis project Ga0209499, IMG submission 187306) | Freshwater microbial communities from Lake Croche, Canada to study carbon cycling - C_130208_EF_MetaG (SPAdes) (version 2) | ecosystem: Environmental > Aquatic > Freshwater > Lake...
CCCAACTCAAAGCACTTGTTGATGAGCTTGCAAACGTCCTTTAAGAACTCTGCCTGCTCTGCTACAAGACTCAATGACCTTCCTTCAAAAACACCGCAACAAAGGCACAGCCAGCGGTTCCAAGCTGCACCAAAGCCTCTCCAACTCCAGGAGGAATTCCTGCTACTGGCGAGATGATGTTGATGAGCATGGCAATGCCAGCCCACGAAGACGGTTCTTTAAAACGATCAATAAAGTATTTCATTTCCCTTCTCCAGGAGTAACGTAAACGGTCGGAGTTCCAGAAGCAGAAATGTAAGATATAAACACATTCGCGCTGCTAGAACACTGTGGTCCACTCAGAACAATTGCTTCTTGCGGTCGAATAGGTACACCATACCCAGGAGTTCCAGACGTTGGTACAGCAGCATTAGAGCCAGCAGTGGCTGAAATCCTGACATACAACGGTTGACTTCCTGACGTCTCATGATTGACAAACAAATACTGACCAGAGGGGCTGTCTGCAAAGACGTTTGAAGTTGCAACAGTAGAACTTCCCGCTAAAGCAAACGTCTTGCCCATAGGGTAAAAAGCGCCGATGATTGACATTAGTAGATCCTCTTGCCTGCGCCGCTGGTTGAACTGTGCTTGGTGTTGTACTCACCTTCGCAGAAAGGGATGATGGACCGGAAACCACCTTTCGGTAGTTGCCCTGGTTCCCAGCGAATCATGTCCCTGCTGCCATCTCTCGGCAGTTGTGGCCGAGTAGACTTTGCAATCTGCTGGTTGAGATCATGGTCCCGTTGATGGAGACGGCTCTTCATTTCGATGCTCCTTGGCAGTGATTGTAAGGTAACAGAACGCAACATAGATGCCGAGTGTTGACACTCTCTCCCACGTTGGGTTCCACATTGTCCAGCATCCTAGACCACACGAGGTCATCAGGGCCAGGACGGTAATAAGCCTGTCCGTCACCACGGTTAAGGCTAGTTTGATCAATTGAATGGCTTCCATATAGATTACTCATCGTCGTCGTTCATAAAACCCGTACCCCAGTCAGAACCCTCGTCTTTCAGACGGAGAGCTTCCAGCTTCAGCGCACGGTCGATAACCTTCATCTTAGCATCCAAACTCGCTTCCGGGTCAGAGATGGTCACGCGCAGCATATCTGCGATAGCCTTCTCCAACTCTGTGCTGATGCCACGCTTCTTGCTCATTGCAACAACCCCGTTGCTTTTCCTACTGCGCTTGTCCCAGCGTATCCAATTGTCAAACCACCTATAATTTTCGCAGCAATTCTTGTCTTTTCAGTCTTGTCAGAAATGAATTCCAATTGTTGAACTTGTTGTCTGAGAGCTTGTTCTTGTTGCTTTGACAATAAAGTAACGCCTGTTGTGTTTTCTGCCTCACGAATTTTTGGCAAAACAGATTCATTTAACGTTCTTATTGCGTCGCCCGGTTTTGCGTTTGCAAGGGCCTGCACAGAATCAGAAAATGTTTTTTGTGCCGCTTTGATGGCGGTTGTTTTTTCTGATGTAGCGGCCTGAACTTCACCGAATCTAGTTTGCTCTGATTTAGCAGCTTCTCTTGCTCTTTCTTGAGCAATTTTTTTAGCTTCTTCTGTTTGTTCTATTCTTTTTGCCGCTGCTCCCGATCTTGTTTCTGCTTTGACAAGAGGAGCAAGATACCTTGACTCAATTTCTTTGCGAACAAAGTCAAATTCATTCAATATTGCTCGATTGGCTTGGATCAGTTCTTTAATTTTTTCTGGAGTCTTTGCTTTTTCTGCTAACCCCGCAAAGTACCTTCTAGCCGCAGCTTCAGCAATTTCCTTGTTTCCACCAACCGAATCTACAAACATACGATATTTTTCTGGGCTACTAAAAATATCTTTTGCTACTTGCTCTGCCGTTTTTACATAATACTTGCCAGCAGCATCTTGTGTCTCAGTAATTCCTTTTCCAACTTTTGTTCCGTATGCTTCTATAGTTTTTGACAAACGTTTGTAATCGTCAAGATACTTGGCAAAGTCTTTAGAATAACCTTTCATTTGGTCTGAAAGTGCTTTGTACATATCTCCAGAGAATTGTTGTCCAATAGCTTTATATCCTTCTTCTGGAGCACCATACGCGGCGTCTCCAAGTCTTCTACGAATGACCTCCAATCCTTCAAAAGATTTAGTGTTTTGGATGTCTTGTTTTAACTGATTAATTGAACGCAAATAATCTGATGTACCACCTTTTGCCAACAAAGAATCTAGTTGAGCAACTATGGGTTTTGTATCAACAAATTTCCCTTGAGATTCTAATGATTTTGCTACGTCTTTTGCAGCACCAAAATTCTTGTCTGCTGCTGCGTTACGCTGGTTCTTGACGCTTGACAAGAATTTTTCTGCTTGCTCTCTTATATATCCACCAATTTCACTTGCAGTCATTGGAACTGGTTTGAACTGTCCTCCTTCCGCCATAGTACGGACCCCAGGAAGTTCACGCAATCCAAGTGCCGATTGAGTCTCTGCTTTCAATCCTGCTTTTTTTGCTATTTCTGCAAGTTGTTCTTGTGTAGCCGTTTCACTCAAACCACGAGACACAGCTTCAGTAACACCGCGCTGCTTTTCAGCTTGAGCAGCAGCAAGACGTTGTTGTTGAGCAGCTTCTTCGGCAGTCAATGCTTGTTTTCCTGATCCGCCCAATGCTTGCGCTTCTTTTTGCAATGCGGCTTGTTGTGCGGCGGTTTTTTTTCCTAACAGCAATTGACCTATGTCTTTTACACCACTATATCCATAACCTAAAAGTCTGCCCAATGTCGGACCAGCAGCAGCAACATCTGGTGCGATCCCACCAACAAATGTAGATGTTGGAGCCGCCTGCCTTTCTGCTGCACGCTGTTCTGGTGTGAATCCAGTAGCTTCTTTCACTTTCTGTGGAACGTATTGACCAGCCTTTTCTTGAAGTTCGCTACCCGCATAGCCTCCAAGAAGAGCGCCTCCAAGTCCGCCAACAACGGTGCCAATGGGTCCACCAAAAGATCCTATCGCTGCACCAAGCTCACCACCAGCAAGCGCACCACCAGCCCCGCCCAAACTTTCAAATGCGGCCTTGCCTCCTGCTTTTAATGGAGAAACATCAGGTGGAGGAGAAACAATTTCGTCGTATTTGTTTGCACGGGCGGTTTCACGAGGTTCTACAATTTCGTCGTATTTGTTTGGCATTACAAATCCAACCCTGTTTCTCGTTTATAAACGGTTCTGACCTGATCTATCATTTTTTGTTTTTGTTCTGCAGACAAGTTTTTATTGTTTTGAGCTTTCAATACTGCCGCTTGAGCCTGGCTTCTTTCCTCTGCAACGGATACGCCCGGAGTTGCTCCGGCTTGATCCATTGTTTGAGCAAGACCATCAGGAGCAGAACCAGAGTATCTCCTTACTGTTTCTGGATATGCTCTACCAAGAACTTTTGTTTCTGTGTTAATTAAGTCTTGCCATAGTTTTAATTTTATAATAACAGTTTCTGGTTTGTCTGTTACCAACGGAAGAACGCCTTTCTGCCTTGCAAATTCAGCAGCCGTAACGGTTGCGCCGGATTGAAGTTTAAGCTGCTGATTTGTAAGGGAATTCATTTGAGCAATAAACCTTAACTCTTCCGGGCTGGTAAATTGCTGAGCAATGTCGTATGGAATTCTTCCCTCAATAAATCCAAACGACTTTAGTTTCCCTTTTTTAGCCAAGTCTTCTGCTGATGAAATGGTGGATTTCATATTTTCAGCAATAATTGCGTTTTGTTTAATAGAATTTTCTATTCCCGCTGGGACTTTTTCACCTTGTCCTGTTTTTGGCGCAGCACTAGGGCTTGTTATTGGTGCGTCAAGATTTGCTTTGGGTAACGCACTAGGAGAATATTGAACCAATCCTCCATCTTGCGCCCCAACTCTTGGGACTTCAACTCTAGGTCTTGGCTCTGGACGAGGCTGGTTTCTAGCTACTGGAACCGACCCTTGAGGCAAAGGCACAGAAACAACTTTCCCATTCTTGTCAACATAAATTGCGTTATTGCCTTGTATAGCAACAGGCTGACCCAATTCGCTTTGGCGTCTCTTAAGTTGTTCTAATTGGAACTCTCGTCTACTAGCTGCTTCGTCTGCTCTTGCTTGTTCTGAAATTCTTTTAATGGCTTGAGCATGATCCGCAGCAACTTTTTTGCTTTCAAGAGACATTTCGTTTCTTGATAATTCATTTTCAATTTGCCTTGTTTTTGTTGCTTGAAAACCCAGTGCTCTATCAAGGCTTTTTAGCTGTCCTTTAACAAGTTCTATAGTTGATTCAAGACCACGCCAATCGGTATTTTTTTGCAAGAACTGAGCATCATTAGAAGCAAGAGTTTCTCTGACTTTTAAATCTGCTGCTTGTTTGTTATAGAGAGCCTCTCTCCTAGCGTCTTCAAGACCATCATTAATTGCAGACAACTTGGTTTGCAACAACTTGACGTTTGTATCAAACGATTGTTTACGTTCTTTGTCGTATTGCTCTCTTCCTTTAGCAAACCCCTCTGCCATGCCATTCATAGCAGCAAGAGCAGATTTTGCGGTGTTCTTGTTATTTCCACCAAGCAACATTCCTGCTGCTCCTATAGTCGCAAACAAAACTCCCAACATGGGAGCAGTCACTTCAGTAGGAACAAAAGCACTGTACTCAGCAATTTGCTTATTTGTTTCTTCTTTCTGTTTGTAAAGAGGGCTGCTTCTGACTTCATCTAACATTTTTTTAATGTTTTCAGAATCTTGTTTTGCCGCCTCAGCTTGTTGTTTTGCTTTGAATAATTCTTGAGTTTGTCTGTATGAAACTAAGTTTGCAGTGTCTCTTGCAATCCTTCCCTCAAGATCTTCTTGTTTTTTAATCAACCTTCTTTCTTCGCCATACGCTCTGGAAACTTGCTGTCTTCCGGAAGAAACTTGTGTTTGAGAACTTGCAAAGTCATTTTGATCAACTTTTTGTGCAGCAGGCTCAAAAGACTTTTCTCCAAGACGCAAAGGGTCATTCAGCGGGTCTTTCAAGAAAGATTCAGCCATGATCACTTCCCAGCAGGTTGATTTGATTGGATGATTGTTGGTGCAGCCAACCTAGTCAAGTTACCAAAATATTGTCCGTACATAGAAGAAATTTCAGCGTCAGCACGGATGCCCTCTTGGATAGCCTTAGCCGTGTACTGGTCTGCAATTCCAGACAATTTCAACCCAAAGTCTTGTTGTGCTGCCAACAACCGTTGACGCAAGTCTTGCTCTGCTCTTTGCTGCTGGGCAACGCCAACACCACCACGGGCCACACCAGCTTGGGCAGCACGAGCGCGTTGTGCTTCTAAAGCCTGCTGGTTAACCGCATTCAACTCACCACGAGAGGCAGCAGCCTGTTCTGCAAGACCGCGTTCTTGATACGGCTTGCCAATTTCAGCTATACGCCGTGAAGCATCTTGTGCACCCTGACGAGCCTTGCGAGCACTATATGCAGTTTGTAGGCCACCTAGTGCTCCTAATCCAAGCCGAGCTTTGTCACCACCAGACAAAGATTCTAAAAAACCTTTTTCCTGTTTTTGTGGAGTAGCATCTGCCTCGCCTGGACCATACCTTCCTTGTGCAAGGCCAAGAGAGGTGGGAGTTGAAGGAGGGGTTGTTCCTTGTCCGTAGTATCCTTCCGTAAGACCAAGAGTCGTAGGGGCGTTCTCAGCAAACCCGTCTCCGGGCCTAAACCCAGTCATATCTATTTGTCCAAACGATTCCGATGAAGGTTCTTGATACTGAGTTTCTTGTTGACCTATGAGTTGATCAAAACCCGCTTGATCCTGACCACCAAAATCTCCAAGTCCATCTTCGAACTCCATAAGTCCGGTCTCTGGGTTGATCTCACCAGAACCGCCATGTTCACGCAGTAGTGCAGCTTCACGCGGGTTGATGTGCGCCAGGATTGTGTCTCCTCTCCTGCCCTTGTCTTGCAGCAGACGGGCAATCTTGCGGAGATCTCCACCCATACGGGTCAGGTTGCGTAGTTCACTCATTTATAGCCCCAGAGCATCTTTGAGACGCAGTGATTTTTCATTCCAGACATTTTGCCTTTCTTTTCCAGACTCGTCACCTTCTATAGCCCCCGGAGGCCTGTACGCAGCCAGAGCGTCTGCTAACAATCTAGCGGGTCTTGCGCCTGTAATTGTAGGAAATGTTAGTTTTTTTGGAGGAGGAACCCTAGTAACAGGCGGATAAAGTTTATTTGACTCTTTCTTGGGTTTTTCTTCTGTTTTAAGTTCTTCTTCTTTTTTGGGTTCTTCTTCTTTAGGAACGACAGAAGGTGGAGTAACAACAATTGGCTCCAACGCAGTGGGTGGAGTAACAACATCCTTGATTACTTTAGAAACTTCTTCTTCTGGTAACGGTTTGTATTCTCCAACCCCCGGTTCCGGAAGTTGTTCATCTTTGTCTAACACCCGAACAGGCGGGGGTGTTATTGGAGGCAAATCTGTAGGAACTTCAGCTTTCTTTTTATCAGGGAGAGGTTTGTAATCTTCAAGTCCTGAGTCTGGCAATTCTTCATATTTGCCAGGAACGTCAACAGGAGGAAGACCTCTAGTTGTGTCTGGTCGAGGTATAGTTATTTCCGTTCCGCTAGGAGTTGCATTAGCACCCTGTGTCTGAACAATAACTTTGGTTAACGTTTTAGGATCAACTTCCGATGTTGACTGTGCAGCAACTTGTTTGACCAAATCAAGATCTGTAACTGGGGGAGCAACAGCAGGTTCGGCAGCAGGTTTTGTAGTAGGTTGAGTAGTAGGTTGAGTAGTAGGTTGAGTAGTAGGTTGAGTAGTAGGTTGAGTTGAAGTTTTTGTCGACGGTTCTACAGATGGAGAAACTTCAGTTGAGTACCAAGAATTGATAGCTGTAGTTGCGGCTTTTTGAGGGTCAATCCCTATCTGATTAGCCGTTTGCATAATCGAATTGATTGTTGCAGTTTTATCTCCACCAGCTTTACGTTCTGAACTTGCAATCTTAGTTATTTCAGCATACACGTCTACGCCAGATTTAACTGCGGCTTCTAGTTTGGTGTAGATCGGGTCGCCTTCAGCGGCGTTGATGACATCGAGACGATCAGTGGCAAGTGTTGGTTTCTGACCAATATTTGGGACGGTCCCAACAGGTTCATTTCCAGAAATAATAACGTTAAAGTCTTGGTTAACCGCTTCAGAACTAGGAACATTTCCAGCACCGCTAACAATTCCCATTGCCACTAAATCTGTCTGGCGTATCTTATCTAATTCATCAGGGGTAAATTCTCGTGTTTCTGTATTCCCAGACACTTGATTGAACAAAGTTGGACTCTGTTGGGATAGTGCTGCTGCTTCTTCAACAGTTATGTTTAGCCGGCCAGCTACGTTAATAACTTCTGCAGTTTGCGGAATGGCTACGGGTTCAACAGCAGGTACGTTGTCACCAATAGTAGAAGACGTTGGTGCTGGATACCTAGAGAGTGCTGTTTCCGGGTATGGACTAGTAGTATCGACTGGTGGACGGGCTGTAGCAGCGGAAAGTTTGGTATCTGTAGAAGAAACAGGTTTTGTAGTTGAAGCAGTTTTTTGTGTATCCCACCCAGTTCCAGTACCAGGATCAAATTTACCAAATTCTGGTGGCGGTCCTTTAGTAGCAATTTCTTGAACTTTTGTTTGCGGCAAAGGGTCTCCTGCAAGAAATGCTGCTGGAGCAATTCCCAACATTGTTCCTAACGTACCTAAAGCAGCCATCACGTTTTGATTGGCAACCGCCGCCTGACGAATAGCGTTTTGACCTGCTGGAGTCACCGCTAATCTTGCTAATAAAGCAGCGGTCTCTGCGGCTGCCGCACCAGCCAATACCGCACCCTCTGGTGCAAGTAAAGGAACTAGTGCTGGAGCAAATGCTTGCGGATCACTTGATGAAGCCAAATCTATTTGTCGAACAATTTCTTGCGCCTCAGGCGATAAGTTTTGTTGAGCTGCAACATTGCCTGCCAAGACATTAAAAACGTCTTTACCGATACCGGCAACGTTTGGACCAATGTTTTGATCTTCAGAAAGAATTTGTTTGGTAAGTACTTCGTCTGCAGTTGGAGTTCTTTGTCCTTCGACAATGGGGGCACTAGCATTGTTTGCTTTGTTAAAACCGTTTATTTCAGCAAGAGCAGCATTAAATAATGCTTGATTAGACACTCCACCAGTAGCAACAAGAGAAGTGGCAATTGATCCTGCTGCTGGCCCAATAACCCCTCCAACTCCAGCGCCAACACCTGCGGCAAGAGAGTTTTTCAAAATTTCGTCAACATCACCGCCTCTGATTGCGGTCCCAACTGCAGAACCGGCAGCAGCACCTGTTATTCCGCCACCAATACCAACGTTAACTCCTGATGCAAAACCAGCACTAACAGCGTTTTTTAAAATGTCGTCACCACTTCCTCCTTGTGCAGCAGTAGAACCCGCAGAAATTGCAGCAGAGCCAACACCTGCAGCAACTGCCTCAGAAGCCCCAGTGATACCAATTGACGAAAGTATTGAATTACCAATTGCAACATTAAGGCCAGGGACAGCAGAAACGGCCACCAACAATATGGCTCCAGTTATTTGATTAAAAGTGTGAAAATTTTCAGGAGGTTTGTTTTCTGCCCCTCGTAAAGGATCGTATGTTTGTTCAAAAGTAATGGTTTGTGTTCCGGGCTGTTGACCACGAGTACCTTCCACCATTTCGTATTCATAACTCCCCGGTTGATACGGGTTAACAAATTCTGGTGTTGGTTGCTGCGTTTCGGGAACATAAACGGGAGTAGGATCAAAAACAGGAACAGGAGGAGGTGGAGCCGGAACAGGTTCGGGAGCCGGGGCAGGAGGCGGAACAAAAACCGGGGCAGGAACTGGCTCCGAAACAGGAGCGGGAACCGGGGCTGGAACCGGGGCTGGAGGAGGAGCTGGAGCTGGAGGAGGGGGTTCAATTGGAGCGGCAGCCGGCACATTAGGAACAGAACCAACTATTTCGTAATATTCAGACGGTTCAATTTGATGCAGTTTTTCTGCCAATTGTTCTGGACCTAACCCAGTAGTATCAAACCCCAAAGCATTAAGATAATTTATCGCAAGTTCTGCACCTACTTTGTTTGCACTCATGATTGTTCACCTCCGGCCAATGCGCCCATAGTGACTAGAACCGATAATGTCATGTAATTGATTTGTTTTGGCAGTTCTTTTTCTGTCAAAATCTTTGAATTTATTAATTGTTCTCGAAGCATTGGATACAAGCTACGGTCTTGTATTGCTTCTTTTGCCATCTGCCCTATAGACGCCATAGTCCTAGCATCCAGACTATGCTGTTGCATAAACTCTTGGGTTGCTAATTGGGCCTGTTCTAATTTAGGGTCCATTATAATCTCAATACTTTTGCAATTTGCTGGTGAATACTTAAATGAACGCCAATCCAATCATAGAAATCTTCTTCTACTTGCCAGTCCGCGTTTATTAACTGAAAAGGATTGTCAAGATTTAATTGGCTTGCCAGTCTTTCATGTTCTTGATTGTGTACAAACAGCCAATCATCTAAATTTTCTGGATCTGCATCTGTGATTGGATATTGCGGCACAAGTATGCCTTTATCTGCTAACTGCTCGTAAAACAGCTTGTGCTGCACACCATTTTCAAACAACATTTTCCCCAACCCATCTACGTCTCCAAACTCAACGTAAGACAGATCATCCATATTCATAGACCAATTAACTTCTTAATAAATTCTGCAGCAGCACCTGGTCCAAACAACACCGCAGCCATAACAGCGTACAAAAGATACTCAATCTTTGTCATACGCTTGTCGCCAGAAGCTAGCGTATCTGAGATCTTATTGTATCTCTCAGCACAAACTGCTTCGTGCACGGCTAGTTTGGTTTCAATATTGTCACTCATTTACCACCCATGAAAGAGTGGCCTCGTCCCATTCGTACAACTGACTATCGGTCGGATATGCAACAGGAGCTTCCCACAAACAAGTATCTTCGTTTAAACCCCACGAAGGAAACGGTTTTGGAGGAATGAAAGCATCGCGTTGAGCGTCGTATTTGTATCCAATTCCAGCATAGTTTTTTCGAAACGGCCTGCCTTCTGGATGTTTACCACCAAAAGTATTGTAACTAGTACGTTTCCAAATATTACCTGTTTCCAATAAGTAAATTTGTTCCATTCCAGATAGGACATCCTCATCCCATCCTGGAATAACTCGGATTACAATATTTTCGTGATTGAGTTCGGCGTAATGTGCCATATTTATTACCAGTAAATAGTGCCAGTGCCGGCGCTAAAACGATATACTTTGTAACCTGATCGGATGGAAGTATTTGGAGTTGTTGAACCTGCAGCGTTGTTAACCCACGCGCTTCCATTCCAAGATTGAGTTGTCAATCCAAGTCCAATGAAAGATAAGTCTGCGTTAGATGACGGGTAAGCAATAATGACTACCCCAGATCCTCCACTGAAACTTGTGCCAACAGCTGAAGAATTTACGCCACCACCCCCGCTACCACCACCAGTATTTACTGTTCCAGCCGACCCACCAGTAAAAGTTGCTCCTCCAGCCACATATGAAGATCCATTTCCTCCTCCACCAACTCCACCAGTCCCTGCTGTTCCACTCGAGCCAACACCACCGCCACCGCCCCCAGCGTATGAGTCTGCAAGGCCAGTAATACTTGTTCCTGTTGTGTAAGTATTTCCCGCGCCTCCGTTTCCGGCAGCAGATGTTCCAGTAGCAGGGCTTCCACCTACCGCGCTAGCGCCTCCACCGCCACCGCTAGGATAATTTCCGCTTGCACCCGGAGAATTCCCGCCCGAATTCCCTTGTCCGGAGGTTCCGGCTGCACCTGCTGTGTTTCCACTATTAGATCCTCCACCCCCTCCAGATCCACCCGTTGATGCAGCCCCTGAGCTTCCTCCCCCGGTAGCGCCACCACCACCACCAACAGAAGTAATGCTTCCGCTAGTAGCCGCAGAATTGATTACGGTCCCTGTTCCAAAAACAGAATTTGAACCAGAATTTCCAACTCCTATAACGCTTGACCTCGCCGCTGCCCCCGCTCCAACCGTAACTGTATAAGATGTTCCGGCAGCAATTACATACCCACTAGTTGTTAAAAGACCACCAGCACCACCACCGCCACTTTGAAAAGTTCCACCACCACCGCCACCAGCAACAACGAGATATTCAACGGACAATGGAGAGGTTGCTGGCAAAGTGCTAGACCAACTTAAAGTTCCTGATCCATTTGTGCTTAACAATTGACCGGAAGTTCCGTCTGTAGCTGGCAAAGTCCAAGTTACGTTAGCTGAAACAATAGCGTTGGCTTTAAATCCAACGTATGTAGCAGACGTTAAGTTTGCAAACCTAAGAGTGTTTGCAGAACCAATAGTTACGTTAGCGCCGTCAGTTGTTAAATTGGCCGCACCTGCGAACGAACCTGCGTTGTTATACTGAAACTGAGTTGTACTTCCGCCTGGGCTACCACCGCCGCTCACAGCAGCGTTACTCACCCACGCTCCGCCAATGCTCGTCAGTACGTTTCCTGCCGTTCCTGGAGCAACTCCGTACAATGAAGATGTACCGTTACCAATTACAACATTTCCAGCAGGAATTGTTGTTACTCCGGTTCCTCCGTTACCAACAGCAAGAGTCCCGGTTGCATTTGCTACCGGAATGTTAGTTGTTGCTACAAGACTCCCTGATGTTGGAGTCCCAAGAGCAGGGCTTACTAAAACAGCAGTGCTTATGGTTGGACTTGTATTAAGTACGTTACTGCCAGAACCAGTGCTACTTGTTACTCCAGTTCCTCCGTTTGCTACCGCTAACGTGCCAGTCGCATTTGCCACCGGTATATTAGTCGTCGCCACAAGGCTACCTGATGTTGGCGTACCAAGAGCGGGGCTGATCAGAGTAGGGGTTGTAAGAGTTGGACTTGTGTTCAGTACAACAGACCCTGTGCCGGTGCTAACAGTTACGCCAGTACCCCCATTTGCAACAGCTAACGTACCCGTTGCATTTGCAACAGGGATGTTAGTGGTTGCGGCCATGTTTCCAGCCGTAGGGCTACCAAGTGCTGGAGTGATAAGACTAGGACTAGTGATAATTGGACTGCTGTTCATCACAACAGAACCAGTACCCGTGATTGGGTTACTGACCAGTTGTTTAGTTGAACTGCTAAATATTGCTTGCGATGCAGTCAAATTAGAAACAATTAAGTTTGCAGAAGTTAGAGTGCTTCCACTAAACGTTAAGTTTGCATCACCAGCAAATGCCCCAGCATTGTTAAATTGAACTTGAGTTGTGCTACCACCAGGAGTGCTTGCTGATACAGAAGCGTTACTTGTCCAAACACCGCCAATACTCGTTAGCACGTTTCCCGATGTTCCCGGAGAAATACCATACAACGCAGAAGTTCCGTTGCCTATGACTACGTTACCAGCAGGAATTGTTGTTAATCCGGTTCCTCCACCAGCAACAGGCAAAGTACCCCAAGCAGGAGCTGCGGAGGAACCTCCAGAAACAAATGCTTGACCTGACGTTCCGTAAGAAACAGTAGCAGTAGGCCCAACACCAAATTGACCAGACGTCCCAATGACAAACCGACCAAGACCACCGTTAAAAAACGTCAAAGGTAAGTAAGTCCCGGTTCCATTAACTCCGGACACAAGCTGTACGTCAGTTGTGCCATTTGTAGCAATAATAATTTTGCTAGCATTTGTAGGATCTGATGCGTTAGTAGCTTGCCAAGACGCTGCAGTGGATGTCCCACTAGGCAAAGCATAAATGCCTGTCGAACTGTTAGCCGTTCCTGTTACAAAATTAGTTCGGTTAGAAATTGTTGCATTACTAAAATCGCCAACAATTTTTTGTGCCGTAGTTGTAAAAGTTAAATTTCCAGTTGATACGTTTATTGACGCAGCGTTAAGAGTTGTACCGTTAAAAGTAAGGTTTGCAGATCCAGCGAACGCGCCTGTATTGTTGTATTGGATAGTCGTGCTTGCTCCACCTGGAGTCCCTCCGCCTCCACCAACTGCTGCGTTAGAAACCCATGCCCCACCAATGCTTGTAAGAACATTTCCCACGTTTCCGGGAGCAACAGATGCAATAGAACCAACACCATTCCCTAACAAAACATTATTGGCAGGAATCGTTACTAATCCAGTACCGCCACTAGGAACGGAAAGAGCATTAGATAACGTTAAATTTCCAATAGATGCTGAAACTAAATTACTTGAGGTGGCGTATAAATTTGCAACGTTTGAAATTGTAACGTTGGCAAGAGTAGCAGTAAGGTTTGTTACAGTAAGATCTGTAACAACTACATTTGTTACTACGCTTGTTCCGCTTGTAATAGTGACGTTTGCCAACGTCATGTTGTTAAGCGTTGTGATTGTGTTGCCAAGCAAGACAGAAGTGTTTCCGATTGTTATCGGAGTATTAAAATTGCTATCTAATTTAGATAAAGCAATGTTTCCGCTTGCGGTAGCAAAAGTGAACGGGACTGACATTAGAACCTCGCTCTCAATTCATGTTCAAATTCAAACGTATTCACGGTATATCCAGCACTGTTACTGTTGATAGTCAAACCAAGGTATTTTCCATACTGCTGAGCATCTGATTTGTATAAAGCGTAACCATAAGCCGTTTCCCACCCTACAGTTTGAAGACTGTTGTTTTGCCAGCCTACAACTTGTTGGTAATTATTGACCCAAGTAGCCAAGTTGTCTACGGTATAAGCACCAGTAGAACCTGTTCCTGTTTCATTGTCAACGCTAATGAAAAGAGTTGACGACGCTCTTAACTGGGCTTCTATACCAAACTTCAACGCTTGTTTGGTTCCTATGGGATCACCCATAGGAATTAATGCGGTTTGTATGGTTGTTGCTATATTTGCGGTGGAGTTAGCATAGAGACGGTAGAGGTTTGCACCGCCTGTCCCATAGAGACGGATAACCCCCGCTGTAGG
>Ga0209499_1001882_pt1 | contig 13991 bp, 1 predicted proteins | sample C_130208_EF_Meta_FD_187306 | JGI IMG/M metagenome (GOLD analysis project Ga0209499, IMG submission 187306) | Freshwater microbial communities from Lake Croche, Canada to study carbon cycling - C_130208_EF_MetaG (SPAdes) (version 2) | ecosystem: Environmental > Aquatic > Freshwater > Lake | place...
CCGTTACAATCGATTGCAGTTGCTGTTGCAGTTGCAGAAACCAAATAAACATTTAAAGTTGCAGTTCCGGTTAAATTATTTGTTAACGTAAATCCATTTGCATCTGTAATAGAAACTAATGAATATGTTGTAGTAGAACTAGGTGTAACACTAATTGCTGATCCTGATTGATAATTCGTAAACGTCGTATTTGAAATACCATTAGAATAAACGACTGTATAAGGAGCAGTTCCACCAATAATAGTAGTTTTAATTGAAGACGAAGATCCTGAACAAATAGAAGTAGTTCCATTTGCAGCTAAAGTTGCAGCAGTTGGACCATAAAGAACATTACCATAAATAGTAACATCATCCAATCTAAATGTTCCTGTAGCAGCAGCAGCAGTAGTTCCTCCATCAGCTCTTTGTGTACCATAAGGATATAAACGGAACTTAACAGCACCATTAAGTGGTGTAGTGAAATCGTTAAAATCCCAAGTGATTCCGGTTCCAACTGTTGGAGTTACTGGTGCGGCACCCCATGAAGTGAATGTAGCAAAATTATCAGTACTATATCTAACTTCTAATTGATTAGGAGCTGTATTACTTCCTTGTCTAAAGAAATATAATCCTGTAATATTTAATTTTTTACCACCACTTGTTGAAGCAGAGAATTCAATATATGAATTGTTATTAACAGAAGCAGTATTATTTAATGTACTTGAATTAAATACATTTCCTGTAGAAGTACAAGTTATTGCAGGAACAACAGTTGGTGTTGTAGCCCCTGTTGATCTAGTTAAAGCAGTACCTGTTGCATCAGTAGCCATTACAGGAATATTACCTTGTGTTGGACAAGCAGAAACACCATCAAAAGTATTCAAATATAAAACTGGACCTGTAATATTTGCGGTTAAACCTGTTGGTTGAACGAAAGTATAATTGCCAGCATCTGTACCGGTTAAAGTAGCTGTTGAAGTTACTGCGATTCCAGTGGAAATAGCCGATGAAGCAAAAGTACCTGTGCCGCTGAAAGCAACTACATCTCCAGCAATAACGCCACTCAATGTAGCAACAATAGTTGCATTTGTAGTTCCATCATAAGCTTTATTTTGAGCAGCAATAGCAGTCAATGTTAGTGTTTTTGCAGTAATTACTGCATTAGTAATAGTTGGTTGCGTCAAGGTATATTTAGTTGCAGATGTTGCATCTAAAGACAATACAGTCGTAACTGTTTTATTTGTACCTACATTTTTTGTATCAAAAGTTCCTGAACCTGAAACTGTAACGGTATCTGTAAATGCTTTATTATTAACTGCAATAACCGTAATAGTAGCTGTTGTTAATGCATCATAGGTTTTAGACGGTGCTGAAACGTCAACTGTTAAAGGACGTTTTGTTACTGTATAAACTAAAACAGCGTTAGAAGTTCCACCATCATTTGTTGCTGAAATAGTAATATTATATGTTCCAGCTGCAACTGTAGAGGAACCGTTAATTAAACCATTACTATTAATAGATAAACCAGCAGGTAAATTAGATGCGCTATAACCGGTAACAGGGTAACTTGAATTACTTGAATTTGCTGTAATTTGGTATGATGTAGCATCACCATAAACGGTACTCAAAGTTAAACCACTTGTTATCGTAGGAACTGCAACGGTTGAAATAGTTCCTGTTAAACCTGAAGGTTGAGTTATAGAATAATTACCTGCAGCAGAACCGTTTAAAGCATATCCCAAAATGGTAACCGCAATACCAGTCCCAGGCGTAGTTTGAGCAAAAGTGGCTGTAGCACCTGATGTTACTATGGTAACATTAGAGGTATCGGCAGATAATACTCCATTCAAAACTGGTGTTCCAGTTATTGATGCTACATTAGTTCCGTCTTGAACTCTTGTAGCAATTAAAATTCCTGTAATAGTAAGAGGTTTTGGCGTTACCGTATTAATGGCATTTGTTGCTATGGTGGTACTTGTAGCTCCTGTACTTGAGACAGTAATAACTCCATTGTAGTTTCCAACATTGATGTTAGAAGCTAAACGAACATAAATTGTTGGATTTGTAGTTGTACAAGAAGTTAAAATAGTAGTAGAAGCAAAACCAGTAGTAGAACTTGAAGATACTTCAAAACCAGTAGGTGCAGAAACAGATACTATAGAACCATTAATTAATGAAGTAGCATTAACTGTAAATGAAGTAGTTACTGAATTTGACCCATAAACTGAATTTAAAGAGTCTAAAGTACCTATTGCAGTTAATGCAGGAGTAGTACAAGCACTTTGTACTGTAAACGACCAATCAGTAGCTGCTTGTGTAGTTGCTCCTGTTGTATTCCAATTGGTAGTTGTTTTTCCAATTTCCAAAAGTAACGTTTCTTTACAAGAATTATAACTCGCACATGTAGTTGAGTATCTAGATGCCGCAGCTGTTGGATGAATAGCTGAAGTACCTAAAGCTAATGAACTTGGAACAGAACTAATACTAGTTCCTAATTGCGCATAGTAAATAAAATGTGTTGGTGAACTGCTTGTAATAGATTGCGCAGAATAGATGTATACTTCATCATTAGAAGCTCCTAAACCAAATCCAGTAGTAGAACTCCAATCATAAGTTGGAGTTGAAATTGCAGCTCCACCCCATGGTAATACTAAAACCGTACCAGCTGTAACCGTTTGGCCTGCTTTAACAGTAAATGATGCTTCACCTTCCGCTAAATCTGAAAAAGATGTAGAACTAGTTGTTGCCAACTCATTATCATTTACATAGAAAGTCGTGCCTTCTGTTAAATCTTTTACTATCAATAAAGATATGGTATCAGGAGCTCCAGAAGTATTATATCCAATTACTGCAACATCACCAGCAGCTAATCCTTGGAAGATAGATGCGGTTAAAGCTGTGGGTTGTGTAATATAATAATTTCCTGAGTTATCTATTCCTGAAGCAGGTGGTGCTAAAGTTACAACCACATTACTTACAACAATACCAGTACCAACATTTGCTGAAGCAAATGTTCCATTTGATGCTGTCAATGAAATAGTAGTTGCTGCATCGCCAGTTATTAAACCTGTAATACCAGAAATTGTGACAGTAGCATCTGTTGTTCCGTCATACTCTTTGTTATTAGCAAGAATTGTATAAGTTAAAGGCGCTTTAGTAATAGTACCTGTTAAGCTAGGTAAAATAAAAGGTAATTGATAGTTAACTGCATCAACACCTTCTAAAGTATAAGTAACTGTTACTGCTTTCCCTATTCCTGCGTTTTTATCAGCAAATGTTCCAGTAGCAGTAATGGTTGCAACTTCTGAACCTACTAATGTTGCAAGATTGGAAACGATAACCGTTGCAGCAGTAGTTCCATCATAAACTTTAGTTGTAACAGCAGCTGTAAAACTCAAAGTTCTCTTAGTGATGTTTGCTGTTAAAATACTATTTGGATCTACTATCATATAGTTAATAGCATTTGCTCCTTGCAAACCAGAATCTAAGTTTGAATAACTTACCAAAACGTTATTGGCAACATTTGGTAAAGCAAATTGACCCGAACCATTAAATGTTACTGCATCTCCAGATAATACGCCTATTAAAGTTCCCGAAAGAGAGGCATTTGTAGATCCATCATATTCTTTATTATTCGCAACCAATGAATTGGAAGCAAAAGTTAATGATTTTTTTGTAACCGTTAATGTCAAAGTTTTATAACCTACTTCATTTAAACTGTTGGTTACAGAAAGATTTATTGAATATGTTCCGACAGGTAAATTTGTAGATGAAGTTATTAAACCTGAGCCGTTAATCGATAAACCTGCAGGCAAATTAGTAGCATTGAAAGAAGTATTTGTTACTCCTACTGCATTTGATGCCGTAATTTGATAGCTAATGGAATCCCCATAAGTATATGTTGAACTAGTTGAACTTGTAATTGATGAAGCCCCTGAACTAGTAATATTAGCAGTTAACGTAACATTAGGATTAGTTAAAGTATAATTAAAAGTATCTCCATTTATAAACCAATAAGGAGTTACCGTAATATTAGAACCAATGTTTGGACTAGCAAAAACACCATAAGAAAGTGTTTCCCCTTGTGGATCTGATGTATTTCCATAAACATATCCTAAACTTACATTATCAGGAGAAACAACTCCAACTAAAGTACCTGAAATAGCTGCAGTAGTAGTGCCATCATACGTTTTGTTAGAAGCTACTGCATTAGATATAGTTAATGGTTTTGGTGTAATATCAGCAAACAAAGGATTAAGAGAAGGAGTAATTAAATTATAATTTGTATAATCGTTTCCAGAAATTGCAAAACTTGGAGTAACTAATGATTGCGGACCATAAACAGAAGTTTGATAGGTTGTATCAAAAGTTCCTGCTGCAGTCAAAATTACTGTATCTCCAGAAATAACTCCATTTAAACTAGCACTTAAAGTAGCCAAATTAGTTCCGTCATACACTTTGTTGTTTGCTGTAACATTAGTAACCGTTACATCTTTTTTTGTTACGTTAGCGGAAGCACTTGGTTGAGTAATCGTATAATTATTAGAAGGTGGTACAAAACCTAAAATTGTTATTGTTTTTCCTGAACCAACGTTTTTGTTATTGAAAACGGCTACTGAAGTTCCAGATAAACCAGTAAATGAATCTCCATTTACTAAACCATCATAAGAAGCTAAAGAAGTATTTAAAGTGGCTACAGTAGTTCCATCATATACTTTGTTGTTTCCTGTAATTCCAGTAATAGTCAATCCTTTTTTGTTTACGGTCATTGATACCGGAACATTAACTGAGGTGGCATACGTACTGGTTAATGCTATATTAACCGATGTAGTTGCTGTAGCAGCAGCAGTAGCAGCAATTCTTACATAGACAGTAGTTGATGCTAATGAACCAGAGGTATTAGTTAATGTAATAGAACTTGCAAACCCGTTTGTAGGACTTGTTGAAACTTCAATCCCTGAAGGAGCAGTTACGGTAATGTCTGAGCTCAAAGCAGCACCCGAAACAGCAAAACTAGAAGCTGTTGAAGCCGTTCCGTAGGTAGTTGTCAATGCTGCAACAGTTCCTGAAGCATTAATAGTTGGACTTGCAGCTGCTGGAGCAAAATCAATACCTCTAAATACATAATTCGAACCTGCTGCAACGACGTCTGATGCAGTAGCAGATGCACCCGTATCTACAATTTTTATAATTTTATTATTGTCTAATGTCGACGTAGTAGTGGCATAAATTACTGGATTAGTGCTTGAATAATCTACTGCAATACCACGAACTTGAGTACCAAAAGTATATTGTCTTGTCCAAGTATTACCCGATTTCGTCCATTTTTGGATTCCACCACCAGTATTTGCATTTACTGCAGCATCATCAGCTACATAAGCAGTATTTCCATCTGGACTAATTGAGAATCCATAAGGACTCCCTCCTCCATTACCAAATTGCAGAATTGCAGTATTGCTTGTATTAGTAGGTAATCCTGAAATTTTATATATACCAGGAGAACCAGAAGCAGTAGAGAAATATAAATCTCCATTAAATATTTTAACAACTCTAGTGTTAGAAACTGTTGTAGAAACATTTACAAAACTTGAACCATTGTAGTACCAAATACCTCCTGGTGTACCTGCTGTATAAAAAGTTGATGCACTGGTTGGAACAACACTTCTAAAATTATTTCCAGAATAAACTAATGGAATTGTTTGCGGAGTCGTTACTACAGGAAAGATAGTTCTACCTGCCACACTATATCCTAAACCAAAAATATTAGTAGCTTTAGTATTAGTAGCAGCAACAGATACAGTTCCTAAAGCAGAATTATAACCCGGAACTGCTAAATAAGTTCCATTTGTATTCAAATATCCATTAGAGGTAGCTGAACCAGAGTCTGTTAAAAGGTTAGAACCTGTAAATACTGAAGTAATCGTATTCGCTATAGCGTTAGTACTTGGATTTATCTCTAATAGAGAAATTGAAGTAGCTGTACCTGACAAACCAGTCGAACCATCTCCTAATCTATTTACCACTAAATTACCTTTTGTAAATCCTGATACTGCAATAGAACCAGAAACATAAGAAATTATATAGTTAGCAGCTGTAAAGGTTCCACCTGTAGCAGCCGAAGGAGTTACTTGGTTCGTATAAGTTCCAATAGTATTTCCATTTCCTGTGGCACCAGCAGCAGAGTTAGAAGTATTATCATAAGTTATCGTTACGCTTCCAACAGTTTGTGTTCCTACTAAACCTGTACTTGTAAAGGCCGTTGAACCTGCACCTCCTGTTAACACTTGAGCGGGGTCTTTAGATACATTGTTAGCGGTAATAGTTAAAGTCTTCGCAGTAATATTAGCGGATAAACCAGTAGGTTGCGATAAAGTATAGTTTGCAGCAGAAGCTCCATTTAATGTAAAACCTAATACAGTAACTCCTAAACCATTACCTACATTACTTTGTGAGAATGTTGCAGTAGCACCAGAAGTAACCAATGTTACATTTGCAGTATCCCCTGTAGCAACTCCGGATAAAGTAGCTGTTCCAGCTAAAGTAGCAGTGTTGGTGCCGTCATATACTTTATTAGTAGCGGTTAAACCTGTAATAGTTAAAGCAACACCTGTAATAGTGCCTGTTAAACCAGTTGGTTGAGATACAGTATAGTTAGCAGATGGAGCTGTATAACCAGTTATCGATATAGCTTTGTTGTTACCAACAGCAGCTGTAGCAAAATTAGCTACTGGAATTCCAGTTACCGAAAAAGACTCTCCATTTACTAAACCTGAATAAGAAGGCGTCCCGCTTAAAGTAGCAGTAGTAGTACCATCATACATTTTATTATTTCCAGAAACACCGGTAATAGTTAATGCAGCAGTAGTAATAGTACCTGTTAAAGTTGTTGGTTGCGTAATAGTATAGTTAGAAGCATCAACACCATTTAAAATAAAAGCAGCAGTTACTGGAATACCTGAGCCCGTATTGGCTGAGGCAAAAGTACCAGCACCACTTACTGTTACCACATCTGGAGAAATAACTCCTGACAAGATAGCACCAGTAATAGTTGCATTTGTTAAACCATTGTATGCTATAGTAGCAACAGTAGCTCCTGTTACGTTTAATCCTTTTGCAGTAATATCAGCTGTAGTTGTTGATGAATTAGAATTTAAAGTATAGTTAGCAGCATCCGCTCCATTTAATGAATAGGTAATCGTAACTGGTTTTCCAGTACCCACATTTTTAGAATCATAAACTCCAGTTGCAGATACAGCCACTGCATCTGATCCGTAAATTCCAAAAATAGAAGCTCCTGAAACAATAGCTGTAGTAGTTCCATCATATACTTTAGTAGCAGCAGTTGCATTAGTAAGTGTTACTTGTTTTGTAGCAATACTTATAACTAAAGTAGCAGAACCAGTGCCTCCACTATTAGTGGCTGAAATAGCCACGCTGAAAGTACCAGTTAAGGTTGGTGCACCAGATATAATTCCTGTTGCAGTATTTATAGATAAACCGTTTGGTAATCCCGTTGCATTAAAAGAAGTTGGACTATTCGAAGCGGTTATTTGATAAGAGAAAGCGGTACCATATGTTCCAGCAGAAGTTGTGCTACTTGATATAGACGGACCATCTGCCGCACTTACTGTTAAAGTAGCTGTTGTAGTTCCCGAAGTATAATTACCGTTAGCAACTTGGGTAGCCGTAATAGTTGTAGTTCCTACTCCTATTATAGTAACTGTTGAACCACTAATGGTAGCCACAGATAAATTACTGCTTGTATAACTAATTGCGCCAGCACTATTTGAAGTAGCCGCAACAGTAAAGTCAGCGTCTCCATAGTTTTTAGAGATATTACTTAACGTAAGGGTCGGGGCTATTGCACTTACTGTTAAAGTAGCTGTTGTAGTTCCCGAAGTATAGTTTCCATTAGCAACTTGGGTAGCCGTAATAGTTGTAGTTCCTACTCCTATTATAGTAACTGTTGAACCACTAATGGTAGCCACAGATAAATTACTGCTTGTATAACTAATTGCGCCAGCACGATTTGAAGTAGCCGCAACCGTAAAGTCAGCGTCTCCATAGTTTTTAGAGATATTACTTAGCGTAAGGGTTGGGGCTATTGCACTTACTGTTAAAGTAGCTGTTGTAGTTCCCGAAGTATAGTTTCCATTACCAGCTTGGGTAGCCGTAATGGTTGCAGTTCCTGCTCCTACTATAGTAATTGTTGCACCACTAATAGTAGCCACAGATAAATTACTACTTGTATAACTAATTACGCCAGCACTATTTGAAGTAGCCACAACCGTAAAGTCAGCGTCTCCATAGTTTTTAGAGATATTACTTAGCGTAAGGGTTGGGGCTATTTCACTTACTGTTAAAGTAGCTGTTGTAGTTCCTGAAGTATAGTTTCCATTACCAGCTTGGGTAGCCGTAATGGTTGCAGTTCCTGCTCCTACTATAGTAACTGTTGCACCACTAATGGTAGCCACAGATAAATTACTGATTGTATAACTAATTGCACCAGCACTATTTGAGGTAGCCGCAACCGTAAAGTTAGCATCACCGAAGTTTTTGGAACTATTACTTAATGAAAGTGTTGGGGCTATTGCAGTAACCGTACTTGAAACCGTTGCAACATTTACAGCAGTTGCAGTTCCGCTTGTTAATACAATATTGCCAGAATAAGAACCAACAGCTGTAGTAGCCGCTAAACGGACATATAATGTTCCACTAGCCGACCCACTTGTTTGCGAAAAAGTAGCAGTAGAACCATAAGTAGTCCCATTCGATGAAACTTCAAATCCGGTTGGAGCAGTAGCGGTAATATTAGCAGTTAAGTTAGATCCACCAATTGTAAAAGTTTGAGCAGTTGAAGCACTACCATAAGTAGTAGTAAAGGCAGAAGCGGTAGCAGTGCCTGTTAAGGTTGGTACTGGAATAAGTTGGGTAGCACCGTATAAAATCACATTATTTGTGGTGGCACTGGTAACTGTATCAAATCCACCAGTTCCACCAGAACCGGTTGCACCGTAACCATAAATTCTAAATGTTGTTGCAGCCGTGATATTGGTTATACCAGAGAAAGCAATATTTTTTACCACGGTTGTACTAGCGGTCATATTGGTTAAAGATCCAAGATCAGCTGTATAATTATCAATTGATGAACGAATAGTTACTGATTTAGGTCCACTTGCGGAAAAATCCCAGATAAAATCTAAAGAAGTTGCCGTAAAAGAATAACCAGCATTTGGAGTAACGGTAAATTGAATATATTTTGTAGTATCTAATGCGCCGGTTGACCAGTTCTGGGCACCAAAACGATTTGCATTAGCGGCTGGTGTAACTGTACTTCCTGTATAGTTAAGCGAAGCAGCAGCGACATTAACATTATTGGACGTACTTGGCTCAGTAGTTTCTGTACCTAAATTTCCAGTAGTATTCCACTGCAATAAAGTTGCAGGAACTGCAGTAATATTGGCGCTCAAACCTGTTGGCTGAATCAAGGTGTAGTTTCCAGCATTTGCACCTCCTAATGTTGAAGTAGATGTCACAACAATTCCGGTTCCAACTTCTGTACTAGCAAAAGTTCCTGTTAAAGCAACGGTTACCACATCGGGAGCAATAACTCCTGTAAGTGTTCCTGTGATTGTAGCTGTATTAGTACCATCGAATATTTTGTTTGCAGCTGAAGCTGAAGCAATTGTCAAATCTTTTGCAGTAATATTAGCAGTTAATCCAGATGGCAATGATACGGTATATTTAGTAGCATCTGCACCACCCAAGGTTTGGGTAGAAGTTACCACAATTCCATTTCCAACTGTTGTAGCAGAAAAACTACCTGTTCCAGAAATGGTTACGACATCTGAACCAACAACACCTACTAAAGTAGATCCTGAAATTGTTGCTGTTGTTGTTCTGTCATATATTTTATTATCAGCCGAAGCACTAGTAACTGTTAAGTTTTTTGGTGAAATGGTATATACTAAAATGGCATTTCCTGTTCCTCCTTCATTGGTAGCAGAGATATTCACATTAAAAACTCCTGTTACCGCTGGTGTTCCTGTGATTTCTCCGTTGGCTATATTTATAGATAACCCAGCTGGCAATCCTGAAGCGTTGTAAGACGTTGGACTTTCTGAAGCACTAATGGTATAAGTTGAAGCAACGGTACCATAGGTTCCAGAAGCCGATAATGTACTTGAAATTACTGGCGTTGGCGCAGAGGTAATGGCAGCTGTTAATCCTGTTGGCTGTGTTAAAGTATAATTGCCAGACCCAGTACCACTAATAGAATAGCCAGTTACAGATACAGCAATTCCTGTTCCAGCTGCACTAGTTGCAAAAGTTGCAACTGGTGTTCCACCCAAAGTAACTACATCACCATTCACAACACCTACTAACGCTGCAGTACCACTTAAGGTAGCATTGGTGTTGCCGTCATAAACTTTATTGTTGGCACTTAAACCAGAAATAATTAAAGCCGCAGCTGTAATATTACCTATTAAACCAGTTGGTTGAGAAACTGTATAATTTGTTGAAGGAGCTGTATAACCTGAAACAGTTATTGCTTTCCCATTTCCAACAGTAGCAGTTGCAAAACTTAAAGAAGGCGTTCCAGTAACAGAGAACGATTGACCATTAACTAAACCACTATAAGAAGCAGTTCCTGTTGATGCAGCAGTAATAAGACCATCATAGGTTTTGTTAGCGCCAGTAAGACCCGTAATGGTTAATGCTTTTGCACTAACTGAATTTCCAGTTGAAGCTGTTACAATATTTACAGTAGTTGCACCTGTAGTTAGTACAATATTTTGTGAATTATAGCTAGTACCTGTTACTGCAGCAGTAGCAGCTAAACGAACATATAATGTTCCACTCGCAGCTCCACTTGTTTGCAAAAAAGTAGCAGTAGCTCCATAAGTAGTCCCATCCGATGAAACTTCAAATCCTGTTGGAGCAGTAGCAGTTATGTTAGCAGTTAATCCTGAACCAGAAACTGAAAACGATTGTGCTGCTGATGCTGTACCATAAGAAGTAGTAAAAGCAGTTAAAGTTGCTGAAGCTGTAATAGCTGGACCAGAACTACAAGATGATAAAGGAGCATCTGTATTACTTATTGCAATAGCAGTTGTACCACCTGTTGGGTTTACAGTATTAATAGATCCTGTTGTCCATGTACCATTTGAACTTGTAGCACAACCAACAATACTATTTGATGTAACACTTCTTTGTTCAATTCTTCTAACACCATTTGCATTAGTATTTGGAGTTATAGTATTCCAAGCACCGCCAGTTGTACTATAACCAGTAACAACACTTCCGATAGTTGCACCTGTACTTTCTACTGGACAAACCCCTAAAGGTCTTCCTGAACCAGCTGTGTTATCATAAATAGCAACTAGATTTTTAGCAGTAGCACTACTTGAAGCACCTTGAATAAAAGTACCGTTTGTAGCACCTGCACCTCCAAAAGCTAATACTGTAATTCCTAAATCTAAAGCAAATCTTTTACTTACTGTTGTTCCTGTACCTCCAGCATTAATTGTTAATGTTGGATAAAGTACGTTTCCAGCAGCAAAAGCTACATTACTCGTGTAAACAAAACCAAACCATCCTGTATAATTACCTGATGCATCGGTTGTAAATGTTTCGTATGTTCCCGCAGTACTTAGACCAGAACTAGTCGTATATGTATATGTAGTACCTGCTGAATTAATTAATAATGGATTACCAACACCAGAAGATGTAGTACCAATAAGAGTGCTTAATGCAGCTTGTGTATAATACCTATAAGAAGTACTTGCAGTTAAACCAGTAACGGTTGCTCTAAACATTATTGGCAATCTAGTTGTGTTTCCAGATCCCATATATTGTGGTACTGTAACACCTGTAAAACCAGCTTGTGTTAAGTTCTGACCTTTCATTTCATTAGCTCCAAAGAACAGCATTAAAGTCAATACTCCGAGGGCATTTACTTTAAAGCGGTGGCTTTGACTAAGCTTCATTTGCCCATAGACAGAGGCCGTGTTCTTTTGGATACATACAAAAATGGAATACATCAAAGTGGAAAGATAAGAAACCAAGAAAATTTGGTTACCACTTTTTTTAAACAATCCTGAGTTAGAACTCAAACTGTTTTTAGAACTTGTCGATGCCGCTTTTGAAAAGCTACGACCCAATTTGCTAAACAATGCATGTAAAATTGTTTTCATAAACAAAAAAATTATATTGATTATAGTCTGTAAAAATAGAAAAAAATTAATAGTGCAGTACAATGTAAAGTTACCAAAAGGTTAACTTACAATTATTTGGTAATTAATCGTGTTTTATTGTTTTTTATCGGTAAAAAATAATCGAAAGGCACTAGTATTTAGTCTAAAAAAATAAGGATTTAAAAAAAATTAAAAAAATCTAAAAAAAAACGAAATAAAATGAACACCACGTAATAAAATAGTACAAGAGAGTTGGAACAAATGATAACTCTCCTATAAAATTATATTATTATGATACAATTTAAATTGATTCCCAAAAGGAATCCGCAGAACAACACTGCACCAGAAAAGTTTTATGCTACAGCTATTGCTGGTGGCGAAGTAGATTTTGAGTTTTTGGCCGAGCAAATCGCCTACGAAACTACCTTAACCGAAACGGATTGTTATGCTGTATTGCTTTCATTGGAAAGGAATATTTTAAGGCAGTTGCAACAAGGGAAGATTGTAAGAGTAGGACGATTGGGCAATTTTAATGTTACATTAAAATCGAAAGGAAGTGCAACAATGCAGGAGTTTACTTCTGCTGATATTGTTAAAGGACGCGTCCGATTCCGTCCTGGAAAAAAACTCAATAAAATGTCGCAAGAGTTAAGTTACAAAAAAATAACTTAATTTTTACACAAATTGAACTAAGCCGAGCTCGTCTCGGCTTTTTTATGGCTAAAATTCTACCTAAAAACCTCCTTTATTTATAAAACTTTTTATTTTTTCAAAAGCTTTACAAAACATTAAATTGAAGCAATTTTTTTACGATAAAGATTAATTAGTAATCTTTTGAAGTTTTACCAAAAAGTTCAAAGTAGTTTTACAAATCTTCTGAAGATTTTGAGAAAAACACTGAAGAGTTGAAGAAAAGCTCTGAGGAGTTGAAGAAAATCTCAGAGCTTTTATGTGTCCTGTTAATTCATTAATTTTTGTATGAACTGGCTTCCGTCTTCAAGTTTAATTTTGGCGAAGTATATTCCGCTTACAAATGGAAAATCTTCGTTCAATTCCATTCCTTTTATAGAAGGGAAATAGGTCTTGATTTCTTTTCCAGTTACATCAAATACTTGAACTGTAATAATAGTATCCGTTGCTTTTATATGCAATTTTTGATGGGTAATAAATGCTGCAGCACTATGGGATGTCAATTGATTTGTAGAAAGGGTGGTATTGGTATATCGCAATACAAATCGTTCATTGAATGTACCCGCAGCAGTGCTGAAATTATACGGCGCTTGTCTTAAATCATAAATTACATTCAATAACTTATCTTCTAAATAGATGGATTGCCCTTGTTCAAACAAACCATCTACGGCCGCAATAGCAATAATATAACTTCCTGCTTCTGAAGCATGATAGCCCAGTGGCACAATATCATTTTCGTCAAACGGTAATGCTCTTCCTTGAATAATTTGACTTTCAGAACCAATCAAAGAATATAAAATAGTAGCATCAGCAACTTTTGTATAGGCGTCAAAAGTTCTATCTTTCAAATTGGTTGCTCCTTCACAATATCCTAATAATGTTCTAGTTGCGTTATTGGTTGGATCGATTAAATCAATCCAAATTCTGTTTTTTTCTTCTTCTGTTGTAGCTATTATTGGTCCTGTTTTAAAAAACTGGCTGTTAACATATCCCTTACTTCTCATGCTGTTTGTAAAAGTAACCGTTTGTGTCGCGTCTTGAGTGCCGTCAATCATGGATACAAAGAAACCTTGCCCCGCTACAATATAACCATTAAAAGTTGCAGGCCCTGTAGAACTTCCGGAA
>Ga0209499_1001890_pt1 | contig 13938 bp, 15 predicted proteins | sample C_130208_EF_Meta_FD_187306 | JGI IMG/M metagenome (GOLD analysis project Ga0209499, IMG submission 187306) | Freshwater microbial communities from Lake Croche, Canada to study carbon cycling - C_130208_EF_MetaG (SPAdes) (version 2) | ecosystem: Environmental > Aquatic > Freshwater > Lake...
CGGGTAATCAACGGGAGGTACGAGATTCATGAGGAAGCCAAGACGGAATTTGTCGCCGGCGTTTAAGGCGAGAGTAGCGCTGGAGGCTATTCGGGGCGAGAAGACGGTAGCGCAGATTGCGGCGCACAGGCTGACTTTCCATCGGGCTGCCACTTGCTGCTCAGTCATCACGGGGTAGTGCATTTTCGTCTCCACGGCAAATGTCACCATGACAACGCTGTTCGCCGCAGAAGCCAAGCGCGGGCGCTCATGGCTTGCTGGTATTCAATCTCAGCATCAGCGTCATCGGATGCAACGGCGACGACTGAAAACCATAGTGTTCGTAGAACTCCTTGGCTCGGTCGTGAAGCGCATGTACCAGCAACGCTCGGACACCGGCGTTCTGAGACACCACCACCGCCCGGTTGACGGCGTCTTGCAGGAGGGATGCGCCAAGCTTGATACCCTGCGCTCGATGATCAACCGCCAGCCGAGCCAGCACCATCACCGGAACTGGATCAGTCATATTCCTGCGCACCGAGCTGGTTGCCATCTGGTGCGAGACAGCGCCTGCAGCCATGGCGTAGTAGCCGTAAACACGGCTGTCCTGATCCGTCACTACAAACGTGCGGCTGGCACCGCTCATTTGGTTGGTGATTGCGCGGCGCTTGAGCCACTCGTCGAGAACGGCCTCGCCGCACTCAAATTCATCCAAAATGTGGGTGGCCGCGAGCGGCTGAGGTGCGTTGAGTTGCAAGCTCATGCCTTGACTGTGGCCCAAGGAGCCGCCACGGCCATGAGGCGCTCAAGCCCTGGATTGTGGCTGGGCGGAGCGTCGAGCATTGCCGTGAACTGCTGGAACTTGTCGGCATTCAGACTGAAGAATACTTGGTCAAGTACTACCGCCTGCGCTTTGTCGCAGGCTGCCTCTAGCATGAAGTCCGAACGATTCTTGCCCAGCAAAGTTGCAGCGTGATCAATCAAGTCTCGCTGCGCGGGCAGTGCCCGTAGATTAATGGCGGCGTCGCGCATGGTTTTCTCCTTTGAGTGCATACACAATAGATACACGAAGAATAGCCGAGCGTGTAGCTGTTGTCAATACGCACCACGCCTTGTTTCGGCAAGCTGGGTTGTCGGCTGGCTACCAGTCGCAGCATCGAACTATGCGAGATTGGCGGTCATCCCAATTTGACGAATGCCCGCCAAATCGGCCGAATGATCTAAAATTGGGACTGCAAGCTTGCGGACGGACTCTGGCGAAGAACGCGGACGCGGGTTCGGTTCCGTGTTCCACCACCGATTCAATCCTCAACGGCTCTCCGTTGGGAGTTTTGTATGGTCTGAAAGCAGGGATTCCCTAGCGATTGACGCCATCACCGTTTCATTCGGTAGAGCGTCCGCCCATCCCGCAACTAGCCGCAATCAACGGCGTGGACGCTGGGCTTTGAGCGCAGCGGCGACGATCGGTTTCGCCCAGTCCGGTGTTGTGCTGAGGTCATCCGGCGCAACGATCTCGCCGCCCTGCCAGTGCAGCAGCAGCCGGGGCTGCGGCACGTCGGCGCGCCGGGTCTTGCGCGGCGCTATTGTCGTGGACCTGCACTGCCAATGCGCACCGTCGTCATAGGAGACGAAGACGCCGCGTTCGGTGCCCGCATAGAGCAATCCCGCCCGCGCGGGGTCGCGCCGTACCACATGCACGTACGCCTCGTCCGGCAGGCCCGTCGTGATCGCGGTCCAGGTCTGGCCGAAATCCGTGGTCTTGAAAGCATAGGGCTTGCGATCGTCCAGACGGTGCCGGTCCGCCGCCACATAGGCCGTCCCCGGCGCGGTCGGATCGGCCTCGATCATGTCCACGGTGGCCCACTCGGGCATGTCTTTTGGCGTCACCGCGCGCCAGTGCGCGCCCGCATCGCGCGACAACTGCACCAGACCGTCATCGGTGCCGACCCAGAGCAGGTTCGGATCGACCGGCGACTCGGCCAGCGCGAAGATCGTGTCGTAGATCTCCACGCTGGTGTTGTCCTTGGTCAGCGGGCCACCGGAGGGCAGCTGCTTGGACTTATCGTTGCGGGTCAGATCGGGCGAAATCACCGTCCAGCTCTGGCCCTCATCGAGCGAGCGGAACAGCACTTGCGCGGCGAAGTACAGCGCGTGCGCCGAGACCAGGATCGGCGCGGTCCACTGGAAGCGGTATTTGAGATCAGCGGCGCCCCAGCCCATGGTGTTGCGCGGCCACGGCGTGATGTTGGCCAGCTGGTTGGTGCGCTGGTCGTAGCGGGTCAGCTGCGCATCGTAGCCGCTTGCAGTCGCGGATTCCCCTCGTCCGGCGGGTGACCGCTGGCGCGCCGGTGCCTACACACCCGATAGGCCGCGTCGCCACTGCACATCGCCGCCTGGACAAGACTGGGGCGGTCAGCCCTCGCGCCCTACGCCGCAACGCGGCGCCTGTACGCTGCGCTCTGTAGCTGCTTTACCGAGGCGCGGCAGCCGCAGGCAAACCCTGCGACTGCCGCTACACTGTGGCGCGCTGGACGCGCGCCTTCGCCTCTTAGGGGTTGACTCTGGTCCACGAGAAGGGACCGAATGACGTGTCACTCGGCGCCCGCTTCTTTTCCGTATCGATCGTCAGACGCAAGTACTCGAGCGCCGTGGTGCTGCCGTGTACGACCACCCGATGGAAGTTCGGGACGTTGTACGACGGGTGGTTGGCCCAATCATCCGCGGCGCATGCCGCTGTCGGGACACCGACCGTGGTGGATTCTGTCAGGCAAGGCGCGCCCTGCACCAACGGATTGTCCGAACGGTAGCCGTGCGAGTCGCCGTTGAACAGCAACACCGGCTTCTGGAAGGCCGTGGTGTTGCTGGCAATCGCCGCGATGATCGGTTCATAGCCCGTCAGGTGCGCCGCCGTGTTGCCGTCCAAGTCCCACATATCCGCCTGCACAGCCAATACGACTGCCTTCGCCCCTCCCGACTTCGCGACCTTGAAGGCCTTGTTGATCCAACGGATCGTCGCGTCCGTGCGCGCTGGCGCTTCCGCCGCTTGCTCGGCTGTCATCGTTGGCGCGCCGTACCAGATGTCCTGGTCGTTATTCGAGCCACCGGGCACATTGGCGGTGACCACCAAGACGTCACCCTGCATGAAATACACGTTTTCGACGAAAGCCGCATCCGCTGGGAAATTTCGATCAAACGCGTAGCGCTGCGAGACGACTTTCTTGTCCGCGCCCAGGGTGTGACCGGGGTTGGAGAAGAAAATCGAGCGAACCAGGTCTAGATTCGCGACAGGATTACCATAAGCATAATCGACCGGGCTGCCCAGACCGTCCACGACATAGTCGACCTGGCCGGTGACGGCGTTGTACACACCGCCGCCTTCTTTCTTCTTGTGGCAATCGGTCCATTCATTGTCGCCCGGCGTATAGACCAGTGGCTTTGTGTACGCAGCCCACAGGTTGAAGATCGTCGTGTCATAGGCGCTGGTGCAATACGTCTTGCCCGAATGAATATCACCCACGTGCAGCACGAGTGAGACCGCGGCGTCCGCGTTCACTGCACTCACAAACGCCGGCGTCGCGAGGACCTGCGCCGTGTCGGTCGGGCTCGTGCCGTAGGGAGAGTCGCCATAGACCGCTAAGGTGATCGGCTTGGCCGTGGCCACCGACGCCAACAGCGCGGCGACCGAGACGGCGAGAATGGATGAAATCTTACGCATAGAAACCCCTGGAGCTTTAGTTGGTGCACAGGCGTCTGACGACGCCGGACCTACTCTCGCTGTCGCCCGTAGCAGAATTTTGACGGCCAGATGAATATTCGTTGACGGCGGCGCAGGCCCATCGGGCCGGCTCTACCTTGCGGCCCCATTGCGCCTGGCAACGCAACCGGCGCGCAGCGCATGGGACAGATTTCGCCCCGGGCGTCTTGGTCACGCAGAACAATGTAAGTGCCAGCGCAGACTCGGCTGCATTGCGGACGCACGTGACCGACCATTCCGGGATCGCGAGCGGGGATTCCGGCGCAAGCCGAAAATCGGTCACCTTCCATCAGAAGCGGTGGTCACGTTCGGTCGGAACGACCGGTCAATGCAAACGGAATAATCGGTCAACGGGGTCCGCAATACGCAACCAAGGTCAGGTGGCCCCCGTCATGCCATGCGTGGCAAACAGGGTTGTGCCTTGCACGTAAGGCAACGCGATCAAACCAGGCATCAGCCGCGCGGCAATTTGCCAACGCAGCACGCGCCATAGTGCAGCCAACTTGCCGCTTGCATTCAGAGGATGGTTCCAAACGTATTTAAGAAGTTTCCACATTGCTCTAGTTGTGCCTGTAACGCTTCTGATCACGCAATGCCAGCTCATAAATCTTCGCCCGCACCTGTGTGATGTAACTTGCGCGGATCTGGGAAGCAATCAATCCCGCCCGCCCTTCCAGCAAACCCAGCCTGAAAAGGTAGTGATAACCAAACCAAATCCACTGCTCAAAAGGCAAGCGAATGACCAGTGCCTTGATTGCTCGCCGTCGTTCCTGCGGATTTCCAAACCACTTTGGCGAAATCGTCGCTTCCCCATAGCGCCCGGAAGTCAGATAGCGATAGCGCAACCGCGCCTCCCAGGTTGAATACTTGTTGTGCCGTGCGATGTAGGCCTCCAGTCCCTTGAAGTCTTCATGGATCAGCGGCGTTGAGATGCGGTCAATGCGCCCGTCAACCACCACACGCTCATGGATTTCCATGTCGAGCCCGTCCAGCCCATCATCAAATAGGCGCTCGAAGCGCGCCTTGCCCGTTTTGAAGAGCAGCACAGCCGCATGTGAAAACCCGCCACGGCGCATTGGCCGCCCCAGAAAATGAAAGCCCTTGGTGATCATGAAGGCGTCGGCCACGGATTTACCAGAAATCGCTTGCGCCATTTCAGCCCACAAGGCATCGGGCACCACTTCGTCCGCGTCCAGCAAAAACACCCACGGTGTAGCGATTGCCAAGCTCTCCAGCGCCCATTGGCGTTTCTTCGGGTAGCCGCCATGGTAATCAAATTGCACCACCTCCGCGCCATGCGCAAGTGCAATCTCTGCAGTGGGGTCCGTGCTGTGCGAATCGAGTACAACCACGCGTGTAGCGGGACCGAGCGCGGAAAGGCAGCGTGGTAAGTTGATGGCCTCGTTTTTAGCGGCCAAGAGCACTGTAATCGGCAGCTTGTAGCCTTTATAAAATGTCACTTTGAGTATGCTTTCGTAAAATTTTTTAGATCAGGGCTGATCAAACTTTCGCGGCTTTACTGGCATCGCGGGATTGCCCCTCGCCACCACCCAGGGCGGCAAGTCGCTGAACACGCTGGACCGCGCATTGACCACCGTGCCATCGCCAATCGTCACCCCAGGCCCAACGAACACGTCGGCAGTGATCCAGACTCTTTCGCCGATCATGATGGGTGCCGCCACTAAAGGCATCGACGCCCTTGAATGGTCATGACTCGCAGTGCAGAGAAAGCTGTACTGACTGATGGTGGAATGCGCGCCGATGCTGATCTTTGCCACGCAGTAGCAATCAACGCCCTCGCTCAGGCAAGCGTGGTCACCCATTTCCAAATTCCACGGCGCCCACACGCGTGCGGACGGGTAAGGGTGAACGGACTCGCCCAGTTTTGCACCAAAGAGCCGCAGCAGCAGGCAGCGCCATGGGTGAAAAAGCCGCGGCGTTGGCCGGTAGAGAAGGAGCCAAACGATCTGCCATAAAGTGCGCGCGAGCTTGTTCGCTGTCGAGAGCTTGTGGACACGGTAAGGGTATGTCATTTCAAATCAGTCAGTGCGCACACAAGGTGGTTTAGGCCCATTCCCAAGCACCCAGCGATAAACCTCAATCGTCTGCAGTGCGATTTCGTCCCAGTTGTAACGCTGAACGTATTCCCTGCCACGCGCACCCATCCCGCGCCGCTCGTCGTCGCCAAGTTCAAAAGCCTCGCGCAGGGCACGCACCAATGGTTCGACGCCAATATCTACCCACCACCCACAGCCATAGGTTTGTAGGTCGGACCAAGGTGCCCCACGGGTTGTGATAACGGGCAAGCCATGCGCCAGCGCCTCAGCCACCACCACGCCAAAGTTCTCACTGAATGTGGGCAGCACGAACAGATCCGCCTCCACATACAGCTTCGCTTTTTCCGCGCCATCCACTTCGCCGACATACTCGACTGACTCCTCGATGCCGAGTTGGCGCGCCAGCCCCATCACTTCGGCCAGGTGGCCACCTTCGTTGGGGCCAGCGAGCTTGAGGCGCCAACCCATCGGCGCGACACGTGCCCAGGCATCGATCAATTTCAAAAGACCTTTTTTCGGGTGTACGCGCGAAAGAAACAGCGCAGTCTTAGGTGTTGCTTCGTCATGTTGGGGTTTTTCAGCAGGTATCGCTTGGAATTCGACGCCATTGGGGATCACCGCCACGGGTTGCCGCACGCCAGCTTGTCGAAGGCTGTCGTATTCCGATTCCGCCGTGGCGACAAAGAGGCGCGCGGTTTGCAGATCGCGGCGCTGGAACAGCACCATTGCGAGTTGCTTTTTCCATGCCTTGTGTTTCAGTGCCCATGGCTCCAGCATGCCCCGCGGCTGAATGATCAGCGGCACACCGTGCCTGCGGGATGCATGGGCTGTCCAGTGGTTAACGGGCAACCAGATGCCGTGACCATGAATCAGCTGCGGCGCGCGCGACTGCGCCATCTTGTCAAGCTCATCCCGTACCGGCAGCCCAAGCTTTAGGGCCCAAGACGATCGAGATTCGACCATGTGCCGAACCACTCTTTCGGTCGCCGCAGCCACAGTTGGATCACCTATATGGCTCTGGGCAACCAATGCCACATTGAGACCCGGCTGGTTTGCAAGGGCTTCCGTCAAATGAACAACTGTGCGCGACGGCCCACCAAAACGCGGATGCAAGCCTGCGACTACGTGCGTGACGAGCATCATTTCAACTAACGGTACTTTGTCACAGACGGCTGGCGAGCCTGCTGGGCAGGTGAATAAAACTCAGAAATAACCCACTGCGCCACAAACCACGCCATCAGCGTTCCCACAACCAAGCCACCAAACAGTTTCGTAATGCTGCTTTCAAGGTAAGCGGCCTGAAAGAGGATCGCTGTCGCCAAGCCGGTGCCTATAACACCACGACACCGCGGGTAATTAACGATCCATCGATAAAAACGCCCCAGCAACCAACCCAACGCAAAAATCGGCACCATCATCAGCCAAGGGCCGAAGTCAATATAACTCTCTGCCATATAGCCCAGGCTGATGGAAGTGCCCTGTTCGGCAGTACCCACAATTCGCCCGCTATAATAAGCCGTTCGCTCAGAGTCATCAATCGCAGTCTTTCCTGGAAAGAGCAGGCGAGGCATGAACGGCCTTAGGACGGCATCGGCCCATAGTGTGCCCATTTCGTGCGGAATCTGGTCTGGCACCCGTATTAGGACCAACGCAAAGAAATCGACATAAGAAAGGCGATTAGCCATATCCACTGACGCATCGGAGATGGCCACGGCATCCAGTTTCTGCACCAACAGCACCAAATTGGACAAACTCTCGGCGTAACTGACCGACACGACTTGAGCCTTCTGGCCTTGATTTAGGAAGCCCCGCTGCTCCGACTTGATTGCGGTCCAAGTAATTCCGACCACCAAAGTCATTACGCCCAGCATACCCAAGCCCAGAAGTCGCCCTCCCGTCAAGCGAATGCCTGAGGACAACACGCCGAAACCTGTGAAGAAAAGGACCGTTTTGAAGCTGGAGAAATAGTCGCCCATACCCATGGCAAACTCCAACGCAAAAGCAACTAACCAAAGCCATCGGACCGGCCCTCCCCGACTAAAAGCCAGATGGGTCAATATCCAGAAAAAAGCCCATTTAAGGGCAGCCAATGCCAGCAGAGGCTGACTGAGCGCGGGAACGGTGTACGCAACAGACTGGACTGCCAACGCTGCTAACAAAGCAATGGCGTAACAAAGAAACCAAAACATGATGGGTTTACGTTGCAACTCCTCGTCTATTGACCTTACTTGCCATGCCACTGCGCGGCCCAGACCAGACCGCATGCCGAATGCCAGCGCGACGAGGCCTAGTAGCGACAGCGCAATGGCTGTAGATATGTTTCCACCAAAAGCAGATAGTTCCTCGACAGTCAAACCCTGAAGATTTCCCTGAAAAATCTTAATACTCGCCTGAAGCCATTGGAATCCGAAAATAAATATGAAAATCGGGGACAGGCCAGGCCGCCAAAGAAGCCAGACACCGATCCCCAGCACGGCCAATGCTAGCAGGCCAAGCAAGCTGTTCGTCCCAACAGCAGTTAGCAATGCGAAACTCGACGCCATGAGAAGTCCGGTGCGAGAGATCTTCATGAAGCAACGCTCCTGCTCTGGCCGCGCCCAACCCGGTCGTAAACGGCACGCCACTTTTCAGCAAACCGGTCAACACCCAAGCGGTCCAACGATGCCTTCGCTGCCAGTCCGTGGAGATCAGCCAATTTGGGCTCGTCAGCATAGGTTTCGATCGCCCGCCGCAACGCAGCTGCAGATTTTTCCGCGCACACCATGCCATCCACGCCATGCATCACCAATTCTGGCAGCCCACCCGATGCAAACACCACGGAAGGTATTTGACGTTTCTTCGCCTCCAGGACAGTCAACCCATAAGGTTCATCCCAAAGGGAGGGGCACACATGAACCCGAGCTGACTTGTAAAGTGATTCGATGTCTTCCACAAAGCCAGTGAAGCAGATTCGTTCCATCAAACCCGCAGCCTTCACCCGAGTGAGCAGGTCCTCGGCAAAAGGGTTTTTCCAGTCGTAGTTGCCGGCAATCAAGAAGCGAATGTCGTCGCGATCACGGCACATTGCAAGCGCTGTTTCCACCAGAAGATGAACGCCTTTATTCTGTGAGATTTGCCCCACGTATAACACCGTGCAGACCGCATCGGACAAGGCTGACGCGGACGCCTTTACCGCGCCGCTAGCGCGACGTGGTGCTGGTGCGAAAACCACGCTGGTCAGCTTTTCATTCACGCCAAGTTCTATCAGCTTGGACTGGATGAATCGCGAATCGCACACAAAATGCGCTGCTCTGTTGAGCGTGAAACGCCAGACCCAGCGCCAAAGACCATGGTGTGCCGCAGGCACATCACCGGCACGAAATACCAATGGCAGGCGCGTGACCAGCAGGGCAGGCAAGAAATTCAATACCCAGGCAGTTCTGCCCACATGGATGTGTGTGGCGCGGAATTCGCGAATCTGCCGAAGAAGCTGCCATGAGCCTCCCGGAATTCCACGGATATTTTTCCACCAGACCTGCATTGACTGCCCGTAGCGGATCGTATCGAAGTACGGGACCGTCACAAATTCAAGGCCACGCCGATTCAATTCGGGCTGTATCGACTCGTTTGTCCAGTCAGGCCGAATCAAAAAACGCACCTTGCAACCTGTCTCCTGCAGCGCGTGCAAAGTCTCGATGTTCGCGCGCTCCTGCCCCAGCAATGGCACATTGCCGAACAGCACCAGAATACGTGGATTCGTGTTCACAACGGCGCCCGTTTTGAAGCCCACGTGCTCGCTGCCATGACACCGTTTGCAGCCGCCGCCACTGAGTAGGCCTCTGACACTACCTGGATTCGCTGCGCAGAGAGTCGCGCGTTCAGCACGTTTTGCAGCGCATTTGTGAGCCCCTGCACGTCACCCATCTCAAACACAGAACCACTGGCACCGGGGACGATCATATCTGGCGCGCAACCGCAGGCATCAGACACCACACACGGTGTGCCGCAGGCCATGGCCTCGTTCACCACCAGCCCCCAGGTTTCGCTGCCTGAAGAGGGCAACGCCAATACGTCCGCTGCCCGGTAAACCGATGGCAACTGGCTCTGGTTGCAAAAGCCCAAAAAGACCATTGGTACTCTGAGCGATTCACCCAACGCCTGCAGCGCCTGCCGCTCTGGCCCATCGCCCGCCCAGACGAGCACGGCACGCTCCCCCGGCAAGTAAAGCTGCGCCACCGCTCTGACAAGATCCGCTGGGCGCTTGCGTCCCACCAGTTTCCCAGCAAAAAGCACAGCCCGATCGTCCGGGCCGAGGCCCCACCCGGCACGAACCGCATCACGATCTGCACCGACTGCAGCACTGTCGAAGGCTTGCGTGTCCACACAGTGCGGCGCAAAAAACAGACGAGCCTCCTTTGCGCCGTAATATGCCAGGTATTCACGGTTACGCTGGCCGACATACAAGCAGGCATCAAACTGGCGAATGACCCACGGGTAAAGCAAGGCCTTTACCACCTGTTTGAGCCAGCTACGAGGAGTGCCCAACTGTGAGTCACCCCGCACCATCACGGGCACGCCTTTCCACTGACAGGCGCGGATAGCCTGCCAGAAGCACTTGAGGTGCCAGCCCATGACCAGGAAGGCGTCAAATCCGCCCACCTCAATCTCACCGGCAATGGCGGGCGTGTCGCACCCCCAAAAAGCGCCGGTGTCGGGTTGCCTGGCCACATTGGGCAGATAGGTGTGCGCGTACCCCGACAACAGATCCACGTCCCACTCAAACGCCACGCCAAAGCCGGCAGCCGCCTGCGCCTGCGGCGTTTGACGGTGCGCAAAAAAAACGTGCAGATCACACCGCTGCGCCAGTTCCCGAAACAGCGGTGCCTGGTATTGAATCGCGTGGCTGGCCAGGATCCCCAATCTCAGGCGACGTTGCACCACTGGCGTTTCAATTTCTGCGGGCATGAACCAATATCTCCTGAAACCACTGGCCTACATCCTGCGCCTGCCGTCGCGCGGTATAGGGCATAAACGCCTGGCGGTCGAGCGGCACCGGTCGACTGAACTGACCAGACTCGAACCACGACTTTCCGATGCGGTCAGCCAATTGGTCAGACGTGGTGTATTGGTTGAATGTGACGCAAGCACCGCCACCGACTTCCCGCATTAATCTCACGACCGAACTTTCTTCATGAAAAATGGCCAAGAGGGGTTTGCCCGCCAGCAGATATGGGTAAATCTTGGAGGCAGTGTAGGCAGCGTCATCGGAACCAAACACCACCAAGGCGTCGCTGGCCAGAAGCGCGCGCAACATGTCACTGTAGCCCAAGCGATCTGGCGACTCGGCCACACGGGCAGCTAGCGCAGTTCCTACGACAAGCGGCTCAAACGTTTTAATCCCTTGCCCGGCAGAGGCATAGGAAGTGCCTCTGGCCTCAAAGCGCGCACCTTCAGTGGCGACTTGACCCCGGCGCAATGCGACATCCCAGGCAGCAAAAAAGGCCTGCGCAGCCTTTTGCATGTCCGCACCACCACGACCAATGTAGCGCCAGACCGCACCGCCAGTCATCCCGACGGCCAAGGCGGTCGAACCCAACTCTGGGCCGAGTTTTTTCAGCTCGGCTGGCTCAGCTGGAAAGGGCCGCACGAGTTTAGGTTTGCCGCGCACTGCTACACCATACCGGTCGTTCAGGTCTGCCAGATAGGCCGCAGACACGCTCAGGAAGCCCGCACAAGATCGTACAACATAACGCTCCGCAAGGCGATGCAACTGATTTGCCACAGCGTACTTTACTCGCCCCCCCGGTGGCGTCACGCTTGGGTGCAAGTGGTAATAATTGTTGACCCAAGGATCTTGGTAGTCCATACAAAACGGCACACCAAGCTTGCGCTGCCACAACGGACCAAGCACGTGCAACGCAAATTCCGTGGTCGAAAAGAACACCAGATCGAACCTTCGCGTCGCGAGCAACGCACAACCCCGCCGGTAAAGCGGCCAGATGCTGCGCTGAGTTAATCCGTTGAGCCCATAGCCTTTCATTTGCCATGCACGCACCATATGAACTGGCACGTCGGCCTGCAGGGTTTCTTCCAGCCACAGGTCAACCGGCCCGACTACATCCCTGGCGTCCACGGCCAGCACTTCGACTTGCCAGCCATTGGCCGCAGCGTGATTCAGCAAGAGACGCAGTCGATGGGTATCGGCACCGTTGATCGGCGCGAAGCGAGGGCTTATTGCGAGTACCCGGATGATTTTCTTCGTAACGTTGCTAGGCTGCATAGCGTGCAATCGGTGGTCCCGAAAAAAAACGCCGAATGTGTTTCTGAAAATGAATTTCCAGTAATGTAGCCAAGGAAATCACCGCAGCAAATATGACGATGATCTTTGAAACAAATTTGAATTGCTGTCGATCGAGAAACACGTTGAAAATGATGATCATCGGAATGTGAGTCAAGTAATCGCCCCTGATTTATTCATTGTCGGATGCAATGACCGTTCCAAAAACGCTCACGCTGCCGCCGGCAGCGCAGGTCGCAGGAACCATGTGGAAGCGTGGCAAAAGCAGGCGAAGACTGTACATGTCTGCCGGGTGGACAGGAGCGAAGCGAGGAGAAATGCAGAGTACTCTCAAGTCGGTCTAGCCGCCTCAACATACATGGACTCAATTCGTCTGCTAGGTGTATCGATCAAAAGCATTCGATCGCGGCCTTCCCCGAAACAGCGTCTTTTTACATCGCTAAAGCCAGCCTTACAAAGAATTTCAGAAAGTAAAGAGTAGTCGAACATGCATCGGTGCCCAGCCAACGAGTCTCGATCAGAGTAGAAAATTTCGTTCACGCTCACCATTGGGGAGTCAATCTTTGTCTTTGCGCAAACCACCTCTTGAAATGGGAAGCTAACCCCATCGTCTCCGCGCGAGTGTCTTTGGTATGTGTCAAGATACATGCCCGCATCCGGCACTACGATCCGAATCGTACCGCCTGGCCTTAATATCCGGAACAACTCATCCACGACAAGCCGAACAGTCGGCAAGGAAAAGTGTTCGAGGCAATGCTCGGAAAATATCCCATTCATAGATCGATCTTCAAATGGAAGACCCTTTGTTAGATCCCAGCACAGGTCAAGCCCTGGCTGCCAGTTATATTCAAGGTTAATGAATTCACTGTGGGTATTCGGGCCGCAGCCGACATTAAGATAATGCTTGCCATTGACTCCAGAACTTGCCGTTTGCCAGCGCCGAAGCACGGATACGACTGACTGAACTTTTGTATAGCTTGTGAATGGCCTAGCTAGTGAGAAATCTTTAATTCCCATACTAATTTTCCCAACTTAGTGAAGCGACCAGCGTTGGATTATTGCGGACGAAAAAGGCATCGCCTTGCCACAGTGCATTGTCGAGCGGTCTGTAATACATGGGCAGAAAATCGTAGAGCCGATAGCCTTTTCGATCCATGTACTGCATCACTTCGAAAAAGGTGGGGACCGGCCCGATGCGAATGACAGAGACCTCCAGAATGATCACCTCGAATTGTTGAAGCAGATCGTCAGCACCTTCCAAAACACCGGTGGTACCGGTCGTTAAGACAGATTTCCTCTTCGGTTAGGTGGATCTGACTTCGGTCTGGTTGATGATTTCTTCGTCTTTGCTCTTCTTAAATCGACTACCGAGACGCGGTCTGACGCGAAGCGTCAGAAGCTCTTCAGGTCTCTTCATGCGGCCATCCGCACGGTGGGTCGGCCATAGTAAACGTCATCCGGCCGCCCGTAGTCTAGTGCCTGATGGGTTCTCTCAGTGTTGTAGAACGCAAAGTACGCGCTGAGCCCGCGTCGCAGCTCACCGCCGGTCTCGTAAGCGTTGAGGTAAACGTCTTCGTATTTGACGCTCCGCCAGAGACACTCGATAAAGACGTTGTCGATCCAGCGGCCCTTGCCGTCCATGCTGATCTTGACCCCCGCGGCTTTCAGTACGTTGATCCAGTCGTCGCTCGTAAACTGCGATCCTTGATCCGTGTTGAAGATCTCCGGTGTACCGTGCCGGGCCGTAACCGGTAACTACGCGGCGTTCTGGTTCAGCACGGGAAGTTGTGCAGATCGGAGCGCAGCGGATTATCGGCGAACAGGGTCTTCCAGCGCCGCGGCGTGAGTTCGTCTACGCGACTGGCGGGATG
>Ga0209499_1001891_pt1 | contig 13935 bp, 13 predicted proteins | sample C_130208_EF_Meta_FD_187306 | JGI IMG/M metagenome (GOLD analysis project Ga0209499, IMG submission 187306) | Freshwater microbial communities from Lake Croche, Canada to study carbon cycling - C_130208_EF_MetaG (SPAdes) (version 2) | ecosystem: Environmental > Aquatic > Freshwater > Lake...
CACAATGCTGGCAAGATCATCACGGTGCCCGAGGCCATCGACCAGGGCCGCCAACTCGGCGGGGTCGCTCCCGATGAGCACATCGACGCCATCGCGGCCTGACACGGTGGCGGCCGATGCAGGGGTCGTGATCACGGGACAGCCAATGGCCCAGCCTTGGATAATTCCGTTCTTGACCCCGTTTGCCTCGAAGGCCGGGACGACGGTTGCCACCGCCGAGCGATAGAGCGGCCGAGGGTCGAGGAGCGGCCCGATGAGCTCGACCTTGGGGCCGGCCCGGTCGAGAAGGATGCGGTGATGTCCGGTGGCCGAGACGAGCCGGAACCGGAGATCTGGCGGCCACCCCCGTTCCTCGAGCGCATCGATGATCGCTGCCAGCGGCTCAGCCGTCCGCTCCATCATCAAGTTGGCCACCACGGCGACGTCGGCGGGACCGGCGGATGCATCGACAGGGCCGTCGGCCGCCCAGTAGGCAACATCGATGCCATGAGGGATCACCATGACCGGCCGGGAGAAGCGCTCCGAAGCCCACGAAACGTCCTGCTCGCGCAGAACGACGATGACCGAGGCGGCCCCCGCTGCCGCAAGCTCGGCGCGGCGAAGGCTCTGCGACAGCGAGACTCGCCCGGCCCTGCGGTGACCCCGTGATCGACCCAGGCGCTCTTCGGCGAAGAAGGCGAGTGGGGCGAGGCCTGCGACGCAGCGCACCAACTCGGCATTCCAGAGCGCCAGCACCACGATGACCTCAGGTTCCGTGGCGGCGATTGTCCCCCGGAGACGTCGCTCGGCGGACGAGAGCCTCCCGGTGCGCAGCAACGCCAGTCGAGCCAGTCGAGCCAGCCGTCCGTCAGGCCTGCCACACAGGTCTGGCTCGATGACCGCCACGTCGATTCTGTCGACCAGATCCCGGCGATCGGCCGCAATGGCGACGACCGAGACCTCGTGCATCGGCCGCAGCGCCTCGAGGAACAGCCGGTCGCGGTTCACAAAGCCCTGGGCGACGGGGTTCCCCGGGCGACACACCATCAGGGCAGTGACGCGCATCAGCGACGCTCTGGGACCAGCAACGATGACACCTGCACGGCCTCATCGTCGCACACCCGGAACCGTCGCTGGCGATGGGATCCCTCAACATCACTGTCAGGTTCCCTACGATCATGCCCGACGCCCGAATTGGCGTCAGCAGTGAGCCAGCAATACGTCCAGCAACCAACCAGCAACAAGGAGAGACCATGCCACTCAGTCGCAAGCTCGGCGCCGAGCTCCTCGGCACTGCCATCCTCGTGTTCTTCGCCTGTGGCGTCGCAACACTGAGCTTCGGGAAGGGCTTCGCCTTCTCCGGACTCCTCGGCCCGTCATCGATGGGCATCGTGGCCACCGCCCTGGCGTTCGGTCTCGTGCTCATGGGGCTCATCTATGCCATCGGCTCGATCTCGGGCTGCCACGTCAACCCCGCGGTGACCATCGGCGCCCTCGTCGCCGGACGGATCACTCTGGTCGAGGCGGTTGGCTACTGGGTCGCCCAGTTCGTCGGCGGCCTCCTTGGTGCCCTTGCGCTGTGGAGTGTGTTCTCGGGCTCACCGAAGTACTCGCGCACCATCACCGGCCTCGGCGCCGACGGGTACGGCAGTGCCTCAATGGTCAAGATCGACATGGGCCACGCCTTCTTGGTCGAAGTGATCCTGACCGCCGTATTCATCTTCGTCATCTTGTCGGTCACATCCAAGCTCGGCAACGCGGTCACCGCTGGTGTGGCCATCGGCCTCACCTTGACCTTCGTCCACCTGATCGGCATTCCGCTGACAGGCACGTCGGTGAACCCGGCCCGATCGTTCGGCCCGGCCTTGGTCGTCGGCGGTACGGCGCTGCACCAGCTGTGGCTCTTCATCGTCGCCCCGCTCGTCGGCGGTGTGGTCGGGGCTGCCGTCCACGTGGGTCTCTTCGGCCGAGAGTCATCGGACGCCTAATTCCCCCTCCTCGTGAGGTTTCAACAAGGGCGCCGGAGCAATCCGGCGCCCTTGTTGCATCTCGCGCCGCTACCACCGAGAATCAGACGATGCTCCAGCGCCTCGCCGATGTCGACCTCTCTCCGCGGCTGTCGAAGCCCGAGTCCATCGAGAAGATCCTGCTGCTCCAGCGACGATTGCTTCACCTGCGGCTGGTCTGCGGTGGACTCATCGGCTCCGGTCCTGTCGGAGAGGGCGACAAGCGACTCGGTCCGCCGCTGCTCGTGATCATGGAGGGGTGGGATGCCGCCGGCAAAGGAGGGGCCATCCGACGACTCACCGAGCCGATCGATCCTCGGCACTACACGGTGGCACCCTTCGCCGCACCCACCCCGCGTGAGCTGCGCCACCACTTCATGTGGCGCTTCTTCCCTCTGGTGCCCGGCTGGGGTGGCATGACGATCTTCGATCGATCCTGGTACGGACGGGTCCTCGTCGAGCGGGTCGAGAACCTCGTCGATGAGCCGGTCTGGCAACGCGCCTATCACGAGATCAACGACATCGAGACCTCGTTCATCGAGGAGGGGATGGTCATCGTGAAGCTCTTCCTCCACATCTCTGACGAGGAACAGCTCAAGCGCTTCGAAGCCCGCCAGGTCGACCCCCTCAAGTCCTGGAAGCTCACCGACGAAGACTGGCGCAATCGCAAGAAGCGGGCTGAGTACGAGCTGGCCATTGACGAGATGCTCGCTCGGACCGACACCTCGCCCGCCCCGTGGGACGTGATCCCGGCCGACTCCAAGCACCTGGCACGAGTCCTGACACTCGAGACCGTGATCCACCGCCTTGAGGCGGGCATGCGCCGCGCCGGGCTCGAGCCTCCCGAGTCGAGGGGCGACGACTACGGCACCTGAGGACTGTGGCACGAACCCACGCGGTTCTGCGAGAGTGGCGGTGTGACGAACTCTCCTCGCTATGGCATCACCATCCCCTTCGACGGCATCTCCCTTGCCGACCATCGGCCGAGGTACACCCAACTCGCCGACCTCGGCTACACCGATGTCTGGTCCGCTGAGACCGACGGAGCAGATGGCTTCACACCCCTCGCCCTTGCGGCAGCATGGGAGGAGCGGCTCAACCTCGGCGTCGCCATCGCCCCGGTGTACACCAGGGGGCCAGCGCTGCTCGCCCAGACGGCCGCAGCGATGGCCGAGGTCGCCCCCGGCCGCGTCACCATCGGCCTTGGTGCCTCAAGCCCGGTGATCGTGCAGAACTGGAATGGCATCGCCTACGACGAGCCGTTCAAGCGCACTCGTGACACCCTCCGATTCGTCAAGGCCGCCCTGACCGGCGACAAGATCACCGAGGAGTACGACACCTTCTCGATCAACGGCTTCCGCATGGCCAGGCCACCCGCCATCGCCCCCAAGATCTACTTGGCGGCCCTGCGGCCGGGAATGCTGCGCCTCGCCGGAGCGGAAGCCGACGGTGTCATCTTGAACTGGCTGAGCGCCAACGATGTGACCACTGTGCTCGCCGAGGCTGGCACGACCGAGGTGGCGGCTCGCCTCTTCGTCATCCCCACCGAGGATGCCGATACGGCCCGCTTCGTCGGGCGCCGGATGATCACCGCTTACCTGAACGTCGAGGCCTACGCCAACTTCCACCGGTGGCTCGGTCGCGGACCTGCGCTCGAGCCGATGTGGGAAGCATGGGCGGCCGGAGACCGCAAGCGCGCCCTTGAGGTGATACCCGACGATGTTGTCGACGACCTCATCATCCACGGCTCCTACGCACAGTGTCGGGCTCACATTGCCCGCTACATCGATGCCGGGGTCAACATCCCAGCGCTCGCCGTGATCCCCTTCGGCGTCGATCTGCCCGAGGCCATCGAAGCGCTCAGTCCGTCAGCCTGAACATTTTGCCTGCCGAACCACCAGCCCCGACCGGATTCGCCCGGGCCATCGACTCAGCTCTCGAGGCCAGCATCGTCGGGAGCTTCACGAGGATCGGACCGGTCGTGAGACGCCGGCTGTCCTCGTTCGCCGAGCCCGTCCACCGGCCGGGGCGAACCGTGGTGCTCACCGGCGCCACCTCGGGCCTCGGACGCGCCTCTGCTCGATTCCTCGGCGCCTTGGGCATGACAGTGGTCGCGGTCGGTCGGGATCCCCGGCGTCTCGAGGAGGTGGCCCGAGAGATCGAGATTGCCGGGGGAACTGCATACCCTGAGGCGTGCGACCTCGCCGACCTCGACCAGACCGCTGACCTTGCGGAGCGAATCACCAGACGCCTCGACCACATCGACGTCCTCGTGCACAATGCTGGTGCACTGCTCGCCGAGCGCACCGAAACACCACAGGGTCACGAGACCACCGTGGCTGTGCACCTCCTCAGCCCACACCTGCTCACCGTTCGGCTCCGGCCGCTGCTCAAGGTGGCCGACCAAGCCAAGGTGATCACGATGACGTCCGGGGGGATGTACTCCGAGCGCTTCGCTCTCGATCGCCTTGAGATGGCCGATGACTACCGCGGGAGCGTCGCCTATGCCCGAGCCAAGCGCGCTCAGGTCGTATGGACGGTGGCCCTTCAGGCTCGAGAGCCGGCCGAAGGTTTGGACTTCTCTCTTGTCCACCCCGGATGGGCCAAGACGCCGGGTGTGGCCGATTCCCTGCCCACCTTCTCTCGAGCTCTCGGACCGCTCCTGCGGACACCGGCCGAAGGCGTCGACACGCTCGTGTGGCTTTGCAGTCTCGATCCGGGAATCCCAGCCGGCGGCCGCCTGTGGCTCGATCGCCAGCCCCGGCCGTTCTACCGACTCAGCTCGACAAGGGTGAGCGATGAGCGGCTCGCCGAACAGGGCACCGAACTACTGGCCTGGCTCGATCGAGCGATCGAGGCCACGACATGAGGCGGACACAGTGACGAACGCCAGCAGGACAACGACACGGACGGAGACACGATGATCTCACCTGACCACGCCGACTCGGGTGCCTCGTCTCCCGATGAAATAAACGCTCGCAGTATTGCCATCTGGGTGGAACTGTTTTATGACCTGATCTACGTGGCAGCCATGCTGATCTTCTCGGCTGCGGTCGAGCATGTCCGGCCGCAGTCAGGGGTGGTGTGGATCATCGGCAGCTTCGCCGCCGTCTGGTGGATCTGGTTCGTCACCACCGCATGCGCCAACCGCTTCCCCGCCTCCAACCTCATCCATCGTCTCTTGCTGCTGTTTCAGATGATGGTCATCGTGCTGATGTCGATGGAAGCCAGGGTCTCGGTCATCCGCGACTCGAACTGGCTCGCTTTCGACTACGGCCTCCTCCTGCTCACCGTGGCCATCATGTACGCCAGGGCTTGGCGCACGAGTGGCGATGCCGGGGCACTCCGCCTTGCGGTCATCAACGGGGCCGCCGCCCTCCCATTCCTGGTCGCATCAGCCCTTCCCGAAGCACCCCGAATAGTTCTGTGCGTCATGGGTCTCGTGATCGCCATCGCCCCGTCCCTGCTCGCCTGGAGACGCCTTGAGCCTCTCTCTGCTCACATGGAGGAACACTTCGTCGAGAGGATGGCGGCATTCACCCTGATCGTCTTCGGCGAGGCGTTCATCGAGGTGGCCATCCGAGTGAGCGGACCCAAGCTCGTCGAGCTCGACCTCGTGGCGATGGCGTATGAGTTCCTCCTCACCTTCGTCTTGTTCACCATCTACTTCCGCGATGCCCCAGCCGCTGGCGTGCAGCGGCGGCGCTTCGAGTGGTGGTCCTTTTGGCACCTGTTCATGCTCATCGGAATCGCAAGCACGGCCATCGCAGCAACCCAGATCATCCATGTCGATCCCAGCCATCACCTCCCGAATTCAGAGATCCTGAAGCTGAGCGGCTCGCTCGTGCTCTTCTTTGTCGGCATCGCCGGAGTCGGGTATTGCGGACGTCGATCCCCTCACGGTCCGCTGCTACGGCTTCGCTTGCTGACGGCTGTCGCCGTCACCCTCATTGGCGTGGCGTGCTGGCAGGTCTCATGGATCCACCTCTCCGCTGCGCTCGGTGCCTTCTTGGTGGTCGCGGTGGGAAGTGCCATGTGGTCATCGCGTCTGCGGGCGGCCACCGAGGTACTGCCCGCCGAGGTCGAGGTCATCGCTGCGTGAGCACCCGCCCATGCACCAGAGGCTGCCGAGGTGCTAGGAGATGGAGATGGACTTCCGCATCAACCGTGTCACCGACCTCGCTGCGCAGGTGCGCTCCGGCCAGCGCAGCGCCGTCTCGCTCACCGAGCATGCCCTTGCTCGGATCGAGGCCTTCAACCCCTCAATCAACGCCTTCGTCGCTCTAGACGCCGAGCGGGCACTCGAGCAGGCCGAGGGCGTAGATCAGATCATCGCCGCCGGCGGAAACCCCGGACCCTTGGCCGGTATCCCGATCGGGGTCAAGGACCTTGAGGATGCGGCCGGGCTACCCACCACCCACGGATCACCCCTCCACGAGGGCACCGAGCCCGCTCGGGGAGACTCCGCACTCGTGGCGCGTCTGCGCCAGGCCGGCTGCGTGGTCGTGGGAAAGACCAATACTCCTGAGTTCGGTTGGACATCACGGACCGAGAACGCCCTCCACGGCCTGACCCGGAACCCCTGGAACCTCGACCACACGCCAGGCGGATCCTCCGGCGGCTCTGCTGCGGCGATTGCCGCTGGCATGGTGCCGCTCGCCACCGGCTCTGACGGTGGAGGGTCGATCCGCATCCCCTCATCGGCCTGCGGGCTCAGTGGGATGAAGGCCTCGCTCGGGCGAGTGCCCAATGGCGGCCGTGAGGCGCCCGGATGGCTCGAGCTGAGCTCGAAGGGACCCATGGCCCGCTCGATCTTCGACGTGGCCGCCGCCCTCGAGGTGGTCGTCGGACCAGAGCCGACCGATCTCGCCTCCCTGCCCAAGCCCGAGGCATCGTTCCTCGATGCAGTCACCGATCCCCATCTGCCGAGCACCATTGGATGGTCACCCGATCTCGGCTTCGCCGAGGTCGACGCCGAGGTTCTTGCCAATTGCGAGCGAGCCCTTGGCGTGCTCGTCGATGCCGGCATCGAGGTCGTCGAGGTCCCCAACCTGTTCGAGGGCGACTGCGTCGAGGACTGGCTGACCATCGTCTGCACCTGCTTGGCCCGCTCGATGGAGGACCATGCCGACCACGACCGCTGGCTCGAGGTGGACCCGGTGCTGCGGCTCATGGTCGAGAATGGCCGCACCACCAGCGGCATCGACGTGGTGCGCGCCCTCGATGCTCAACATCAGCTCAACCTCCGGCTGGTCGAGCACTTCCACGCCGTCCGACTGATCCTGACGCCGACTACCGCGGGCGTGGCTCCTCCGGTCGCCCTTGGTGGTCTCGGACTGATCAACGGGGCAGAGGCACAGAACTGGGTCCAATTCACCTATGCCTTCAACATGACCCGCTCGCCTGCCGCCACCGTACCCGTCGGCCTCAGCGCGACCGGGGTCCCCATCGGGATGCAGATCGTTGGACCCCAGCACGCCGACCTCGCCGTCCTGCGGGCCGCCGCCGCTGTCGAGCAGCTTCTCGGCTTCGACGCCGTCGCCCCCTGCTGATGCCTGAGCCGGCACCCCGGCCAGCGAGCCCCCTCGCCGAGCGCCTGCTCGATGGCGACCTCTATGTCGGCGACCCCCATCGCTTCTATGACGAGCTGCGCTCGAGCGCACCGGTGGCCTGGTGTGCATCACGGGGGTTCTGGGCACTGACCACCCACCGCGACATCTCCGAGGTGTCCGTGGACCCTGAGCGCTTTCGGTCGGGAGCAGGGATCTTGGTCGATGAGATCGGCCACTCCTACGACAGCCCTCCGACGATGATGCACACTGACCCGCCGGCCCACACTCGGTATCGGCGACTCGTCCAGCCGAGCTTCAAGCCAACGGCTGTGCGTCCCCTCGACGAGTCCATTCGCCAGATCGCCGTCGCTCTCCTTGACGACATCGTGGCCGGAGAGCCGTTCGACATCGTGCCGGCACTCAGCGTCCCGTTCCCTCTCCAGGTGATCTGTCGCTTGCTCGGCGCCGATCCAGCTCGCTGGCCCACCTTCTACGAGTGGTCCGAGGCGACCATCCCCGGCAACCGAGAGATGTCTCCCGACGAACGAGGGGCGGTGCAGCTCGAGATGTGGGAGCACCTCATCGGTCTTGCCGCCGAGCGCCGTTCCACCCCCCTCGATGACGTCGTCTCGCAGCTCGCAGGAGCGAAGATCGATGGCGAAGAGCTCAGCGAGGCCGAGCTGGCAATGTTCCTGATCCAGCTTCTCGTGGCCGGAAATGAGACCACACGCAACCTCATCTCAGGGGGTCTCGTCGCCCTGGCCGAGCATCCTGATCAGCTCGAGCGCCTCGTCGACGACCCTTCGATGATTCCGACTGCGGTCGAAGAACTGCTGCGATGGACATCGCCAGTGGTGTCATTCCTGCGCACCGCCACGAGAGACACCGAGCTGTCCGGTGTGTCCATCACCTCCGGTGATCCTGTGTTGATGGTCTACGCCGCCGCCAATCGGGACCCGGCTGTCTTCGGCGACACCGCCCACACCCTCGACCTAAGCCGCGACCCGAACCCGCACCTCGGTCTCGGGTTCGGCACCCACTTCTGCCTGGGTGCGCCACTCGCTCGGCTCGAAGCGCGCATCGTTCTCGAGGAACTCTTGGCGCGCTTCTCACGTATCGATCTCGTCGGGGACGTCGAGCGAAGCCCGAGCTCGATCATCGCCGGGGTGACCCGAGCACCGATGATCCTGCGGCCCTGAGGGCCGGAGACCACTCAGGACTGCTCGGCCGTCAGCAGCTCGAGCATCGTCGCGAACTTCTCCTTGGCCGCCACCTGGCGAGTGGGGATGTGCTCGGTCGGGATCTCTGATGGTGAGTAGCCCTTGAGCACCGAGCGAGCGACCGTCTGGCGATGGACCTCGTCGGGGCCGTCATAGATCCGCGCCGCGCGCGCTGCTCGGTACATGTGCTCGAGTGGCATGTCGGAGGAGTAGCCGAGCGACCCATAGGTCTGCAATGCCCGGTCGATCACGTTGTAGAGCACCTGCGCTCCGTAGTACTTGATCATGGCGATCTCGACCCTCGAAGCCGAGGCGCCGACCTTGTCCATCTTCCATGCTGCTTGGATTGTCATCAGTCGGGCCGCGTGCATCTCAGCCATCGAGTCGGCGATCCAATTCTGCACGGTCTGCTTCTCCGCCAGCACGGACCCATGGGTGAAGCGAGACAATGCCCGCTCGCACATCATGTCGAAGGCTCGCTGCGACTGACCGAGCCAGCGCATGCAGTGGTGGATCCGTCCGGGTCCGAGGCGAGCCTGCGCCAGGGCGAAGCCCGCGCCCTCGACGCCAATCAGATTCTCCTTCGGGACCCGCACCGACTCATAGAGGACCTCGGCATGGTTCCCGAACTTCCCGTAGACCACCGTCGGATCGTCCATCGACCCAACGTCACGCAAGATCGTGAGCCCGGGGGTGTCAACCGGCACGATGATCATTGACGAGCCCTGATACGGGTGGACGTCGGGATTGGTGACCGCCATGACGATGAGGAAGTTGGCCACCGACCCATTGGTCGTGTACCACTTGCGCCCGTCAATCACCCACTCGTCGCCGTCAAGGAAAGCGCGGGTTTTCAGCAGGGTCGGGTCCGATCCGGCGGTGTGCGGCTCGGTCATCGAGAAGCCGCTGCGTAGCCGCCCCTCGAGCAGTGGTTCGAGCCAGCGCTCGCGATGCGTCTCATCACCCGACATCTCCATCCCTACGGCGATGAGTTCGGCATTGCCGGAGTCAGGGGCGTTGTTTCCAAATACCAGGGGCCCGTAGGGAGTCTGACCCAAGATCTCGTGCATCAGGCCGAGCTTGAGCTGCCCGAAACCGCCGCCGCCGAGCTCGACGGGAAGGTGCGCTGCCCACAAGCCTCGAGCCTTGACCTCCTCCTGGAGTGGCTTGATCAGAGCCACCACCTGGTCGTAGCTGAGGGCCAATGTCTCGATCGGAAAGATCTCGTCGCGCACGAAGGTGCGCATCCACGCCAGCTTCTCTTCGAACTCAGGGTCTGTCTCGAAGTCCCAGGCCATTGATGCTCCTCACGGGTCCGCTCGGGCCATCTCGGCCCAAGGTCTTCTCTCTCACTAGCACCGCCCGGCACTCCTCGGCCACCCTGAGCCTCCACTGATGGCGGCGCGGGGCAGGAGCTTGCACACCCTTGACACCAAGTAGAACCTGTTCTCGTTTTTGAGCGACGATCGGGCGGGCATTGTGCGGGCCGGGAGGAAGAGGTACCACCATGGAGTTCGGCATCTTCATCAACGGCTATCTGCCGGGGCCGGCCTCTCGCGACACCGACGCCGAGCAGCTCGCCCGCTACGAGCAGGTTGGCTGTGACCAGGTCGTCTTCGGTCTGCCATCGGACTCGATGGAGCAGGACGAAGTGCTCGAGATGCTCGAGGTCTTCGGAACCAAGGTCATCCCACAGTTCGACACCGACCCAGTGCACCGGACCACTCGCCTGCGCCAGTCTGCCGTGCGAAAGTACCCCGACTTCAGCTTCGACGTCCCTGACATATCGGTCGCCAACCTGCCGACGAACGCACTCATCCATTAGCCCCGTCGGGCCGAGGTGTCCTCGACCGGCATCGGCGGTCATACGCTGGAGGCGATCTCCCATCTACGTCCGAGGAGGACTCAGTGATCACCATCGGAGTTGTCGACACAATGTTCGCCCGCCACGACATGGGGGCCGACGCGCTTGAGGAGCTCGCCTCATGCCCGGGCCATGGTGAGACATTCAATGTGCTGCGAAGGACTGTTCCCGGCTTCAAGGACCTTGCCGTGGCCGCAAAGTTGATGATCGAGCGCGACGGGGCCTCCATCGTCATCGCCTGTGGCATGCCGGGATCTGCCGATATCGACAAGGTGTGTGCCCATGAGGCGAGCCAGGGCCTCATGCAGGCTCAGCTCATGACCTCCACGCCGATCCTCGAGGTCTTCGTCTACGAGGACGAAGCCGACGACGACGCCACCTTGGCCATGGTCTTCGAGAACCGGACCAAGGGCCACGCCCGCAACGCCTACTGGCTGCTGTTCGAGCCCGACCAGCTCGTGGCTCGAGCCGGCCGCGGGATCCGGCAGGGATTCGGCGACGCCGGTCCTCTCCTCACCGCTTGAGCAGCACCACTCGGGCTCGAACCCGTCAGCCCTCCACGTCCCGAGGAAGTCCGAGAACGCGTTCGGCAATGATGTTGCGCTGCACCACCGAGGTCCCCCCACCGATGGTTAGCGACGGCGAGAAGGTGAAGCACCAGGACCACATGACGTCGTGAGGCTCGAGAACCCCGGCCACCGCCGCCATTCCGAGGAGGTCGACCGCCAAGGTGGCGGCGTCCTGGCCCACCTCGTCGGCCAGTGCCTTGCGGACAGAGGCTTCGGGTCCCGGCGTCCGACCGGCGAGCACCGCTGCGACCAGGCGGAGCTTGAGCATTCGGAGGGCTTCGGCCCGCACCCAGAGCGACGTGAGGCGCTCGGCGGCGACCGCGTCGACTCCGATCCGACGGGCCAAGGCCACGAGGTCGTCGATGACCGGGCCCATCCCCCACATCAGGCCGTCGCCCGACAGCGACACTCGCTCGTTCGCCAGGGTCACCTTGGCGAGGCGCCAGCCGTCGTTGACTTCGCCGATCACGTGGTCAGCCGGAATCCGCACCTCGTCGAGAAACACCTCGTTGAAGGTGTGATTGCCTGTCATGTCCACGAGGGGGCGGACCTCCAAACCCGGTGCGTCCATGGGACAGACGAAGTAGGTGATTCCGTGATGGCGCTCTGCCTCAGGGCTGGTGCGCGCCAGCAGGATTCCGAACTTGGCTCGATGGGCGTAGCTGGTCCAGACCTTCTGGCCCGTGACCACCCACTCGTCGCCGTCGCGCACCGCCTGGGTCGACAGCGCCGAGAGGTCCGACCCGGCTGCCGGTTCTGAGAACAACTGACACCAGAACTCCTCGCCCGAGAGCAGCCCCGGAAGCCATCGCTGCTGCTGTTCCACGGTGCCAGCCGCCAACAGCGTGGGGCCTGCCCAGCCGATCCCGATCGGGTTATCTGGACGGCGGACATTGGCCGTCCGCAAGATGGCGTCGATCACCAGCTGATCCGCCGGAGCGGCACCGAGGCCCCACGGAGCCGGCCAGTGGGGCACCACATAGCCCGCTTGTGCCAACTGCTCACCGGTTGGGGTGGGGTGGGCCGCGAGCCATGCGGAGAGCTCGTCGGCCGCCGAAGCGACAAGATCCTGGTTATCGTGCACCGCCATAGCGTAGGCTCACCGCCGAGCGAGGGGGGTCGTGATGACCGAGTGGAACTACGCCGATGCCTGGGAGTCGATCGCCACGATCCAACCTGACCAGCCAGCCATCATCCAAGGTGAGCGCACCATCTCGTGGGGGCAGTTTGAGGCCCGATCGGCCGGAGTTGCCGGGTGGCTCTCCTCGCTTGGTGCTGTCCATCAGGACAAGGTGGCGCTCTACCTCTACAACTGCCCCGAGTACATGGAGGGCGTGTTCGCCAGCCTTCGGATCGGACTCGTCCCGGTCAACACCAACTACCGATACGGCGACGAAGAGCTGCTCTACCTCTGGGACAATGCCGATGCCATCGCTGTCGTGTTCCACGGCTCGTTCACCGAGCGCATCGAGGGCATCCGCTCCCAGGCCGACAAGGTCAAGGGCTGGCTCTTCGTCGACGACGGCTCCGGAGCATGCCCCGACTGGGCCACCCCCTACGAGCAGGTAGCCGCCGAGCCCGCTGGCGACCTTCCGCTGGCGGCGCAGCGGACCCCTGATGACCTGGTCATGCTCTACACCGGCGGCACCACCGGGATGCCCAAGGGCGTCATGTGGCGCCAGGACGACCTCTTCGCTCGCCTCAACCCTGCTGGCTTCCGCCGCTTCGATGAGACCGCGGGCGTGGCCGGCATCGCTGACGCCGTCCGAAATGAGGGACCGGGTCTCGCCCTGCTCCCGGCCTGCCCCTTGATGCACGGGACCGGGCTGTTCACTGCCCTCGAGGTGCTCGCCGAGGGTGGCAGGCTCGTCCTGCTTCCCACGCGCAAGTTCCTCCCCGACGAACTCGCCGCCACCATCGACGACAAGGGAGTCAACGTCGCCGTGATCGTGGGCGACCCCTTCGCCCGACCCCTGCTCGACGTCGTCCGGGCCGACCCTGAGCGCTACACGCTCTCGTCGCTGGTCATCATCATGTCCTCGGGTGCCATGTGGTCAGAGGAGATCAAGCAGGGACTCCTCGCCCACCACGGCAACATGATGCTCGTCGATGCCTTCTCCTCGTCCGAAGCCCTCGGCATGGGTAGCTCGATCTCCACCGCCGACAAGGCTGCCTCCACCGGGGAGTTCACCCTCGGTCCGGAGGTCCGCGTCATCGACGAGGACGGCGTAGACGTCACCCCGGGCTCCGACACCGTTGGGGTGCTCGCACTCGGCGGGCGCAACCCGCTCGGCTACTACAAGGACGCGGCCAAGTCCGACGCCACCTTCCGCATGATCGACGGAGCCCGCTACAGCGTGCCAGGTGACCACGCCAGGGTCCGGGTCGACGGGTCGATCCAGCTGCTCGGGCGGGGCAGCCAGTGCATCAACACCGCCGGTGAGAAGGTCTATCCAGAAGAAGTTGAGGAGGTGCTCAAGCGCCACCCGCTCGTCGTCGATGCCTGCGTCGTGGGAATCCCAGACGACCGAACCGGCGAGCGGATCATCGCGGCCGTCGAAATCATGCCTGGAGCCGACCTCCCTTCTGAGGCCGAGATCATCGAGCACGTCAAGGCAACACTCTCCCACTACAAGGCCCCCAAGGGGGTGCGCTTCGTCGTCACCATCGGCAGAGCCGCAAACGGGAAGATGGAATATTCCCGGCACAAGGCCGAGGCCATCGCCTGGGTCGCTGGATCGTGAG
>Ga0209499_1001894_pt1 | contig 13931 bp, 17 predicted proteins | sample C_130208_EF_Meta_FD_187306 | JGI IMG/M metagenome (GOLD analysis project Ga0209499, IMG submission 187306) | Freshwater microbial communities from Lake Croche, Canada to study carbon cycling - C_130208_EF_MetaG (SPAdes) (version 2) | ecosystem: Environmental > Aquatic > Freshwater > Lake...
CATAATACCCGAAGGGTATGCGTTGGTAAAACCGATTTAATTATCCTTAATCTTACTTTTTCACCCTTAAAAGTCCAAATGGGAATCTACCCACGGACATATAAATATATATATTGTATCTTTAAGTTATTTTTCTAAAAAACTTTTTATTTTTATTGTAAATAAATATATTTATATTTTATAAATGAATATTATTTACAATAAAAATAAAAATGTAGAGGGGCAATTTATAAAAACACTTGATTCTCAAACTAAACCTATTGTTAATTTATTTGGTTTAGATAATAAAAAAAAATATATTTTAATAATGTATGACCCTGATGCTGTTGGAGGAAATTTTATTCATTGGATTGTAACCCAAATACCTGGAAATTATTTTGATAAAGGTTATCCTATTTTAGATTATTATAATCCTCACCCTCCAAAAGGGTCAGGATTACATAGATATATTTTTTCCTTATACCTATTAGATTTTAATTCAGATTCTAATTTTAATTTAAAGATGAATAATGATGAAAGACAAATTGAATTAAATTCAATATTAAAAAAATTTACAATAAAAAACCAACCTATTTATTCCAGATTTTTTTTTAGTAAATATAAAACTGATTTTATACCAAAAAAAAGTGTAAAAGCAATAAAAAATAAAAAAAATAAAACTTGTAAAAAAAGAAAATGAAATATTTATTTACATCTATGTTATTTCTTTCAATTTTTATCACTTAATTTTTCTAAGGCCTTCTAACACCTAAAAGCGAATGCCAATAATCCAACTGCTATAATTCCGATTACAAATCCAAAATGATAATTAAATTGCATTTTTCTATACATTGCTAACCAAGCTTTTGTTTGTTCAGGGGAATTTATATGATCTAACATATACGTTGATTTTGGGCTTAAAATATAATAGAAATAATTTGTAAAGAAACTAACAACAATAACTAAACAAACTAAACTTGTATTTGTTAGTTTATTTCTTTTAAGAGAGTAATTATATAAAATAATAATTATGGATAAAATTAATCCTAAACTATATCCATAGTAATTTAAACGCAATCTTTCATCCGTTATTTTTTCATATAAATTTTGTAAATTTGATGGTAATTGCTTTTTATATTCTTCAACAATTTTACTTTTTATAGTTGCATTATGAAAATAGATCTTTCCTATTATTAACGCTAAAGCTACCATACATGTTGTTGAACAGGGCATTATATATTGTTTTAAGAAACTTTATTTTGTTATTTCATAAGCATTTTTTTTAAACCCATTATATATATATTATGAATTATACTCCTTTAGACGAAGCCTATAAAATACATCATATTCATCCTAATACTTATAGTGGAAATATTCAATATAGTCCTATTTGTATTTATTGTAAAAATTTACAATCTAAATCATTAATGAATGATGGAGGTGCCTTTAGGCAATGTTATCGTTGTAGAAAAAACTTCAGAGCTAATGTAATTAATGAAGCTATTAATAATTTTAGTTATTCTACACAACATTTAGATCGAACAAACTAACAAATTTATAAAGTTTTTAAACTTTTATTATATTATATGAAGTTTGAATTTTCAACTTTTTTAGAATATTTTATATTTTTTATTATTTTCATTAAAATTTTATTTATTATTTCTACCATCGGTGATTTAATTATTTCTCATACACATATAAATAATCCTAATGCTCAAATTTTAGATTCTAAATTTTTATATTTGAAAGAAAGAACAGAATTTATTTTTATTATTTCTATGGCTATTTTACTTATTTATCATTTTCATCCACCCTTTGCTGGTAAAAACCAAATTAGTAAAGAAACATCTTTTTTATTTTATATATTTGGATTTATTCTTATTTTTACTGCTAACTGGGGCCTTTTTATTAAAGAAGCACCATGGTATAAATTTATTTCCAATCTAATTAAAATTGGTTAAAAATATTATGCTGAGATTTCCGATTTTTTATCATTTATGCGTTGCTCCAAATAAATAATAAAAATAACTTAAATAAACTATACTTATAAATATAATATGTTTCCAAATGAAATTAAGGATATAGATAATGCTAAATATATTTGTTCTATAGGATTAATGAAAGCATGCGACGATAATAATATAATAAATTATATTAGTCCATACGAATTAATTATTGATTGGAATAAATTGATAAATTATGGAAAAGATTATTCATGTGTATTTGTGAAAATGGAAAAAATTAATGAATTTATTCATTTTTTAGATAAAATTTCTTGTAAAATAATACTTGTTATTGGAGATGGAGATTTTACTTTCCCATTTGATATTATTAACGAAACTAATTTTATAAATATTATAAATAATAATAAAATTGTAAAAATATATAGCACAAATTGTAATGTTATAATTCCTACAAAAATAGAATTAATTCCAATTGGGGTAAATTTTCATTGTGATGCTATATGGAAAAATATTACTATAAAAAACCAAGAATTTTTAATGGAATCAATACGTGACAATTCACTTCCTTTCTACGAAAGAATTAATAAATGTTATTCTAATTTTCATTTTTCATTTTATGAAAGTTTTGGAAATCCCAGAAAAAGGGCAATTCAAAAAATTAATCAAAATTTAGTATTTTATGAACCAAATAAAATACAAATTGAAGAAACTTGGAAAAATCAATCTAAGTATAGTTTTGTTTTATCTCCTCACGGTAATGGCTTAGATTGTCATAGAACTTGGGAAGCTTTGATATTAGGTTGTGCTGTTATTGTTAAAAAATCGTGTTTAGATTCATTATACGAAAATTTACCAGTTTTGATTGTTAATGAATGGAGTGATATTACAGAAGAATTGTTAAAAGATACATTAAATAAATTTAAATTTATGAATTTTAATTATGACAAAATTACATTAAAATATTGGGTAGATAAAATTCATTCTATAAAATTCATTCTATAAAATCCACCTTTCCAAAGGCGGAACCAAACTAACAATCGGGGCGCCCTGGGCATCACACAGAACTAGTTAACTAATTTACTTACCAAGAAAGAACAAAAATTATACTTCAAAATAAATATTATTAATATTAAATTTTGAATTAAAAATATTTTTATAAGTTATAAAAATTATGACTTTTTATTTAACCGATAATTCTGATTTTAAATGCCAACATTCTTTTACAAATAGATTACAAGAATCCTCCCGTGTTTTACTTAAATATCCGGACAGGATTCCAATTATTTGTGAAAAATCAAAAATCCAAAATAATTTACCCAATATTGACAAAAAAAAATATCTTGTTCCAAATGACCTTACTATGGGACAATTTATTTATTTAATTAGAAAAAGAATCAATTTAAAACCAGAACAAAGTATTTTTCTATTTGTTAATAACAAAATTATTTCATGTTCTTCTATTATTGGACAAATTTATGAAACCTCTAAAGATCCTGATGGATTTTTATATTTAAAATACGCACAAGAAAATGTATTTGGATAATATATTTTTTAAAAAAAAAAAAAAATATTCGTTTTTTTTTTTTTTTTTAAAAAATATATATAAAATGATTAAAAGATTTGGACAAATTCCATATAATAAATACTTGGGAGAATTATGGTTGTGGATGATTTTTCTTGAATGGATTTATTTTTCCATAAAAAAAATCAATAATTATTAAATTAAATGTGCTATTTATAGATTTTTAGAATTCCTCATTATAAACAAATCTTGAATGATTTCCCGTCTTAAAAACTTTATATTCTGTTTTTTTATCTGATTTTGCTCCTACCTCTAATAATTTTTTTTCTTTAATTAAATTCAAACTATTTTTATACTTTAAAATATTTACTTCGTCTTCCTCTTCTTCTTCTTCCGATTCTTCGCTTGGATCATAATCTGGATCTTTATTAATGGTTTCATCAGTCCAAATATTTTTAAAACTTTCATTTTCGTTTATTGGTTCAATACTATCCATTCCTGTATAATCTACTATTTTGCGTTTACGCTTTAAAGGCAATTCTTTTGGAAGTAAAGAAATAACCATTTTTTCTAAATCATTAAGAGTGCCAATTAATACATTGACAGCTTTATATTCTTCCTTAGTTACTGGCTTATTAAACATAGTATCAATCTCCTGATAAAGAGTTTGAATCTTTTCATACAGTGTCTTTATAAATATTGGCATTTCTGAATCCAGGTCTTTCACCTCGGGTAAATATTGCTCAATTAAATATAATAATTCGGTTGTACGGCGTATATTATCAAAATGAATAGTTCTAATTTCAGATTCGAATTTTTTCTTTAAAATAGGCGATGATTTTTTTATTAATGATTGTAGTTTGATCTTTCTATTTCTATTTTTTTCTGCTTCTGCTAACCCTTCCATTACTACATGAATAAACCAATTAAGAAGATTATCTAAATTTTTTTTTACTTTTTTTTGTAAAAGATTAGTTGAATTATTTTGAACCTCATTTTTATCTATTGATTTTAAATATTTTACAAGATTATTTCTGGTTATTATTGGCATTTCTATTAAAAGGGTACGATTATATAAATATGTATATATAGTTTGTTAGCTTATTAAAATTAATTCAATTTTTTATAAATGCAATATAATTTTATTCAAATGAAATTTTAAGGTAAAAATAATTTTAATAATTTATTATTATTTTATTTCTTTGTAATCTTTTTATCACATAGATTCGTCTAATTATTACATCCCTAATTTCTATTATTTCATCTATTGAATTTAGAAGCATTAAAATTTGAAACTTTTTTTCAAGAAAATCATCATATTCATGTTCTAATTTTTTTAATATAAATAAATTGTTTATTTTATTTATATTTTCTATGCTTATATATTTTGGACACCCTGGTATATTAAAGGGAGAATGCGTTATTAATGGACTAATTACTATATTCGTTATTTTTTTATTCTTGACAGAATTTATTTTAATTGAATAACCAAAATTTTGGGTATTATAATTTGAAAACATTTTTAATAGTTGAAGATATAATTGAGCTTCTAATAACTAACAAAAGAAAAAAGTTTTCAATTTTTTTCTTTTGTTAGTTAATAAAATTATTTATTACAAAATAAATTATATTTTTCTTAATTATTGACTACTTTTCCCTATAAATAATATATTCTATTTTAGTTTTCCTTTTTTTTTAATTTATTGATTCATATTTTTAACAACCTTCCCTTCTGGAGTCCAATCTGATTTTCTAACTCAAGTTCTTTAATCCATTTGGGCATGGGGGGACTCTCCCTTCCCTTGGGTAGCCCTGATATCTTCTTTTAATTTTATAAATCTCTTGTTTTTATGTTCATCCATTTTATAAAATGTATAATTCATTAATATTATAGCCAAAATGGTTGTAAATATTGCTAATAATTCCAACACCTGATTCCTTGGTGTAAGTGTGTTCCACAAATATATACAAATTAATTTTAAATATAACCCAAATATACATAATAATTTCAAGGAAATATAAAATAATGTTCCTAATATTAAGAAATTTAAACCACATACCAATATTGCTGCCCAAATATGAATATCAGTATTTTGAATTTCTTCAGCATTATCAGCTTCTTGGGCTAATAAATATTTGAATTCAGGATTAAACATTTTTAATTTTTATTTAGATTGACTTATGATTATTTAATAATACTAACAAAATAAAATAAGTATTTCAATTTTTTTTTAGATATATATAAAAAAGTAAAAAAAGAAATTAGCGAATGCTAATATCTTTTTATTTATTCGTTGTAATTAAATATTATTAAATTGTTTATTTTAATATTTATAATTTTACACTAACTAACTTAATTTATTAAGAATTCTCTGTGCTTATGCTCTGCTATTGTTTTGGATTCTGCAATTAAGGGAAGAACTACTGATTCTGGTTCTATATTTGTATTTTGAATAATAGATATTGGTTCATTTAAACTAAGTGTTATTGCCTCAGTAGTATCACTTGTATCCACTTCCTGTGGGGGCACATATTGTGTTATTATAGCTCTAAACTGACCATAAACTTGAGAGGACCTTCGTTCGTAATTCCCATAATACGCTCCAAAATTACTATGCTCAAGAAATAGTATATTTTTAACTAAATCTTCAAAAGTTATTCCACGAGCCAATAATTTTTCAGCTACATAAGTTACATTTGGAATTAATAATGATTCTTCCTCTACAGCGCTGCTGTCAGAGGTGGTAGATAAAGTTTCCGATTCTTCTTCTACTTCTTCACCATTAATTCGTTGATGGAACATTCTAAATGAAGTTAATGCATCTTCTCCAAATATAGAGAATTCTTCATTTTCATCATCATCAACCCACTCCTCATCATCATCTTCTAAATCATTATCCTCCGTTTCTTCTGCTAATTTGAAACGGCAATAAGGACAACCAAACCCATTATGAGAAGCATTTTGCATTAAACATGAACAATGGAAAGTATGTCCACACTCAGTCACTACTCTGTTGTTATGTCCATCAATTATCTCCATACAGATTGGGCATTCTTGAGAAATGACTTGTTGTGACATTGGAAAACTTTATGAAGTAACTTGAAAACTTTTTATATAATTTTTATTAAATATTAAAAAGTATTTCAATTTTTTTTTATAATATGTAATATTATAAAATTTATAAAACCTAAAATTTTATAATATTACATATAAATTTAATTTACTGGTTAATATTCTATGGGAACTAAATAAATAAAATTTTTAGTTATATAAATAAAAATTATTTTTTAAAAAAATTGAAATTTTTTAATAAATTGTTGATAGGTTTAATTTAATTTATCAAATTTTCTTCAACTTGTTAATAAAATGTCCTTAGAATCACTTTTAAACCAACGTATGGTTCGTTTCCAATATTTACTTGAAAAAGCAAAATTCAATTTTAAACAATATCAATATGATGGTGTAAAGTGGTGTATAGAAAATGAACTTCGCGCTGATCCACCTGGTAATACAAGAGGTGGTTTTATTGCTGATGAAATGGGATTAGGAAAAACAATTATGATGATTGGCACAATGATAACAAATTATTTACCACATACTTTAATTGTTGTTCCTCCCGTATTGCTTCAACAATGGTTTCGCGAAATTTATAATACATCTGGTCATAAGGCACTTTTATTTTATGGTAATAAAAAGAAATTAATTACTCAAGAAATTCTGAATGCCTCTCCAATTGTTTTAACCACATATAATATACTTTTAAAAAAGGATTGTTTACTTAAAAATATTTTTTGGAATAGAGTAATATTTGATGAGGCTCATCATTTGCGTAACTCATCTACATCTCGTTTCAAAAGTTGTAAGCAAATTAGAGCCAGAATACGTTGGCTCGTTACTGGCACTCCTGTTCAAAATAGAAAACAAGATTTCTACAATCTATGCTCTGCTGTTGGCATGAAATCTTCCTTTTATATGGACCCTAATAATTTACAAATTATAGGTAGAAATTTCGTTCTTCGTAGAACAAAAGTTCAAGTTGGAATTAATTTACCTCCTGTAAACAAAGAACATTGTATTGTTGAATGGAAGAATAATAAAGAAATGATGCTTGCCGAAGAAATTCATTCTTTACTTCCCAATCAAACTCATGTTTCGGGTTTAAAACGTAAGAAACTTGCTGAAGTATTTGGGAAAGCGGGAGTTTTAACTGCTCTACTTAGGGCGAGACAAAGCTGTATTATGCCTGATTTAATGCGTAAAAATATGGAGCAGTTTTGTCACTTAGGGTGGATTCAACCAGAAGCTTTAGAAGCACTTAAATACTCCAGTAAGTTAGATGCTGTTATTGAATTACTACTTCAACGCAAAGATAATGGAAAAGGCAAAATTGTATTTTGTCAATTTCAAAGTGAAATTGATTTTATTGTAAAAAGGTTAAAAGAAGGGGGAATGCAGAAGGTGGGAACTTATGATGGACGAAATGCTGGAGGGCAAAATTTGGCCAAACTTTCTGAACCTAAAGATGCCCTTATTATTCAAATTCAAACTGGATGTGAAGGTTTAAATTTACAGCAAAATTTCTCTGAAATATATTTTATTTCTCCACATTGGAATCCATTTGTTGAAGATCAAGCTATTGCCAGATGTCATCGTATTGGTCAGACTAATCCTGTTGATGTATTCAAGTTTGAGATGCGAGGATTTAAGAAGGATCCAGATGCTGAATTGAATCCTATAACATTAGAAAAATATGTTAATAAAATTCAAAATATTAAAAGAGATATTAGTAAACAGATTTTAGAGTGTCAGTAGCTATAGTTCTAAATTATCCACCTTTCCAAAGGTGCTGCCAAACGACCCGAATAAATTAAATTTTTTTACTGTTTTAGTGTAATGATTATTTTACACCTTTTAACATTTATAATGTTTTCAATTTTTTTTATATAGAGAGGCACAGTATCAAAAAGAGGCGGTTTGCCCCCTTTATTACAAATTTACCTATATTTTAGGTCAAAATTAAGCCAACTAAGTTTCAATATAAAATATACCATTTAAGTCAAATAGTATCCAAGAAATGAGTAACAAATTAAGAAATGAGTCACAAATTAGGTGTCTCATTTATTCTTTATTTTGGGATTAAATAGTGTCAGGTAGGTAGCTCGGTAGGTAGCTCGGTAGGTAGCACTGTAGGTAGCACTGTAGGAATTATGTAGGTAGCACTGTAGGTATTATGTAGGTATTATGTAGGTAGCACTGTAGGTATTATGTAGGTAGCACTGTAGGTATTATGTAGGTAGCACTGTAGGTATTATGTAGGTAGCACTGTAGGTATTATGTAGGTATTATGTAGGTATTATGTAGGTAGCACTGTAGATATTATTTAGGTATTATTTATGTATTATATAGGTATTATGTAGATAGCACTGTAGATATTATGTAGGTATTATGTAGGTAGCACTGTAGTTAGCACTGTAGATAGCACTATAGATAGTCCAAAGGTGTAAAAAGCTGTTAATTCCTTATTAAAATAATATTATTTCCAGTATAAACCAAGTCTGGTTTCAATATCACACTATTCACAGAAATGAGTGACAAATTAAAGAAATGAGTGACAAATCCACCGAAGAGCCAAACGTTAAAAAAAAAGAAAATTCCAAACAATTTATTTCTGTGGGTTGCGCAGCATACCGCACGCATTGAATGTTCCCTTCGGGGGAAGCCTTATAAAAACAATTAAATTACAATATTCAAATATACTACTACTAATTTATCTACAGTTCCTATTGCACAAATGAAACGTTTGGCTCTTCTCCCGAAGGGAAAGGAGACATTGGGATAATGGATATGGTTTCTAATTCATCATAACTTGAATTTTCTTCTATTTTATTAAAACCTAATTGGTGTGCTCTTAGAGTTACATTGCGGTTACTTTTTGGATACCAGTAAATTGGTTGATTAAAATTTATCTCCTCCTTTACAAAATATTCTGGTTCAAATAAAACTGTATAAGTTCCTGCACAAATATCCCCATTGTTATGAGTATTTAATTGGACTGCCCACCACTCGTCATCGTGGCTTTCTGGGATCCCGAAGGGACGCAGATATATTCGAGTTTCTCTATTTGGATTCTTTAAACTCTGAATAAAGTTGTAAGCTGCTTCGTTATCGCACCACTCCAAAATAGTCAGGTAAGCTATATTATAAATTTCTCCATTTTTAATAAAAGGAATTAAAGTTATTCTATTTACTTTTGCGATGTTTTGTTTCCAAAATACATCTACTATATGCTTTTGGCTAAACTTGCTTGCGAGGTTTGCAATCATTACACTCTTTATTGCCATTTTTAGACACTTTAATTCCTTTATAAACTAATTTAAATGATATTAATTTTTCAAATACTTTTCAATTTTTTTTTTACACCATAATCTTATTATAAACTAAAAAAATACCTTATTTTTCACGGTCTATTACACCTAATAAATAGAATTAAAGTATTTCAAAAACTACTTAAAGCTCTTTAAGTTCTTTTAAAAAATAATATATATTGTTTGAAGAACTATTGTCACCATGGAACGAATAGAAAATATAATTATGACAAACATATTATTAGCCTGAACATATAATCCACGCTGAAAATGGAAACCGATGGAAACCAAATTCAGCAAATTCAGCAAATTCAGCAAATTCAGCAAATTCAGCAAATTCAACAAACTAACAAAGGGAATTAAAGTATTTGAAAAACTACTTAAAGCTCTTTAAGTTCTTTTAAAATTAATATATATATTGGTTACATTCGTTCCTTGTCAGCGCTAAGAGTGGTTACATTCGTTCCTTGTCAGCGCTTAGAGTGGTACATTCGTTCCTTGTCCTCCCGAAGGGAGAAGAGGTAGGTAGGGTTCACTCTGACTTCGCTGACGAGCTACCGAAGAGCTACGTACAGCTCAGATCCTATCTCGAGCATCTCCAGGACTGTCCTGGAGAAGCCATCGAGCGATCGACGATCGTCTGGCATCGCTGCGGATCGGGCAGTCTCCAGGACAGTCCTACCTGGTTGTACGTGTAAATTTCAAGAGAAAAAAAATGACTTGATGAACGTTAACCAAATTCAAAAAGTCACTTAATTTCTGACTTCTAAAGTCGGGGGTTAGGGTTAGGGTTAGGGTTCGTTAACGAACCTGTTGGTTCGGAACATTTTTCCTTGGTATAATGCGAGTTCTACAATATGGACATCGAGGAATTACATCTTGCTTTTTTAATATTTGGTTTATACAACCTTTACAAAATTCATGTTTACAATTTAATTTTACAAATTTTTTTTTTTCAAATTTTTCATAACAAACATTACATTCACCATTTTCACTATTTTCACTATTTTCACAATTTTCACAATTTTCATTATCTACATCTACAGCAATGTTCCTTTGAGTATTTGTTAGATTATCTAATTGTTGCGGATTTAGAAATTCTATTCCTAAATTTGATATATCTATAAATCTTCTATAGATTAATTCAATACAAGTTACCATATTTGATGAGCATAAAGCTCTACAATATTTGATAGCATATGTCTTTATTAAGGATTTTCTTATTATTGAATAATCATTTAGCCAGTTTTTAAAATCCATATTACTTAATAAGCTAAAATTATAACTACATAATTGGTGAAATTCGACCAGAAGTGGTGAATTACAAGAATGTATATTATGTCCGACCTTGAAACAAAACGAGCAGCGTCGACTTATGACTCGGTTGACCGCTGCGTTGACCTGTTGGCTCTCCAGTCGACTTACGACTCGGTTGAGAAGTCGGTTGACGGCTGGGTTGACCTGTTCGCTGCCAAGTCGGCTGACGACTCGGTTGAGAAGTCGGTTGACTCTAACTGAACGTATATTTTCAGAATTTAGTATTTGAATACTCATTTGCTTTTCGATGGTTTCTCATTCCGAATCTATCGAAAAGCAATTCAATTTTATTTGGATAATAGCTCGTTTTTGCCCTCTAAACTGGTTAGGGTTAGGGTTCGAGTTCGGCTTCGAGTTCGGCTTCGAGTTCGGGTTCGAGTTCGGGTTCGAGTTTGGGTTAGGGTTCGAGTTCGGGTTCGAGTTTGGCTTCGAGTTCGGGTTCGAGTTTGGGTTCGGGTTCGAGTTCGGGTTCGAGTTTGGCTTCGAGTTCGGGTTCGAGTTTGGCTTTGGGTTAGAGTTCGGGTTCGAGTTTGGCTTCGAGTTTGGGTTTGGGTTAGAGTTCGGGTTCGAGTTTGGCTTCGAGTTCGGGTTCGAGTTTGGGTTTGGGTTTGGGTTAGAGTTCGGGTTCGAGTTCGAAGAATTGGCCTCCCTTCGGGAGGCTGTCTAGTTGGCTAACGACGCCCCCTTCGGGGGGAGCTTGGTTCGGAGCTTGGTTAACCTGTGGGCTGTTTAGTTGGCACAATTTTATTTGGATAATAGGTCGTTTTTGCCCTCTATAAGGACTGACGATGGTTCCGGATGGAACCGTAACCGTCTTATCCCTTCAAACCGCCTCCCGAAGGGAGAACCGTTCAAACACCAGGATGATCCGTTCAAACCGACGGATGTTCCGTTCAATTTTATTTGGATAATAGCTCGTTTTTGACCTCTAAACTTAGATTAGGGCAGCCGATGGTTCCGGATGAAACCGTAACCGTGTGATCCGTTCAAACCGCCTCCCGAAGGGAGAACCGTTCAAACAGCCTGATGATCCGTTCAAACACCCGGATGATTCTAACTGATGATCCTTTCAAACCGCCTCCCGAAGGGAGATCCGTTCAAACCGCTGGATGTTCCGTTCAAACCGCCTCCCGAAGGGAGATCCGTTCAAACCGCCTCCCGAAGGGAGATCCGTTCAAACCGCAGATTTGGTTAGTTCATCGAAAATCAATTTTATGTTGATAATAGGTCGTTTTTCGAGTGGCTAAATATTGGATTCATTGTTTTATGGATATTCCGACGAAATGGAAAGATACTTTTCAATATCTGTGAAGATTGATAACAATTGCATCGAATGTGGACCTTACATCGACTGTGGACCTTGTATCGACTGTGGACCTTGCATCGACTGTTGACCTTGCATCGACTGTGGACCTTGCATTGACTTTGGACCTTATATCCCCCTTCGGGGGGACCTTGCATCGACTGTGGACCTTACATCGACTTTGGACCTTACATCGACTTTGGTTCTTGTATCGACTTTGGTTCTTGTATCAAACATTGTCACTATTATAGTATTCATTGGAAAGTCGAACAGCCTTCAATACAATCAACTATCCTTATGTTCATCCCAAATGAAGATCCCCAATGTTCCGTACCTATTGCTTCTATAGAACAATATTCATTACTCTTTGTGTTTCTAATTCGTGACCATAATACCGTCAATCACCAAAAAAATAATTCCAAAGTTGTGACGATATTTTTTTTTAATATATTTTCTGTGGAAACAATATGGAAACTTTTGGAAACCAAATTCAGCAAAATTCAGCATTCAAATTTTTTTGTGATATTTTTCATCATGGAACGAATAGAAAATATAATTATGAGAAGCATATTATTAGCCTGAGACATACAAAACTTGCTAAAATGGAAACCGATGGAAACCAAATTCAGCAAATTTAGCAAATTCAGCAAATTCAGCAAATTCAGCAAATTCAGCAAATTCAGCAAATTCAGCAAATTCAACAAACTAACAAAGGGAATTAAAGTATTTTAAAAAGAACTTAAAGCTCTTTAAGTTCTTTTAAAATTAATATATATTGTTTGAAGAACTTTGAAAAAAAGTCGAGGAGCTTTTTGAAAATGGACAAAAAAAAATGTCCAAAAATGAAAATCCCAAAAAAGTTTCCAAAAAGACCCTCGTACTTGAGGTTTTAAACCATAATGCTCACAATCACCAAAAAAATAATTCCAAAGATGTGACGATATTTTTTTTATTTTTTTTGCGAAAAAGATTTAGAAGTTTTTTCTGTCACTAAAATATGGAAGTTTTTTGTGACAAAAAAACATCAAAAAACATCAAAATTTTTGAGTGTAAAAAATGTAACTTTATATGCTGTAAAAAAGGAGACTGGAACAGACATATATTAAGACCTAAACATATAAATCTAACAACTTGTGACGATTCAGTGACAGAAAAAACATATCTATGTGAGTGCGGAAAAGGATATCAATCACGAAACGGACTATGGTCTCATAAAAAGAAATGTCAGAATAATAGTTCTCCACAAAATCAAACAGAATTAATCCAATTCCTTTTGAAAGAAAACTCAGAATTTAAGCAAATAGACGACAATGTCGAAGAACAGAATAAACATATTATGAAAGATAGCTGACTAACAAAGGAAATTAAAGTATTTTAAAAAGAACTTAAAGCTCTTTAAGTAGTTTTAAAATTAATATATATTGTTTGAAGAACTTTAAAAAAAAGTCGAGGGGGTTTTCGAAAATGGACAAAAAAAAAT
>Ga0209499_1001898_pt1 | contig 13913 bp, 12 predicted proteins | sample C_130208_EF_Meta_FD_187306 | JGI IMG/M metagenome (GOLD analysis project Ga0209499, IMG submission 187306) | Freshwater microbial communities from Lake Croche, Canada to study carbon cycling - C_130208_EF_MetaG (SPAdes) (version 2) | ecosystem: Environmental > Aquatic > Freshwater > Lake...
TGGGCGGGGTTGAGCCACTATTGCCCAAGCGTTCCAACATTGCAGCTTGAAACTTTGCCCCGGCTTGCAGGCTTTGGGCTTGGATGTAGTGCTTTTGGGTCGTCAGGTGGGACGCATGGCCCAGAAGAAGATGGGCATCTGCGATGTTGCGGGGCGCTTCGATGGCGATTGTTGTTGCTGCCACATCGCGGAACCAGTGCGGCGGGATACGGCGGCTCAGGCGCGCTTCGGTGATGTTCGCGATCCGGCGGGAATGCGCGCCGCTCTCCCATGCTGTGCCGGTCTCGCTGACCCAAAGCGCGTCTGTGCAAGATGGGGTGCAACCGGCTTCGCCTGCCAGGAGGATCGGGCGGAAGCGGTCGAGATAGGTGGCAAGATCAGCCAACAGGGCCTTGGGAAAGCGTGCCTCGTGGGGGCGATTGTTCTTGGTGGCCTCACGGGGCAGGACCAGATGCCATTTGCCGGCACTTTGCACCAGTTCGTGGCCAATCCGCAGGCTAGCGAAGTTCTTGAGCCGGAAGGGGCGGTAGACCAGCAGGCTGATGGCAAGCCCATCGCGAAACGCCACGGCACGGCGGCGGTCGGACCAACTGTTACTAGTCAGTGCCTCGGTCATCATGGTGCGACCTAAATCGCGCAGAACGTCGGCCGTGACCAAGCGCAGCCGCTTGTTGCGGCTGGGGGTGGCGCTGGCGCGCAGGTTGGCGTGCAGGCGGGTCAGGGGCGAAGACGGTTTGAGCTTGGGGGCGAGGATCGACATCGCGCGGGTCACGTCCTCGACCAGCGAGAGTTGGGACATGGGGGCAAGGGTTGCGGCTAAGGTTGTATGCCATCCGCGCAAGAGAGCTTCGGTCAGGCGCGCCTCTGGGCGCAGGGCCAGCTGATCTGGATGGTGCAAGGTCAACCAGCGCAGCCAGCGGCCGTAGCCTACTTCCGCCTTGCGCCATGACGCGGGCGCCCAATCGTTGCCGCGGTGCGGGTTGTCGAAGATATCGGCGGGGGTCTTGGCCGCAAGCCATGCGGTGCGGTCAACGGCAGGCCATTCTGCCACGGGCAGTGGGGTTTTAAGCGTGGGGAGTTTGGATGAGGCCAGTCGGGCCTTGGCGGGCTTGGTCTTGGTGGTCTTTGCTATCGGGATGGCCGCTGATGCCGGTGTTCCCTTATTCGTCATCGTCCTGACCCCCTTCGAGCAAATCGTCCATCATCTGGTCATAGCGTTTGATCGCATCGCCCTGCTCCATACCCACATAAGCTCGGATCGTCGTTTGCAGGTCCTTGTGGCCGAGCAGCATCTGCACTGTCGGGTAGTCCCCGTGATAACGGTCGAGGTACAACTTACCCGCCAAATGCCGGAACAGATGGACATTCACCTCCAGCCCTGTCTCGCGTTCGATGAAGGTCTTGATCTGAACGCTGAGGCCATCTGGCCGCTTAGACCCGCCATTGGTGTTGGGGAACAAATAGGTGCCGCCACCCCGCACAAGCACTGGCAGGCAGCGGCTGACATAGACGTCGAGGTATTTGCAAAGACCAATTGGCAGGGTGAATTCCAAGTCTTTGGTATTCTTCACCTCATGGGCGGGCAGCACGATGTGGCGGGTTGTCGTGCCTTTGCCAGCCACAAAACCCGTATTGCCGCCAAGTCCTATCGGGCGTGTCTCAAGCACATGCACCCCAAGCTGCAGGCTTGCGAGGTTCTTGATCCGCAACGGCGCACCCAAGATCAGGATGGCCACGGCAAGGGCCGATTGCGCGCGCAGGGCTTGGGCGGGGGAAAGACGACCCTGAGGGGGCAGGGCATCAAACACCAAACCTGGCAAACTAATCAGGCGCTGCACAGAGACGGGATTATCAAACTGGCGCAACCGCGCGCGGTTTTTGTCGGTCATCCCGCCGGTCTTGGGGGTAATGCTGCGCGCAAGGGCACAGAGCTTCTCGATATCCTCCTCAGACGCCTTCACCCAGTGTCGTGCGGCGTTGATCAATGTGCGCGCATAATTGGTCAACTGGCCGGTCTTGCGGCCCCCGTTGCGCTGGTATTGTCCGCGCAGGATGGTCTTGCCGGCCTCGGGTGCCACAAGACCACAAAGCCCTGTGATGGTCTTGGGGTCGCGCCCCGTCTCCGCGAGAGCACTGGCCAGCTGATAAATCCGCAGCTTCACATCGCGCAAGGTGGTTGGGGCCAAGGCCTTGCGCGGGGTCTCTTCAAACGGGTCAACTACGGCAAGATGGTGCAAGTAGGCAGCGACGTCCTGCACAAAAGCTTCCGAGAAGTCGCTCTCGGACAAAGCATAGGCGCGGCTGTTGTTTGGGACCTTGATCTCGACGTCAGGCCAACCCGCCACCGTCGTCCGGCAGCGACCCCATGCCAAAGCCAAGTCGCGGTGAACTGCCTTGGGGCGCTCCACGAGGCTCTCCTTGCCCAGTGCCACGCCAAAACGGTCGACATCCGCTTGGCCAACATCTGCAGGGGTAATCCCTTCCGCCGTGCACCAGCTAAAAAACTTCGAAAGCCGTGCACGTTCATAGCGACCTTCAACCTGATCCAGCAACGCTGCCCACTCGGGTGCTAAAGCCCCGCGCCGTTTGCCTGCGATCACTTTAGCCCCAGTCAGTGACAATGCTGTCGTTAAGCCAGACTTCACATTCGCCCAACGCGGCGCAGACAGGCCAACCATCTGTGCCGTCATTCCTGCGATCTGGCTGTTCAGCACACCGATGTCCGCAGGCACCTGATCCGGCGTCTTCCCCATCACCTTGGCAAAGGTCCGCAAGCTGGAGCGCAAATCCTGCCGGCGCTGGTCACTAAGCTCCTTGCGCAAAGCCAGTGCGTCGACCACCCCTTGCAGGGTGGTAGGCGAAACTAGTGAGGTGTTCTTCGTAGACATGCGTAGGCTCCTGGTGACTGACGTGGACAGAGCAGACGTAAACGTGAAATTCTAGATACAAAGTTGCAAGTGAACTTGAGCAAAAACAGCACAAATATAACAAAAACAACGTATTAAAAGACACCCAAAACCACCCAAAATAGCCCCGAAACAGTGCCAAAATGGCGTCGATATCATCTAAAAGCTCCCCTCAAAATCCAGCCCCAGACGCCACAAACTCCGCCAAATCCACCGCCCGAATGCGCACCAAGCGACCAACGCGGCAGCTTGGCAACGCCCCACGATCGATCAAACGGCGGACCGTCTTGGTGCAGACCGACAGTTGCATGGCCGTGGCTTCAACCGACAGAAGCGTGGGGAGGGATGATGTATGAGGTGCTGCTTTGGGAGCATTCGGCTTAGCCTTCGTCATGGCCCAGCCCTCCCGCTGCTGATTGCTCCAAAACCCAGCGCCGCGCTTCCGATCGCGCCAAAGCCCGCACCAGTGCCATCAAAGCCGCATGCACGTTATCCGCCCCGTCAGCTGGAGCTGCAGGTTGGGGGCGGGCCGTTGCGGCATATGAGGTCAGGTGTTGGGTCATGCGAATCACGATAAGCGGCGCCCAAAAACCGCGCTGGCGAAAACCCCCTGACAGGGTCACAGAGGGTTAGAAAATCTGATTTGCTGAAGTCTCGGCCAGTATCATGCGCGCGCTGTTACCAACGCTTTACACGCTTCACCTTGGTCATCGCCCAATACTGCCGCAGGCAATGCTGCGCCTTGTCCTCAATATCCAGCCAGCCAAACACGCTGTAAACCAGACCGCTGAAAGCCGAATTCCCATCACGACCAGCCTCAGGCTCGACGCCGGTGCTTTCCAGCCAGTCCACCGCCAGATGGGCTATTAGCCGTACCTCTGCATCGTCCGCAGGACGGCCGCCTACAAGCTTGGGTAACCAGCTCATGCCCCGTCCACGGCCAAGCACAACAGGTTCAAAATGAGGTGCAGATTGGCGGCCGCTGGGGCGATTCCGTCCAAGTAGAACTGCGCCGCCGTCAACCACACAAAGACGTAAAAGGGAGATGAGGTCGGTGGCGGGGGCAACCTTCGCCCATCCCAGCAAGTCGGAACCGACAATGGCACAGGCCGGAACTTGGTCGGCCAAACGAAGAGCGCGGGCCTCAATCTGGCGGATAAGAGGCGCCGGTAGCCCCGCAACACGTGTCCGGATCAGCCCGATCGAGGGAGCGTCAGACAACAGCAGCTGTGCAAGAGGTCGAAGCCTAGCCACCCAATCGGAAACATCGGGGCGATCACCCACTTCCGCAAGATAGGCCGTAATGCTCCCAGCCATCCGGTCGCACAGAGCACCAGATATGGAAACCTCGTTGCGAATGCCCAGCGATTCAACCGCCAAAAAGACGGAAAAACGGGCATCTTCCGATAGAAAAAAGGAGGTCATCAGGCACCATCCGTGAACATGCAATGTGATCAGAAGACCAGTACATCCGTGTATACGAGCGTTGGGTGATTATCCAAGACCCCGATCTGTACCGCTGCGCCTGAGCCGTTACCGTCCGCGTCGTAGTAAAGCGCCCCCGTTGTTGTGTTGTAGATCACCCGATCCGTTGCAAGATGGCCGGTGGTGGCATCTGCGGCAGCATAGAAGGCAGTGGATCCAAGCGTTCCCACAGCGCCCAGTGCGGCAAATGTGGTCTTGGACAGGTTAATGTCGTCGCTGGCCGTCGTGGATGCTCTCACTGAACATTTTCAGAAAATTGGCTACGACGTGGGGCACAACACGCCCTACGTGGGCGTCATCGATGCAGGTGCCAGGGCCGCTGTGATGATCGAGATCCGGCGGGATATCGTCGGTCAACGGTGCGCAGATCCAAAGTGGCAACGCCTGATCGCTGCGCTCTCAACTATGCCGATTGAGTGGTAGGCAGTAGCTGTTCGCCAAGAGAAGCCCCTTTCCACAACCCAAGAGGTGGCCCAAGGGCTGTCGAGCTAATTGGAGCGGCACGAATGCGCGACAGGTCCACTTTGCGATTCTACACATCGTAGCCGAGGGTTACGTGCGATTGCCGCCAAGGCATCATGTCGCTTCCTGAATTCTAAAACTCAGGATCGGAGAGCACAGTTGGAGCACAGATCGCGGCAATTAATGATATTTTTGAGAACTGAGTTCGGTGAAATTACCATTCAATATATTGATATATATCTATAATTTTAAATTTAACGAGATCCAGACAGGCAATCAGGCTCAAAAAACACCATCAGGTCAATTTGATTAATTGACTCCTGATGGAACCCGTGAAAGAAATTCCGAAGTGAGTTCCTAAATGCGAACTGTCTTCGAGTGGGTGGACAAGAAGCTCTTTCGGACGTCACGTGAATGACCATAGGGTTTCTAAGGAAGCCAGGGAGAGGAAAAGCAATGATTAGGAAGACAAGTCGTCGTGCCGTAATTGGCCTCTTGACCACAGTAGCGATTGCCGCATCGGCTCTGCAGCCAGCTTTGGCTCAGGAGAAAAAGACTATCGGGTGGTCCGTGGCGTATTTCGATCACCCCGTTTACCAACTGATGATGCAGGGTGCACAGGGACTGGCAGATGCTTCAGATTGCGAAGTCATCTTTGCTGACGGCAAGAATGATCCTTCAGTGCAGGCGTCACAGGTCGATAACTTCATCGCTCAGGGTGTCGACGGTATCATTTTGACGCCGACCGTATCCGATCCGCTTATCCCAGCGGTGAAGAAGATCAATGACGCAGGTATCCCACTGGTCATGGCGGACCGTCGCATGCAGACACACGGCCAGCCAATCAAGTGGGATGCGCTTGTCTCATGGGACATGGTGAAATCGGGAACGATTGGCGGTGAGCAAACCGTCGAGGCAATTGGTGGCAAGGGCAACATCGTGGTTGTCGAAGGTACTCCAGGCGCTGGTTCGACGATTGACCGCGGCAATGCGTTCTATGAAGTCATCGCCAAGTATCCTGAAATCAAAATACTCGCCAAGATCCCGGCTGACTTCAACCGTGCCAAAGGTCAGGAAGTAACCGAGAACATCCTACAGCGCTTTAAGCCGGGCGAGATCGACGCGATCTACTTCATGAACGACGAAATGACCTTCGGCGGGCTGCAGGCTATCAAGGGCGCTGGTCGGCTGGATGAATTCAAGATCATCAGCGTCGACGGAGAGAAGGAGGCCATGGACCTCGTGCGTGCAGGCGAGATCGACTACGAAGCCATCTTCCATCCCGATGATCAGGCCGTTGCCATCAACATCATGTGCGACATCGTCCATGGTCGTACTCCCGATCTTGCCAACCAGACTTTCAGTGGTCGCAAGATGGACCTGGTAGAGTTTGAAGGCATGCCGTGGGTCCGTCCGACGGTGTATGCTGTCGACAAGACGAACGCCGACCTTCCGGAAAACCAGGGCTGGTAGTAGGTCCGAAGTTTCCAGGCTCGGCGCCAAGCCAAAGCGGGCGCCGAGCCCCCTCCGGGGGGCATGTTCGGCTGGCGACTGCTGAGTGAGAAACTTTTGAATAGCATTTGCGGTGCAGTTCGTTCGAGGCCGGCAGGCACGATTGCAAAGCACGCTGCTTCGACAGGATGGATCAGAATGCCACCACTTCTTGAGATGCAAAATATAGAAAAGACCTTCCCGGGGGTCAAGGCGCTGCAGGGAGTTACGCTCACGGTCGGGAAGGGAGAGGTGCATGCCCTTCTTGGTGAAAATGGCGCTGGCAAGTCGACATTGATGAAAATATTAGCGGGTGCTCAAGTCAAGGATGGCGGAGTTATCCGCATCGATGGCAAGGAAGTCGATATCAAGGGTCCTTTGCATGCCCGCGACCTAGGCGTTGCAATTATCTATCAGGAACTGAGTATTATTTCGCACCTAAGTGTTGCTGAGAACATCTTCCTTGGCCGCCTTCCCCGTCTCTTCGGGATGCCTTGGCTCGTGGATTGGAAATGCTGCTATCAGCGCTCCTCCGAGCTGTTGGCGCAAGTGGGGCTCGACGTTGATCCTCGCACACCCGCATCGCGGCTCAAGGTTGCAGACAGGCAGATGGTAGAAATTGCAAAGGCCGTTTGCGAGAACGCAAAGATCGTTGTGATGGATGAACCGACGACGTCGCTCACCCAACGTGAGGTGGAAACGCTCTTCAAGACTGCTCGGTTGCTCCAGTCGCGCGGCGTTAGCATTATCTACGTGTCCCACCGTCTTGCAGAGGTCAAAGAGATCTGTGACCGTGCGACGGTGCTACGCGACGGTATGAAGATTGGCACTGTCGAGGTGGCGGAGACTACGAGCAAAGACTGGGTAAAGATGATGGTGGGACGTGATCTTGACCAACTCTTCCCAAAAGCTCCAGTCAAGCGTGGCAAGGAAGCGCTGCGCGTCGACAACATCAACAGTCGCAAGCTGAAGAATGTTTCCTTCTGCGCCTACGAAGGCGAAATCCTCGGTATTGCCGGTCTCGTCGGATCTGGCCGTTCCACCCTTGCGCGCACTCTTTTTGGGGCCCAGCACGGTGCGTCGGGAACGGTTGAGATCGGCGGGATTAAGGCCGCCATAGGAACACCGCACGACGCCATTGAGCAGGGTGTTGCTCTGGTGCCGGAGGACCGAAAGATTCAAGGGCTAGTGCTCTCGATGACGGTTCGCGAAAACATTACATTAGCCAATCTCCGAGGCGTTAGCAGGGCCGGGCAACTGAACCTGCGCAGCGAAGCCAAGGTCGCCGATTACTATGTCGGCGCCCTTCGGATAGTCACGCCACATACCGACCAGAAAGCCGTCAACCTCAGTGGTGGCAACCAGCAGAAGGTTGTCCTCGCCAAGTGGCTCTATTCCGATGCCAAGATACTTATTATTGACGAGCCGACCCGTGGCATCGACGTTGGTGCCAAAGTGGAAATATATGGACTGCTTCAGCAGCTCGTTGAGCAGGGCAAAACGATCATCATGATCTCGTCCGAGCTGCCCGAACTCATTGGTATGAGCGACCGCATTATCGTCATGCATGAAGGTCGCGTAGCAGGCGAGCTTTCGCGCGACCAGTTCAGCGAAGAGGCAATCATGTCCTACGCATCCGCTGTTACGCACTGAATTCGGGAGTGGCTCGCTAAAATTCTGTCACCTCGACACGGGAATAGAATGCGCAGTCTGCTGCGGAAACAAAGGAGAAGGATGAGATGAACCCAAATGGCGCTCGCAAAAGCGAAGCTGCGACTGAGCGCCTAACTGCGCCCCTAGGTTTGACATACATGCTCGGCAAGTTCACAGAGCACATGGTGCCAGCAGTATTCCTAATTGCCCTCATTATTGGCCTAAGCCTCATTTCGCCAAACTTCCTGTCAGTCGGCAACTTCCTAGATATTGCCCGCGTTGCCTCGATCATCGGTATCATGGCGGTCGGGATGACAATTGTGATCCTGACGGGAGGGATCGATCTATCAGTCGGTTCCACATTCGCGCTCGCTGGCGCGGTGACCGCCTCTTTCATTCCGGGCAGCTTTAGCGACGCGCCTTTAGTCCTCGGCCTTGATTTGCCGGTTCCACTCGCGATCCTCGTGGGCTTGATAGTAGGCACGATGATCGGGTTCGTGAATGGCTTTATCATTGCCAAGTCTCGCGTTGAGCCATTTATCGTAACGCTTGCAACCATGGCATTTGTGCGCGGCCTGACCTACCTTTTCAGTGGCGGGTTTCCGACTATTTTCCGTCCGATGCCACCCGAATTCGAGTGGGTCGGACAGGGCAATGTCCTGGGTTTACCGACACCAACGATTTTCTTTGCCCTGGTCATCGCGATTGGGGTCTGGATCACGCGACGAACGACCTTCGGCCGATCAGTCTATGCCATTGGCGGTAATGAAGAAGCGTCTCGTCTGTCTGGTATTAAGGTTCAGTGGGTCAAAATCCAAGCCTACAGCCTAATGGGCGTGCTTGCGGCCCTGAGCGGCATCGTTCTTTCGTCGCGCGTGGCTGCTGCACAGCCAACAGCGGGTCTCACCTACGAACTCGACGTCATCGCCGGCGTTGTGATCGGTGGGACTAGCCTTCTGGGCGGCCGAGGCTCGATCGTGAGCACCGTGTTGGGCGTCTTCATCCTCGGGGTCATTTCCAACGGGTTTAACATCGTCGGCTTGCCGACCTACTACCAGTACGTCACCAAAGGACTGCTGCTGATCTTCGCCGTTGGGCTTGATGCGCATTTGCGCAAGACGCAGCGGCACTGACAGGCCAGTTCAAACCTTTTCCGGAGCATTGAAATGCAAACCCCGTCCGAACGAACGTCATTTCCGAACCCTGCCCCGATCAAAGTCCAGCGTATTGGCATTTTCGCCCTTGCAGGGCACCAGTTCATCATCATCGCTCTGATCATCGTTCTGGGCTTGGCCATCTTCTCGGTTCAGCCAAAATTCCTCTCAGCCTACAGCATCGACAACATACTGCGCATGGCAAGTATTTATGGGATCGTGGCTCTTGGGATGACGCTGGTTATTATCACCGGCGGCATCGATCTTTCCGCGGGCTCAATGATGGCGCTCGGTGCTGCTCTCGGTGCGGGCCTCCTTGGCACCGCTTTCGGTGCGGCCAACCCGCTTTCGTTCCCTGCGCCAGTGGCCATCTTGATCGCGCTGGCCGTCGCAGGCAGCGTTGGCATGCTGAACGGTGTTGCGATCGCCAAGCTTGGTATAGCGCCTTTTGTCGTCACCCTAGGCATGATGACCACCGTTCGCGGGTTGACTTTCATATTCTCTGACTACTCGGTCGGTTCTGTGCCCGGATCGGCCATCACTTTCATGGACGGCCTTTTCTCGTGGCTGGGTGCGGGATCTGTTGGCCTAATCCCTACAGCTGCGGCTCTTTTCCTACTCTTGGCTGGCGTTCTGGCGATTATTCTACGCTATACTCCGTTGGGTCGAGCGATGTACGCTATCGGCGGCGATGCCGAGATCGCTCGTCTTGCTGGTATCAATATTCCTGCAGTGATTATAGTAGTTTACGGACTGATGGGAACTTTGGCCGCTCTGGGCGGGATTGTGCAAGCGGGTCGTCTGTCCTCGGTATCACCCCTTATGGCGATGGGCTATGAGCTTGACATCATCACGATAGTGATCGTCGGCGGCGCAAGCCTCACAGGCGGCCGTGGCACGATCCTAGGGACAGTCCTCGCTGCCGTGTTGATTTCCATGATCGACAACGGATTGACGATCATGAACGTCCCCTCCTTCTACCAATACCTTGTAAAGGGCTCGGTACTCCTTGTCGCGGTCATCCTCGACCAATGGTACCAGCGCCAGCGTGCAGCCGTCGCGATGGCCTGACTGCATGGAAGGAAAAGAACAACAGGTTGCGGGGAAAGTGATGCAGCAAGATGTTGTCATCGTCGGCAACGGGGCGACAGGCGGGGCCGGCAAAGTGCCAGGCGAGCGTGGTCTGAACGTTGTCCGCCTCGCCCCCGGCCCTTGGCTCAAGCCGAAGGGCTTTTCAGGCGACGAGATCAAATACGCCAACCATCGCAACTTCTTGGTTCACAATGAGCTGCTCAACCTGTGCAGTTATAGTCAGAATGAGCGTGCTACGGTCGAACTGTCGATATTTTCGTTTATACCACAGATGGTGGGCGGTGGCACCGCCGACTGGGCAGACCTGATCCCGCATCTGCACGACAAGGCAAACTGACCCAGCTTCGAATAGTCCTGATGATGCGCCCAAAGACAAAAGGATCGGAAATGACGACAAACACTTCACAAAATGGGTCAATCCCCCGGACAGGCACCGCCAATGCTGGCGGCTATATGTTTTTCAACGCCGCAGAGGCGCGGACGCTTGATGCCATGACAGCTCGGATCATGCCGAGCGAACCGGACGGGCGGGGGGCGCATGAAGCGGGAGTAGTGACCTATATCGACCGTGCAATCGCCGGCTATTTCCGCGACTTGCAGAGCATCTACCGCATCGGCCTGCAGCGGCTGGACGCGTATTCGCATGCGAGGGCAGGAGTGATCTTCTGTGAACTCGCCGCCTCACAGCAAGACGAGATCCTCGTCCAACTAGACACCGGCAGCAGTGTCTGCCCTTCCGGCGCGAGCGCTGACTTCTGGAATGCCAATGGCACCGCCTTGATCCTCACCCGCTTCTTCGCAATTGTCCGCGAGCACACCATTCAGGGCATGTTCTGCGACCCAATATATGGCGGAAATCGCGATTTCGCCGGCTGGAAACTGATCGGGTTTCCAGGTGCCCAGTGGGAATATACCGAAGAACAGATGCGTCCCGGCTTCGATTCCACGACCATTCCCATCCTCTCGCTTGCCGATCTCCAGCGTTTGAAAGCTCCATGTCATGACTAAACCAATCAATGCCATCGTCGTCGGTCTCGGCGCCTCTGGTGGGATCATCGCCGCAGAACTTGCCAAGGCCGGTGTAAAGGTCACGGCCTTAGAAAAAGGTCCGCATTATCCAGCCGACTATTTTCGCGATAAGCACGACGAAATCCGCTTCTATACTCGGGGGGCGCTGGTACCGCATCTGTCGCAAAACCCCATCACTTGGCGCGCTCGCAATGGTGAAATTGCAACGATTCTGCCATGGGCCTCCGGTCCGCTCGGCACAACAGAGCCGCTGCACCTACCGCCTTCAATCGGTACGGGCGGCGGCACGCTCCACTGGGGTGGGGCGGTATGGCGCCACCGGAAAGCTGATTTCCAAATGCGCAGCAGTCTTATCAAGCGCTTCGGCGAGACCGCGCTGCCGGAAGGCACGTCCGTCGTCGACTGGCCGATGAGTTATGACGACCTCGAGCCCTATTACGACCGTGTCGAGTGGGAGCTGGGCGTGTCCGGGCAAGCTGGCAACATCGGTGGCGAGTTGATTGCAGGCGGCAACCCATTCGAGGCGCCACGCAAACGCGGTTATCCAATGCCGCCGCTGCGTTCGGCCGCCGCAAATGCACGCTTTGTTGAATCGACCCGCCGGCTCGGTCTGCATCCGTTCCCACAGGCTGCCGCAATTGCCTCGGAGGACTATAAGAGCCTCAAAGCATGCGTCTATTGCGGCTTCTGCCATGGGTATCCGTGCCACGTAAATGCCAAACAGACCTCGCATGGCACGTCTGTGCCCGAAGCGCTCGCAACCGGCAATCTCGACATTATTCCGTTCGCGAGGGTCATTCATGTCAACCGCGAAAGCGAAGGGGGGCGAATCAAGGGTGTAACCTATATCAACGCGGTTGGCCAAGTGCACGACGTCGAAGCCGACATCGTTGTGCTGGCTACCTATTCGCTCGAGAATACGCGTCTGCTGCTGCAGTCGGGCATCAACGCCAATGGTCAGGTTGGCAAGAACTTCATGACCCACTGCTTTGGCTGGTTCAGCGGCGTCCTCCCCGAGTTTACTAACTCCTTCATGGGCCCACTAGTCGGCGCGCATGTAATCGACGACTATACCTCAGAACTGATCCCCGACAACGATCTGGGTGTGCTCTGGGGTTCGCCGATCACCAGCTTTCCGGGCGATACGCAGCCACTTGAGGCTTCGCACAACACGCCTCCGGAAATGCGCACATGGGGTGCGCCTTACAAGGAATGGTTCGCGCATTCTTATCGCCGGATATTTTCGATGCACACCCAGACATCGAGCCTTCCCTATGCGGGCGGCTATTGTGACCTTGACCCAAATGTCAGGGATCCGTTCGGCCAACCGGCGCTGCGTATGACACACGACTGGATGGCACACGACATGAACTCAATGAAGTTCTTCACCGGAGTGAAGGAAGCGATCGCCAAGGAGATGGGTATGACCGAATATTGGGAAGAACCCAATCCGCCGCCGTATCACCTCTCTACCCACGAGGTCGGCACCCACCGGATGGGTCTCGATCCTAAGGAATCGGTCGTTGATCCCTACGGCGAGTCTCACGAGTGCGAGAACCTCTTCGTCGTTGGCGGCGGCCAGTTTCCAACGCTGCCGTCCTACAATCCAACAATGACGATCCAGGCACTGGCCTTCCTCACGGCTGACCGCATCGTCGGTAAGATCTAGCCCGGGTTGAAAAAAGGAATGTTTCATGACCACGAATTCCACCACTCTTGAAGGCAAGGTTGCATTCGTGACCGGCGCCAGCAGTGGCATCGGAGCCGCTGTCGCGGCGGCATTGAGCAACCAGGGGGTCAAGCTCGGCCTTGCTTCACGCCATAAGAACGACCTGGGCCTGCCGAACATCCTCGCCTCGACTTGTGACGTTCGAGACCGCGCTCAGATCGAGGCGGCGATGGCGGCAACCGTCGAGCGATTTGGACGCCTCGACATCGTGGTTGCAAATGCTGGTGTTGGTTCGTACCGGCCAGTGATCGAGACATCGATCGAAGAGATCGATGAAATGATTGACATCAACGTCAAGGGATTAATCTACACGGCGCAGGCCGCAATCCCGCACTTGCGCGAAAACGGTGGGGACTTTGTTACGCTCGCGTCAGAAGCTGGGCGCCGCGGCCTCCCTGACGAGGCAGTTTATGTGGCCTCCAAATTCGCCCAAGTCGGGTTCACTCGTTCGCTTGACCACGAACTGCGCAGCCTTGGCATCCGGTGCTCGAACATCTGTCCGGGTGGTGTTGCCACCAATTTCGGCATGGGCCGAGGCCTGCGGACGCCAGAAATGGCAGAACTCGCCACCATGATGCGGGCCGAGGACGTGGCGGAAGTGGTCCTGTTCACCCTTACGCGACCGCCGAGCTTTCGTATCCTTGAGACGGCCTTCCGTTCAATGCACGAACGGAACTGGGGATGAGTTTTTCCCTCTCTAGCAGCCATTTTTTAGGAATCTGAAATGAAAAAGATCGTCACGATTGGAGAAATACTTGTTGAGATCATGGCACTGGAACGCGGTAACGGCTTTACGCGACCGATTTCGCTTCTGGGGCCATTCGCCTCTGGCGCGCCGGCGATCTTCATCGACCAAGCAGCCAGATTCGGACAGCCGTGCGGCATGATCGGTTGTGTGGGCGCCGACGATTT
>Ga0209499_1001899_pt1 | contig 13913 bp, 11 predicted proteins | sample C_130208_EF_Meta_FD_187306 | JGI IMG/M metagenome (GOLD analysis project Ga0209499, IMG submission 187306) | Freshwater microbial communities from Lake Croche, Canada to study carbon cycling - C_130208_EF_MetaG (SPAdes) (version 2) | ecosystem: Environmental > Aquatic > Freshwater > Lake...
ATGCCATTCGAAAAAGCGTATTCAGACCTTAGCTTCACAGGCGCAAAAGCCATCCCAGAACCAGACTCAAGTATAAACGGCTTAGCCATCACAGAACCAGGCTCAAACATCAACGGCTTAGCCATCATAGAACCAGACCCAAGCATAAACGTCTTAGCCATAATAGATATAGGCTCAAATATCAACGGCTTAGCCACCACAGAACTAGGCTCAAATATCAAAAGCTTAGCCATCCCAGAACCGGGCTCAAGCATCAACGGCTTAGCCATCACAGAACCAGACTGCAGCATAAACGCAACAGCCAAAACAGAACTAGACTGCAGCATAAACGCAACAGCCATCCGTGCAAAAAATTGCACTTTTTTACCAAAAAACATACATCTCGCCCATTTCAGGGCCATAAAAAATGGAAATAAATCGAACGCTCAACCTCAGCCCATCCTCCGTAGTCCAAGATTAAGTATCATTTAAGGCAGGTCTCCTGACTCATTTTTATTACCTTTCTTACCTTCCCAGTTTCCCAGTGGCTTAAATAATAGAAAAGCCTTACAAAAATTGACAGTTGCGGGGACAGTACTAGATTTAAACTAGTTTCCCTATTATGTGTTTACCCCCTTTGGAAAGGAAGCACACACCCTAAACTGATGCAAAGCTAAGCCAATTATTGCGCTAAAAAAAATGATCGCTAGTTGATCATCTTCCTGATAAAATTTAAAATGATCTACTAATTAATTCCATTTCTCGAAAAATCTAGGCTAATTGCCTCATCAATAAATATAAAAAATGCCTGATCTAATACGATGTGCCTGGTGTTCCAATGACGCCCTTTACCAAGATTACCATGATAATGAATGGGGAAAAGAAATACACGACGATCATGCCCTCTTTGAAATCTTAAGCCTCGAAGGATTTCAATCGGGATTAAGTTGGATTACCGTTTTAAGAAAAAGAATCCATTTTAGAACCCAATTCGAAAATTTCGACTACGTGAAACTTGCCCAATGGACCGAAGAAAAACAAAATGACGCATTCATAAACCCAAACATTATTCGAAATAGACTCAAAATACAATCCGTCAAAACGAATGCCATTGCGTTCATGAAAATTCAGGAAAAATTTGGTAGCTTTGATCGATATATTTGGGAATTTGTGGACTTTAATCCCTTCCTAAACCATTTCCATAGCCTAAAGGATTTACCTGTCAGTACCGAAATTTCCGTGAACATGAGTAAATCACTTAAGAAACATGGTTTCCGATTTGTCGGCCCGACCATTTGTTATGCGTTTATGCAAGCCTGCGGAATGTATATAGATCACACATTAGATTGCTTTTGCCACCCAAACAACAACCATGAATAACAGGATAGTCATTATCCCGACTTTTAATGAAATTGAAAACATCAAAGCCATCATCGAAAAGGTGTTGAGCCTAGAACCACATTTCAATGTTTTGATCGTCGACGATGGTTCTCCTGATGGGACGGGCAATGCCGTAAAATTAGTCCAAAACGAAAACCCTTCCCGAATTTACCTCATCGAAAGAAAAGGTAAAATGGGACTCGGAACCGCTTATATCGCCGGCTTTAAATGGGCTATTGAAAATAATTATGAGTTTATATTCGAAATGGATGCAGACTTTTCACACAATCCTGAGGATCTTATCCGACTTTTTTACGCCTGCGCTAGCCCAGAAGAATTGAAAAATGAAAATATTGAACCTGAAAAGGCTCAAGCCGCCGACATGTCCATCGGCTCCCGGTATATCAACGGAGTCAATGTAGTTAATTGGCCCATAGACCGAGTATTAATGTCCTACTTTGCGGGATTTTATGTTCGATTTATCACGGGAATGCCCATCCAAGACGCTACTGCAGGTTTCGTTTGCTACAGAAAAAAAGTGTTAGAAACCATTCCGCTTGACCAAATTAAATTTATTGGCTATGCATTCCAAGTAGAAATGAAATTCACCACCTGGAAATATAAGTTCAACATCCTTGAAGTACCAATAATCTTCACTGATCGAACAAAGGGTACAAGCAAAATGTCAGCCAATATTTTCAAAGAGGCGATTTTCGGGGTCATCCAACTCAAAATAAATAGCTTGTTTAACCGATATCACCGAGCATCATGAGCGAAGTAGCACTCTATCAAACTATAAAATCGGTGCACATTATTCTAGTCACCTCTTGGTTTGCAGGACTTTTTTACTTGCCTCGCTTGCTTGTTTATCACGCTGAAGCCCAACAAAAACCTGAACCAGAAAAAAGTATCCTATCTCAGCAATTTGAGAAAATGGAGAAAATTCTTTTCAATGCCATCATGATACCCGCCTTTTGGCTCACCTGGATTTCAGGAATCTCTTTGATTTACTTAGTATGGTGGGATAGCTTTGGCCAGCAACCTTGGTTGCATCTTAAATTAACTTTTGTCGTCTGCATCACAATCTATCACTTCTATTGTCGACACTTGATTCGTAGCTTTAGAAAGCAAAATTTCATCCTGTCAGGAAACCAATTGAGACTTTTTAATGAAATTGCCACCATACTGCTGGTTGCCGTCGTATTTATCGTGGTCGCTAAAAATACATTTGATTGGGTATACGGGCTACTAGGCTTTGTGGCCTTTGCCATCGCCATTATGTCAGCCGTGAAAATAGTAAAAAAAATAAGAGAAAAATCTAACTAAGGGAACGATCCATTTCACGCTTCACATCCTTTTCCTTAATGTCATCCCGCTTATCAAAACTCTTCTTTCCTTTGGCCAAAGCAAAATTCAATTTAGCATAACCATTGTCCGAAATAAACAAGCGCGTCGGAATAATGGTCAAACCTACATTCTTTAATTCCTTTTGCAATTTCCCTAACTCGCGTTTTGATAGTAATAATTTTCGGTCTCGCAGTGGGTCATGGTTAAAATGAGTTCCCTCATCATATTTTGAAATATGCATGTTGCGCACGTACAATTCACCCTGAAAAAACAAGCAATACGAATCCGTCAAGTTCGCCTTTCCCTGACGAATCGATTTAATCTCCGTACCCATCAAAACCATACCTGCCGTGAAAGTATCTATGAATGAATATTCAAAGGAAGCCCGTCGGTTTTTAATTTCAATCGTCTTAAGAATCTTGTCCTTTCCCATTTCCTCTTACATAAAAAAAGCCACACAGTCGAACTGCGTGGCCTCCTCCAATCATTAAAATCTATTTATCGCCTTTCTTTGCGGCATATTCTTTATTCAATCCCTCAATCATTTTTTGGGTTACATCCACTGATGCATCTGCAAATAAAATCCCGCCGCCAATTTTTGAATATCCTAGTACAAATTCATACTTATTCTCCTTGTTCACTTTGCCCACATATTCACGAATATTACTGTATAATTCCTCATTCTTCTTTGCCTGCTCTTGACCTAATTCCGCTTGTTTTTGTTGGCTATATTGTTGCAACTCAGACCCCTTTTTCTTCAAAGTCATATCAGCAGCCTGTAACTCAGCTTGCGTCATCGCAGAAGCGCGTTGCTGAATAGCTTGCAATTCAGCTTGAAGGGCGCGCTCTTTTTGGCCTAAATCCACTTGTAATCGATATCCTTTATTTTCAAACTCTTTTTGAGCATCCTTATAAAACTGATAATTGTTTAATAAAGAATCAGAATTTACAAAAACGATTCTTTTCCCATCAGCTGTAGAAGCACCTAAACCTGAACCAGCGGATCCAGAAGGCTTAAAAAATAAAAATGCGATGGCAATTGTTAAAATGCCCAGCCAAACATAAGGTAAATTTTTCACGTGTATTCGCTTTTAAAATGTAACGGGGACAAATATACAAGGTCTATTTTGATTGTCCTAAAAATTATAGTTAGAATCTTAATTTAGCTCCAGCCCAAGCCCACAATCCCCCCGTTAAACCGCCTAAAGTGCCAGTCACGACCAAGAGTCCAAACACACTTCCGCCTAAGGGAAGTACATGAGCCATTCGACCCGGTAAGGAACTAGGATGTTGGCCATCCATCCAAAATGCAGAAACAGCCCATACTAAAAAACCAGAAACCAAACCCAAAACAAACGCATTTCCGGCGGGAATACGCAGAATAAAGGCCAGTAAAGCAAATAAAATTCCCAAGGCATACCAAGGCAAATAAATACCGGCAATGGCCCCAACAACCACCATAACTAACACGATGGCTAATGAATACGAAAAACTTAACGACTTTTTCATCCCTATTTTTTTATTGATAATATAATTTTCTTACGCAAACGCCCCGTTGCATCCTCAGGTTTTTCTAAAAATAACAAGGACCTTAGTTCGCCTTTGGCCCAAGTATCTATCAAATCGTCATAATGTGCACTGCCCGGATTTCCCGATTGGCCTCCTGGGTAAACACCATGCGCCCGAGGTTTTCCCTCCTTAGACAGCTCGACAATCATTCTCCATGAAGGACCGGTTTTCATCGTGGTGGCATTAACAATGGTTCCTCCTCCACCCATGGGAATATTTAACCTACTTAATGCGTCCATGCCTGGAATTAAATGCCTAATTCCAGTTTGCTTATGCTTGTACCAAACCCACTCAGATCCCAAAGGACCATGTTTTTTAAGCAAGGAATCAACGGAAGCAGCAAATGAGCCAGAAATAATTTCGTCCATATTCTCCTTCTTATTTTTAGTTTTCACATTATCCCACCAAGGCGCCTCAGGTTCATCTTGAATCATTTTAATGGTTCGATCCATGGAAGGGATATTCATAGGCACATGTTCATCTGCCGCAAACTCATCGTCCCAAATAGCATCCTGCAAGCTCAAAACCCAATTTTCAAAAATAGTTGCTCCCTTCGAATCCGAAGCATTTTGCAAATTCCATCGCTTTAATTCGTTCGCCGCTTGGGCATATATGCCTCCTGCCGGGAATTTTAATTTAGCCAGCAAAAGAGGTAATAAGGTGCGCGCTCTTATATTAAAATTATCATTTTGCAAACCCCTTAATGAGTCCATCGTAATTTTAGACATCGCATCCAAACGTTCATTAATTCGTCTCCCACGCTCCGTTGGCGCATATTGCCAACCCATATAATAAGGATAAGTCGGATCTACCGAGCTTTGATTAGCCGAACTTAAAAAACCTCTTACTGGATTTTTTACATGCGGATTGTGGGCTTGGGGAATAAAACCTTGCCAATCTGACTTGGGATCTGTTCCGTCCAACAAGTATTTTCCGTGGGTGTAAGATTTAAGGGGGAACTTTCCATTCACCCACAAGGCAATATCTCCCTGATTACTAGCAAAAATAAAATTCTGTGCGGGCGCTGAATAATACGTCAAGGCTTGAGCATAATCGGCATAATTTGAGGCACGATTCAAGCGATAAAAAGTGGTCAACTCCTGTGATTTTTCATGTGCAATCCAACGCAATGCGTGACCCACGGGAATATTGGATTTAAAAGGCTTTTCATGACTCAGGTAAACCACGGGTCCATGATGTGTAAAAAATATAGTGTCCACAAAATTTGCCTTTCCTTTAATCTTAAATTTTTCAATCCGCATCGTTGTTTTTTTCCATTTCCCATCATGCCAATATTCCGCCTTAGAAGCATCTTTGAATTTAACTTGATACCAATCCAAAACATCTGAACCTACATTGGTTACACCCCAAGCTACGTTTTTGTTAAAACCCACAATGACGTTGGGCGTCCCAGGCATCGTAGATCCATAGACATTTACCCCTGGAGCTACTAATTGCATTTGGTACCAAATAGAAGGTAATGACAAGGTTAAATGCGGATCATTCGCCAAAATAGGCAATCCCGAAACCGTTTTATTACCTGAAACCGCCCAATTATTCGACCCAATATTCGGATCTTTTTCAGGCGTTTTCATTGCACTTCCTAAGCCAATGAAATCAGCAGGACTTTCAGGAATAGGCACAGGCTTGAAATCCTTGGGCGTACCCACTGGGATAATCGGACTTTCGACAAATGGGTAATTGGGAAATAAATTTTCGGCAACAGACTTTCCATATTTTCGTAGAATGTTGGTCATCTTTAAATCATCCGTGCCTGAGGCTAGCACAAACGACATATTCTTTAGAAAAAGTGCACTCTTAATCGGCGTCCATTTTTCAGGTGCATAATTTAATAATTTATACTCCAAAGGATAATTGCGTTCCGTCAAACTTTCGATATAGGCGTTGACCCCATCCGAGTAGGCCTGCAAAGTAACTGCCGCTTTGGGATCCTCTTTCATTCCCTCAAAAGACTTTTCAGCTCCATAGACTGCCCCCATTCTTCGTTGGAACTGATCCGAAACCATTCCCTTCTCTCCCACAATCTCAGAAATTCGACCTCCGGCAAAATGCGTTTGAAATTCCATTTGCCATAAACGATCTTTAGCCGTCAAATAACCCTGGGCCATATATAAATCGTGGTCATTGTTGGCAAACACGTGAGGCACAGCCATTTCATCATAAACCACCATGACCGCTTGCTCCAAACCTGGAATTTGTAAGGTTTCTTCCGTTAATTCACCGGAATCTGGAGCCTCCGCATTGACCCAAAATCCATGAAAGGGACTCATCAATTTACCTAAGGGAGGAAGAGTTCCCCAAGAGTTATGCAAAGCATAAGTCCAAATAATGGCCAAAGTAAGCGGGAGAATAGATTTAATGTATTTCATGAAATGAAGGGCAAAAGATTTAAATAAAAATTTGAAGATTTTATTTTATTTTAAAAAGACAATTTTACACATTTGTCTCATAATGCCCAAATTATTCATATTTTTAATCTCTAAAAGATTTATTTACTTGAAAAGAAGAACCTTCCTCCAAACATCCGGAATTATTAGCTCCGCAACGATAATGGCAAGTCCGGCCTTGGGTCAAAACAAATTAGCCAACGATCCTCTCATTATAGCCACTTGGAAAAATGAAAAAGGCACCCAAGCCGGTTGGGATAAAATCATGCAAACAGGCCGAGCCTTGGATGGAGTGGAAGCGGGCGCTTGGGTTCCAGAAGCGGATCCCAACGAAACTACAGTGGGTTATGGCGGGTATCCAGACCGGGATGGCCATGTTACCTTGGACGCTTGCATTATGGACCATTTGGGAAATGCGGGCTCTGTTACATTTTTAGAGGGCATCATGCATCCGATTTCAGTGGCAAGAGCCGTGATGGAAAAGACGCCTCATGTCATGCTTTCGGGAGTCGGCGCATTACAATTCGCCTTAGACCAAGGATTTAAAAAACAAAATTTACTGACCGACCGGGCGAAAAAAGCATGGCAAGAATGGAAAAAGGAGTCCAAATATGAAACTAAAGTTAATATTGAAAGGCATGATACCATCGGCCTATTGGCCCTAGGTAAAGCTGGAGAAATAGCGGGAGCCTGTTCCACGAGTGGGATGGCTTTTAAAATGCATGGAAGAGTAGGCGACTCCCCGATCATCGGTGGGGCAGTTTTTTGCGACGATGAGGTGGGCGGTGCTTGCGCCACAGGTTTAGGGGAATTTGTGATGAAAACCTTAGGTTCATTTTTAATTGTCGAGTTTATGAGGCAAGGAATGTCTCCCCAAAAAGCCTGTGAAGAAGCCATCATGCGAATCGTCAAGCGCTATAAATACCAGGAATTCCAGGTGGGTTATTTGGCCTTAAATAAAAAAGGAGAATACGGTGCCTATTCTATTCAAAAAGGATTTAATTTCACCATCACTAAAAATGGGATCACGCAAGTCATTGAAAGTGCGTCGTACATGTCCTAGAAAACCCAAGAAATTTACGTGGAAAAAATCATCAAAAAATCGGCCATAAAAAAACAATTCCTCTTTGAGGTTGCCTGGGAAACTTGTAACCAAGTAGGTGGAATTTATACGGTGATTCGGACTAAAGTACCCGCTATGGTCGAAAAGTGGGGCGATGAATACACTTTGTTAGGTCCCTATTTCACCCATACTGCTGCTGCAGAATTTGAGCCACTCGAAATACCTGAGGAAGATACGCCAATTAACAATTCCATTCGAAGGCTGAGAACAATGGGCTTGAAAGTCTATTATGGCAACTGGCTCATCACGGGAAAACCCAAAATTATTTTATTTGATCTTGATTCTATCTATCCGCAAATCGATGCGATCAAAGGGGGAATTTGGGAAAATCACAAAATATCCACCTTAGGCGCGGAGGAATTAGTCAATCAAACGATCGCTTTTGGCGAAATGGTCCGACTATTTCTCACGGAATTAGCCCTCGAGAATAAAGCGAAAAAAGAGATCATTGTTCATTTTCATGAATGGATGGCCTCCACGTGTTTGTCTGATTTACGAAAAGATAAAGTTAAAATATCGACCGTCTTTACAACCCACGCTACGATGCTAGGGCGTTATTTAGCTGGAAATGTGCCTAATTTTTATGAGGTACTTGATCAGTTTGATTGGTTAAAAGAGGCCAAAATTTATGGAATTGAGGCCCAAGTAAGTTTCGAAAGAGCGGCGGCCCAAAAAGCCAATGTCTTGACAACGGTCTCGGACATTACGGCCAAAGAATGCCAATATTTTTTAGGTCGAATTCCGGAATTGATTTTGCCCAATGGCCTAAATATACAACGATTTGCCGCGCTTCATGAGCATCAAAACCTACATTCTAAATACAAAGAAAGTATTTCAGATTTTGTCATGGGGCATTTTTTCCAAAATCAACCTTTTGACTTGGAGCAAACTTTATATTTGTTTACCTCGGGTAGGTTCGAGTATACCAACAAAGGATACGACTTGACCATAGATGCCCTAAAAATATTAAATCAGAAATTAAAAGATGCCGGTTCCAAAAAAACCGTTGTCATGTTTTTCATTACCAAACAACCCTACCATAGTATCGATCCTGAAGTTTTACATTCAAGAGCTGTGCTAGATGAAATAAGAGAAAATTGTTTGGCGATAGAAAAGTCAGTGGGCGAGCAATTATTTCAAGCCTCCGCGGCCTCTAAAGATTTACAAATACCTGATTTAAATAGCTTTGTCGACGAATATTGGCGGATGCGTTTACGTAGGACCGTTCAAACTTGGAAATCAAATTCTAATCCTAAAGTCGTCACTCATTTGTTGAAAAATGAAGATGACATCATTCGTAACTTGGCCAGAACTGGGCTTATGAATAAGCCAGATGACAAAGTAAAAATTGTCTATCACCCTGATTTCATTGTGTCGACCAATCCATTATTTGGGTTAGATTATGGCCAATTTGTTCGGGGTTGCCACCTCGGCGTTTTCCCTAGCTATTATGAACCTTGGGGCTATACGCCCTTAGAATGTATGGCCAGAGGTGTGCCTACGATCACTTCAGATTTATCGGGTTTTGGGGATTATATGATGCAAATTATGCGCGACTTTGAGCAATGGGGGGTTAGTGTGGTCAACAGAAAATCTCAAACCTACCAAGAGTCAGCGGAGCATTTAGCGACCTTATTATTCAAATTTGCACAGCAATCCCAACGAGATCGAATCATGCAAAGAAATCGAGTAGAGAGTATTGCAGATACTTTTGACTGGTCTAATTTAAGGGGTAGCTACGATACGGCACACGAACTAGCTGTTTTGAAGAAATAATCAATTCTTATAAATGCTTTAAAGCCTCCCTTTTTGATGGGGGCATGAGTAGGTGATTTTGGACAAAATCAAAAACTTAGTCTCTTAGAGATATGGTGAATTTTGAACTCATTTTTGCAAATAATTTTCTTGATTTTAAAATTCATTTGAGTTTTATCGCATCTATTTTTTTTATTTGTATATCAAAATCGCTTTCATAGCTATTAATCTGTTCCTGATTGAACTTCTCATATTCGCTCTCTGCTATATCCATTGCCAACTGATGCGATATTTTTCCCGAGTGTTGTAATATTTCACGATCATTCAATGTAAGGAAACCATGTAATTTTTCAAGCCAATCTTTCATATACATGGGTATTCTGCGCATCGCTTGTCCCTTAGCAAATATAAGGTATTGCTCTGCCAAATTATTAAGAGCTGAAAGTTCTTCTTCGTCCAAATAATTTTTAGCTATGGCAACATCATGCTTTCGGGGCTTTGTCCCTTTCCAACTGGTTAAGCCCATATTAAGCTTTTTGCTATTCGCTCTTTCAGATATTATTTCTGCTGCTGTTTTTCCCGTAATGGCCCAGTGCATTTTATTCTGAACCGTTTGAAAAAACAGTATACTTGTTTCCAATGTTGGATCGTAATCAGTACTGGTTGAGTATATATCGGTTATTTTTTGGTAAAACCTCCTTTCGGAAGTTCTAATATCCTGAATTCGCCTAACTAGTTCTTCAAAATAATCGAATGGTTGATTCGGATTTTTCAGGCGTTCATCATCCATAACAAAACCCTTAACAATGTATTCTCTTATATGCTGAGTAGCCCATTGGCGAAAACGAGTCGCCACAGCTGATTTTATCCTGTAACCAACTGATATGATCGCATCGAGGTTATAATGCTCAATATTGCGATTTACCTCCCTTTTCCCTTCCAATCGAACTATTAAGAAATCCTTAATAGTTGCCTTTTCATTTAATTCACCCTCTTTAAAAATGTTTTTGAGATGTATGTTAATATTGGCAACCGTAGTTTGAAATAACGCTGCCATTAACTTTTGAGTTAACCAAACTGTTTCATTCTCTAACCTAACATCCAGTTTTGTCTGACCATTTTCAGTTTGATAAATGATTATTTGAGAATGATTTTCCATGGCTAAATTTAAAACACCTTTTGCTATATTTTTTTATTTATCTTTTTCTCTAAAATAGAAAAATAACATTAGTAAATCGTCAATATTTTAAAATTTCATTCCTGTAACACCCTTTATTATAAAATCAACTTATAAATGCTTTAACGCCTCCCGTTTTGAGAGCGGCATTAATGGGTGATGGTCGACAAAATTCAACACCCATTCAGGATCTGCTCGCGCATATTGCCGCAAAGACCAGCCAATCGCTTTTTGAATAAAAAATTCTTTGGAGGTGTTTAATGATAAAATGAGGGTCGACAAAAGAGTCACATCCGTCTGCTTTTTATAGGCCAACTGGAATAAAATGCATAATCGCTGATGCCAAAAATTGGGCGAATTCATCCATAATGCAATCCATTCTGATCGTTCGTGTGGAAAACGTTGAAAATATAAACCCAAAACTTTGGGCCCTAGCACATCCACTACATCCCACCAAGAGTTTTCACCCGCCCATTGATTCACAAGCATAGGAACGCGTGGGTCCCATGATTTTTTTGCCTTCAACACATATTCGATCGCCACATATTGGAACTCACGTTCAGGCATGGCAAACAACTCTGAACTGACCTCATACCAATCCTCAGCCTTCCCATATTTTTTATAAATATCCTTAAAAACTACAGCCCGCTCAGGTTTTTTAATTCCAATAAACAGGTATTTATGGCGCATATACCGACCCATCCATTGCGCATTTTCCGGATTTTCTAAGGCATAAAAAGCCGTTTTAATGGCGTCAACAAATCTCATCGATTTGAAAAATAAAGCTCCCCTTTCAAACCACTTTCGGTAACTCCCCACTTCGAAGCGTCAAATGGTTTGTATTGAATATCCACAAAGTTGATTTCGTAAAAATTCTTCCAAGGAATCTTCTCTCGATCTAACTTTCGGATTCGATTGGCCGAAACATTCATCACCTCTAATTCAATGCGATTTTTATTCTTTAAAATTCCTTTAGGTATATTAATTTGATAAGGTAAAGACCAAACAATTCCCAAATCTTGCCCATTAATTTTTATGCGTACCCAATCACGAACCTGATCCAAATGCAGTATTTGGCAGGCATTTATTTGTTCCGATATCAAGTCAAAATCAAAAGCATAGGTTGCTTTACCCCAATAATCATGTGTAGCTGAATCCAACGTCCAAAATACCATTGCATCCAATGACTTGGATTTAAACAATTGATTTGGAAATGAAAGCATAATTTTTTCACGTGGTTCCAGTGGCACAAATACCTTAGGAATCGCTATGTTAGCTGCAGTCCTTTTATCGACTTTTGCTGACTGAACAATGACGCTTTGGCCAGGCGCTAATGACATAAAAAATTGCTTTTGTTTGGTCAAATGCTCCTTCCAAATTTTTCCGGTCAAAGGATCTTCTATTTCCACATCTGATGCCGTTTTCGACAAATTAATCATCCCCTCAGTGAAATTTTTAGACAAGTTGGCTATGAAATATTTCGCCCCTCCCGCCGACCGTTTACGCAAAAAAGATAAATCAAGATCCGCTATACTTTCTCGGGTAATTTTAAAACGCTCCAACACATTTATGGGATCTGAAACCCAGCGCATAACTAAGGTTTCTTTGGCCGTTTGCCAACGAGCCTTTTCGTCTTCCGAGAGTCCAAAAGAATTAGGGTTCAAAGGCGTATGCTCCAAGAAATAAACCGGCAGACCTTGCTTTACCCATTTTGCCCATAGCTCCATCGTTTCTAATGATACATAATGAGGCGCTGGAATCAACAAAATTTTATACTCATTTCCCGACACTGATTTCCACGTTCTCCTGGAAGTAACTTGCAAAGACTTCATCAAATCATCCGAGATGTAATCCAATTGGTACCCCTTATTCTGCATGTGTTCAGACCACTTTCCAAACGATGTATTGATCATCCAATCGCGGCTATTGGCATGCAAATCAAGTAAATGAATTTTGCCCTTCCCATTTCTCTCATGCCAAATATCCTCCATCGGGAAATACATCAATACATCCGAATCCGTGGGATCCTTTTGCAACATCGTTTGACATTTATCAATGTATTTATTAAGCTCAGGCAAAGCTTCCCAAAAATGACTTTGCGGATTGAAATTAGTGCTCGCATAAAACAACCAACCTGGCCATGCGACTTCAGGAGGAGAGTAGGTCGCACCATGGAAAAACAGGTGATTGACTCCGCCAATAAACACTTGGTCTACCACCGGTTTGATCTGTGCCAAAGAAACCTTAAAATGATTTCCGAGCCAAGTAGCTGTCTCGGCAGAAACCAATTTCTTGCCCATTAAATTAGCTGCCGAAGAGGCCAACTTTAAATTTCGCACATCTGGTATCCCAAAACGGACCGAATCATAATCTGGATCTACCCGATAACCCGGGATATCAAATGGTTTACTCCCAAAAAACTCAGTTTCAGGAATGTCCACCGCAGCATAAATATCAATCAGATTACCCGGTGACCCATGCGCTTGATTTCTACTTTGAAAACCCATAGACTTAATCCAATCAGCAAATGGATTTGAAAACTGATTAAGCAACAATTGAGATAACGTTCGATGGTAATCCGCCCAAATCGTATTTTCTTTCTCCGTTTCAGCTTTTGGTTTTGCCAAAACATCCAAATATTTTCTTAGATCATAATGATTTAAGCGGATGAATTCCGAAAAAAGTCCTGCGGTGTAATTAGCCCCATACACTTCATAAGAATCATTATACAAAGCCCTTAGTGGAGCATGGGATTTTTTCAATAATGGCACAAAGGTTTCTCGGTAATGTTCAAATGCCGACTTAGAAAAATGGTCCATCACCAAGCCTTCGCCTCCTGGAGCGGCGCGTTTTACCTTTTGATTTGTTAAATTTTGACTCAAAATGTACAATTTAGCCCCGGAACTACCTGCTTGAAATTGAGTCTTTTTTTGGCTGATCAACTCTTGAGAAAAAAGACCGTCTATGTAGACAGACACCGCCTGAATATCCCCAGTAGGTATTTGGAAATTTTGATTAGCCCCCAAAACGAGCTCATCAATTTTATAGGCTTTGGCCGCTTCTGTCTTTGAGATTTGAGGGCCGCCTAAAGGCCATCCCGTTCCTAAAGTCATATCGATTCCCAAGTGTAACCTATTTGCTTCTTTTAAAACAAAGGCAAATTTTTGCTGCCAAC